>Ga0335074_10014477_pt1 | contig 11058 bp, 9 predicted proteins | sample Lox_Sample_23_FD_206715 | JGI IMG/M metagenome (GOLD analysis project Ga0335074, IMG submission 206715) | Soil microbial communities from Loxahatchee National Wildlife Refuge, Florida, United States - Lox_Sample_2.3 | ecosystem: Environmental > Terrestrial > Soil > Wetlands | place: USA: Florida... | reverse complement strand
ATCCAGCCAAGTGCGGGCCTGCTGCCCCTGTCAACCTCACCGGGGACGAACTGGACGAGCGAGCCCGGACGCCGCGGCCCCGGTTGAGCAGGCCCGGATACCGCGGCCCCGGTTGAGCAGGCCCGGAGAGCGGCCAGAACGGGACATAACACCCGCACAGTCAGCCGTTGTGGCTATCGTGTTCAGTTGTATCCCCTAAAGTTGGTGCAACTGCACCTGCTCATTCGGTTAACTGTCTCGGTCAGCGATATGACCCAGATGCATCCTTCGAGCGGCCAGGGCCGACGACCGGTCTCCCCGTAAGGTCTGCCAGAGCCAAAATAACGTGGAGGTTTACCGCTTCGTGTCCGTCTGTCATACGTATACGACGGGTAGACTTCCACGTTGCGGTAGAACGGCACGTTAAATTGGGCCTAGGGGTCAGGCGCTACGCAACGTGGGCACCGTACGGCACATAAGTCACTCCCTCACCGCGCTCCACCGGCTAGCATCACACAGCCGGTCGGCAGCGACTCCGTACACGCGCCAGATCCGCGGCCTGGAGGAGCTGTGACGCGCCGAGCCGTGACGCGGAGGAGCCGTGACGCGGAGGAGCCGTGACGCGGAGGAGCCGTGACGCGGAGGAGCCGTGACGCGGAGGAGCCGTGACGCGGAGGAGCCGTGGCCGACGGGTGGCGGGAGCGGCCCCGTACCGGGACAAAGCGCGCGCCGGGCTACTCGTATCGGGTGACCGCGGGTACTTGTACCCCCTGCCGGGCAACGGGTGCGGCGTCAGATGGCGTTGAGCCAGCGGACGGGGGCGCCGTCGGCGGCGCGGCGGAACGGCTCGAGTTCGTGGTCCCAGGCGGTGCCGAGCAGCCGGGCCAGGTGGGTCTCCAGGGAGGAACCGCCGCCGGCGCCGGCCAGGGTCAGCGCCGCTCTGATCCGGTTCTCCGGGACCAGGATGTCGCCGTCGGCCCCGGTCAACGCCGTGAACGTGCCGAGGTCGGGCGTGTAGCAGTAGCGGACCCCGTCACAGCCGGGGGTGGCGTCCTCGGTGATCTCGAACCTGAGCCGGTTCCAACCAGCCAGCGCCGAGGTGATCGCCCCGGCGGCACCGGGATGCGCCTGCCAGTCAAGCTGGGCACGCAGCGACCCTGGCGCGGCCGACTGGCTGATCCAGGGCATAGTGACAGGCGCCCCCACTACTCCGGCGACCGCCCACTCAATATGCGGGCACAGCGCCGGGGGCGCCGAATGGACGTACAGAACACCACGTGCGATCATGCCACGTGCGGACACCGTGCCTCCTGTTGAGCGCTCAGACGAGGTTCGCCTTCCCCTGCGGCCTCGGCCAGCACCCGGACATGAACTACGGCACAGACTGTCCTTCGGTACATTGTGCCGCACGATCATCGCCGACACCAGCGCGTCGGCGTTTTGCATTAGATCGCGCCAGCCCGATCAAGGCGGCGAGCACGACGACTCCGACCGCGGTCCACGGCACATAGTCGCCCCACTGGTCGTACAGCGTCCGGTCTGAGCCGGCCGGCAGGCTGAGCCGGACGGTCAGCACGCCGTGCTGGGGCTGCCCCATCCGGGCCAGCTCCCGCCCGCGCGCGTCGAACGCGACGCTGTCCCCGGTGAGGGCGGCCTGCACAACCGGCCTGCCGGTCTCGGCGGCGCGCACCGCGGCCAAAGAGGCATGCTGATCAGGGCCCCATGTGCCCTGGAACGTGGATGTCGACGACTGGTACACGATCAGCTGGGCGCCCATATCCGCGTCGACCCTGGCCATGTCGGGGAAGGCCGACTCGAAGCAGATCAGCACCCCGATCGGCAGCGGACGGCCAGCCCGGTCAACCGCTTCCAGCAGGTGCGCGCCGGGGCCGGGCACCATGTTGGACGAGGCGGCCCTGCTGATCCTGGTGAGCCAGCCGAGCTGCTGCCGGAACGGGATGTACTCGCCGAACGGCACCAACCGGGTCTTGACATACACGCCCTTGATCCCGGACGAACTGACCAGCACCGACCACTTCTCGTGCCCCTTACCCGGCGGCGTGGTGTCCTGGTTGGCCAGGATCTCCGCGCCGTCCTTGGCCGACAGCGCCTCGACCTGGCTCAGCAGCGGCTTGTCCAGGAACAGCGAGTAGGGGATGCTGCTCTCCCCCCACACGATCAGGTCGGGCTTCGTGCCAGCCAGCGTGCCGCCTTTGCTGGACGCCCCGGTCAGGGTCACGGTGGCGTACTCGTGCGTGGCCGCGATCATGCCCGGCTGCACCAATGCCACCGTCACGTGCCGGACCGTGGCGAACGGCGGGGTGAGCGCGAACGCCAGCGGGCCGGCCCCCACGACAACGACCAGCGCCGCCAGGCCGATGCCGGCGGTGACGCTCACCCGCCTGGTCAGCAGCACCAGCATGATCGCCACGTTGGCGGCGACCAGGGCCCAGCTGACCAGCCACACGCCGCCAACGGAGGCCAGGGCCAGGATCGCCGGGTGCTGCCACTGGCTGGCGCCATAGACGGCCCACGGCCCGCCGAAACCCTGCCAGGAGCGCAGCCACTCGGTAAGCAGCCAGCAACTCGGCAGCACGACGAGCGCGGCCAGCGCGCGCCGCCACGTGACGGGTGGCCGGAGCAGGGACCAGGCGGCTACGCCGAACGGGATCCACAAGAAGCCGAGCACCACGCCGAGCAAAAGCAGGCCGGGCCCGATCTCGGGTGCCATCCAGTACATCGCGACGATGACGTAACCGGCGCCCATCCACCAGCCGCGGATACCGCCCTCGCGGGCCGTGGCGGCCCGCAGGATCACCATCAGTCCGGGCAGTAGGCCGAACCAGGCGAGCCACTCCAGGTTCGGAGCGGGGAAGGCGAGCACGGGCAGCGCCCCGGCAAGCAGCGCCAGCCATCGCGGGGACCGCAGCCATCGCGGGGACCGCAGCCATCTGGGCACAGTCATGCCTCATTTTCGGCCAACGAGGGTCGTGGTCGCGACAACCGCTATGTGACATGTTGGCTGCGGAAGCACCACGGCCAGTTATTCAGATAAGCGCCCTTCGGGTCAGGACGCGAGCCAGGTGCTCCCGGTATGCGGTGCTTGCCCTGATATCGGACGGCGCGCTTGTGCCCTCGGCGGCCAGGGCCGCCGCCTCGTCCGGACTGGCTCCGGCGGACAGCGCGCGCTCAACCGCGGTCGCGCGGAGCGGGGTCGAGCCCATGTTGACCAGGGCTACGTTGTGCCCCTGCACGGCGACGCCGACGATCGCCCAGTCGATGGCACGCTGGGTGAACTTCTGGAATCCCCAGTGCCCGGCTCCGGGCTTGGGCACGCGGATCTCGGTGAGCAGCTCGCCGGGCTCCAGCACCGTCTCGAACAGCGACTGGAAGAAATCCGCGGCCGCGACCTCGCGGGAGCCGTCGCCACCACGGGCGGCGAACGCGGCATCCAGCGCCAGCAGCACGGCCGGCAGGTCGGAAGCCGGGTCGGCGTGCGCGACGCTGCCGCCGATCGTGCCGCGGTGCCGGATCTGCGGGTCCCCGACGTGCCCGGCGGCGTGTGCGAGCAGCGGCACCTCACGGGCCAGCAGGTCCGACGTGGCCACGTCGTGGTGCCTGGTCAGTGCCCCGATCGCTATATGGTCACCCTTGTCCTCGATGTAGGAGAGCTCCCTGATCCAGGTGAGGTCGATGAGTGCTTCGGGTGCGGCCAGGCGCAGCTTCATCAGCGGGAGCAGGGAGTGCCCGCCTGCCAGGAACTTGGCGTCCTCGCCCAGCGATTCCGCGAGCGACAGCGCCTCCTCCACGGTGCCCGCGCGGTGATAGGCGAACGCGGGGGGGATCAATCCGCGACCTGGATCGAAGCGGCCGCCAGGGCGGCACGCACGATGTTGTGGTAACCGGTGCAGCGGCACAAGTTACCCTCGAGACCCTGGCGCACCTGTTCCTCGGTGGGATGCGGGTTCTCCTTGAGCAGGGAGACGATCGCCAGCACCATTCCGGGGGTGCAGAAACCGCACTGCAGGCCGTGCTGCTCCTGGAATGCCCGCTGGACCGGGTGCATGCCCGGGCCGCCGGCGAGCCCTTCCAGCGTGGTGACACCGCGCCCGGCGGCTTGGGCGGCCAGCACCGTGCAGGACTTGACCGACTCCCCGTCAAGCAGCACCGTGCAGGTTCCGCAGGACGTGGTGTCGCAGCCGATGTTCGTCGCGGTGAGGTTCGCCACGTCCCGCAGGAAATGCACCAGGAGCGTACGGTCCTCCACGTCGGCGGAGACATCCGCGCCGTTGACCGTGAGATCGACTTTCAAGGGGTCCTCCCGCTGCCGGCCTTTCGCACATTATCCCGGATGCCGGCCTCTGGCTCGCCTCCCGCCTCGCCAGGCTGCCGCAGACCGAGGAGGGCGATGACCGCGGCGATGATCAGGCAGGCCGCGCCCGCCCCCACGGCGAGCTGGTACCCGTGCACGAACGCGGCCGTCGCTGCCTGACGATAGGACGCGTTGATGACAGCGCTGATCCGGGCACCGCCGACGTTCACGCCGAGGCTGCCGAGGACGGCCAGCCCGACCGAGGTCCCGACCTGGCGGCTGGCGTTAACCAGGCCCGAGGCTGCGCCCGACGCGCCCCGGGGCACGTCGCGCATGGCGACGTGCGTGACGGCGGGGACGAAGGTACCGAACCCGCCCCCGCAGCAGATATAGCCGGCGGCGGTCAGGACGAACGGGGTGGTGGTGCTGGCCCTGCTCAATGCGAAGATGCCGATCGCCGCGGCGACGCAGCCGGCCGTCACCACCCTGGCGGTGGAGTACCGGCGGTCGAGCCGACCGGTGAGCTGCGCCATGAGCATGAACGGGCCGTTCAGGAACAGCCAGGACAGGCCCGTCCGCAGGACTGACCAGCCGACGAAGTCCTGGTAGAGCAAAGTAACGTAGAACAGCACGCCGCTCAGCGCGGTGTAGCAGACCAGGTATATCCCCGAGGCGCTGACGAAGCTGCGGGCGCCGAGCAGGGACGGCGGGACCATGGCGCGCGGGGTGTGGCGTTCCCAGAGCGCGAACCCGGCGAGGAACAACGCCCCGATCGCGAGCGGCCCGGCGACAGGCCATGAGCCCCAGGGGTGCGACGCGGACTCGACCAGCCCCAGCGTGACCGCCACGAGGCCGAGGGCACTGGCTGCCGCCCCCGGGCCGTCGAGGCGGCGGGAATGCGGGTTGCGGGACTCGCGGACGGCGGCCAGGGTGGCGACGACGGCGATGGCCGCGAAGGGAATGTTGACCCAGAACACCGATGCCCAGCTGAAGAACGTCAGCAGGATTCCGCCCGCGACGGGGCCGACCCCGAAGCCGAGCCCGCCGAGGGCAGCCCAGGTTCCGATCGCGCCGGCGCGCCGCTCAGCGGGGAATGTCTCGGTGATGATCGATAGCGGCAAGGCCAGCATGGCCGCCCCGCCGACTCCCTGGACGACCCGGAAGGCGATGAGAGCCCCGGCGCTCCGGGACAGGGCGCAGGCCACCGAGCCCAGCGCGAATACCGTGATGCCGACCAGGAAGACGCGCTTGCGCCCGTAGCGGTCCCCGAGGCCGCCGCCTAGCGGGATGAGCGCGGCGAGGGCCAGCGCGTAGGCGCTGATGACCCATTCCAGCTCGCCAGGCGCCATATGCAGATCTCGCTGGATCGACGGGAGCGCGACGTTCACGATCGTGACGTCGGTTTGCATCATGAACGTGGCCACGCACATGGCCAGCAGCGTCAGCCGCCGCCGCCGCGACTCGTTCACCGGGTCAGCGCTTCGGTGAACAGCTCCCTGAATACGCCGGCGCTCACCGGGCGGGGGTTGAACTCACCGGTCCGCTGCCTGGCGGCCTCGGCGGCCAGGCCGTCGACATCGCCGGCGGTAACACCGAAACCGGTCAGGTCCGCGGGGTTCGGTGTCAGCGACCACAAGGAACTCAGCCGCTCGAGCAGGGCTGAAACGTCTCCTCCTAGGCCTGAGCGCATGGCCAGGGCGGCGTACCGCGCGCGGACACGATCATCCTCGCTGTTGAACCGGATGACCGCCGGCAGCATCGACCCCACGGCGGCGCCGTGAGAGATCGGGTACCGCGCGGTGAGCGCGTTGCCGGCCGCGTGGGCCGCGCCCAGCATGCTATGCGCGATCCCGAGCCCGGCCCACGCGGCGCCCAGTTGCACGAGGCCACGGGCATCGAGGTCATCGGGCTTGGCCAGCACCGTCGGCAGGTTGCCGGCAAGCAGGCTGAAGGCCTCCCCGGCGAACAGCGAGGACAGCGGGTTCCCGGGTTTGGTCACCCAGACCTCGACCGCGTGCACGATCGCGTCGAACCCGCTGTCGGCGGTCACCCTCCGGGGCTGCGTTACCGTCAGGGCCGGGTCGAGAATGGCAGCCTCCGGCAGCGACCGCGAGGTCGCGAAGGCCACCTTGGTGTGCGTCTGGTCATCGCAGATGACAGCGTGCGGCTGGCACTCACTCCCGGTCCCAGCCGTGGTCGGGATCGCGATCATGGGAAGGTGCGGCCGGCTGCTGGCCGTCATCCCCGGCCGCAGCGCGATACCGATCCCCTCGGCGCACACCATGGCACATGCCTTCGCCACGTCGAGGACGCTCCCGCCGCCCAGCCCGACGATGAGGTCCGGGCCGTGCCGCCGGGCCGCGGCGGCACACGCGCTGACCTCCGCGAGGGTCGGGTTCTCGTGGACTCCGGTGAACAGGTGAACCGAGATCCGGTGAGCACGCAGGGCTGATGCCACCGCGTCGGTATGGCCGGCCTCCGTCACGCCGGGATCGCTGACTAGCAGGACGGTGGTGGCGTTGCGGTCCATGGCTAGTTCGCCGGCGCGCGCCGAACTCCCCGGCCCGAACATGATCCTGGGTCGGTACGCGAAGTCGAAGCCTTGCATACCCGGCCTTCCTCTGATCGGCTGTCTCGGTTGTGGCTGTCTCGGTTGTCTCAGGAATGGCGCCGCGTCCAGCGCCTGGCCTTCATCTCGAAACGTGGCAGCGAACCCGGCTCCATTGGCTTCACCGGGATCCGGAGCGACAAGCTTGCCCGCAAGGCACTGCCGATCTCATCCGCCTTCCCGGCGGGATCCCCGTCGAGGTGGCCGAACTCGACCTCGACCTCCAGCTCGGATTCCAGCTGCACCACCCGGAACTCCACCACCTCGGGGAAGCCGTGCAGCACGGACTCGACCGCTGACGGGTACACGTTGACGCCGCGTACGACGATCATGTCGTCCACCCTGCCGATGATCCCGCCGGGCAGCTCGAAGTCTCCGGTTCCGGTACCAGACCCTCGCCTGACCAGGTCTCCGGTCCGGTACCGCAGCAGCGGTGAACCTGTCCGGCCGAGGTTGGTGAGCACGAGTTCCCCGGTGGCGCCCGGCTCGACCGGCCGCAGCGTCCCGGGATCAATGACTTCCGCGATATAGCCGCCGCTGTAGATGCGCAGGGCGCCCGGCTCGTCGCGCAGCTGGTACGCGGCGGGCCCGACCTCCGTCAGCCCGTACTGATCGAAGACGTTCGCGTTGGGCCACATCTGGCCAAGACGCTCACGGGTAGCCGGAACGCAGCCACCCGGCTCGCCTGCCACGATGAGATACCGGACCGAGTCGGTCAGGCCGCTTTGCCGTGCTACCTCGCCGAGGCGCATGGCGTAGGTCGGCGTGCACAACACCACCGAGACCTGGTTGTCGGCCAGCATGCGCAGCCGCGCCTCGCTGCTCATGCCCCCGGTGGGGAAGCACAGGCAACCCATGCGGCGCGCTGATTCATAGGCTGTCCAGAAGCCAAGGAACGGCCCGAACGAGAAGGCGGCGAGCACGCGGTCCCGGCAGGTGACCCCCATCGCGGCGAAGTAATAGTCCCAGCAGTCCAGCATCCAGCCCAGGCTCTCCAGGGTGTCGAGCCAGCGGATCGGTGCCGTTGATGTTCCGCTGGTCTGCCAGTACTGGGTGTATTCGCCGAGCGGAAAGCTGAGGTTCGTCCCGTACGGCGGGTGGCGGCTCTGGTCCTGGATCAGCTCGGCCTTGGTCGTGAACGGGAGCGCGTCGAGTTCGGTATCCGGACATGTGAGCTTGCTCCGGTAGAAGGCGTTGCCTTCCCATAGGGTCTGCAGGAGATCGTGCAGCAGCTTGTCCTGGGTGTGCAGGTTCACGACACGTCCGGGTGGAGACGGGCCGGCTCGCCGGCGCACAGCGGTCGCGGCGGCTCGGCGAGCTCGCGGATGGCGCCGACGAGATCGGCGAAGCTCCTGCCCGTGTTCCCGATCAGGCAGTCGGTCACATCTCCGCGCAGGTCCGGATGGTTCCTGATCAGCTTGCCGAAGCTGAAGTTCTCGTCGTAGAAGGAGTGCACGAGCACGCGGATTTTCTCGATATCGGACGTCAGCCGCTTGCCGTAGCCGGCAAAGGACCCCGCCGACGTGTCACCGGACTCCAGCGCCGCGTTAACCGCGTCGGCGGCGAGCGCACCGCCATGCAGGGCAAGGAAGACGCCCGACGAGAACACCGGATCAAGGAACCCGAACGCGTCTCCGGTGAGCACGAGCCCGTCCGCGGCGCAGTGCCTGGAGCGGTACGAGTATTCGTTGGTCAGCCGGTATTCACCCTGCTGGGTGCCGGGGGCGAGGTGCGCCGAAATCCACGGGTTGGCCCGGGATTCCCGCTCGAATATCCGCTGCAGATCGTTCGTGTCCCGGAACAGGTACTCCTTCCGGGCAACGATGCCCACACTGGTCACGTCATCTGGCAACGGGATGTACCAGAACCAGCCCCGTTGCGGGACGTAGGCCACGGTGGTCGCACCCGCATCGCGCCCAGGGTCGCGCAGCGCGCCTCGGTAGTACGTCCACAGCGCGAACCGGTCCAGCTTGGGGTCCTTGACTCGCCAGCCGAATTGGTGCGCCGCCAGCGCGTCGCGGCCCGACGCGTCAACCGTAACCGCGGCCGATACCGTGGCCGGACACCCCGCGGAATCGCGGAACTCGACGCCAGTCACCGCGCCATCCGACACCGTCAGACCGGTGACCTTCACGGCGGTCTCGACGCGAACGCCCGCCTTCGCCGCGTTCTCCAGCAACATGTTGTCGAACGCGGCGCGCGGTACCTGCCAGGTTTGAGCCGCCGGGTGCACAAGATGGTCGTCGAAGTAGAACGGAATCGATAGCTTGCCCTCGGGCGTGACGAACTGCACGCTGTACTTCTTCGGGAATCCGGCGGCCGCGACTTGCTCAGTCAAGCCGAGGCGCTCGAATACGAAATATGCGAAAGGAAGAAGGGACTCTCCGATATGATAGCGCGGAAACGTCAGCTTTTCTAGGAGGAGAACCTTCCGTCCATATTGCGCGAGCAGTGCCGCGCTCGTGCTTCCGGCGGGCCCTCCGCCCACCACGACAACGTCATAGTTATCCACACTGCACCCCATCAGTGTTATCAGGAATAGCGGATGTCCCTGTGCTGCGGGAGAAAGAACGCGGGGAGCAAGCTGTCCACCTGCAAGAGCGCACTCCTGGACAGCGCCATCTCGTCGCCGGACAGCGTGACCAAATCGCGGCCGACTAGGTCGCCGAGTGGCTCTTTGAATATATCCAGAGGATCGGCTCCGAACTTTTCCCTGAAGTACCCCAGGCTTACCTTGCCCAGTTTCATCTGGAGGATGAACTCGCGGATCATGAGCTCGCGTGGCGTAGTCTCGAGAGCGCGGAAGATCGGCAAGTCCCCGGCTTGCACGCGCGAGAGATAGGGTGCGAGATTATGTTCGTTCTGGTAATGGATGCCGCTGACATGGGCGAACGATGACACGCCCACGCCGATAAGATCGGCTCCCCGCCACAGGCTGTTCGTATAGACGAATTCGTTGTCCGGCACTGCCCGTGACAGCGTGTACCCGCTGCTTACCCGGTAGCCGGCCCGCTCGAGTTCGGCGAACGCATACTCCAGCCATCTCCGCTTGGTGTCCCAGCCGGCGATACCCGCCAATGCGCCTTTCTCGTTAATTTGCGCGTAAAGGCTGGTGTTATGCGGGATTTCCATTTGATAGATAGTGACGCTCGCCGGAGAAAGCTCGATTGCCTTCGCTACCGAATCACGCCAGTTCTCATCGGTTTCGCCGAGCATTCCGGCGATGAGGTCGATGTTTATTCGCCGGAATCCGGCTCGCTCTGCGGCGGCGTAGGCGGCATAGATCTGCTGGCTGTCGTGCGCGCGGCCGTTCAGTTCGAGGATCTCATCGCCGAAGTTTTCCACGCCGATGCTGAGCCTCGTTACTCCGATCTCTTTGATGATCTCGATCTTGGTCGGCGAGAGAGTGCCTGGCTCGCCCTCGAAGGTGAACTCACGAAGGCCGGTCAGATCGAATCCCGTGCTGAGCGCCGAGTACAGCTGACGCAGGTGGCGCACGGACAGATATGACGGGGTGCCGCCGCCCAGGTAGAGGAAGGTTGCCTGGCGGCCGACGACCGCGGGCTTCTCCGAGTATGCCGCTACTTCGCGAATAAGAGCGTCTACGTATGACGATATCTCGTCCTTGCCGCGGTCGGTGTAGACCTTGAAATAACAGAAGTGGCACCGCTTCCGGCAAAAAGGGATATGTACGTAGATGCCCAGCTCGGTGTTATCCCGCGGCTTACGGGACAAAGCTTCGAGAACGGCGCCTACCTGGCCTTGCGTCCAAGCCGAGAATGGTGGGTAGTTAGCTACAAAGTAGTTACCGACAGCAGGACTATTGGATGAACCGATCGCGACTTCGGTCGCCATTCAACCGTCCATTCCATGCGTTCTCCGCCGTCCCGGATCTTGGTCGCACGGCTTAACAACGGACCCCGTTAAAGCAGCCCCTATCGGCCCGAACCAGATCAAGTAGGGCGATAATGGTCATTTCGCAGTCTACGTACTCCTAGGGTCGGCCACAAGCCCATTCAGAGGTCCACCGCGGCGGACAATCATCACGGGCACCCCATATAAACCAATCGCAACTCTCACCACATGGCGCGATGTCACGACGATCCGCCGAGGGTGACGAAGAGGAGGCCGGGCCGCGTATAGACGCTCATCAGGCTCT
>Ga0335074_10014476_pt1 | contig 11059 bp, 8 predicted proteins | sample Lox_Sample_23_FD_206715 | JGI IMG/M metagenome (GOLD analysis project Ga0335074, IMG submission 206715) | Soil microbial communities from Loxahatchee National Wildlife Refuge, Florida, United States - Lox_Sample_2.3 | ecosystem: Environmental > Terrestrial > Soil > Wetlands | place: USA: Florida... | reverse complement strand
CCGCTCGACACCGGCGGCGGCCCGATCGCCCGGCTGTGGGCGACGGCGCTCGCGGGCCTCGTGGACTTCGGCTACGTGAAGTCCACCGGGCACAGCGTGCAGATCAACCTGCCGCGCACCATGTCGCGGCCCGAGGTCAGCTTCGAGTGGAAGATCCCGGTCGACAAGAAGGGCGAGCCGCTGTCCAACGCGATCGAGCGGGACCGGGCGCGGACCTACTTCCAGGCCTACGCCGCGGCGTGCGCGCTGCACTTCACCGAGCAGGCGCTCGCCGAGGTGCGGGCCGGGCACACCAAGACGTGGGAGTCGTTCAAGGTGCCCGACGAGGCCTTCAGCTGCGGGTTCACCGAGGCGGTCCGCGGGGTGCTGTCGCACCACATGGTCATCAGGGGCGGCAAGATCGCCAACTACCACCCGTACCCGCCGACTCCGTGGAACGGGTCCGTCCGCGACACGTACGGGACGCCTGGCCCTTACGAGGACGCGGTGCAGAACACCCCGATCTTCGAGGAGAACACGCCGGACAACTTCAAGGGCATCGACATCATGCGCGCGGTCCGCAGCTTCGACCCGTGCCTGCCCTGTGGCGTCCATATGTACCTGGGCGGTGGCCGGGTGCTGAAGACGGCGCACTCGCCGACCGGAATCACCCTGGCGGTCTGAGGTGACCGCCGGGTCCGGCGCGGACGATGGGGTGCCCGCCGGCGCTTTTGACGCTGGCACCTTCGACGGTGGCGCCTTCGACGCCCAGGCCGCTGGGGAGCGAGTCGAGACGCTCCTCGCCGAGCTGCGGACGCGGGCGGGCCCGGAAGTAGCCGACACCGCCGAGGAGCTCGTCGGCTGCCTCGTGCGGCTCTACGGCGCCGGGCTGGCGTCCATCATGCGGATCATCGGCGACGATTCCAGGCTCAAGGCCAGGCTCATCGCCGACCCGCTGGTGGACAGCCTGCTGCTGATCCACGACCTGCACCCGCTCGACGTCGGCACCAGGATCCGGCGGGCGCTCGGGCGGCTCGGGATCGGGGCGGAGCTGCTGTCCATCGACGACGACGGCGTGGCGCTCATCCGGCTCGCCAACGGCCACGGGCACGCCGGCGTGCAGGCGGACGTCGAGCAGGCTGTCGCGGACGCGGCGCCGGAGACGACCGGGGTCAGGATCGCGCCGCGCGAGGCGCCGCTGCTGCAGATAGCCCGCCGTCCGCCGGGTGCCGCGTGACCGGTCTGCGGCGCTTCGCCGTTCCGCCGCGACAGAAGGCACCGCCTCCGGAGGAGCGGTGCAAGATGTGCGGCGAGCAGGTTCCCGAGCGCCACGCGCACCTCGTGGACACCGAGCAGCGCTCGATCAGCTGCGCCTGCACGGCCTGCGGGCTGCTCTTCACCCGGCCGGGCGGCCGGTACCGGACCGTGCCCGACCGGGTCCGGCACGACCCGGACGCGCCGCTGACGGGCGCCGAGTGGGCCGAGCTCGGGATCCCGGTGGGCATCGCTTTCTTCTTCGTCAACTCGGCGCTCGGGCATATCGTGGCGAGCTACCCGAGCCCGGCCGGCGTGACGGAATGCGAGCTCGACCTGGCCGGCTGGGACCGGCTCGCCGCCGCGCATCCGCTGCTGCGGGCGCCGTCGCCGGACGTGGAGGCGATCCTCATCGTCGCGGGCTCGCCGCGCCTCGCGGGCGGCGCGCCGGTCGCCGCCGACGGGGGCGACGGCGGCGTTGAGGCGTTCCTCATCCCGATCGACGCGTGCTACTCGCTGGCGGGCGGCCTGCGCGTGCACTGGCGCGGCTTCGACGGCGGCGCGGAAGCGCAGCGCCTCCTGACGGACTTCCTCGCCGATATCCGGGAGCGCGCCCGCCCGCTGGGGCCTCTCGATCCGCAGGCGCCCCCGGATCCGCTGGCGCCCCCGGACCCGCAGGCAGGGGCGTAGATGGCAAAGCTGATCTTCGACTGCACGGGGGCGAGGGCGGCGCCGTATACGGCGACGCCCACGCTGCTGTTCCGGCTGAACGTCACCGAGGGCCTCGGCGAGCGTGTGGATGCCATCGCGTTGCGCTGCCAGATCAGGATCGAGCCGCACAAGCGCAGGTACTCCCCCGACGAGGCACGGCGGCTGCACGACCTGTTCGGCGACACCGAGCGCTGGGCGGAAACGGTCAAGGCGATCCAGCTCGCCGCCGTGTCCGTCATGGTCCCCGCGTTCACCGGGCAGACCGAGGTCGGCCTCGAGGTGCCGTGCACCTACGACCTCGAGGTGGCCTCAGGCCGGTACCTGCAAGGCCTGGACGACGGGACGATCCCGCTGCTGCTGCTGTTCAGCGGTACCGTCTTCACCTCGCCCGACGGCCGGCTGCGCGTGGAGCCGATTCCGTGGAGCTCGGAGGCCAGCTACCGGATGCCGGTCAGCGTCTGGCAGGACGTGGTGAACGAGCACTTCCCCGGCAGCGCGTGGCTGCGCTGCAGCCGCGCGACCCTCGACGAGCTGTCGGCGTTCAAGGCCGCCCACGCGCTGCCGACCTGGGACGCGACGTTCGCGGCGCTGCTGGCGAACCAGCGGGCTAACGGGACCGCCAGCGGGACGGCGGGAGGCCCGCCATGAGCCTCGACGACGTACGGCGCGTCGCCGACGCGGTGCTCTACGAGGGCTACATCCTCTACCCGTACCGGGCCTCATCCCAGAAGAACCGGAGCCGCTGGCAGTTCGGCGTGCTGATGCCCCCGGCCTACGCGGCGGCCGATCCGTCGGAGACCACGACCGCGCGGGCCGAGTGCGTCTTCACCCGCGACGGCGAGCCGTCCGTCGACGTGGTCGTCAGGTTCCTTCAGGTGCAGCGCAGGACCGGCCAGGACCCTGGATCCCCGGATACCTGGGACGAGGCGGTCGAACGCGAGGTCGCGGTCACCGTGACGGGCGCCGCGCTGTCCGGCGACGGCACGGCCACGCCATTCGGCATACCGGGCGGCGAGGAGCACGAGGCGACCGCGGGCGGGGAGGTGATCCGCCGCCGCCAGGCGCTGCGCGGCGTCGTGAGGGTCCGCGCCACCGAACTGCCCGGTCCCTGGCAGGCGGCGCGGCTCACCGTCGAGGTGACCAATCAGACGGCCGCCGGGCTGCTCGACAGCCCCGTGCTAGACAGCAGAGATCAGGCGCTGCCGACCGCACTGGTTGCGGCGCACATGATCATCACCATCTCCGGCGGCGCGTTCGTGTCGATGACGGACCCGCCGGAGTGGGCCGCGCCGGCGGTCAACGAGTGTGAGAACGCCGGCTGCTGGCCGGTACTCGCCGGCCCGGCGGGCGCGCGGAACGTCCTGCTAGCTTCCCCCATCATCCTTCCCGACCACCCCGAGGTGGCCAGCGAGAGCCCGGGCGAGCTCTACGACGGCACCGAGATCGACGAGATCCTCACGCTGCGCACGCTCGCTCTCACCGATGAGGAGAAGGACGCCGCCCGCGCCACCGACCCGCGTGCCGCGGCGCTGATCGACCGGGTGGAGTCGCTGGACGGTGCGGCACTCCAGCGGCTGCACGGGACGATCAGGGGCTGGCCGGGCTCACCGCCCGCCGAAGCCCGCGAGGACGGCGACGCCGACGAGGTCCCCTGGTGGGATCCGGAGGCGGACCAGTCGGTGTCGCCGTCCACCGATTCCGTCGTGGTGGCCGGGCAGCGGCTCGCGCGCGGCAGCCTGGTGACGCTGCGGCCCGGCGCCCGCCGCGCCGACGCGCAGGACATGTTCCTCGTCGGCCGGACCGCGGTCGTCGAAGCGGTGCTGCTCGACGTGGACGACCAGCCGTACCTGGCGGTGACGGTCACCGACGACCCGGCCGCCGACCTGCAGGCGGCGCACGGCCGCTTCCTCTACTTCTCGCCGGACGAGGTGGAGCCCGCATGACGGGGATGGGGACGGAGACGGCGGCGGGAGCGGGACGCACGCTGGTCGCCGGCGTCGGCAACGTCTTCCTCGGCGACGACGGGTTCGGCGTCGAGGTGGCGCGGCTGCTCGCGGAAAAGCCCCAGCGGGACGGCGTGGAGATCGCCGACTTCGGCATCCGCGGCGTGCACCTGGTCTACGAACTGCTCGACGGCTGTGACCTGTTCGTCCTCGTCGACGCCGCGCCGCGCGGGTACGAGCCTGGCACGATCACCGTGCTCGAGGTCGACCCGGACGACGCCGGGCCTGGCGCGCCGGTTATGGACGGCCACGGTCTGTCACCCGACGACCTCTTCGCTATGCTCGCCACCATGGGCGGTCGCCCCGGTCGCAGCCTGCTCGTGGCCTGCGAGCCGGCCGATGTGAGCGCGGGAATGGCGCTCTCGGAGCCGGTGCGGGCCGCCCTGCCGCACGCGGTCCGCGCGGTAGAAGAAATCCTGAGCCAGATCGGACAGAAGGAAGGTGTGCGCGATGGTGCGCAGGCTGATCACGGTGGCGGTGATAGTGACGGTGGTCGCAGTGGTGGTGGCCGGCCTGCCGGACATTAAGCGCTACCTCAAGATCAGGGAGATGTAACCCCGTGCACGAGTTCGGGCTGTGCGAAGGCGTCCTCGACGCCGTCCAGAAGCGGGCAGCCGGGCGGCAGGTAGCCGGCATCCGCGTCCGCTGCGGGGTACGGCACGCGGTAGACCCCGCCTCGATGGCGCAGGCGTTCGAGATGGTCGCGGCGGGAACGGAGGCGGACGGCGCGGCCGTCGAGGTCGTCACGGTCCCCGCCACCGTCACCTGCCACGGCTGCGGAACGGTCAGCGAGGTCTCCGATCCGCTACCGGTCTGCCCGCGGTGCGGCAGCGCGGACGCCGACGTGAGCGGGGGCGACGAGCTGACGCTCGAATCCGTTAGCTACAGCCGCGCGGAATTATCCCGAACGGGCCCGTGGCGACTCTCGCTCCCGCCACTCCTCGATCCGCGCCAGCACCTCGGTCACCGTGGCGTCACGCCCGGCCGATCGCAGCGCCGTCAGCGTGTCAGGCCCGAGTTCGGCGCCGAGCCGCGCGACCACCTCGTCGTATTCGAGCCCGTCGTCGGCACTGTGGCTGACGCCGGTATGCTCGCGCAGCGCCTCGGCGTGGCCGAGCAGCCAGGCGGCGTCGGCCGCGCGGCCGAGCCGTTCCGCTGACCACGCGATGTCCTCGAGCGACCGGGCCAGGCCGGTCCTGTCACCAGCCTGCGCACGCAGGCCCGCGGCGCGGGCGTGCAGCCGGACGCCTTCGGCATGGTCCCCGGTCCTGCCGAGGATCAGCGCCAGCGTGGTGAGCCCCCGCGCGGTGCCGTCGGTGTCACCGAGGCGCTCGAAGGCCCGCACGCTCATCCGGGCGTACCGCTCCGCTCGCGCCTGCTCGACGCCGTCCGCCGCGCGCAGCGCGTGCGCGATGTTGCCGAGGACGCGGGCCACGCCCCACTGATCGCCCGCCGCCCGGAACGCCTCAAGGCTGGCTTCGAAGTGGCCGACGGCGGCGTCCGTGTCCCCGGCGTCGAGCTCGATGGCGCCCATGTTGTTGAGCACCGCCGCGACGCCCTTGCTATCCCCCGCCGCCGCGAACAGCTCCTGCGCCTGCCGGTGGAACCCCATCGCCGCCGCGCGGTCGCCCTGGTCCCTGGCCAGGTTGCCGGCCGCCTTGAAGGCGGCCGCCTTCACAGCCGGCGGCACCGCGCCGTCGAGTCCGAGCACCCGGGCCAGCCACTGTCGTCCCTCGACCACGTGCCCGTTGATCTCCCAGTACCGCCACAGCGCGGCCGCCAGCCGGTGCGCGGCCGGCGCGTCCCCCGCGGCGATCGCGTGGTCGAGCGCCGCCGCCAGGTTGGCGTGCTCGTCGGCCAGCGTCCGCAGCCAGGCCTGGTGGCCGTCGCCGCTGAGCCCGGCCTCGGCCTCCTCAGCCAGGCGCAAGCACCAGCCCGCGAGCCGGTTCGCGACCGCGTCGTAGCCACCGTCGCCGTCGCCGCGGAGCCTGGCGGCGGCGTACTCGCGGATCGTCACCGGCAGCGTGAAACGCACCCCGGCCGGCCCGCTGACCCGCCAGACGAGGCTGTTGTCGATGAGCGTCGCCAGCGCGTCGATCGTCTCGGCGTCGGCGCCCACGTCGCACACCTCGACGAGGCTGTCCAGCGTCCAGCCGCCCGCAAACACCGCGAGCTGCGGGAACAGCCGCGCGGCGGCGGGCTCGAGCAGGTCGTAGCTCCAGTCCAGGGTCGCCCGCAGCGTCCGGTGCCGGTCACCGGAGTCGCGCGTGCCGCGCGACAGCAGCTCGTGCCGGCCGCCGAGCCGGTCCAGCACCTCGGACGGCGACAGGATCTTCAGCCGGGCCGCGGCGAGCTCGAGCGCCAGCGGGAGCCCGTCGAGCCTGCGGCAGATCTCGCCGACGACCGGCGCGGTGGCGTCGTCGAGTGCCCATCCGGGGACGGCGGCGGCCGCGAGCCGGGAAAACAGCTCAACGGCGGCCCGCGAGGGCAGCGGGGCGAGCACTTGCTCGTGCTCCCCCTTGATGCGCAGCACGCATCTGCTCGTCACCAGGAACTTAATGTCCGGGCACATCGCGAGCAGCCGGGAAAGAACGCCCGCCGCCTCGACAACCTGCTCGAAATTGTCGATAAGCAGCAGGGCGCGCAGCGGCCTTAGCCTGGCCGCCACTTGTTCCGTGATCGATTCCGGGCCGGTGATGCGAACCCCGGACGCCTGCGCGATTCCGGCAATGACGAGTTCGTTATCTCGCACGGCGGTCAGGTCGGTAAAGATAACCCCGTCAGGGAATTCGGCTTCGAGCCCGCGGCCGATTTCAAGCGCCGCGCTCGTCTTGCCGACGCCGCCGAGCCCGGTCACGGTGACCAGCCGCACCTCGGGCCGGCGCAACAGGTCGCGCGCTCGTTGCACATCGCCTGCCCGGCCCACCAGCGGCGTGACGGCGGCCGGCAGCGTCCCCGCCGTCACCGGCGCCTCATCCCGCGTGTCAGCCGGGGTCGTGCCCCGCGCCGTCGCCTCGAACAGCTCGCGGATCGCGCCGGACAGGCCGAGCGCGTCCGCGACGAGCCTGGCGGTCTCCCGGCGCGCCGTGCGGTTGATTCCCCGCTCGAGGTCGCTCACCGAGCGCGCGCTGATGCCGGCCGCCTCGGCGAGCTGCTCCTGGGTCAGCCCCGCGTGCACCCGCAGGCTTTTGAGCAGCTGCGCGAGGGATGCGCCGGGATCCTCGGCCACAGCGTCTCCCCTCGCCGGCCGACACCTCAAAGGAGCCCTCCGGCAACGCCTAATGGCCGCCTGACGGTCCCCGGATAAAGCATAGCGGCCGACGGCCGGCTTACCCATAGGCGAAAAGCGGCTTAATAGAGGCGTGCGGGAATTGTTGCGGTCTTGACGTCCTTCCTTGCTCAGCAGTTGTTGGCCTGCAGCTTGATCGAGACCAGCTGGCTCTTGCCATAGCTGGTGCCGCCGGAAGGCGACTGGGAAACGACGGCGCCGATCAGGGACGAGCCGTAGCAGCCGTAATACCAGCTGTAGTTCGTGAAGCCCTGATTCTGGAGGGCGGTCTCGGCGTTCGCCAGCTGGAACCCGATCACGTCGGGGACCGTGGCGCAGTTGTTGGCCTGCAGGTACAGCTGGACGGGCGAGGTGAGTGCGATCGAGGCCCCGGCGCCGGGGCTCTGCTGGATCACGTCGTCGATGAGCGTGGAGTTGAGGCACTCGTAGACCCACGGGATGTTGTGGAAGCCGCGGGCCTCCAGGGCGGAGCTGGCGGCCGCCAGCTGTTCGCCGAGCACATTGGGCACCGTGCCGGTGGACGGCGGTGCGACGGTCGGCGTGGTGACATGGGGCGCCGGCACCGGCGCCGGCGAGGTTGTCTGCTGGCCGCCGCCCGCGCCGCCGCCGGACGCCGCGGTCGATCGCGTCGTGTGGGCCGGGTGACTCTGGCGGGCGGTCGGCTTCGGCGCGGGGCTCTTGGTTGCCGGGCTCTTGGTCGTCGGGGACGCGGTCGGGGTCCCGGTCAGCCGGGTGGAGGCCGCCACCGGGTTCGCGGGCGGCTCCGCCGACGGGCGTCCAGGGCCGCCCCCGGTGAGCGCCACCGCGGTCACGGTCGACGCGACGACGAGCACGGCGGCGGCCGCCGCCAGCCAGGCCAGCCGCCTGCCGCGCCCGCCAAGCAGCGTGCGGCTTGGACGCGTGCTGGCAGGTTCACCCGCGGCCGGCGTCCCGCCCGGCGCGGTTGGCGTCCTGATCGCGTCCGTGTCCGGTGCCGCGCCGTCCGCTCCCGCCTCGGGTGCTACCTCGGCCGCCTCAGCCACCGCGGGCGTGTACCGGCCGAGCACGGCGGCGATCGGCTCGGGAAGCCAGTTCACGGCGAGCTCGGTACCGCCGAGTTCGGCGAGCATGGCGGCCGGCGTCGGCCGGGCGGCGGGGTCTTTGGCCAGGCAGCGCTGCACCAGCGGACGGATCTGATCGGGCACGGGGGCCAGGTCGGGCTCGCGGTTCACTACGCGGTAGACCAGCGCCGGGGTGGGCCCGCTGCCGAACGGTCCCTCGCCGGTCGCCGCGAACGCGAGCACCGCGCCGAGGCTGAACACGTCGCTCGGCGGTCCTACCTCGCCGGCTTCCGCCTGTTCCGGCGACAGGAACCCTGGCGATCCTATGACCGAGTCGCGGCTCAGGGTCAGCATGGTCGTCTCGACCGCCCGCGAGATCCCGAAGTCGATCACCCGCGGGCCGTCGTCGGCGAGCAGCACGTTGGCGGGTTTCAGGTCCCGGTGCACCACGCCCGCCGCGTGGATCGCGGCGAGGCCTTCGGCCAGCCCCGCGGCCAGGGCGCGCACCGAGGCAACCGGCAGCGGCCCGTGTTCCTCGACGGCCTCGGCTAGCGACGGGCCCGCGACGTACGCGGTGGCGAGCCACGGCAGCTCAGCCTCCGCGTCGGCGTCCACGACCAGCGCGGTGAACAGCCCGCTGACCTTCCGCGCGGCGCTCACCTCACGGGCGAACCTCGCGCGGAAGCCGGGCTCGTCGGCCAGCTCGGGGCGGATGACCTTCACGGCGACCAGCCGGCCGCCTATCGACTGGCCGAGGAAGACGCGCCCCATGCCGCCGGTCCCCAGCCGCCCGAGCAGCCGGTAAGGCCCGACCGCCGCCGGGTCGTCAGTGCGCAGTTCGCTGATCATGCTCCCACCGTGGCGGGTGGCGGCCGGAATCACCACACAGGCACGCTCACAGGAGACTCACAGGATCGGCTGCCCCGCGGCGTGTACATTACGGTCGTGGCCGTCGACGGATTCGAGCTCGCCTATGACAGGACCGGTTCCGGTCCCGCGGTCGTGCTGCTGCACGGGTGGCCAGGCGACCGCACCGACTACCGTGAGCTCATCCCGCTGCTGGACGGTTGCGAGGTCGTCGCGCCGGACCTGCGCGGGTTCGGCGAATCGGACAAGCACCCCGCTGATCCCAGCGCCGAGTACAACGCGGCGGCGAACGCGCGCAGCGTCGCCGGCCTGATCACCGACCTTGGCCTGAACCGGCCGGTGGTGTTCGGCTACGACATCGGCAGCCGGGTCGCGCAGGCGCTGGCCAGGGACCGGCCTGAGCTCGTCAAGGCGCTGGTGATCACCCCGCCGGTGCCCGGAGTCGGCACCCGGGTGTTCGGCCCTGGCCCGATGCGGGAGTTCTGGTATCAGTCATTCCACCGCCTGCCCCTGGCCGAGGAGCTCATCGACGGCAAGCCCGAGGCGGTCCGCGCGTACCTCAGCCACTTCTGGAACCACTGGTCCGGTCCGGCCTTCGAGCTCGGCGAGGCCGCCCTCGACCACCTGGTCTCGGTGTACGGCCCGCCTGGCGCGTTCACCGCGTCGATCAACTGGTACCGGGCCGGCGCCGGCACGATAGGCCTCGCGCTGGCGGAGCAGGCACCGGCCTCCGGCGACCGGATCGCCGCGCCCGCCACGGTGCTGTGGCCGGACCACGACCCGCTGTTCCCGCGGGACTGGTCCGACCGCCTGGATGAGTTCTTCAGCGACGTCCGGCTGCGCTTCGTGGACGGCGCGGGTCACTTCGCCCCGCTGGAGTTCCCCGCCGTGATCGCCGGGGAGATCCTGGGAGCGGCCAGCGCCTAGGATGGCCTGGTGCTCCTTCCGCCTCGTGTATCGCGTGACCAGGCGGAAGAGATCGCCGCTTCACGCTACGGGGTCAGCGCGGCCGCGGAACGGCTGGCGGCCGAGCACGACGATACGTTCCGGCTAGTGACGGCGGACGGGCCGGCGCGGCTGCTGAAGATCGCCCTGATCCCCCCGGGCACGCCGCGGGATGCCAGCGCCTCGCCGGTCAGCTTCCAGACGGCGGTGCTGCTGCACCTCGCCAGGGCCGCACCCGCGCTGCCCGTCCAGCGGGTCCTCGGCACCCTCGACGGCCGCCCGGAGCTGTACCTCGACGGCCGCGTCGTCCGGATGACGTCCTACCTGGAGGGGCCGACCCTCGGCTCGCGGCCGGCCAGCACCGCGCTGCGCCGCGACATCGGCGGGACGCTCGCCCGGCTCGACCAGGCGCTGCGCCCGTTCGCGCACCCGGGCGCGGACCGCACCCACCTGTGGGACCTGCAGAACTTCCATCAGCTCCGCCCGCTGCTCGGCCAGCTGCCCGGCCAGCTGGCCGACAGGGACCAGCGCGCTGCCCTGGTCAGCTGCCTGGACCGGTTCGAGGCGCAGGTGCTGCCGCGCCTCGCGGACCCGGCGACGCGCCGCCAGGTCATCCACACCGACTTTCACGGCGACAACCTGCTGGTGGATGGGGACCGGGTAACCGGCGTGCTGGACTTCGGCGACAGCCTGGCCGGCCCGGTTGCGATGGACGTGGGCGTCGCCGCCTGCTATCAGTTCGGCGCCGACGCCGGAACCGACCCGCTGATCCCGGATCATCGTGAGCCAGTGGAACGCCGCTCGCGAGCCCGCCAACCGCGATTACCTGCTGCGCAGGACCCCACAGGCGGCGGCGCACTTCGCGGCGCTACGCGCGATCGGCCCGGACGCGGTGGCGAACCGGATAAGAGAGGCGCTGGAATGACAGGCTCCGACAGCACCGGCATGGACGCCGCCCGGATGGTCAACGG
>Ga0335074_10014475_pt1 | contig 11059 bp, 10 predicted proteins | sample Lox_Sample_23_FD_206715 | JGI IMG/M metagenome (GOLD analysis project Ga0335074, IMG submission 206715) | Soil microbial communities from Loxahatchee National Wildlife Refuge, Florida, United States - Lox_Sample_2.3 | ecosystem: Environmental > Terrestrial > Soil > Wetlands | place: USA... | reverse complement strand
GCTGGTTTCGCTCAATCTCGACGGTACGGATACCGCAAAGCGTCTCACGAGCGGAAGCTGGAGTTTACCGTCAGCGGAGCCGCCGAGTTCGCCCGGGCCGCCGATCTCGTGGTCGCCCGATGGGAAGGCAATCGTATTCACGAAAATGCCCAACGCCTACGATGCGGATTCTGACGGCGCGGTCATCTGCACCCTGGACGTCGGGAGCGGGAAAATTACGCCATTGACGTCGCATGGCAAATACGAAGGCTTTGGCGAGTTCTCACCTGACGGTGCGCACGTCGCGTACTGGTATCCGCAAAACGGCGATGAGGCCGCGGTCAACGAGATCTACGTTGCGCCCTCGGGCGGCGGCGACGGTGCCGACGTCACTTCTGACGTCATCGACACCAACGTGCAGCGCTTCATCTGGATGCCGGACTCGAAGAGCCTGCTCATTGCGGGACACAAAGATACCGACGCCGCGCTCTGGATCAAGCCGCTCGATGGTACGGCCGCGCGCTTGGATCTGCACGGCGTGCAACCGTCGCAGGGCTTTTGGCTCGACGCCTCGGTCGCCAAGACCGGCGCGATCGCGTTCGCCGGAAGCGAGCCCAACCATCCAAGCGAGCTGTACTACATGGGCTCGCCGGATGCCGCGCCGCAGCGCGTGACTTCGTACAACGACGCGACCGCGGCGCTCGACCTCGGTTCCGTCCGCGCGCTCGATTGGCGCAGCGAGGGCTTTTCCGAGGACGGTGTGATCACGCTGCCGCCTAATTACGATCCGGCGAAAGCGTATCCGCTGGTTCTCGTGATTCACGGTGGTCCGAACTCTGCTTCGATTACCTCGTTCAGTAGCTTCAATCAGCTGCTGGCCGCGCACGGTTATATCGTGTTCAATCCGAACTACCGCGGTAGCGACAACCTTGGCGCGAAGTATTGGTACGGCATCGTCAACGATTCAGGCGCGGGTCCCGGGCGCGACGTGATGGCGGGTATCGCGGCGCTCGAGAAATCCTACAGGATCGACACCTCGCGCATCGCGGTTTCCGGCTGGTCATATGGCGGCTATATGACGTCGTGGATGATCGGTCATTACCATATCTGGAAGGCCGCGGTTTCGGGTGCGGCGGTCAACGACCTGATCGACGAATACGCGCTGGCCGATAACGGCGTGCAAGACCGCTATACGATGTACGGCTCGCCGTACGTGAAGGGCTTGAGCAAGAACTACATCGCGCAATCGCCGATCAGTGCGGCCTGGGACGTGACGACGCCGACGCTGATCCTCAGCGACGTGGGTGATGACCGCGTGCCGATCACGCAGTCATACAAGTTCTATCACGCACTCAAAGATCGTGGCACGACGGTGCAGTTCTGGGCCTATCCGGTCTCAGGACACTTTCCGGGCGATCCCGTCCGTGCTCTGGACGTCGACCGCCGCTGGGTGGGTTGGATCGAGAGCTACCTCAAGTAGACGCGTCGCTATCGCGATCGCGTGTTGGCGGATCTCGTTAACTGCGGTCGTCTCATACCACAGTCCGCGCAACAGCGGTCCCATTGCGAAGAGGGCCCGTTGCGCGTCGCCGCCGGCATCGATCACGCGATAGTCTTCCGTAGCGTCGATGCCCAGCGCAAGCGGATCGGGCCGCATGATGCCGCGGGCGATGCCGTTTCGCACCAACGGATGCGTGACCGTTCGCAAATTTGCATTTGGACCCGTACAGTTGACGACGTAGTTGGCGTGCAGGGTGAAGGGCCCATGCGGACCTACGATCTCGAGCGTAATGCCATTGGGACGCGCGCTTCCGCCCGCCACGCGGCCGCGATGGATCGTGATCCGGTTCTCAGCTTTCATGCGCTCGAACGCCGCATACGTCGCCGGCGGCACGCGATAGCGATGGATAGCCCACATCGATTGCAGATGGCGTAAGAAGCGCTTGCGCTCGCGGTCATTCCAGCCGCTCCAGATCGCAGGCGTGATCGGACGCAGCGATTCGGCCAACGCGCGCCAGTCGCCCGAGAATCCAGCCGCAGCTCGGCGCATCGTGCGCAGCAGGCTGTACGGCGTGCGGATATCGAGCTCGAGCGTGGCGGCGTCGACACCGCGTACGCTCGTGTCTTCGATCAGCGGGAGCAGCCCGTGGCGCGAAACGATGTGCACGCGTCCGCGAAAGGCGCGCTCGTCGAGCAGCGCGATCGTATCCATGGCCGTCAATCTGCTGCCGATGACAACGACGTCGGCTGCGGGATCGAAGTGCGCGATATCCGCGGTCCATGGATCGCCGGCGTAGCCGGGATGACGACGGACGCCTTCGGGCAGGAAGCGGTCGTCGGGCGGAAGATTTCCAATTGCGAGCACGACGTTGCGTGCGTCGTGGCGTTTTCCACGTTCGTCGGTCAGGCGATAGCCTGTCTCGATACGCTCGATGTCGACGATCTCGACGCGTTCGTGTACGAGGCCGTCGTGTTGCGCGAGCGCGTTTGCGCTGGTCGCGCGCAGATACGCGCCGAAGCGCGCGCGGCAAATCAGCGCATCGTCGGCTTCGTTGACGAGATAATTCGCGAGATGACGCTCCTCGCCGGGGACGGCCGACATCGCGCGTACCGGACCGTTCATCAGTAGGCTCGCGGATTGCGGCGCGTACGCGGTCCCGGGTCCCAGATCGGCGCGATTGAACAGGACTGCGCGGAAAGCCGGGCCTGCCCGTCGAGCAAGCTCGCAGGCCAGGGCGGTCGCGGAGAGCCCCCCTCCGATAACGGCGAGATCGTGGAGCCTTGGCGCGGTCATCGTGCTATAGGTATCGGCGGCCTGGCTCAGTCCGCTGACGTGTACCGGTCCAACAGTGCCTCAACTGCCCGATAGATGCGTGGAACGAATTGATGCTTGTAGGGATAGAGCTCGATTGGATCGCTGGTATGAACGAGCATGGCGGCATCCGCCTCGAAGACCAGCACGTTGCCGTCGCGGTCGATACCGCAATCGATCCCAAAGTACTCGAGGCCGACGGCGGCGCCGACGCGCACCAGCGTTTCGAATGCCTGGCCATTGAATGCGGCGCGCGGATCGGCCAGAAACGCGGCCTCTTCCTCGCGCATCCATGCGTGTTCGCTCATCGGCGCATTGTAGTAGTGAATCATCCAGTTCGGAGAGATCGCGAGGTGCACCGGATAGGGCGCGCCGTCGACGTACACCAGACGATACTTGCGGTAGAACCCATCCCCGCTCGCGTAGTCGATGAAGGGGCTGACGAAATAGCGCTCGACCGGATTGCGCCGCGTATAGGGTTCGCAGCCCTCGCGATCCCCGATGCGCTCGAGACCGTGACCCGCGTGCGAGCCGAGTGGCCGTGCGATGATCGGAAACGCAAACGGTATCGCCGCATTGCTCAAGCGCTCGCGGTCGATAATGGCAACCGGCGCGACGCGCGCACGCGTATTGGCAAGCGTAGCATCGAGCAGCGGCCGCGCGGTCGTGATTACGCGCGCCGGTGCGTTGAGCGCCGGCTGACTCTGCGCGCGTATGAAGTGATTGGCGAGTGCGAGGTGCGGCAACGCCTCAGGTGACTCGGCAATGATATTCCACACCACGTCGTAGCGCAGGTTCGGCGGCACGAGGTCGTGCTGATCGACCAAATAGAGCTTGTGCACCGTCGTGCTGTCGTGGTCGAAGAGAAAATCGACCGGGATGTTGGCCTGCCAGTCACCCGGCATACAGAGGCATAGCACGCTGCGCTTCTCGTGCGGGGCGATATGTGAATAGAGTCGTCGCACGCGCAGCGCGGCGCGCTGATGGCGCAACGCCTCGTCGCGCTCGCCCGCGATCTGCAGCAATTCGTACAGCCCGAGATTCGAGGCGAGATTGTCGGGCTCGAGGTCGAGCACGGCGCGGTGCTGGGCGACGGCACCGGTGAGGTCGCCGGATTCGTAGAGCACCTGCGCGAGATTTTGGCGTAGCGCGGCGACTTGCGGAAACTGCGCGATTCCCTCGCGAAGCGTAGCGATCGCGTCAGGGAGCCGCCCTTGCGCGCGGAGGTCGATCGCGGCCGCGTTGGCCTGTGACGGGCCCGGAAACGTCATGCGGCATGGGTTCGTATGCCGCGCGTTAAACACCGCTTGAGCGCTTATGAAGATTCCGTTTCCCAAGAAAGTCGTTTCGCGCGAGATTGCCGATCAGGAGCTGGCGATTCTCGAGCGGACGTACCCGCACGCGGTAACCGCGCTGCATTACACCAATCCGTTCGAATTGCTCGTCTCGGTGATTCTCTCGGCGCAGACGACGGATGCGCGCGTCAACCTGACGACGCCCGCGCTCTTCAAGAAGTATCCGACGGCGCAAGCACTCGCCAAAGCCAAGGTCGCCGATGTCGAACAGATCATCAAGTCGACCGGGTTCTTTCGCATGAAAGCCAAGAACATCATCGGGGCAGCGAAGGATTTGGTCGATGAATTCGGCGGTGAGGTTCCCAACGATCGCGATTCGCTGCAGTCGCTGGCCGGCGTCGGGCGCAAGACGGCGTCGGTCGTGATGGCGGTGGCTTTCGGGGACGCGGCCTTCGCGGTCGATACGCATGTGTTTCGCGTTTCGCATCGGCTTGGGCTGACGCTCGCGACGACGCCGCTCGGGGTCGAAGAAGACGTCACCGCGCTCGTCCCCAAAGAAAAATGGCGCTTCGCGCATCATTGGCTGATCTTGCACGGCCGCGAGATTTGCAAGGCGCCGACGCCGTTGTGCGGTCAGTGTCCGGTGAACAAGATCTGCCCAACGCCGCCGATCATCGCTAAGCTGACGGCTACAACTGCAGCGGGCCGGATCCGTCGAGGTGCGAAGGCCGCGGCAGCTCGGCGTCCTGGGCGAGCGTCTTCAACAAAGAAGAAGCGGTGAGCGCCTCACCGTAGCCGGCTTCAGTCGAGATCTTCGAGATGTTGATCAACGCCGGCACCGCGGCGCTGGTATCGAATTGATATTCGCCGTCGAGGCCCGCGCCCGAGACGAGCACGAGTTGATGCACGTCGTCGAGGTCGAGGCTGACGCGCTTATCCGCGAAACGCACGCGTACGCGTAGCGGCTTCTCGAGTCGCACGATCTTCACCGCGCCTTTGCCAAGAATCGAATCGAGACGCTTTGCACCCTCGAGCAAGCGCCGCACGAAGAGCCGCAGCGACGCCTCGGCGTCTTCACCGATCGCATGCGAGGTGTCGTCACCGGCGTCAATTGCGCGTTCGACGTCCCGGCGCGCGCGAAGCCGCGATGCGGCCTCGACGATCGGATTTTGGGCGGTAAACTCAGGCTTCATTGGATCGGCCATCGATTTTAACTTACCAAAAAATGACGGCGCAGTCGTACGACTGCGCCGCTATAGGATGGATAAGAACGAGGTTATGGCTTTTTGGTCGGCTTTGCGGCCGGCTTCTTGGTCGCCTTCGGCGCCGGTTTCGCGGCCGGCTTCGCAGCCGATTTCATCGACGACTTGGCCGGGGCTTTGCTCGCCATGGGCTTTGCTGTGGCGGCCGTCTTTTGAAGCAACGGCTTCTTGGTCGCCTTCGGTGCCGGCTTGGCAGCCGGTTTTGCCGCGGGTTTGGTCGCCTTCATCGACATGGCCGGTTTGGCCGACGCCTTGGCTGCCGGCTTCATGGCGCCGGTTTTCGCTGCCGGGGTCGGGCTTGCAGCCATCGCCGGGGCGGTCATCAGGAACGCCGCTGCGAGGAGTGATGCGAGGGTCTTATTCATACAAATATACCTCCTTCCGTAGCAAAATACGGGAACGTCTTGCCGGCGTGAGAACGCCGCATCGTGTGCTCCGTTACGTCCTAAAAACGCAACAACGGTTCAGGAAGTTCGCAGCTCTGGGGCGCTCCCCTGTCTACTTCCCCTTGCCAACCAGGGCGCGGGAAATGACCAAGCGCTGAATCTGCTGGGTGCCCTCGTAAATTTGCGTGATTTTGGCGTCACGCATCATCCGCTCGACCGGGTACTCCGACGAGTAGCCGAAGCCGCCGAGGACCTGCACCGCGTCGGTCGTCACCGACATCGCCACGTCGCCGCACTTGAGCTTGGCCATCGAAGCCCAGAGCGAGACGTCGGCCGCGCCTTCGTCGCACTTGCGCGCCGCTTCGTAAAGCAGCAATCGCGCGGATTCGACCTCGGTTTTCATATCGGCAAGCATGAAGCCCACGCCTTGATGCTGACCGATCGGCTTGCCGAACGCGACGCGCTCCTTGGCGTAGACCGTCGCGTACTCGAGTGCACCGGCGGCAATGCCGAGCGCCTGCGCCGCAATGCCGGGTCGCGATTTATCGAGTACTTTCATCGCGATCTTGAAGCCCTCGCCTTCTTCGCCCAAGCGATTCGCGACGGGCACTGCGCACTCGTCGAAGACGAGCTCGACGGTCGGTGAACCGCGAATGCCCATCTTTTTCTCTTTCTTCCCGACGATGAAGCCTTTGGTGCCCTTCTCGACGACGAAGGCGGAGACGCCGCGCGATCCTGCGTCCGGATCGGTCACGGCGAACACGCAGATGACGTCGGCGACGCTGCCGTTGGTAATCCAAATCTTCTGGCCGTTCAGTATGTACGTGTCGCCCTTGCGGACCGCGCGCGTACGCATCGAGCCGAGCGCATCCGAACCGCTCGACGCTTCGGTCAGCGCGTACGCCGCAATTTTTTTGCCCGACGCGATGTCCGGGAGAAAGCGCTTCTTTTGTTCCTCGCTGCCGCCGATGAGAATCGGCAGCATGCCCAGCTCTTGCACCGCGACGATCAGCGAACTCGACGCGCACGCCTTCGCGATCTCTTCTACGACCTTGACGTAGGTTACGAACGAGCCCCCCAAGCCGCCGTATTCGGTCGGAATCGGAATGCCCATGAGGTCGTTCTGCGCGAACAGCTCTTTGATGTCAGTGGGAAATTCGGCGGTCTCATCGATCTCGGCGGCGCGCGGTGCGACTTTTTCCGCAACCAATTCGCGCACCACGGCGATGATCATGGACTCTTCGTCGGTGTCGACGGCGCGAGGGGGTGCAATGCTCATGGCACGAGGCTTCCACGGCGGAGGGAGCCGTTCCGTCCATCGGCGCAATAGCCCGGCATGAACAAAGTCTTCCAGACGTGCGCGGAGGCGGTGGCTGATATCCGCAGCGGCGCTTCGCTCGCGGTTGGCGGGTTTGGCCTCAACGGCATTCCCGAAAACCTCATCCAAGCGCTCTTCGAGCAGGGCGCGACCGATCTCGTGACGGTTTCGAATAACTGCGGTGTCGATGGCTGGGGCCTGGGCGTGCTGCTCGGCAGCAAGCGCATCCGCCGCACGACCGGCTCCTACGTCGGCGAGAACAAAGAGTTCGAGCGGCAGTACCTTGGCGGAGAGCTCGAAGTCGAACTCGTGCCGCAGGGCACGCTCGCCGAGCGGCTGCGCGCCGGCGGCTGCGGCATCCCGGCGTTTTACACACCGGCCGGTGTCGGTACGCCGGTCGCCGACGGCGGCTTGCCGTGGAAGTACAAGGCCGACGGCTCGATCGCTATCGCATCCCCAAAGAAAGAGACGCGCACCTTCGACGGGCGCGACTACGTCCTCGAACACGGCATCGTGTGCGATTTCGCGCTGGTGCGCGCGTCGGTTACCGACACCGACGGCAACGTGATCTTTCATAAAGCGACGCGCAACTTCAATCCACTGTGTGCGATGGCCGGCAAAGTTACGATCGTTGAAACCGAAGAGCTGGTACAACCGGGCGAGATCGACCCCGAAGCGGTGCATTTGCCGGGCATCTTCGTGCAGCGCATCGTGGAAGTCGGCACGGGCGGCAAACGCATCGAACGTGTAACAACGAGGAAACGCTAATGCCTCTAACACGAACTCAGCTGGCTGCGCGCGTGGCGCTGGAATTGCAGGACGGGCAATACGTCAACCTGGGCATCGGCTTGCCGACGCTGATTCCGAACTACGTGCCGGCCGGCGTCACGGTGACGCTGCAAAGCGAGAACGGTATCCTGGGCATGGGCCCGTATCCGTACGAAGGTGAAGAAGATCCCGATTTGATCAACGCCGGCAAAGAGACGGTCACGGTGTTGCCGGGCGCGTCCTTCTTCGATTCGGCCCTTTCGTTTGGAATGATTCGCGGGGGTCACATCGATCTCGCGGTGCTCGGCGCGATGCAAGTCTCCGAGCACGGCGACCTTGCGAACTGGATGATTCCGGGCAAGCTGGTCAAGGGCATGGGCGGCGCGATGGATTTGGTGCACGGCGCCAAGCGCGTGATCGTGATGATGGAGCACGTCGCCAAGGGAAACACGCACAAGATTCTCGAGCGCTGCGATCTGCCGCTGACCGGCAAAGGCGTGGTCAACAAGATCATCACCGACATGGCGACGATCGATATCGAGCCGCAAGGGCTGGTCTTGCGCGAGGTTGCGCCGGGCTTGACGGTCGACGATGTGCAAGCGGCGACCGGCGCAAAATTGCACGTGCCGCATCCGCCGGCCGCGATGAAGATCCCAGCCGGGGTCGCCTAGGAACCGAGTGCAACCGTCAGCGGGTTATAGGTAGCGCTATGTCAGAACGCAAAGTTTCTCTCGTGCTGCCGGCCCAGGATTTTCATGAGGGCGGCGGCTTTTTGGTGCATCGGCCGTTCCCAGTGCAGGGCGTCATGCAGGTCGACCCATTTCTGCTCATCGACGAACTGGGCCCCATCGTCTATGCGCCCGGCGAGGCGATCGGCGCGCCCGATCACCCGCACCGCGGCTTCGAGACCGTGACGTATGTTATCGAGGGCGAAAATCAGCACGCCGATTCGGCCGGGCATCGCGGCGAGATTCACGCCGGCGACGTCCAGTGGATGACTGCCGGTGCCGGCGTTGTGCATGCCGAGATGCCGTCGGAGCGGATGATGCGCGAAGGCGGACGTCAGCATGGCTTTCAGATTTGGATCAATCTCCCCAAGGCCGACAAGTTCACGCGGCCACGGTATCAGGACGTGCGCGCGGGACAGATTCCGGTCTGGCGCAGTGCGGACAAACGCGCGTGGGCGAAGGTGATTGCCGGTGAGGCGCAAGGTGTGAGCGGCGCAGCACAGACACGGATTCCGATCGGCTTCGTACACTATCATCTCGAGCCGGGCGCATCGATCGCGCATGCGGTGGAAGATGGTCACACCGCTATTGCCTATCTAATGTCCGGTGAAGCGCGATTCGGCGGTGAACGCAAGCACGCCGCGCGCGCGGCAATCGTATTCGATCGTGCGGGCGATGTTATTCCGGTCGAGAATGCCGGCAGCGAGCCGCTCGAATTCCTCATGCTCACCGGCAAGCCGATCGCGGAGCCGATGGTGCGCTACGGTCCGTTCGTGATGAACACGCCGGACGAACTCGAACAAGCCTTCGCCGATTTTCAAGCCGGCAAAATGGGCGCGATCGAGCCGATCTATTCCTAGCTACGCTGATTCAGCGGAGGCGACTTCGGCGCCGCGGCCTTCGATTCTCCATGCCGCAATCGAGATCGCGATTGCACCTTCGATGGTGAGCGTGATACTCGCGGCGAGAACCGCGAGGAGCGGCTGCTGCACGAGGATGAACGCGACGAAACCGGTCGCAATCGGTGGGATGAACCAGACATAAAGCAAGAGGGTTTTTGCGAACAGCGCGGGTCCACGTTGGTCGAGCGCCGACGGAAGAAATCCGTAGATCAGCAGCCCGATAGCCTGTATCGAAAGGCAGAGAAGGATAGCAACCAGCGCCCCAACGACGCCGAAGACGACCGATCCGGCGACCAAGCCTGCGACCAGGACCCCAAATCCAATCAACCCGCCGCCGGTTGCGGCGCGAGCAACGGTCCATATCGCGAGCTTTTGAAATGCGCTGCCGTGGCCCATCCACCAAATCGGATTCACGAGGTCGCGCGCAAGCGTTATGCCCGTCGAGAGGTTCATAAGTAAGAAGGTGAAGAGCAACCCACCAGCCGCGTAGATCCCGTATTGCCAGTGGTGACGAATCGCCTCACCGGCAGCGATTCCCGCTACTAACACTGCGAAGACAAGCACGGTCAGCAAACGGCCGAACGTGCGCCGCACGCCGATCCACTCTTTCCAAAGGAGGGCGAGCGGACCTCGGAGGCTGGTCGTCGTTGAAGCGATCTCCCTGTGAGGGGCTCGCCGTGCGCTCTCGCCGTTCTTGACGACGGGGACGAGTCCGAGAATGCGAATGCCGGCGAAGAGCTCCGGATAGACATCATCGAGCAGCAGCGTGCCGAGCGTCGCTGCGGCTAGCCACGCGAGATAAAACGTCGCAATGACCCACGGGTGCCCGGTCCACACGAGGATTGCCGTTCTTCCGCTGATGGTATCGATGTCTGCGGCGCCGGCTGCGAGGCTGTAGAGCGCAGCGATCGCCGCAAGCGCGGCAGGTAGACGCGCGACCCAGACACCGTAGCAGCGGCTCAAACCATAGCAAAAGATCGGTAGCGCCGATCCAACGGCGAGCAACCCGATTGCTCCGGCGGCAATTTCGAAGGCGCGGCTTCTGCCGTAGACCATTGCGAAACAAAGCAGACCGGGCCCGTAGAATCCAAGGTTGGCGAAGGGACGGCGTAGTGAGAGCCACCAGAGGGTGAGCCGCTCGTCTATCCGCGCGCGATTGAGAAAGTAGGCTTCAGCCACGTTGGCAAAGCCGCTGATGCGTCCGGAACTACCGGCATATGCGCTCCCCGCTAACATGAGTAGAATGATTCCGCTCGCGATAGAAGCCACGTGCATGGAGAGCCACACGGGGCGCTGGTGGTAGCCGAGCACGACACGAATGAAGAGGCTCAACCCAAGAAAGAGGAAGACGAAGATCCACGGGATCAGTCGCAAGGGAGAGCGGACGATTTGCGCAGCGACGTGGATGAAACGCCGCCACTCGAGGTATGCGAGCGCGCCGATGCCGTTCACGCCGTGATCCGAAGAAACATCGTCTCGAGATCGTTCGCGCTGGCGTTGACGCTATCGAGGGCTCCGTCGAAAAGGCACTTTCCCTGCTTGAGAATGATCGCGCGTTCGGCGATCGCTCGCGCCGACTCGAGCAGATGCGTGCTTACCGCGATTGCCG
>Ga0335074_10014474_pt1 | contig 11060 bp, 13 predicted proteins | sample Lox_Sample_23_FD_206715 | JGI IMG/M metagenome (GOLD analysis project Ga0335074, IMG submission 206715) | Soil microbial communities from Loxahatchee National Wildlife Refuge, Florida, United States - Lox_Sample_2.3 | ecosystem: Environmental > Terrestrial > Soil > Wetlands | place: USA... | reverse complement strand
AGGGGCCAGTCCACAAACTCCACGGCAATTCAGCGAGCCGCATTACAAACCGGCGAGTCGGTTCATTGTGGGCGAAGACATCGAGTTCTCGCAGGAAAAAGGCGATCTCTGGGTGCTCGGCCCGGACGGCAAGGAATGCAAGATCCCCATCGTATGGCAAGAAGCGAAGCAGCCTCCGAGCGGGTAGTGGTGCTTGCGCCTGCCTAATCCGTGGGCGGCGCGCTGCGCACGGTCCACTGCCGTGGCGCTCGTGATGGGACGTATCGAGTGGCGGAGAGGCGCGTCGGCCTACGCTCGCACGCCAATGCCAGACGCTCGATGTCCGGGTGGGCATCGTGGAAGGGGCACGGCCCCCGGACGCCGCGTAGCGTACCCAATCGCCACCGCTTATTTCCACCGATCACCATGCTTCAGGACGTAATGCGCGAAGACATAACGCCATGGGATGAGAGGAATAAAGATAACGACCATCAGTACGGCCCTGATGTCCTCTGCCGTGGCGTCGTTGATCTGATGGGCGGACCACAACGGCCGCGCAAAGGCTATCAAATAGATCGCCTTCCAGGTCAGCTCGAACAGCAAGATCGGTAACATTTTCAGCGGGTATCGAAGACCCAGTGCAGCGGTCAAGCCGAGGCCGGCGAGCAAAGCAACCTGGATCCCGCGTGTTGCAGCGAACTCATTTGTGTGGTGGATGACGTTGGGCCAGACAAAGGCGCCAAGCCCCGCAGACATGATGAGATATGCGACGCGCAACGTGTACAGGCGAAACAGCGAGACCTCGCGTGTCGTGGCATGTGGCGTCATCACATCGGCCGGAACAGACGACCCAACAACCGATTTCATGGACGCACCCTAGCACAGAAACTGACATGCACCACACAGAAAGTGGCATGCACCCTCGCATCTCGCCGCCGCTCGCGACGCCCACCCGCCCGCCGGCGGTCGCGCTGGGCCATGTCGAGTGGCGGGACGCCGGTGGGCATCGTGGATGGGCAAGGCACGCGGGCACGTCGCGCGGGCTAAAGACCGTTGCCGATCACCTCAAGTAGCGGTTGGCGTGCGGCCAGACTCTGGCTTGGCTTTGTTCTTGCTACCCGGCGGGCGGCCGCGCCGCTTGACCCGAATCTCGGTTATCCAGGCTGGAGGCCTGCCCCGCCGGGATCGCCCGCTTCTGGCCAATCGTTCGAGACTTAGAACCGCGTCGTGTATTCGATCGCGTTCTTGGCGCAATTCGGCTATGACGTTCTCAAGATCCATTTGGGTTCCTCGACCCTCGTAACAGGGCCACCGGTGCTTTCATGTTCGCAACGTTGTTGTCGTCGCTCTTTCGCTACGTCGCCGCGGCGCGGTCTCATCGTACCGTTAAAGCGAGGAATTTGACTTCGTCTTGGTGCACCACCAGCCATAACCCGCCTCGAGCAATAGCCCAATGAAGAACCCAGCCGCCGCACTGAACAATACGATCAGCAGCGCAACGCCACCCACGATGGCCGCAAGGAACAGCGTGGTATTCAAACTGGAGGGTGGAGCCTGTAGGTTCTTACGAAGCACGTAAATGAACCGCGTCAGGCCCAAGGCCAAGCCCAGCGCGGCACCGAGCCAGATCGGGATGCGTAAGAGTGGATGTTCAAGATGCCGGTGATCTTTGCCGAGTGCTTTTAGCCATCCGGGGACCGGAGGCTGGAATTCGATGTGTCGTTCCATATGCGCCTGCTTTCGATTCGCATTTGATCGGAGTATAGGCCTCCTAGCGGGAAAGTCAAGCCCTACTTGCAGAAACTTGCAGAGCGGATCTTCCCAGAAAGGAAGGAATTTCAAGACAGGCCACGGGCAACTTGCCGGAGCCGTCCGCGGCGCCGGCTCGATTAGTGGGGCACCACCGCCGCAATGGGCGACTCAGCGCAATGGGGGCGAAGCTACCGGCATACGCTGCGCGCTCGCCATCCGCAAGCCCGCGCGCGCGGCAGCAGACGACGGGCGGCGGGCACCGGAACTGGCTGCGGTCGTGTGATCGGCACCCGTCCGCTTTTGTTTCAATTCGTACATTTCAGATTATTAAGGTCTCAAGATCTTGAGATCTTTAATAGCGGATGCTATACTCTCCCATGGATGCGGCGGTCGAATTGCATTCTGCAGTCGCGTTCTCATGGAGGTTTCAACCATGCCCCAGCCACAATTGCTTGTTCAGGGCCCCGGCCGTTTCTTCGAAGGCGTGGAAGCGCTCGGCCATTGCTCCGGCGAATCCCCGGCGGGCGAGGATCGCACTTTCTCGCTGGTCTGCCTGAGATGGACCTGTTATGGCCCTGCTTGTCGCGGCGATTGTCCCTACGATGGTGGTTCTCGACAAACACCGTCTCTTCAGTACGTGCGCTCGTATCAGAAGGCATGACCGGCACTGGCAAGGTCCGGGCGGTGCATTGTGGATGGACACGGCCGCCGGCAACGGCGAGCAACCGACGCCGGACTGAGGCTGCGGCGCGACCATAATCAGTGAAACAAGCCTGTTTTTCTCTTATCTGATGCCGATATATCGACGTCGACGAATAATTCAGATCCCCCGAGGTCAAGAGATTCGTCGCTGCTCACTTTTGGCAGATACCAGTTACCGGGCCTCCGCGGTGTGAATCGTGGCCGCGCGGGCCGCGTGCCTCTGTGCGCCCTATCCATTTATGTAGGGCGGAGGTGGCCAATGCTGCGTCCGAGCCAAAATACCTACAAACTTATGCGGGGCGCGCACGCGCGAATTGCTCGAAACTGGATCAGAGACAGCCATCGGCTGCCGTTCGAAGCTACGCGCAAGTGAGAGGGGAATATGACGCTCTTCAATCTGACATGCATCTCGGCCTTTACGATAGTGCCGCTGTCGATACCAGGCTTCGGTCAAACTCAAACCATGCCGGAACGGTTTGGCCGTCCAGCGGCCAAGGTGGGATATAAGACTATAGGCGCCGCTGGGCGGCGCTCCATCAGACCGGCAACATCTACCGCCGCCGAAAGATATGTTTTCGGCAGAGCCGATCTGGCCGTTGGCGACGCGCCCTATGCCGTCGCGGTGGGCGCATTCCAAACCGGCCGGCCACCGAGCCTGGCGGTGGCCAACTATTTTTCCAACACCGTCTCGATCCTGCTTGCCAATCCCGACGGAACCTACCAACCTCAAGTGACCTACGCCACCGGAGTCGAGCCTGACGCCATTATCGCCGCCGACTTCGACGGAGACAAGGCCCCGGACCTCGCGGTCGCCAATTGGGCCAGCGGCACAGTCTCGATTCTGTTGGGCAATGGCGACGGCACCTTCCAGCCGCACGTCGATTACGCGGTGGGGAGCGGCTTCGTTACTGGCGTCATCGCCGCCGATTTTAACCGCGACGGCAAATTGGATCTGGCCGCGACAGTGGAGGATACCAATGCGGTGGCGATTCTGCTTGGCAACGGTGATGGCACTTTTCAGCCGCAGGTGAGCTATTCCGCGGGCGACTCCCCAGAGGGCGCTGTGGCCGGGGACTTTAACGGCGACGGCTTTTTGGATTTGGCGATACCCGCGGGATCAGACCAGGTTTCAATCCTCATGGGAAACGGCAACGGCACGTTCCAGCCGCCGGTTCAGTATGCCACCGGCGCCCTTCCTTTTGGCATCGTTATGGGCGACTTTAACGGAGACGGAAAGCTGGATCTGGCCACCGCCAACGCCTCAAGCAACACTGTCTCGGTCTTGCTAGGCAATGGTGATGGCACTTTCCAGCCGCACGTCGATTACGACGCCGGAACCCAACCCTATGCCTTAGCGGTCGGCGACTTCAATGGCGATGGAAAGCTGGATTTGGCAGTGACGGCTAACGTCGATAGCACCCTTTCCGTACTGATGGGGAAGGGGAACGGAACGTTTGAACCGAGGAAGATTTATGGCACGGGTTTGGCGCCTTGGGGCATGGTGAGCGCCGATGTGAACGGTGACGGAAAGCTGGATCTGGTGGTGGCAAACACTGGATTCACCTGGTTGTCCCTCACCTTAACCGACAATGGGCACGGCTTCGATCCGGCGCACATTGCACGTGGGCATGGACTCACCAGTATGGAACAGAGGGCCGCTCAACTGGGCGGCCGCTTAACGGTAGATTCAGCCCCCGGGCGTGGAACTACGGTCCGCTTGAGGGTTCCCATCAGTCAACAATTTGTAGGCCGCCGCAAAAAATCCTACACAAATGGATAGGGCCGCAGCCGGCCTTTGTCGCGTATGCTGAGAATTGCCGGTGGTCATTTGGCAGCGGGGAGGAGTGTGCTAAGGGTCGCCATCATCGAAGACCAGCTGCGGATTCGCGAGGGACTAAAAACCCTCATCGACGGCACGCCAGGATATCAGTGTACGGGCAGCTTCGGCAGCATGGAAGAAGCGCTGCAGAAGATACCGGCCGATCTGCCGGACGCCGTGCTGGTGGATATCGGGCTGCCGGGAATGTCGGGCATCGAGGGCATCCGTGCGCTTAAGGGAAAATATTCCGGTCTGCCGGTGGTGATGCTGACAGTCTATGAAGATGACTAGCGCATTTTCGATGCGCTCTGCGCGGGCGCCTGCGGATACTTATTGAAAAAGACCCCTCCCACACGCCTATTGGAGAGTCTGCAGGAAGCCGTCAACGGCGGTGCGCCCATGACTCCGGAGGTAGCCGGCCGCGTGATTGCCCTATTCCGCGAGATCCGTCCGCCGGACGGCGCTGATTATCGTCTGACGCCGCACGAAGTCCGGATCCTGAGGATGATGGTGGAGGGCCACAACCATAAGACGGCTGCCGCGGAAATGGATGTCAGCGTGAATACTATCCGGTTTCATCTGCGCAGCATCTATGAAAAGCTACAGGTCCACTCCAAGTCCGAGGCCGTTGCCAAGGCCTTGCGCAACCGTTTGATCCGGTAAGCGCAGCAAGTATTTGGCGCCGGATATCTTGGACTTCGCGGACGGTCCCAACCGCCACAAGTTGGTCGGCGCTTCGCGGAGGACCGCAAGGGAAACCATCTGGATGGCCCTGTGGGGGGGGCAGGCGCTATATCGCTATGATGGCCGGCAGTTCACGTTAGCCCCGCGACAAACCTTGCAGCGCCACTGACTTTGGCTGCATGCCGGCTTTGGCAAGCACGGCGTAAACCACGAAGCTGATCACGAAACTGTACAGCACTGCCGGTTGCACGTAGGTCTTCAGTGAGTCGGCAACCGGTAGGAATGGCAGAATCCCAACCACGAAGCCGACAGCCCAAGCTATATAGCCGGCCCAGTTGACACCCTCGCGAGGACCCGCCCATCGTTTACCGGAGAGTAGATAATCTGCCGCCATCGCGCCGCATATGGGGCCGAACGACGCTCCCACAATAGTGAAGAAGCCGATCAGGTTTTCGGCCACGCCAGTGACCGCGAGCACGATAGACACCGTCACCCCCGCCATGGTGGAAGAGATCCGCGGCACGCCCGGAATCATAGTGGAGAAGCTGTTGCCTGCAATGAACGCGCAGAAGCACGCAGGCGCAACGGACGCAATGGTGAACAGCAGGAACATGGCGGTGGCCAGAACGCCGCCGATAGAGCGTATGACGTCGTCATAGCCGAGCCCCGGAAGCGCGTACAACTTACTGGCTCCCGCAACCGAAAGCAGCGGCAATCCGGCCGCGAATACGATTGCCAGGGTGATGCCCATTAGTCCGCCCATGCGCACGTCTTTTTCATTGCGGCTGTTCATCCCGAAGTCCGCACCAGCCGCCCCTGCCGTGGCGAAAAACCCGATGATGATTTGCACCAGCAGCGTGAAGGCCACGAAGGGCTGCGGATCGGGCGGCACATACTGACGCACGCCCGGGCTGGATTTGAAAAATACCAACAGTACCATGCCGGCGGGTATCACAATGAGGTAGCGCGAGAGCTTGGCAACATATTGAATTCCCATCACGCCGATGTAGGCCATCCCGTAACCCCAAAGGATACCGATGGCGATGAAGGGCAGGCTCCCCGGTTCGGCCTTGGAGCCAACCGTATTTAAAATGAAGCGTGTCGAGATGGCGGTGTTCACTGCGAACCAGCCCACCTGCAACAGGCCCATCAGCAGTCCGGGCATCACATACCCGCCCGCCGTGCCAAATGTCGAACTGCCGACCACGTAGAGAGGAAATCCGGTCTTCATCCCCAGCATGGCCGGAGCGTAATAATAGAGCGCGTAGCAGAGGAGCCCCGCCACTACGATGGCGGCCATGCACAGGCCGAGTCCGGCATGCGGGATGGTGTCCTTGGCGATCGAGATATAGAAGGCGATCCAGAGAAAGATGCCCGCATAGCTGGGCGCGGTGTTGGCGTACCAGGGACCACGGTTGGCTAGAGGATTCGGTACGGCTTTGGAAATATAGTCGGGCAACATGGCCTGTCCGGTTGCGAATCCGACAGTATACTACGGTGCGCGGCGGCAGGCCGCGCTCGCGTCCGCCGATCCGCCCGTCGGCGGTCGCGGCGACGGACGACACGCTGCTAGGGGCGGATTGGCCGCCGGCATCTGCGGGAACCGCCGGCTATGCGTCCAGGCGGCGTGCCGCGCACGCCCGAGGCCGCGGCGTTCGCGATGGGCCGCGTCGCGCGGCAGGGTGGCCCGGTGCTGCTGCGTGAAAGCGCCGGAGATTGGTCGCATTGACGACGTCGGCGCTTAGCGACCAGTTCCCCTCTTGCTCAGGCGAATAGCTCCATTCTTCCCCAACCCTTAGCGACCGGCCTTGGCCGGGAGGCGCGGATTCCGCAGCTTCAGCGTTGCCATTCTGCTTTGAATCGCCAGGATCAGTGCGCTCTTGGATGGCGAGTCCGCCATCCGCTCGACCACCGCCATTCTATACCGCAAGAAGGCCTCTTCGGTCATATCCCTGTCCAGACAATCGCATGTTTCAATGCCCTGCGCCATGGCCAGGAAGTACTTGCCGTTCTAAACGGCTTGCTAGAACTGCTGCCCAAAATTATGAAACTGGATCAGCACTTTGCAACGCGTCCGTGCGCGGCGACGACTCGATTCGCCGGCCGCCACGGCCGAATGGGCGACTGGTTGCAAATGCGGCGAAGCTGTTCGCATACGCTGCGTGTTGGCCATCCCGACGGGCGGACGCGGACGGTGTCGTATCGCGCGCGCCTACCGCTCCCCGTTCCTCCGCTTCAGCAGGGTCCCGGTGCAGGAGTTCGTGCCACGTTAGCTGTGGACTCGCATGAATGGCTCCAGCATCGCGGTCTTGCGTGCATAGCAGTCATAGACGTTTTCGCCCAATTCTGCGCGTAGGAACTGTTCCTCACGTCGAGCTTTTCTGTAAACGGCAAGAGTGACATCGCGACGCCAAGCAGCGCGAATGAGCTGCGTTTCTCGATGGCAGTTGCGAACGCGGCGAAGATGAGGCCCGCATAGATCGGATGGCGCACCAGGCTATAGGGCCCTGTGTCGATAACATGGCGACCGACTTTCTTCACTACACAGTCCGGCCAAAGACGGCCCCGGTGAATGCGCGCCCACCAGGTGAAGGAAAGTCCGACAACCGTCAGCGTGACCAATATCCAGTTCATCGCATCGCCAAAGTGCCAAAGCTGCGTTTGCGCATACTCGTGCCGTGTCGGCGGAAACGCAAAGGGCAGGATCACGCTGACGTAAAAGAGAATCCGAAAAAACAGTTCGGCCCCTATGGCGTCCCTCTTTTCGGTGCGGTTGGACCAAGGCATCGCGACGATCCACGACACCGCCCACGCGCCCCAGATCGGGTTCATCGTATATTCAGCCGTCATCGAAGTTCCTCCTCAGGCCGAATCGCAGCGCCGCCTCCTCGCACGGCAGCGCTGGCGCAGGCCTGCTTCACGATATCTCGAAGTGCCACCCACCGCCGGCCGCGGCGACGGCCGGCGCGCGCAGTGTCGTCACGCTCATGGGCTGCGGCCAGCTTGTCCGAGACCGCCGGGCTCGCGATAGGCCACGTCGAGCGACGGGACGGGCCGGCGGTGCGTCGTGTAAGGCGGACGAGGGCGAGCAAGGTAGCCGCGAACTGGCTCTCGATTGCCATTTTTCACGAAGAGCGTTTACCAGGAGGAATCCTGCCGCCTCCAATACCGGGCGTGATACGGCCGGTATCCGGGCATTCTCCGAGTAGGGTCTCCACGGCCTCTTGCGTCCATAACGAGACGTCCCGACCGTGAAGCAGCCGAGGACCGGCGGAGGAAAGGCACCTCAGGAGATCCCGCCGCCGCATGCTCGGGTCAAACGCGGTGCGGAATTTAAGTTTCGGGGAACAGCCGGAACGCGATTTGGCTGTGGTCGTCGGCCTTGGTAGGCGCCGCCTTATTGAAATCGCTCGCCGGACGAACCGTCTTCTCGCCGGGATAGGGGCGGGTGAAGCCAGTGGATTCGCACCAGTCGAGGTGGTTGACGGTGTCCGGATCTTAGGCGTCGGGCGTGTGCCATTTGCCGGCGAAGATCTCCGCCTTCTTCTTCATCCAGCCATCCCTCAGACGCTTAACCACAGGGCTCTCCGGCGCGTTGGTTTGAGCCACGGCCACAGGGCTCGCGAGCGCTTTGGCATGCGCCGTCGGGCACGTGGGGATGGTCTGAGTCGGAGTTTGGGTAATGCCCGTAGTCAGCACCGTCGCGCTCGGCACGTACGACCACGGCAGGAAATTCTGCGCGGGCGGATTCTCGAGGAAGACTTCGCTCATCGGCGAGGCCACCAGGTCGAACTGGTTCATGGGCGTCAGACCGAGAATCTGCTCGATCGTACGGGTCATGTTGACCTGCGTGTAGAAAATGCTGTCTTCGGTTACCCCAGCCCCGGTGCCATCGGGATTCACCTGCTGCTCGACGTAGGGGCTGATGATATAGCCAGGACTGCGGTGACCGTCGACGTGGTCAACGCCCGTTCTGCGCATCGTCTTCCTCGACGACGTTCGCCAGATGTTCAATCTCTCCGCGGTTTATCAATTGCCTTTCGGCCCCGGACAGCGATATCTCAGCGCTCCGGACCTTGCGCGGAGCATACTCGGCGCCTGGACGCGGAGCACCATCGCCACCACGCAAACCGGGCTACCTTTCAACGTCACCATCAATCGCTCGAAATGCGTCCGTGCCGGCGACTATGCAGTCAGCGGGGAAATGCGGCCGGATTATGTGGCCGGTGTGCCGCTCACTCCGCCAGACGGATCCACCCCCGACGACTGGATCAACGCAGCCGCGTTTGCCGCGCCGGCCAACCAGACTTTCGGCGATCTGGGCCGCAACATCTTTCGCGCCCCGGGCATTACGGACGTGGATTTCGCGCCGGCGAAGGATGTCTCGTTTAGCGAGCGCATGCATCTGCGCTTCCGCGCCGATGTGTTCAATATCTTGAACCGCGCCCAGTATGGCGGCCCTAATGCGGTGTTAGGCCAGACTAACTTTGGAGTCATCACCACGCCGATCAGCAGTTACGCGACCGGCCGCGGCGCGCCGCGGGAGTTTCAGCGTTCCGCCAAGCTATCGTTCTAGGTCTATGACCGTCATCCGCACGCCTGTCGGTCGCGGCGACGGACAACGCGATGCGGACGACGAACCGAACCTATTTTCTCGACCAATCCACTTGCGGGCCTCGGCGAGTCATGGTAATTTGTTCGTTGACTTTTGGCACGTCATGTGCCATCGCACACGAACGCGGCACATTCGCAAAACCCGTACCAATCGCTAGGAGGGGTCCCGTGGCGACGAATCGTCGAGAGTTCCTCAAGATCGCCGGTATCGGCGGCACCGCAGCCACTATCTTCGGCTTCGATCTTCAGCCGGCTTATGCGCAACTCAAGGAGTTGAAGATCGCGCGCGCCAGCGAAACGCGTTCCACCTGCCCCTATTGCGCGGTCGGCTGCGGCGTGCTGATTTATACGATCGGTGATCGCGCCAAGAACGTCACGCCGCAAGTGATCCATGTAGAGGGCGATCCCGATCATCCCACCAACCGCGGGACATTATGCCCCAAGGGGTCGTCGCTCGAACAGGACATCTTAAACCCGCGCCGTCTCACGAAGCCGCAAGTGCGGCGGCCAGGCGCCACCGACTGGGAAGACATTTCGTGGGATACCGCGCTAGATGAGATTGCCCGGTGGACCAAGAAGACGCGCGATGCAACCTTCGTCGAGAAGGACGCGAACGGCCGTACTGTGAACCGATGCGAAGGTATTTCCTTCATCGGCGGCTGCACCGATACCAATGAATTCAATTATCTGGTTGTAAAAACGATGAGGAGCATGGGCTTGGTTTATCTCGAAAACCAAGCCCGTGTTTGACACGGCCCCACGGTCTCAAGTTTGGGACCATCATTCGGGCGGGGGGCCATGACCAATGGCTGGATCGACATCAAGAACACCGACATGATGTTGATCATGGGCGGCAATCCCGCCGAGAACCATCCCTGCGGTTTCAAGTGGGCGATGGAAGCCAAGCGGAACCGCAATGCCAAGCTGATTTCGGTCGATCCACGGTTCACGCGCACCTCGTCGACCGCGGACCTGTTTTGCCAGATCCGCGCGGGCTCCGATATCGCTTTCCTTGGAGGGTTGATTAAGTACGCGATCGAAAACAATCGCATCGCCAAGGATTACCTGATCAATTACACGAACGCCGCATTCGTCGTCAAAGACGGTTTCAAACTTCCGGAAGACGGCCTCTATTCGGGTTTCGACGCCGCCACGGGCGCGTATAACACGTCCACTTGGAATTACGAACAGGGCGGCAACGTCAGCGGTCAAGCGAATTCCGCTTCGCAGGCATCTTCGGCGCCAGCGGGATTGCCGCCGAATGCGGCCTACGACCTTACCCTGCAGCATCCGCGCTGTGTCTTCCAACTACTCAAGCAGCAGTACTCGCGCTACACGCCCGAAGTCGTCGAGCGAATTACCGGCATTCCGAAAGACCAATACCTCAAAGCCATCGACATGTTCACCTCGGTGCGCAAAGACGGCGACATGAAGAAGGTCGCGACCATTATTTACGCCGTCGGCTGGACACAGCACACGTTCGGCACGCAGATCATCCGCACCGCGGCTA
>Ga0335074_10014472_pt1 | contig 11060 bp, 8 predicted proteins | sample Lox_Sample_23_FD_206715 | JGI IMG/M metagenome (GOLD analysis project Ga0335074, IMG submission 206715) | Soil microbial communities from Loxahatchee National Wildlife Refuge, Florida, United States - Lox_Sample_2.3 | ecosystem: Environmental > Terrestrial > Soil > Wetlands | place: USA: Florida... | reverse complement strand
GATCGCCTTGCGGCGCAGGCTCGGCGCGCGGGTGATCCAGTTGCCCTCCGGCTGCATCCCGATGATCTCCGAATGCGCGTGCTGCGCGATCTGCCTGACCATCGTCTTGCGGTACCCGTCGGGCATCCAGTCCCGCGGCTCGATCCGGCCCTGCCGGGCTATCGTCGCCTCGAAGTGCTCACCTAGTTGCGTCTCGCCCGGTTGCGATTGACTGAGCCCCATACGACAATAATGACCGTCCGTTCGGTCAGTAATCAAGGTGGGTGGTGACCGCCGTGGCAGCTGCGTTCAGCGTCGAAGGCGACGACGAGCCCGGTGCCCTGCCGATCAGCGTCGATGAGCTGCGGGCGCGGCAGATCGTCCGCCTGCGGGCGACGCTGCGGCACGTGTACGCCAACGTCGCGTTCTACCGGGACCGGCTGAACGCGGCCGGGCTGCACCCGGACGACTTCCACGACCTGTCGGACCTCGCGAAGCTGCCGTTGACCAGCAAAGACGACCTGCGCCAGCATTATCCGTACGGCCTGCTCGCGGTCGAGCGCGAGCACATCGCGCGGATCCACGCCTCGAGCGGGACGACCGGGACGCCGACCGTCGTGGCGTACACCCGGCACGACCTGGAGGTCTGGGCGTCGGTGATGGCGCGGTCGATCCGGGTGGCGGGCGGGCGGCCCGGGGACGTGGTGCACATCGCCTACGGCTACGGGCTGTTCACCGGCGGGCTCGGCGCGCACTACGGCGCGGAGAAGCTGGGCCTGACCGTGGTCCCCGCCTCCGGCGGGGCGACGGCGCGGCAGGTGCAGCTGATCAACGACCTGCATCCGCAGGTCATCATGGTGACGCCGACCTACATGCTGACGCTGCTGGACGAGTTCGAACGGCAGGGGCTTGACCCGGCGGATTCGTCGCTGCAGACCGGGATCTTCGGCGCGGAGCCGTGGACGGACGCGATGCGCGCCGAGATCGAGACGCGGGGCGCGCTGACCGCGGTCGACATCTACGGGCTGTCGGAGGTGATCGGGCCGGGCGTCGCGCAGGAGTCCGCGACCACCAAGGACGGGCTGCACATCTGGGAAGACCACTTCTACCCGGAGATCGTCGCGCCCGACGGGTCGGTGCTGCCGGACGGCTCGCCCGGTGAGCTGGTGCTGACCACGCTGACCAAAGAGGGGATGCCGCTGATCAGGTACCGCACCCGGGACCTGACACGGTTGCTGCCGGGGAGTTCGCACGCGCCGTTCCGGCGGATGGAGCGGATCACCGGGCGCAGCGACGACATGATCATCCTGCGCGGCGTCAACGTGTTCCCGACGCAGATCGAGCAGATCGTGCTGGGGGTGCCGGGGCTCGCGCCGCACTTCCAGCTGCTGCTCACCCGGCCGGACCGGATGGACGAGATGACCGTGCTGGTCGAGGCGGCGCCGGGCACGTCTGCCGCGGCTCGTAAGGAGGCGGGCGGGGCGGTCGTGCGGGCCGTGAAGGAGACCGTCGGGGTGACGGTGGGCGCGGAGGTTGTCGAGCCGGGGTCGCTGGAGCGGTCGACCGGGAAGATGCGCCGCGTGATCGATAAGCGGGCGCCGTGACCACGACGGGGCGGCGCGGGCGTCCTGGGCGGCCGGGGCGGCCGGGGCGGCCGGGGCATGATCTCGAGTCGATCCTGGGGACCGCGGTGCGATTGTTCAACGAGCGCGGCTACGACGCGACCTCGATGGAGGACCTGGCCCGCGCGCTCGGCATCACGAAATCAGCGATCTACCACCATGTGCCCGCCAAGGAGGAGCTGCTGCGGCTGGCTACCGGGCGGGCGCTGGACGGGCTGTTCGGCGTCGCCGCCGCGGCGGAAGCGCTGCCGGGGCGCGCCGTGGACCGGCTAGAGCACCTAGTCCGCGGCAGCATCGCCGTGCTCGTCGCCGAGCTTCCGTTCGTCACGCTGCTGCTGCGGGTGCACGGCAACACCCTGACCGAGCGGGAGGCCCTCGCCCGCCGCCGCGAGTTCGATCACTTCACCGCCTCGCTGGTCAAGCAGGCCGTCACGGACGGCGACCTGCGCGCGGACATTGACCCGGCGCTGACCGCGAAGCTGATGTTCGGCCTGGTCAACTCGGTGTCCGAGTGGTACCGGCCGCGGCCAGGCGACGACGGCTCCGAACTCGCCGACGCCGTGTGCAGGCTCGTCTTCGGCGGCCTGCGGGTCGTACGCGCCTAGCCGGCGAGGATGCGGACCGGGTTCCGGACCAGCATGGCGTCGATCTCGTCGTCGGTGACGCCGTGGTCTCTCAGGTAGGGCAGGACGTCCTGGCTGACGTGCAGGTAGTGCCATTGGGTGAGGTCGTCGAGCGATCCTGGCGCGAACCAGTCGATGTAGCAGCAGGTGTCGTGGGAGAGCACCATGCGTTCGGCGAGGCCGCGGCGGCACAGTTCGACGACCAGGTCCGAGCGGGCCTCGAACGTCGCGAAGTGGTCGATGCCGAAGCGGTCCATGCCGAGGGTGAGGCCGGCGTTGGCCATCTTTTCCAGGTAGTCGGGATCGCCGGTGGCGTCGCCGCTGTGCCCGAGGACGACGCGGTCCAGGTCGGCGCCTTCCTGTTTGAGGACCTCGAGGATGGCCGGGCCGTGCTGTCCGGCGGCGTGGGTGTGGATGGTGACCGGCGTGCTCTGTGTCTGCTGGTGGGCTCTGGCCACTGATCTGAGCACCTGCTCGACGCCACGGGTTAGGCCCTTGGTGTCCACCGCGCACTTGAGCATGCCGGCCTTGACGCCGGTGCCGGTGATGCCTTCGGTGATGTCGCGGACGAAGTACTCGGTCATGGCCTCCGGAGGCCGGCGCCAGAAGTACAGCGGCACCTCGTCGAACGTGTAGATGCCGGTGGCGACGACGACGTTCAGGTCCGGAACCTGGTCCGCGATGCGCTTGACGCGAGGGATGTTCCGGCCCTGGCCGATCACGGTGACGTCGACGATCGTGTCGATGCCGTGCCGCGGGAGCTCGCCGAGGCGTTTCACGGCGTCCGCGACGCGGGCGTCCTCGTCTCCCCACTCATCGGGGAAGTTCTGCTGGACGTCGGCGGTCAGCACGAACACGTGCTCGTGCATGAGCGTGCGGCCGAGCCCCGCCGCCTCGACCGGGCCGCGCACCGTCTCTACCATGGCCACTTGCGGCCCACTTCCCGCCACTTCCTTGGGTTTCTTTCACTGGCATCATCGCGCACCCGCGGCCCGTGTCAACGCGACATGAAGCACCCGGACCTAATGCCCGCCACAAAAGGAGCCCAGGACATTCATCCCGCATCTAGAGGGAATAAGCTCGCCACCGCCCTGGGCATGCGTAATGACACCACCGGCGATACCAGTCAACGCGGCATGATCGTTGCCGCAGGCGCCAGAAGACAGCCAGATATGGATGCATGTCTGATGTGATCCCTTAGCGCTATCTGCTGTGAACGTCATAGGTGACCCGAACACTCGGGCGACACGCCGACAGAAATTCGGGCTGATTAGCCTATTTAATGACGAGAGTCGCTAGAATATTCGTATGTCTAGATACCGCATGTGTCCTACTCGTCAACAGGAGGCAGTACTAATCGGACACTGCGCACATGCCCGGTACGTGTGGAATCTCTGCGTTGAGCAGGAGTCTTGGTGGCGACAGGGACGGGGGAAGGTGCCGGGTCTAGCCGACCGGTGCCGGCAGCTGACCGAGGCGCGTGCGGACAATCCCTGGTTGGCCGCCGGTAGCGTGACCGTCCAGCAGCAGGCGATCCGCGACCATGATCAGGCTATGGCGAGCTTCTTCGCTGGAACCCATGGCCAACCCAGTTGGCGCAAGGCCGGGCGGAACGAAGGATTCCGAATCGTTCATCTCAAGCCTGGTGATGTCCGTAGGCTAAGTCGTAATACCGGGGAGGTGCGTGTCCCCAAGGCTGGCTGGATCCGATTCCGCTGGTCCCGGCGGCCCCCGGACGGGATGAAGTCGTTCCGGGTCACGCGGGACCGTGCGGGTCGCTGGCATGTCGCGTTTGCCGTCATCCCCGATCCGGTAGGCGGCCCGGGAACCGCTGCAGTAGTCGGCATAGACCGGGGCATCGCGATATCCGCCGCCCTGTCCACGGGTGAAATGCTCCGCGTTCCCGCCCTGACCGGCCGCGAGCAGGACCGGCTGCGGCGGCTTCAGCGATCGCTGAACAGGACTCAGCGCAGGTCCTGCCGACATCGGGAGGTCAAGACGGCGATCGCGAAGTTGAAGGCCCGCGAGACTGACCGACGCAAGGACTGGTGCGAGAAAGCAAGCACCGATATCGCCCGGCGATTCGACGTGATCCGTGTTGAGGACCTGCACATCACCAACATGACGCGATCGGCTAGGGGTTCTGGGGACAACCCAGGACGGAATGTCCGTGCCAAGGCCGGCCTAAACCGGGGCATCCTTGGTTCGGGGTGGGGCCTACTAGTGCGCCGCCTGCAGGACAAAGCCCCCGGAAGGATCGAACAAGTCAGTCCCGCGTTCACCAGCCTGCGCTGCTCGGCGTGCGGGCACATCGCAGCGGAGAGCCGCAAGAGCCAAGCCCTCTTCCGCTGCGTAGCCTGCGCCTTCGCCTGCAACGCGGACGTGAACGCGGCCAGGAATATCGCGGCGGGGCACGCCGTGACTGCGCGGGGACGCTCGCCGCTGGGCAGGCGGAAGAACCGCGAACCCCAACTTTCCACCCCGTGACTCGGGGCGGGGAGCTCTGAAATCCCCGCCATCAGGCGGAGGAGGATGCCAAACGGGAATCTTCCCGCAGGGAACGGGAGGCATCCGGCCGGGGCCGAGGGGCGTGGCTACGGAATGTCCGACACCGATGTCATATGGCTCGAAGTTCACCATCAGCCAGACGTCCGTGTGGCGCCTGAGGTCCGGGGCCTCAGGCGCCACGACGGCGCGCCGTTCAGGCGAGGCGGCCCGCGTAGCGGCGGCGGAAGCCGTCACTGGTGTTCGCGGTGATCACCACGTCGTAGTAGCCGTACTGATCGGTCGGCCAGCTGACGGTCTTGGGGCTGCCGGACGTAACGGTGACCGTCTGGGTGTGGCCCTCGTACTCGTTCGGGGTCAGGGTGTAGACGATCGCCTTGTTGCCTTCGTTGGCCAGCGTGAGTTCGACCGAGCCGGCCTGCGGGGCGGCGGCGACGACCGGGACCTGACCGGAGTTCTGGCCGGCGAGCACGACCGTGCCGGCGAAGCTGGTCAGGAAGCCGTCGGGGCCGTAGACCGAGAAGGCGTATTTCTCCGCGGTGACCGTCGCGTCCCAGACGTAGGAGCCCGGGGAGGACTTGAGCACCGTGACTGGCGTGGCGGTCGCGGGCAGGTAGGCGTCGGGGTAGATGGTGAAGGAGACACCCACCGGGCCGGTGTTGGTGAGGTGGGCGGTGACCTGGCTGGTCGTGCGGTCCACGGTCACGTCGGCGAAGGGCCCGTGAATGGTCGGGCGGTGCGGCCGGGTGCCGGGCTCCTGGGTGGGCATCTTCTGGTCACCCTCGGCCGGGGGCGTCGTCGATCCGCCGGTGAGCTGGGTCAGGGCCCAGGTCTGGTCGAGAGTCGGGATGTTGGACGGGATCGAGAAGTCGGGGTTCCCGAAGTCGAACGCGGCGGTCAGGTCGCCGGTCACCGACTCCCGCCACGACGTGACGTTGACCGGCTGCACCCCGGTCCAGGCGGCCAGGAACTGGAGCATCGAGGTGTGGTTGTAGACGTTGGAGTCCACGTAGCCGCCCCGCGTCCACGGCGAGCAGATGAGCATCGGGACCCGGGTGCCCGGGCCGATCGGCAATCCCGCGATGTACTCGTCGGTGACGCTCGCCGGCGGGGTGGGCGGAAGCTGGTGGTCGAAGAACCCGTCGTGCTCGTCGTAGGTGATGAACAGCGCCGTGCTCTCCCACAAGTCGCGGTTCGAGAACAGCGTCTGGAGCACGGTGTTCACGTAGTGGGCCCCGTAGTCGGGGGTGTAGGACGGGTGCTCGCAGTAGCCGGCGGGCGCCACGATCCACGACACCTGCGGGAGCTTGTTGCTCTTGACGTCGTTGATGAAGGAGGACAGCACGTACGCGGCGTGGGTCTTGCTGAGCGGCGGCACCCCCGCGTCGGTCTTCCAGGGCGTGACCGCCCCGCGGATCGCGAGCTCGCTGGTCCCGCCGTTGCGGCTGTTGCTGCTGTTGTACTGCTGATAGAACCACAGCGGGTTGTCGCCGTAGTCGCCCACGAAGTAGTCGGGGTAGGTGCCGCTGTCGCCCACCTGGTCGTTGGTGTAGACCTGCCAGCTGACCCCGGCCTTCTGCAGCAGTTCGGGGTAGGTCGTGACCTCGGGGGTCCCGGCGTCGGGTCCGAAGTCGACTTCGTAGTCGTTCGGGTTGCTGATCCAGCCGGACGAGGTCCCCGTCCAGAAATACATCCGGTTGGGGCTGGTGGGCGCCATGATCGCCTGGTGGTAACCGTCGCAGATCGTGAAGGCGTCGGCGACGGCGTACTGAAACGGGATCTCGTCCCGGGTGAAGTAACCCATCGTCTCTTCGGTCTTGGCGGGGACCCAGTTGTTCCAGAGCCCGCCGTTCCTGGCCTCGTGGTCGCCTTCCCAGCTGTGGTCGAGGTCGCCGTCAACCTGGTCGGTCAGGTTGTACGGCAGCAGGTGCCCGAGGTCGGTCCGGGTCGCGTCGGGCTGCTGGAAGATGTTCTTCCCGTCCTGGTAGGTGAGGATCTGCTTGTCGCCGAAGCCGCGAACTCCCCGCAGCGTCCCGAAGTAGTGGTCGAAGGACCGGTTTTCCTGCATGAGGATCACGACGTGCTTCACGTCGGCGATGCTGCCGCTCCAGCCCTTGGGCAGCCCCTTGGCCGCCGTCGAGCCCACGGCGGCGGCGGCCGGGCCGGCCCCGGCGGTCAGGCCGGCGGCCGCCGCCGCGGTGCCGAGCGCCGTGTACTGCAGGAAGCGGCGTCGGCTGACGCCCGGCACGATCGCCCGGCCATGCTGCCGCGGTGATCCGGTTGCGCCATCCATGTGCTCACGTGGGTCGTCCGAGTTGGTCATTTCTGGTTTCCTCCGAGGCTCAGCCCGCACCGACAATGTTCGCTTTTGTCTCGACAAGTCGTCATGGCGCGATAAGTGCCCAGTGTGGGCGGGGCAGGCCGCGTAAGAGTGAACGCACCGTGTCAATCTCCGGACGGGAAGTTCAACACGTTGCGGGGTCAGGCCGCCGTGGTCGTGAGGGGCTCGAGCAACTCGACGAGGGCCGCGTGGTCGAAGTGCCGGGCCCAGCCGAGCGGGGTGGACCGGTGGTGCTTGTCGGGAACGTTCGGGTCGGCGCCCAGCTCGAGCAGCGTGCGGGCGAGGGTGAGGTTGCCGTTCCCCGCGGCGACGTGCAGCGCGGTATGCCACGGGTCGTTGCTGGGGATGTCGCTGCGGCCGGGTGCGTTGACATCGAAGCCGGCGGTGGCGAGCAGTTCGACGGCGTTGGGTGCGCCCTGGGCCGCGGCCCAGGTCATCAGGCCGGGCCGCTTTCGTCGTACGTCGGCGATGACCTGGGCGGGAGTTTGCCGCACCGCGTCGGCGTCGCCGGCGAGGACGGCCGCGGCGAAGGCGTCGGCAGCCGAGAGCCTGGCCGGCCGGGCGCCCAGGGCGAGCAGCTGATCGGCTAGTTCCCGGTTGCCGTTGGTGAGAGCCACTTCGACTGGCGTGCCGCGGCGTGGACTGCGCTGCTCGGTGAAGGGGCTGACGATGTCCACGCCATGCTCGGCGAGCAGGGCGACGCGATCGCGCTGGTCGTGGGTGATGGCCCAGGCCAGCAGGCTGCGCAGCATCTCAGCGGGCGACTCGAGCGATTCGCCAAGCAGCCGGTGCCAGGGGCCGCGGGCGGGGCCGCCGAGGCCGTATTCGAAGAGCAGGACGAGGTGATCGTCCTTGCTGCCGAACATGCGGTTGTAGAGCGTTTGCCCGTCGTTCGGGTCGGCGCCCCGGTCGAGGAGCAGCCTGGCGAAGGGGATGGCGTGGGGATGCCAGGGCTGGCTCTGCTCGCCGTAGCCGAGCACGCCGGTGAGCACGGTGAAAGGTGTGGGCAGGGCATGCCAGAAGCGGCCGTCGTTGGGGTCCGCGCCGGCGTCGAGGAGCAGCCTGGCCGTCTCCAGCGTGGCCGGCAGGCCGACGTCCGGGTTGTGGCGGGCGTAGGCCTGGTAGAGCAGCGGTGACCAGCCGTGCGGTCCGCCGGTGACGCTCGCCCCGGCTGGCTGCGCGGCCAGGTGACGGCGCACCGCTGCCGCCTCCGCGCAGGCGGCGGCCGTGAACAGGTTGTGCCCGGGCAGTTCGGGATGCTCTTCCAGCAGCCGGCTGGCGGCCGCCCGGTCTGCGCGCTCGTCGTGGCTATACGTCAGGCAGGCCAGCCGGAGGAACCGGTCGGCCAGTGGCTCGTCGTCCGGCGGCGGCTGGCCGGGGGTCCAGGCGCGGGCGGTCACCACCTGGACGTAGCGGCGCATCCGGGCCCAGCTCGTGAAGCCGTGCTGGCGGGCGAGGACCAGCTGGGCCGCGGTTAGCGGGAACCCGTCAGCGAGCGGCGGGCCGGGGTGCCACCGGGACACGCGGGTTAGCGCGGCCGGGTCGCCCTCGCGCACTGCACGTTGGAGTTCCCTGGCCTGCTTGCGGAGCTGGTCAAGATCAGGGTCTTGAGGGAGCGAGGCGGTCGCCACCGCAGCCTCCTTTCGCTAGGCCGGCCGGTCCGCGACGCCGGTCGAAAGGAGGGTCTGAACAGTGACGCTGTGGCGCTGCCCATCCATGGGTGGGCTCAGCCCTTTCCGCGGACCAGGAGGCGCCCCACGCGCCACCCAGATTCTACGCTCAGCGGTAGACGAGCGTCCCGTCGTCGAGGTCCGCCTTCGGCAGGATTTCGCGTTCCTCGTCGTGTTCGAGCATGTGGGTCCACGGCTCGCGATCGCCCTGCTTGAACAGCGCGTCCTGGGAGCGCATGACGTAGCCGGGGCTGAAGTTCTCCGGATCGCACCACGGCAGCACCGGCATGTCCGCCTCCTGCGGCCGCAGCGTGGGAACAACCATCGTCGCGCCCTTGTCCCGCATCGTTGCCAGCAGGCGGTTCACGAGGTCGCTGACCAGGTCCACGCGCAGGGTCCAGCTGTGCCGGAAGTAGCCGAACACGTAGGCCATGTTCGGCACGCCGTTGATCATGATGCCGCGCCAGGTGACGTGCGCGGTGAAGTCGACCGGCTCGCGGTCGACGGTGAAGGCGACGTCACCGAAGAGCGACAAGTTGAAGCCGGTGGCGGTGACGACGACGTCGGCGGGGATCTCTTCACCGCAGCTGACCGTTATCCCGTGCTCGGTGAATGCCTCGATGGTGTCGGTGACGATCGAGGCCTTCCCCTCGCGTAGCGCCGCGAAGAGGTCGCCGTTCGGGACGACGGCGATGCGCTGCTGCCATGGGCGGTAGCGGGGGGTGAGGTGCTTGTCGACGTCGAAGCCCTCGGGCAGCAGCGGGCGGATGGACTCCATCAGGAACGTGTGCAGCTGGCGAGGCGCCGCTGCCGACATCCGGGCGAGTTCCTGCTGGCGTGCCGCGTTGTGACGGCGCAGGATCTCGTATGTCCATTCCTCGGGGATGTCCAAGGCGCGGAGTGTTACGGCGAGTTCGTCGGTCACGGGCCGGGCGAGGTAGTAGGAGGGTGAGCGCTGCAGCATCGTCACGTGCTCCGCCTTGCCGGCAATCGCGGGGATCAGCGTCGCGGCCGTGGCACCGGAGCCGATCACGACGACCCGCTTACCGTCCAGGTCGAGGTCGTCGGGCCACCGCTGAGGGTGCACGATCACCCCCTGGAAGCGGTCCATGCCTTCCCACCGGGGCCGGTAGGGCTTGGCGTGGTTGTAGTAGCCCGGGCACATCCACAGAAAACCAGTAGTGAACCGCAGACGCTGACCGGTGTCTTCTCGTGTGACCTCCACCGTCCAGCGGCGGTCTTCTGTCGACCAGTTGGCCGCGGCGACCCGGTGCCGGAGCCGGATGTGCTGGTCGAGGCCGTCCTCGTCAATCACCTCGTTGAGGTAGGCGAGGATCTCCTCGCCCGCCGCGATCGACGGGCCGCGCCAGGGCTTGAACCGGTACCCGTAGGTGAACAGGTCACTGTCGGAGCGCACGCCCGGGTAGCGGTGGGTCCACCAGGTTCCGCCCCGGTTGTCCTGGGCGTCCAGGATGACGAACGTCCGGTCCGGGAACGTGTCCCGCAGGTGGTGCGCGGCGCCGATGCCGGAGACCCCGGCGCCGACGATGAGGACGTCGACATGCCCGGCGTCCTGGATATCACCGGCACCGTCGGCGGGGGCGGTCGCGGGTGCGGTCGTCGTCATTGGCCTGACCTCCGGGCGTCCTCCCAGCGATTGTAGCTCCGGGCGAAGGGGCCGCCACGGCGACAGATGCGGGCTCTTTACCCCTTTTGGTCGCCGGGTAGCAAGGGCCGCATGAAGGTCCGCTCGTACCGGAGGACGCAGCCGCTGTCGTCCCTGATGCGGTCCGCCTCAATGAAGTCTGGATCGGCGCCGAACAGGGTCCGGTACTGCTCGTAGGCGGCGAGGCTGGGGAAACTGAACAGCGCCAGCGCCTTGTCGCTGGCCCCTTCGGCCGGCAAGAAGTAGCCATGGTGCGTGCCGCCATGGGAATCGACCAGCTCGATCCACCGGCGGCCGAAGCGTTCGAAGGCGTCGATCTTCGCCGGATCGATGACGTACTCAACGACGCATGTGATCATGCCTCAGGCTAGCGGCGCCCGTTTCCTGCAAGAACGGCGCTGTCCGTGGTAGGTGAATCGATCGCGCTAGTCCTCACTGATCCCGGACGTAATAGTTGGCCTGCGAGCCGTCGAAACGGCCGGTTCTGCGGCAGCAACGGCGGAAAGCAGCGGCCGGAACCGCACGGGCACGGGTCGTTCCGGCCGAGCTTCTCGAGGAGTTCGGTGTCGATGCCGACGATGCGGTCGCCACGCTTGACGCGGGACTCGCTAGAGGGAACCCCCGGCGGCGCTTGCTGGAGGGCTCAAAAGGATG
>Ga0335074_10014471_pt1 | contig 11061 bp, 7 predicted proteins | sample Lox_Sample_23_FD_206715 | JGI IMG/M metagenome (GOLD analysis project Ga0335074, IMG submission 206715) | Soil microbial communities from Loxahatchee National Wildlife Refuge, Florida, United States - Lox_Sample_2.3 | ecosystem: Environmental > Terrestrial > Soil > Wetlands | place: USA: Florida... | reverse complement strand
AGCGCTCGCGGGCCTGTGGCCCTGGGGGAGCGGCCGCGTGACACGCCCCTCCGGCGAGCAGATCGCCTACCTGCCACGCGGCACACCCTATCTGCCGCGCGGCACGCTGCGCGAGGTGCTGGCCTACCCGGCAGCCGTGGAGCGCTTCGAGCCCGACGCGTACGCGCAGGCGCTCGGGCGCGTGGGGCTCGACAGGCTGGTGCCGTTGCTCGATGAGACGGACCGCTGGGACCGCGAGCTGACGCAGGAGGAGCAGCTGGATCTGGCATTCGCGCGCATCGTGCTGCAGCGGCCAGCCTGGTTGATCGTCGACGATACGCTCGGCTCGCTCGACGCAAGCACCTTCGAGCGCGTGCTGGACATATTTGCCGACGAGCTGCGACACACGGGCGTCATCCACATCGGCAGCGCAGCGGCGCGCGACCGGCTGTTCTCGCACGTGGTGCGCCTGGTGCGCCGGGCGCAGCCGATCGCGTTGCTGCTGCTGGTGGCGCTGGCCTGGCCGGTGCTGGCGCGGGCGGCCTCGGCGAACGTCTTCGCGCCCTTCAGCTCCCAGGTGTTTCAGTTCCGCGCCCCCAGCTCGCTCGACGCTGCCAGCACCACGGAGCTGATGCGGGACCTCGCGGTGCGCGTGCTGCCGGTGTACTCGGACCGCAACCACGAGCGCTACCTGACCAACCTGTCGGCGTTGCAGCTGGTCGCGGGCGATGACTCCGCCGCCTGGGCCACGCGCCAACAGCTGCGCCGCAGCCTGCACGGCGCGCCGGTGGCACAGCCGCTCGAGCAGTCCGTGGCCTACGATATCTACGCGCACACCGAGGCGCTGGCGGCCGCGCATACGCCGTTCGGACAGGCGTTCGCGCAATCGTTCAACGCCGCGATCCCGGCGCTCGACAACCTGACCGACTATGCGGTGACCTCGTGGCTCACGCGCTCGCTGGCAGACTTCCAGTATGCGCTGCAGACCGACATCGACCAGCTGCGCAGCCGGCGCACGATCTCCATGGACCAGGCGCTGCAGCTGGTATGGGCGTACCTGGCCTACCAGCTGCACCTGGCCACCGGCCCGCAGGCGGACCTGCTGATCGCCGCCGATGACCAGCGCCGCTACATCACCGACGATCAGGTGCAGATCAGGACCCCCGGCGGCGGACGCCTCTCGGCGATGCTCGTGCGGCCACGCGCAGCGCAGGGGCCGCTGCCGACGCTGCTGGAGTTCACCATCTACGTCTACCCCGACAACGACGCCACGGAGTGCGCGGCGCACGGCTACGTCGGCGTGGTCGCCTACAGCCGCGGCAAGCGCGACAGCCGCGGCAACGTCACGCCCTACGTGTACGACGGGCAGGATGCCCGTGCGGTCATCGACTGGATCGCGCGCCAGCCGTGGAGCGACGGTCGCGTCGGCATGTACGGCAGCGGCTACAGCGGCTTCACCGCCTGGGCGGCCGCCAAGCGCCCACCGAGCGCGCTGCGCGCGATCGCCACCGCCTCGCCGATCGCCCCGGGAATCGATGCGCCCGACCGCGGCAGCGTATTTCTCAGCTCCGCCTACCGCTGGGCGCGCTACGTGACCGGCACGCGGCTGCAGAACGACGTGCAGGACCAGAACGAGGCCTACTGGCTGGCCCTGAACCGCACCTGGTACCAGAGCGGCCGCCCGTTCGATCGGCTGCCGCGCATCGGCGGTGTGCCCGATCCCGCCTTCAGCTCCTGGCTGCGTCACCCGAGCTACGACCGCTTCTGGCAGGCGATGATCCCGTGGCGACGCGACTTCGCCCGTATTCACATACCGGTGCTGGCGCTGAGCGGCTACTACGACCTGGACGAGCCGGGCGCGCTGTATTACTTCCAGCAGCACCTGCGCTACGCGCCCGGCGCCGATCACACGCTGGTCGTCGGCCCTTACGACGACTCGGTCGCGATCGGCCTGCCCGATGCGCGGCTGCAGGGCTACGCGCTCGATCCGGCGGCGCGCGTCGACTGGCACGCGCTGCGTTACCAGTGGTTCGATTCGATCTTCAAGGGCACGGCGCGACCGGCGCTGCTGCAGGGCCGGGTCGATTACGAGGTGCTCGGCGCGAACCGCTGGCAGCAGGCCGACTCCATCGAGGCCATGACGGGGAGTACGTGGCGGCTGTTTCTCGACGCCAGCGCCTCGGACCAGCACGGCGCCCATCTGTGGGGGCCGCAGGCCACCCCGGGGCGCGCCTTCGTTCAGCAGAGCGTCGATTTCAGGCAGCGCAGCGACGCGGACTGGATCTCCCCCGCGGCCCTGCAGAGCGGCTCGGTGCCGACCCACTACAGCCTCGAGTTCGTCAGTCCGGTGCTGAGCCGGCCGCGGCAGCTGGCCGGACTGCTGTCCGGCGAGCTCGACTTCAGCGTCAATAAGCGGGATTTCGACTTCACGCTGGCCCTGTACGAGCGCACGCCGGCGGGAATGTATCTGAAGCTGTTCGACCCGCCCGAGGAGTTTCGCGCCAGCTACCTCGCCGATCGCAGCGAGCGCCGGCTGCTGCGCCCCGGGGTGCGCGAGCGGCTCGCCCTGCGCGGTCAGCACCTCATGAGCGTGGCGCTGCCGGCGGGCAGCCGCCTGGTGCTGGTGCTCAGCATCGTCAAACGGCCGGACCAGGAGATCAACTACGGGACCGCGGGCAATGTCGCCGCCGAGTCGATCGCCGATGCCCGCGTGCCGCTGCGCATCCGCTGGTACCCGACGAGCCACATCGATCTGCCGCTGCAGGCGACACAGCCGTCGCCGTCGGCAACCGCCCCGGCACATGCACCTGTACCTGTACCTGTACCTGCACGCGCACCTGCACCGCGACAGCGGCCGAAGTAGCCCATCCGCGTAGCTGCGCTGGCACTTCAGGCGAATACGTCTAACGTATTCGCCCGAAGTGCCAGCGCAGCTACCCGGGTGCCCGATATCGCACGCCGCGAACCCGGGCTCAACCGATGACGCGGGTGCACAGATTCAGCAGGGCGTTGGGCAGTAGCCCCAGCAGCAGCACCCCGGCGGCATTCAGCGACAGGATCAGGCGCATGCGTATCCGCGGCTCGGGCGCCGGCCGATCGCCGGCCGGCTCGAAATACATGTACCACACCACCCGCAGGTAGTAGAACGCCCCGACCACCGACGCCAGCACCAGGAAGGTCGCCACCCAGACGTGCGCCCGCCCCAGCAGCGCCTGGATGATCCACAGCTTGGCCCAGAAGCCGATGAACGGCGGTACCCCGGCCGTCGAAAACATCAGTGCGAGCATCAGCAGCGCGAGCAGCGGATCGCGCGCGGCAAGCCCTTTGAAATCGGCGATCTCGTCGTGCTCGTGGCCGCGACGCGCCAGCATGAGGATCATGCCGATCGCCCCCAGCGTGGTGAGCACGTAGGCGATCGTGTAGTACAGCGCCGCGCGATAGCCCGCGGTATCGCCGCTGGCGAAGCCGAGCAGCACGAAACCCGCGTTGGCGATGGCCGAGTACGCCAGCATGCGCTTGAGGTTGGTCTGCGCGATGGCGATGAGATTGCCGACCAGCAGCGACAGGATCGCGATCGCCATGAGCATCTGCGTCCACAGCGCCGGCAGCCCGGCGAGCCCGTGGGTCAGCAGGCGCATGCTCAGCGCGAAGGAGCCGAGCGTGGAAACCGTGGCGATGTACAGCGTCACGCTGGTGGGCGCGCCCTGATAGACGTCCGGCACCCACATGTGAAACGGCACCGCCCCGAACTTGAAGCCGATCGCCACCACCACGAAGGCCACGCCGATGATCAGGCCGCCGTCGGCGCCATGGCGCACCAGCTGCGCGAGCGCGTCCAGGTCGAGCGTGCCGGCCAGACCGTACAGCATCGACATCCCGTACAGCAGCACGCCCGAGGCGATCGCGCCGAGCACGAAGTACTTGATGGCCGCCTCCGCGGCGATGCCCGAGTCGCGGTCAAACGCCACCATCGCATACAGCGACAGCGACAGCAGCTCGATGCCGAGGTACACGGTCAGCAGGTTGTTGGCCGAGATCAGCACGAACACGCCCAGCAGCGCGGTGAGGCACAGCACGTAGTACTCGCCGCCGCGCATGCCGCGCTGCTCGAGGTAGTCCTGCGAGTAGAACACCACCGTGGCCATGGTCGCGAATGCGATCAGCTTCAGGAAGCTCGCCAGCGGGTCGGCGACGTAGAAACCGTCGAACAGCACCTGGCGGTGTCCGGACATGGCGAACCAGCTGGTCACCAGCACCCCCGCCAGCAGCGCGATCATGGTCAGCGTCGGGGTGAGCGCGCGGCGCGCCGCGTCGGCGTACACGTCGAACAGCAGGATCGCGCAGGCCGCGCCCGCCAGCAGCATCTCCGGCAGCGCCGGCAGCACCGCGGAGCCGGCCGTGACGATCATCGCAGCGCCACCGCGGGGATCTTGCTGGCGACCACCTGGTGCACCAGGTGCTGCACCGAGGCGTCCATCATGTTCAGCAGCGGCGCGGGCCACACCCCGAGCAGCAGCACCGAGACCGCGAGCACCCCGAGCACCAGGAATTCGCGGCCATTGAGCTCGTGCATCTGCGCCACCTTGTCGTTGCCCACGGCTCCGAAGATCACCCGCTTCACGAGCCACAGGTTGTAGCCGGCGCCGAACACCAGGATGGTCGCCGCGAGCAGCGCGTACCAGAAGCTCGCGCGAAAGCTCGACAGGATCACCAGGAACTCCCCGACGAAGCCCGAGGTTCCCGGCAGTCCCGAGTTCGCCAGCGCGAACAGCACCATGAAGGCCGCGAACGCCGGCATGACGTTCACCACCCCGCCGTAGGCGGCGATGTCGCGCGTGTGCAGCCGGTCATACATCACGCCGATGCACAGGAACAGCGCCCCGGAGATCAGACCATGCGAGATCATCTGGAACTGCGCCCCGTCCATGCCGGCGGCCGCGCCGTCGAGCGTGCCGGTGGCCGCGAGGATCAGGAACACCAGGAACGCACCCAGCGTGACGAATCCCATGTGCGCGATCGAGGAGTACGCGATCAGCTTCTTCATGTCGGTCTGCACCAGGGCGACCAGCGCGATGTAGAGGATGGCGATCAGCGACAGCGCGAGAATCAGCCAGTCGAGCTCGCGGCTCGCGTCCGGGGTGATCGGCAGGCTGAAGCGCAGCAGCCCGTAGCCCCCCATCTTCAGCATGATCGCGGCCAGGATCACCGAGCCGCCGGTCGGCGCCTCCACGTGCGCGTCCGGCAGCCAGGTGTGCACCGGCCACATCGGCACCTTGACGGCGAACGCCACCAGGAACGCCAGGAAGATCCAGCGCTGCACCGACAGCGCCAGCGGCTGCTGCTGCATGGCGGCGATCGCGTAGCTGCCGGTCTTCTCGTACAGGTAGATCAGCGCCACGAGCATCAGCACCGAGCCGAGGAAGGTGTACAGGAAGAACTTCAGCGTCGCGTACACGCGCCGCGGGCCGCCCCACACCCCGATGATGACGAACATCGGGATGAGCATCGCCTCCCAGAAGAAGTAGAACAGCAGCGCATCGAGCGAGGCGAACACGCCGATCATCAGCCCTTCCATGATGAGGAAGGCGGCGAAATACTGCGCCACGCGCCGCTCGATCACCGTCCAGCCGGCGATCACCACCGGCACGGTCATGAAGGCCGTCAGCAGCAGCAGCGGCAGGGAGATGCCGTCGACCCCCAGGTAGTACTGCGCGTGCAGCGCGGGAATCCAGGCGGCGCGCTCGATGAACTGGTAGTTGGCGGTGCCGTCGCGAAAGCCGGTGTACAGCGGCACGCAGGCCGCGAGCGTCGCGAGCGCACCGGCGAGCGCGATCCAGCGCGCCGCGCGCGGCCGTGCCTCGCCCAGCGCCAGCAGCAGCACGCCGGTGCCGATCGGCAGCCAGATCACGACCGACAACAACACGCTGCTGTGCATCTGCGCGCTTCCCTAACCGCCCATGGTGCGTTTGCGTGCCGCTGGCCTCACCGCTGGCGTCACGACGGACGGCTCAGGAACCAGCCGACCAGCGCCGCCAGACCGATGATCATCCAGAAGGCGTACGAGTACAGAAATCCGCTCTGCAGCCGGCGCATCAGCCGCGCCAGCCGGCCGATCGTCTCGGCCGAGCCATTGACCGCCACGCCGTCGATCAGCAGCTGATCGCCCTCGCGCCACAGCAGCCAGCCGAGCCCGCGCGTCAGCGGCGCGAGCACGTGCTCGTTGCACCAGTCGAAATAGAACTTGTTGTCCAGAATGCGCGTCAGCAGGCCGAGCCGCGCGCGCAGCGCATCGCCCCACTGCGGCTGCCGCAGCACGAACACCCAGGCGGTCAGCACGCCGGCGGCCGCGATGTACAGGGGCGGCGAGCTGAACGCGGCGAGCGAAAAGCGCAGGCTGCCGCGCCACGCCCCGGCGAGCTCGGCGAGCACGTCCTGGCCGGGCAGCACGTGGATCGCGTCGGCGAAGAAGCCGCTGAACAGCAGCGGAGCGATCGTCAGCTGCCCGATCAGCAGCGAGGGAATCGCGAGCGCGACCAGCGGCCCCTTCATGTTCCAGCCGACGTCGTGGAAGTGCTCGCGCGCATGATGATCGAGGCGCTCTTCGCCGTGGAAGGTCAGAAACATCATCCGGAAGGTGTACAGCGCCGTCACGAACACCCCGAGCAGCACGCACCAGTAGGCGTAGGTCGCGCCCCATTGCCTCGAGGCGTGAATCACGTCGATCAGCACGTCCTTGGAATAGTACCCGGAGAAGAACGGCGTACCGATCAGGGCGAGGCTGCCGACCATCGCGGTCCAGTAGGTCACCGGCATGCGCTTGCGCAGGCCGCCCATCTTGCGCATGTCCTGCTCGTGGTGCATCGCGATGATCACCGCGCCGGCCGCCAGAAACAGCAGCGCCTTGAAGAACGCGTGCGTCATCAGGTGAAAGATCGCCGCGCCGTAGGCCGAGGCGCCCAGCGCCGCGGTCATGTAGCCGAGCTGCGAGAGCGTGGAATAGGCGATCACGCGCTTGATGTCGTTGTTGACGATGCCCAGCAGCCCCATGAAGAACGCCGTGGTCGCGCCGATGATCAGCACCACCGAGAGCGCGGTGGGTGAGCGCTCGAACAGCGGCGACATGCGCGCCACCATGAAGATACCCGCGGTCACCATGGTGGCCGCGTGAATCAGCGCCGAGATCGGCGTGGGGCCTTCCATCGAGTCCGGCAGCCACACGTGCAGCGGCATCTGCGCGGACTTGCCCATGGCACCCACGAACAGGCACACGCAGATGAAGGTGATCGCCGAGCCCGGGGCGCTCGACAGCACCGGTATGCTCCTGGCGGCCAGCGCCGGCGCCGCCGCAAACACCGTGTGGTAGTCGAGCGAGCCGGTGTAATACAGCACCGCGGCGATGCCCAGCAGGAAGCCGAAATCCCCGATGCGATTGACGATGAAGGCCTTGAGGCTCGCGAAGATGGCGCTCGGACGCGTGTACCAGAAGCCGATCAGCAGGTAGGAGACCAGGCCCACGGCCTCCCAGCCGAAGAACAGCTGCATGAAGTTGTTCGCCATCACCAGCATCAGCATCGAGAAGGTGAACAGCGCGATGTAGGCGAAGAAGCGCTGGTAGCCCGGATCATCCGCCATGTAGCCGACGGTGTAGACGTGCACGCACAGCGACACGAAGGTCACCACGACCATCATGAGGGCCGTGAGGTGATCGACCAGGAAGCCGACCTGGATGCGCAGCCCGCCGCTGACGCCCCAGACGTACACCGTGCCGTCGAAATCGGGCGCATGATCGACCAGCATGCGCCACAGCACCACGCAGGAGAGCGCCCAGGACAGCGCCACCGCGCCGATGGCGAGGCCGGCCGCGCCGGCGCGGCCGACGCGCCGCCCGGCGAGCCCGGCGAGGACCGCCGCGGCCAGCGGCAGCAGCGGAATGGGCAGCAGCAGCGCGAGGCTCACGGCGTCAGCCCTCCAGCCGGTTGAGCTGCTCGACGTCGATGGTATGGCGCTCGCGCGACAGCACCACCACGATCGCCAGGCCGATGGCCGCCTCGGCGGCCGCCACCGTCAGCACGAAGAACACGAACACCTGCCCGTCGAGCTGCCCGAGGTAGCGCGAGAACGCGATGAAGTTGAAGTTCGCCGCCAGCAGCAGCAGCTCGATGCACATCAGCAGCAGCAGCACGTTCTTGCGATTCAGGAAGATGCCCGCGACCGCCAGCGCGAACAGCGCCGCCGACAGCGTCAGCAGGTGCGCGAGCGTGATCACTTGCGCGGCTCCGCCGGCATCTTCACCAGGTGCACGCGCTCGCCGGCCCGCACCGCGACCTGCCGTGCCACGTCCTGCACCTTCAGTCCCTGCCGGTGGCGCAGGGTCAGGGCGATGGCCGCGACGATCGCCACCAGCAGCAGCATCGCGGCGATCTCGAACGGATAGAAGTAGCGCGTGTACAGCAGCGTGCCCAGCGCCGTGGTGTTGCTGTAGCTCGCCGGCAGCGGCGCGGCGGCGCGCGCCGTGTCCAGCCCGAAGCGCCGGCCGAACACCACGCCGACGATCTCCAGCACCACCACCGCGGCCACCAGCCAGCCGAGCCACGCGTAGCGCGTGAAGCCGGCGCGCAGCTGCTCGAGGTTCAGATCCAGCATCATCACCACGAACAGGAACAGCACCATGACCGCCCCGACGTACACCAGCACCAGCACCAGCGCCAGGAACTCCGCCTCCAGCAGCAGCCAGATCGCCGCCGAGGTCACGAAGCACAGCACCAGCCACAGGGCGCAGTAGACCGGATTGCGCGCGGTGATCACCCCGAGGGCCGCGCCGAGCAGCACGGCCGCAAAGCAATAGAACAGGATCAACGGCAGCACGCCGACCTCCCCTGCCCGCCGTCGCGGCGGCCCTCAGCGATAGCGCGCATCGGCGCTCTTGTCCGCGCTGATCATCGCTTCGTAGCGCTCGCCCACGGCGAGCAGCTTGTCCTTGGACATGATGTTTTCGCCGCGATGCTCCATGTGGTACTCGTGAATGCGGGTCTCGACGATCGCATCGACCGGACAGGCTTCCTCGCAGAACCCGCAGTAGATGCACTTGAACAGGTCGATGTCGTAGCGCGTGGTGCGGCGCGTGCCGTCGGCCGCCACGTCCGAATCGATGGTGATCGCCAGCGCGGGGCACACCGCCTCGCACAGCTTGCAGGCGATGCAGCGCTCCTCGCCGTTCGGATAGCGGCGCAGCGCGTGCAGCCCGCGGAAGCGCACCGACTGCGGCGTCTTCTCCTCCGGGTAGTACACCGTCACCTTGCGCCGGAACAGCGAGCGCAGCGTGACGGACATGCCCTGCAGCAGCTCGGTCAGCAGGAACGTCTTGATGGGATTGCGCACCGGCATGCTCGCTCAGGTCCTCCAGGGGCCGATGTGACCATAGGCCATGAGTCCCTCGGCCACGATCCACACCAGGGTCACCGGGATCAGCACCTTCCAGCCCAGACGCATGATCTGGTCGTAGCGGTAGCGCGGAAAGGTGGCGCGAAACCACAGAAACAGGCACAGCAGCACGAAGATCTTCAGCACCAGCCAGTAGGTGCCCGGCGCTCCGAGCCCGGAGTAGCCGATGCCCGGGTAGCCCTGCAGCGGGCTGAGCCAGCCGCCGAAGAAGAATACCGAGGTCAGGCCGGCGATCAGGATCATGTTGGCGTATTCGGCCAGGAAGAACAGCGCGAACGCCATGCCGGAGTACTCGACGTGGAACCCGGCGACGATCTCCGACTCGCCCTCGACCACGTCGAACGGGGCGCGATTGGTCTCGGCGACGCCGGAGATGAAGTACACCACCAGCAGCGGCAGCAGCCAGAACCAGTTCCAGGCGAGCGGCCCGCCCTGCTGGCGCTCGACGATGGTGCCCAGATCCAGGCTGCGCGAGACCATGAGCACCCCGACCAGCGCGAACCCCATGGCGATCTCGTAGGCGACCATCTGCGCCGCCGAGCGCATCGCGCCGAGAAAGGCGTACTTGGAATTGGAGGCCCAGCCCGCGAGGATCACGCCGTAGACGCCCATGGACGTCAGCGCCAGCACGTACAGCAGCCCCGCGTTGGCATTGGCGATGGCGTAGTGCGGCGCGATCGGCACCACCGCCCAGGCCGCGAAGGCCGGAATCAGCGCGATCGCCGGCGCGAGCGTGAACAGCAGCTTGTTGGCGCGCGCCGGCACCACGATCTCCTTGATCAGCAGCTTGATCACGTCGGCGAACGGCTGGCCCATGCCCGGCAGCATGCCGAACAGGCGCACGCGGTTGGGGCCGAGCCGCATCTGCATCCAGCCGATGAGCTTGCGCTCCCACAGCGTCAGGTAGGCCACCGAGAGAATCAGGATGATCATCAGCAGCACGGTGATGGCCGTGGAGTGCACCACCGCGGGCAGCTGCGCCCAGAATTGACCCACCGCGCTCACGAGCCGCTCCCGTAGCGCTGCGCCGGCGCGCGCCCCTCGCGCGTGCACTGCAGGGCGTCGGCGCGCCGCACGATCGGATCGATCGCGTACATGGGCAGATCGAGCACCGGCCCGACGGCCTGCGCGGGCGCCGCCGAGGCGGTCCGGGACGAGGCCTGGGCGGCTGGGGCCTGGACCGGGGTCCGGGCGCCCGCGCTCTGGGCGTCCGGCGCAGCGGCGCCCGAGGCCGCCGGCTTCACCCGCGCGGCCAGCTCCTGGCACACCTGCTCGCAGGACTGATAGTCGAAACCGGACAGGCCGAGCAGGGTCCCGAGCACGCGCAGGATCTTCCAGGCCGGACGCGCCGCGCCGAGCGGTCTTGCCGCCGCGGCGTAGCTCTGCCACCGGCCCTCGAGGTTCACGTAGGTGCCGGAGGTCTCGGCAAAGCTGCCGGCCGGCAGCAGCACCGTGGCCACGCGTCGCAGCTCCTCGCCGGCGTAGGGGGTCACCGCGACGAGATCGCGCGCGGCCGCGAGCGTCGCGAGTGCCTGGGGCAGAGCGGCGTCCGCCCAGGGCTCGGTGTGCAGCAGCAGGTAGCCGGGCAACGCGCTCTCGAGCATCTGGCGCGCGTGCTGCCCGCGGCGCTCGCGCGGCACC
>Ga0335074_10014470_pt1 | contig 11061 bp, 9 predicted proteins | sample Lox_Sample_23_FD_206715 | JGI IMG/M metagenome (GOLD analysis project Ga0335074, IMG submission 206715) | Soil microbial communities from Loxahatchee National Wildlife Refuge, Florida, United States - Lox_Sample_2.3 | ecosystem: Environmental > Terrestrial > Soil > Wetlands | place: USA: Florida... | reverse complement strand
AGCGGTGATCCAAGTCGAGAGCAGCGGTGATCCCTTCGCCGTCAACGTCAACCGGTTCGGCGGTCCGCAACCGCATCCGACCGATCTGAAGGATGCCGCGCGACAAGCAGAGCGCTTCATCACCCGCGGCTACAGCGTCGACATCGGGTTGATGCAGGTGAACAGCCGCAATCTCGCGGCGCTCGGCTACACGGTGCGCCAGGTGCTCGACCCTTGCACCAACATCCGGGGCGGCGCCACGATCCTGGCGGCCGACTATGTCCGGGCCGTGCAGACCTACGGATCCGGACAACGCGCTCTGCAGGCCGCCCTCAGCGCCTACAACACCGGCGATTTCTACCGCGGTTTCGCCAACGGCTACGTGGCCCGCTACTACGGGCCTCGTGTTCCCGCGGTGGCCGCCGCACTGCGCCCCGCCCTTGAAGCGCATCCGGCTACAGCGCGCACAGCGTCGCAGCCAGTCCGCTCCATCCTCGATCCCTACACGTCCGACAGCTCCATCTATGCCAGGGAGGTGCTGAATGTCCGCGTCCAATGACGATCCGTCCGTCCCGATCGCACCAACCCGCCTTTCGCGGGCCATGCATGACCTGCTTGAGGCGGGCGTGATGGTAGAGCTCGATCCGACAGAGGCCGAGGCATTCGGCGCGTTTGCCGAAACGGCTTTGACCGAAGCCGAGGCCTGGGAGGCGAATGCCGATCTCGCTCGCATCGGGACCGACGATGCCGAGTGATTACATCGACCAGGTCGCGGGCGCGATCGTGGAACAGCTCAAGGGCGGCACGGCGCCCTGGGTCAAGCCGTGGCAACCCGGCGAACGGTTCATGCCGTACAATCCCACCTCCGGAAAAGCGTATCGCGGCATGAATGCCGTCTGGCTGATGAGCCGCGCCGAGGCCCGAGGCTACGGCGATCCGCGATGGATGACCTATCGCCAAGCGCAGGAAGCCAGGGCCCAGGTCCGCAAGGGCGAGGCCGGCAGCGTGATCCAGTTCTGGAAGTGGCAAGGTCTCGAGCCCGTTCGCGACGCGGATGGCAAGCCTATTCTCGACCACGACGGCCACCCGACGAGGCAGATGGTGCGCTACGATCGCCCGCGCGTATGGTCGGCCGTCGTGTTCAACGCGGCGCAGATCGACGGACTCGCGCCGCCCGACAACCGACCGTCGCTTCCCGAGTGGGAGCGGCATCAGAGTGCAGAAACGGTCCTTGCTCGTTTCGGCACCCCGATCCGGCATGTGTCAGGCGATCGCGCCTTCTATCGGCTGGCAGACGACACGATCACCCTGCCGGAGCGCGCTCAGTTTCCGTCCGCCGATCGCTACTACGCCACCGCACTGCACGAAGTCGGACATGCGACCGGACATCCGTCTCGACTGAACCGAGAGGGCCTCGGGCAGCCCTTCGGGTCGGAGGCCTATGCAAGGGAAGAGCTTCGCGCCGAGATCGCTTCGATGATGCTCGGCGAGCAGCTCGGCATCGGCCATGATCCGGGTCAGCACGCGGCCTATATCGGCAGCTGGATCCGAGCGTTGGAAGACGACCCCCGCGAGATCTTCCGGGCTGCCGCCGATGCCGAGAAGATCACGGCCCTGGTGCGCTCGTTCGAGCGCGACCATGAGCTGGGACCCGCTGCTGCACGGGCGTCGGAGAAAGGCCGCGGGTCCGAGCACGGCAGCTCTGCTCCGGCGCGCCGTCCGGGTCGTGCAGCGGAAGCTTCCGTCGCAAGTGCCCCCGACAGCGAGCGAACCTATCTTGCCGTGCCGTATCAGGAGAAGGATCAGGTCAAGCAGCTTGGCGCCCGTTGGGATCGGCAGATCAAAGCCTGGTATGTGCCGGCCGGTGTTGATCTCGAGGCCTTCGCGGTCTGGCTGCCGGTGCGCGACACGGTGCCCATCACCGTCGAGGTGGACCCGGCAGAGCAGTTCGCCGAAGCGTTACGCGACTGCGGACTTCGGCCGGACGGCCCTGTTCAGATGGACGGCGCGTTGCATCGCGTGCCCGTCGAGGGCGACCGGCCCCGCCAGCGCAGCGGCGCCTATATCGGGCACCTGAATGGCCGGCCGGCGGGGTTCATCGAGAACTTCCGCACTGGCGTTCGCACCACCTGGAAAGGCCCCGACGCCGTCGCCAATCTCGACGCAGCGGACCGAGCACGTCTCGTTGCCGACGCGGCGCAGCAGCGGCACGACCGCGCCATGGCGCGCGAGCGACAATATCTGCGCGTCGCGGACGAGGTCTCCGCGATTTGGGCTGCCGCCGCCCCGGCCACCGATCATCCCTATCTCGACGAGAAGGGTGTCCCCTCGCATGACCTCAGAGTTGGCGAGGACGGGCGGCTCCTGGTGCCGGTGCGCGACGCCAGCGGGCGAATCTGGTCTCTCCAGCACATCAGCCCCGATGGGGCCAAGCTGTTCCACGAGGGTGGCCGCGTGCAGGGTGGACACGTCGTGATCGGCGACATCGCCCGGGAGGGGCCGCTGCTGATCGCGGAAGGGTATGCGACCGCCGCCACCGTTCATGATCTGACGGGCATGCCGGCGGTCGCTGCCTTCAACGCCGGCAATCTCGCACCGGTCTCCCGGTCCCATCGGGCTCTCTACCCGGACCGAGCCATCTACGTCGCCGGCGACAACGACCACCGCCGTGAGGCGGAAGGTCAACCCAACGTCGGACGCCAGAAGGCCGAAGAGGCCGCAGCGGCAGTGGACGGCGTGGCGCTGCTGCCGCAATTCGCCGTGAACGAGAGCGGCTCGGACTGGAACGACCTTGTTCGGCTTCGAGGTAAGGATGCAGCGCGCGTTGAGCTACAAGTGGCGATCGCAGGCGCGGAGCGCGAACGGGTGGCGCAAAGCTTGTTGGTGGAGCGGAAAGGGGACCGTAGCCAAGCGATATCGGCGGCGCCGATGGACCGCGAGCGTGAGGAGGTTTGGCTCGGGCGGTAGCATTGCCTGGCCATCCGTTGCCGTCCGCCGAGTAGCGACGCCCCGGCGCCCCGGGACCGAGAAGCGGCCTTTGCACCCAACCAGGTGCTTCGGCAGCTTCCGACCTAAACTCGCCGATCAATGCCGCGTATGTGCTCTCTCATTGCAGACACGGGTTCAGCAACGTAGCGTGTCGCAAGCAGTAGAGGAGGATGTGGTGGGGCGTGTCAGAGTCGCGGGGTTTTCCTTGTCCTTGGACGGGTTCGGAGCGGGCCCGGAACAGAGTCTTCAGGATCCTCTTGGAAAGCGCGGGACGGAGCTCCACCGCTGGTTCTTCGGAACGAAAACCTTCAAGGGCATGTTCGGCAAGGGCGGTGGCTCGGAGGGCGTGGATGAGACTTTTGCCCACCGCTCGATGGACGGCTTCGGTGCCTTCATCCTTGGCCGGAACATGTTCGGTCCGGTGCGCGGGGAATGGCTGGATGACACCTGGAAGGGTTGGTGGGGAGACAACCCGCCCTATCACGCTCCGACCTTCGTCCTGACGCACCATGCCCGCGAGCCGATCGTCATGGAGGGTGGCACCACGTTCCGCTTCGTCACGGACGGGATCCACGCCGCGCTCGAGCGTGCGCGCGACGCCGCGGGAGCAGGCGACGTCAAGATTGGCGGTGGCGTCTCAACAGTTCGCCAGTATCTGCAGGCCGGCCTGATCGATGAACTGCACTTCGCGCTGTCGCCGGTCCTGCTCGGACGGGGCGAGGCGATGTTCGAGGGCTTGGATCTCCCTGCCCTCGGCTACCGCGTGATGGAATTCACCGCCACGGAGCTTGCGACGCACATCGTCCTCGGCCGTGAGAAGAGCGAATAAGCGTATGCCGCTCCGGCCGCGATGCGATACGTCCGCAGAACCGGTTCAATATTGCGGCGGGGAGGACTACTGGCGCGGTTCCCGCCGTTGAATTCCAGATCTGGTATCTGCGCTATCGCGCAACCTAAAACGGGAGCTCTTGGCGCGCGCTGCCAGTCTCAGGGGCCGACGGTGGCGCGCCACAAAGACGGCCCGCTCCGCCATGTCGCGATCCCTGACGTATCATGAGCGACCGCTCAGAACGCGCCGGGACGCTGGCGGCGCAGGAACGGTACGCGGCTCGCCGCCGGGTCCCGGAACGGGGCATCGCCGGCCTGCGGAATGTAGTCGCGCACGACGATATCGGACCACTCGATGCTGTGGCCCATGTGCTGGAACAATGCGAACGACGCTGCGCTGTGCCGCGGCAGATGCGTCGGGACGGCGCACGATTCCTCGGTGCAGGTCCAGTGCGCCGGTTCCGGCTCGCCGTCGCGCCAGATGCGCCAGCGAACACGATGATTGCCGTCTGTCAGCGCTATCTGATGGCGCACCCGATACAGTGTCTGCCGCTGGACCTGCACCGGAGCCGCCGGGTGCGTCGCGATCGCCCATTCGCGAGGGTCGCCGGAATGGTCGCCCCACGCGATGAAGGCGCGCGCCCCATCGCTCGGACTGAGCGCGGCCATGCCGGCGGAACACCAGCCGACCTTGATCCCGCGTGGCGGGGTACCCTCGGTGAGCCCGGCGAAAAAGTCGCTGCAGCCAAGCCATTTCGCGCCGGCCAGCTCGAGGAAGCGGATCGCGTAGGTCGCCTCCTGGCTGGCATGCGGCGAGCCGAGCACGAGCAGCGCATCAGGGGCGACCGGTGAGCGCGAGCGGATGACGTTCAAGTCGTGATCGAGGTCGAAGGCGCCGTTCAGCACTTGCCCGACATCCTGCAGCCGGGCGAATTGCCGCAGGTCGCGCAAATCGAGCGGCAGGGGCAGCGGTTCCGGATTCCAGTCCACCTGAAGGGCAAAGTCCTGCTCGAACCCTGTCGCATCACGGATGGTGATGGCGACGTCGTTGGTTCCGGGACGCAGGCCGGCGTCGTCGGTTGGAATTTCCACGCAGAACTCGCCCTGCTCGCGGCAGCGCAGTTCGGCCGGCGTCGCCTTGTAGTCGTGGACCCAGTCCGTGTCCTCGTCACGGTATTGTTCGACATACAGAACCTGGCGCGCCCCACCGTTGAGGCAAAACCAGGCGGCCGCGATCGGAAAAGTGGCGCGCTCGACCTGGCCGCGAATCGTGATGTCGCCGGTGCGGCAGCGGAAGCGCTGGTGCCGGCCGTAGGGAAGCCTGATGTCCATGGCACTCCTCTTCACCGGCCCTGCGCAGCAGCGGCGGCGAATGGAAGCAGCGCGGCGACGTCGGCGCCAGCCGCCTGCGCCGCGCGCAGCATGCCGGCGATCTGCTCGCCGTGCAGAGGGACGCCCTCGCTGGCCGAGCGTGCCTCCAGTTCATCGCCAAGCTCACCGGGTGTATAGACCCGGTCGCAGCCCTCGATGCGACGCACGTTGCGCGCCTCCATCAGAATCGCATCCACCCGAGCCCGCACCACTTCGACCGGTGCGAAGGCAGCAATGTTCATGGCCATGCAGAAGTGCCCGTCGCGCCCCGCGAGTGCGCCGTGCACCAGATCGCCGAGCTCGCTGCCGTACGCAGCGTCGGACAACAGACTCGCGATCATCCCCATGGCCATGCCGAGCCCGATGCCTTTGTGTCTGCCGATCGGCTGGATCAGCCCTTCAAGCGCGGCGCTTGCGTCGGTCGTCGGCCGACCGGCCGCATCGGTCGCCCAGCCCGGCGGCAGCGCATATCCCCGTTGTGCGTAGATTGCGATCTTGCCGCGCGCGGACTCGCCAAACGAAGTGTCGAGCAGGAACCGATGCCGCTTGCCGCGGATCGCGATGCTCAGGGGGCTGAGGCCAACCACCCGGTCGCGGCCGCCGACCGGCGCCATCGTTGGCATCGCGTTCGTCGAACACAGCCCGATCATATCGTGGTCGGCCGCCATGGCCGCAAAATAGTACAGCGCGCCGCAATGATTGCTGTTCCCGACGGCGGCCAAGGCGACGCCGGTCTGGCGTGCCCGGGTGATGGCCTGCTGCATGGCAAAGGCCATCCCGATATGGCCGATGCTGTTCCCGCCATCGACCTTGAGCGCAGCCCCGGTGTCTGCTGTCAGGCGCGGTCTGCCGCCTGGATCGACGCCGCCGCTCAGCAACAGTCGCACATAGTATTCGAGGTGAGCGAGGCCATGCGAATGCACGCCGCGACGATCCGCATGGACGAGACAGCCGGCGAGCAGCGCCGCGTGGTCGCCAGGCATGCCGGTCGCGGACAGCGTCGCGCGCGCGGCGTTCAGCAACACCGGGATCGGGACGCGAACACTCGTTTCGTCGCCAGGATAGGCGGGCATGACGCCGTCCGTTGCCTCACCGGATGTGGTCGGCACGTCGAGCCGAGCGCGACGAGACAGAGCGTAGCGAGCCGTGGTCTGACAAGTCAATCCCGCCGCAGCCTCTCCTCGGAGCAGGGCTGGCAAGGCCGAAAGGCAGGCTGGTCAGACAGGTTCGCTGCCGGCGCCGTCGGCGACAGCGCGCCAGTAGAGTCGGGCTACCTGCCTGAGATGGTCTTCCATTGCCTGCTCGGCGCGCACGGCGTCCTTCGCCTGGACCGCCTCGTAGATCGCGGCATGCTGGCCGTACACGTCGAGCTGGGTGGCCCCGCCACGTGCGGAGAGGGCACGCTGCGCACCAAGCCAGCCGCCGAGCGCCTGCGTCAGCGCCGTGAAGATCGGGTTGCCGCTGATGCGGGCAAGCGTGAAATGGAAATCCAGATCGCTCTGCACGAAACGGGGCTGGTCGCCGATCGCCGCACGATTGGCGGCCAGTGCGTCGGCGAGCTGTGCCAAGTGCGCCGTGTCGGCGTGCAGTGCCGCGTCGCGCGCCAGGCCCACTTCCAGCAGGCGGCGGGCGTGCTGGAGATGCCGCACGCCGTCGAGACTCGCCATGAAATGCCGCGCCGCCCCGGAAAGCTCGTTCACCATGGCCTCGGCCGTCGGTCGCGCGGCGCGGGCCGGAGCGCCACGCGTCACCGTGACCAGACCCATGCGCTGCAGACGGAACAACGCCTCGCGCACTGTCGAGCGGCCGACGCCGAACTGTTCCATCAAATCCCGCTCCGACGGCAGCCGGCTGCCGACCGCGATGCGCTCGGAGAGGATCGAGAGCTCGATGTGCTCCGCGATTTCCTCATGCCGCTTGCGCCGCGACCGGGCGGAGTCGGGTGACGGGGGGGCCTGGCTGGGCATGGTCTGAAAGCTCCTGACGCAATGAATCGCCCGGCGCAAGGGGTGAATGAGCCGCAGCCATCTTGTCAGACCAATAGCCGGACCTCCCCGCCGGGCGGCATGGTCCCTGGGACTCGAGCCCCGGGTGGTTGCGATTGCTATTGGGTACGCACTATGCTCGACTTTCCGGGCGCCCGCTAACGAGCTACAATACGTGTCAGACCAGCGCGGCGGGGAGGATCGGAGGCGGCGGCAGGGCAGCGTGGACGTGGGCACGCTCCATCATTGGCACTCCGGGGACGCGACAGACGGTCCCGGACGCGTCTACGAATTCGACCCCGCGATGAACGGGGCGTGGATTTTCGATTCGGGTCCGACGGTCACGATGGCGTTGCCGGCCGATCGTCGCCTTCGACGCACTGCCGTTGGCGAGGCGCGTGGCGCTGCGCTGGCCCGCGCTGGTCGTGCGGCCGGGCATGCAGATATCGAGGGCGCCGCGCCCACGAACGTCGCGTTCGAACCGGGTGGCAAGCACCGGCTGCAAGGTACGGAACGCGGGCGGCACGCGATCGAGCGATGCGGCGCAGGTGCGGAAGCGCCGCCCTTGCATTCTGGCTGACCCGGCAGCTGAAGGCGCAGGTCAGCCGGGAATTCGTCTTGCGGGAGGAAACAAAATGAACGGCATGACCGGGCGATGGAGCGGAGTGGCGCGGGCCAGCGCCGGCGGGGCAGGCGCGCGGCGCGCGCCCGCGGGGCGCGCCGCCGCCAACGGCGCCCACGCCCACGCAGATGTCGCCCTGATGGCGAGCCAGCATACGCCATGGGACGGCCCGGCCTCGGCCCCGAAGCCCGAGCCGGGAAAGCGTATCGTCTGGCTCTCGGTCGACGAACAGAACCAGGCATCGCATCAATGGGGTGAGGCAATCCGCGAAGCCGCCGGCAAGATCGGCTGGGTGACGACGGTGATCGACGGCCACGATTCGCCAACTGGCTGGCTCGACGGATTGAACCAGGCGATCGCCCTGCACGCCGACGGCGTCGTCACCGACGTCGACTTCACGAGCCTGCAGAGCGAGGTCAAATCGGCGCGCCAGCGAGGCATCGTGTTCGTCGGCATCCATGCCGCCGCGCGGCCGGGCCCGCAGCCGAATCTCGGGTTGTTTGTCAATATCGGACAGGATCCCGCGGCGATCGGCCGGGCGCAGGCCGACTGGATCATTGCCAATTCGGACGGGCACGCGCATGTCGTGGTCACCACGCACGGGGAATTCGCGATCGCCGAAACCAAGGCCCGCGCCACAGAGGCACGGCTGAAACAGTGCTCCACCTGCGTGGTGGAGGAATACTCCAACTCGCCGATGGCCGAGGTGGCGCAACGCCAGCCGGAACTCGTCACGGCCTGGGTGCAACGCTACGGCACGCCGCTCTACATCACGGCGGTTGCCGACTACACGCTGCAGTTTCAGATCCCGGCGCTCAAGGCAGGTGGGGTGCCGCCTTCGGCCGTGATCCTGGTCGGCGCCGACGGCGACAAATCGGCCTACGAGCGCATCCGTGCCGGCAACCAATATCAGCAGGTTACGGTGGCCGAGCCTTACGAGATGGAAGGCTATGAAGCCGTCGATGAACTGAACCGCGCCTTTCACCAACAGCCGCCAAGCGGGATGGCGCAGCGCCCGTATCTCGTGACCCCCGGGAACATTCATGCCCAGGGCGGCGACCATGACACGTACATCCCGGACAACGACTACAAAGAGCATTACCTCGCGCTCTGGGGGGTCGGCAGCTAGGGCAATGCAGGCGGTGATCGCGCCGGTCGCCTCCGCGACTTGCGAGCACACGCTTGCCAATGTGCAGGACCGCCAGCGTCTCCGCGGGCGACAGCTCCAGCGTCGCCGCAGAGCAGCCCGGCGGGCATTGCCACGACCCGCGACCATGCCGGGCCGGTCTCATGTCCCAACCTGGGCACATGCGGAGAGAAGGTTCTGGTGAGCGACCCAGTGGCGAACCGTCAAACGGGGTGGCGGCAAGGCTCTGACTCGTCCCATGTCTGGAGGAGATACACGTGATGGTCGATAGTGTCCGAACCTCCGCAGCACGAATCGCGATCCTCCTGGGGGGTGCGATCTTGGCCGTCGTGTCTCTGGGCGACGCATGCCGGTCTCTGGCAGCGACGGCAAGCGGAAGCGCCGGCAGCGGCGCCGCCTGCGCCATGCTCGCCCCCGCTGCGGCCGCTGCCGTCCATGATCTTCCCGCGGGCCTGCCGTGCCCGACCAGGGGCAAGGCATGGAAGATCGGCATTCTTCACGTCGGTGACTGTCCGTACTGCAGCGGCCTGCTCGCCTCATACAAGGAGGAGGCAGCGCTTCTCGGGGTCCGGACCACGATCCTGAACGCCCAGCTCAAGTCGGACCTTCAGGCGCAGCAGCTCGATCAGCTCATCGCCGAGAGGCCTGACATCATCATCGCTGTACCCGTCAACACCAAAGCGCTGATCCCGGGCCTCGCCCGCGCCAAAGCCGCGGGTATCCCGGTGGTCAATGCAACGATCAAGGTTGACCCGAGCGGAGAGCCATACGTCGTCGGCTACGTCGGCATTGACGACACGCTGGCAGGGAAGCTCAGTGCCGACCTGATGATCAAAGCGATCAAGGACAACGGAAAGATCGCCATCGTCGCGGGGCAGCCCGGCGGATCCGAGGTCCTTCGGACCAAGGGATTCAAGGACGAGATCGCTGCGGCGGCTCCCGCCGTCCGGATTGAGACCACCCAGTACACCGACTTCACCAAGGAAAATGCGTTGGCTGTCACCCGTTCCCTGCTGGCCAGGTATCCGGATTTGAGCGGCATCTGGGGCGAAGACGATACGATCGGCTCGGGCATCGCCCAGGCTGTCTCCGATGTCGGAAAGACCGCGCAGATTCAGATTGTCGGAATGAACGGCAACAAGGCCGGCTGCGCCGCAATCCAGAGCGGGCATATGTACGGAACGATCGTGCAGCAACCTTACGTCGATGGGGCGTGGTCGGTCATCTATGCGGTGGATGTTCTCGAGGGCCATCAGCCGGCGAAGTTCATCGCGCTCTCCCAGCCCGAAATCACCAAGGCGAACATTGCGGAGTGGCTGCCCAAGTGCTGGTAGCAGACTCCTCGACCTGGTCTTGATCGCCCAGAGTGCTCCGCGACGGGAGCGCGATGATCGTGCCCCGCCCGCGCACTCTTCGCCGCGGTCCACCCTCCGAGACCGGACGCACGCTTGAATCGAGGCCGCGTTGCAGGCAGCTTCGTTGAAGCGGGCAGTTGAGGATTCATCTGTCCGATGACATCCGGCGCGCCTCCGGAGCCCGTTGCGGTCCTCGGGGTTCAGGGAGTGCGGAAGTCCTATTCAGCGGTTCTCGCACTTACGGACATAGACCTCGACCTTCGCGCCGGCGAGATACACGCGGTCTGTGGCGAAAACGGCGCCGGCAAGACTACGCTGATCCGAATCCTCTCGGGAGCGGAGCGACCCGACGCGGGCGCAATCCTCATGGACGGGGCGGCGGTCGAGCTGGCAACGCCGCTTGCCGCGCATGCCCGGGGCGTCCGCACGATTTACCAGGAGCTCAACCTCACCCCGCAGCTCAGCGTGGCCGAGAACATCTTCGCCGGCGACCTGCCGCGCCGTGCCGGGTGCTTCGTCGATTGGGCAGCGCTGCACCGGCGTTCCGATGCGGTTCTCCGGTCGGTGGGCGCCGGTTTCGACCCGGGCGCGCCTGTCGGAGACCTGTCCATCGCGCAGCGTCAACTCGTCGAGATCTGCAAAGCCCTCGTTCGCTCCTCCCGCGTCATCATCATGGATGAGCCGACCGCGTCCCTGAGCTCCACCGAGACGGCCGCATTGCTGCGAATCGTCCGTCGCTTGCGGGCGGATGGACTGGCTGTCCTTTACGTCTCGCACCGGCTCGAG
>Ga0335074_10014469_pt1 | contig 11062 bp, 9 predicted proteins | sample Lox_Sample_23_FD_206715 | JGI IMG/M metagenome (GOLD analysis project Ga0335074, IMG submission 206715) | Soil microbial communities from Loxahatchee National Wildlife Refuge, Florida, United States - Lox_Sample_2.3 | ecosystem: Environmental > Terrestrial > Soil > Wetlands | place: USA: Florida... | reverse complement strand
GAGAAGGCTTCAACTCACTGATTGTTTTGATCGTTAGGTCCTTGGAAATTAACGCAGGGTAGCAAATCACGAGAGACGAGGCTTCCGAGGCAGAGATGGGCGCGCCAGTCAGCGCAAGCTCAACATGAGGCGCACCCGTCCTACCTGAGTTCCTTCCCCCAAGAACCAGCCATCCGGAACCCTCTAGGCTTGGATACGAATCTGCGGCCTGGAAAGACGCAATGGGCGACGGTTTGGCAGCCGCCTACCTCCTCGACGAAAGCGGCGAATTGATGAGAGCGGATAACTACGAGCGAATTGGTCGTAATTGCGTTATGATTGAGGAGGAAACAGGTTAGGGACACTTGAACGCGCTCAGTGAACTCGGCATTGGGAAAATGGCGATCGTTGAGCGCCTGGACCTGCCGGAAGAGGTTGGACATCACCTTATGCACATGGGGTTTGTACCCGAGGCGAGGGTTGTGGTGGTTCGGCGTGCGCCCGCTGGCGATCCTACTGTTTACGCGATCGATGGCTTTGAGATCGCCCTGCGCCGGGAAACCGCCCGTTCCATCCGTGTTCAGGTGGTTGAGGAAGGGCTCTGATGAGCGACTGCTGCGCTACTGAAACAATTGATATTAAGGTCGAACCCCGGGTTCCGGGTAGAGTCCGCACAGTCGCGCTGGTTGGGCCGCCAAACTCCGGCAAGTCCACGCTGTTTAATCGACTCACCGGCCTGCGGGCAAAGGTCGCCAATTACCCGGGAGTTACGGTCGAGCAGCATTTCGGAAAACTGAGCGGCATTGGGCGAAGCGACCTGACCCTTATCGATCTGCCGGGTATCTATGGTCTCGACTCCTACTCAGAAGATGCCCGTGTAGCCGTTGATGTTTTGCACGGTCACATGCCGGGCACGCCGGTCCCTGACGTCATTCTTCTGGTGCTGGACTCCTTGCACTTGCGGCGTCAATTAACGCTGGCCGCGCCAGTTCTGGCTCTCGGATTGCCGACCCTGATCCTGCTCAACATGAGCGACCTGATGGAAACTCGCGGCGGCGAAGTGGATACTCTCGCATTGGCGCGCGAGCTGGGCGTTCCCGTGGCCAAAATCAGCGCCACGCGCGGAACCGGTCTTGATTCGATCACACATTTTTTGGACCGCAAGGGCGAGACGATACAACCCAGGAATCCGGCAAAGCTGGAATTGCCGGTTGTGGGTAATGCGCGGTCATACCGGCAGTGGGCCACCGGCATAAGCACTCGGACCAAGTACAAGGCGCCGCTGTCGTCGGAATGGACGCGTAAGCTCGACCGGTTCCTGCTGCATCGCGTGTTCGGCCCGCTGCTCTTTCTGGCCGTGGTGATCAGCGTTTTCCAGGTGGTATTTTCGATCGGCCAGCCTCTGAGCAATGCTTTCGGCGACCTTCTCAATGCGGCCGGAAACAAGATCGGGACATTCCTCGGGCACGGATGGTTTGAATCCCTTCTTATCGACGGTATCTGGAAAGGCGTGGCATCGGTCCTCGTCTTTCTGCCCCAAATCCTGCTCCTGTTCCTCTTCATTGGGGTACTCGAAGATTCGGGCTACCTGGCCCGCGCAGCACTGATTGCCGACCGGGTCATGCGTTCGATCGGGCTCAATGGCAAGGCTTTTATTCCGCTGCTTTCCGCCTATGCCTGTGCGGTTCCGGCGATCATGGCGACGCGAACCATCGAGAACAAGCGCGACCGCTTCGCGACGATCCTGGTCGCTCCGTTCATGACCTGCTCGGCGCGGCTTCCTATCTACCTGCTGATGATCGCCGCATTTGTTCCTAACAAGCCGATCATTGGCGAGTTCTTCGGCCTGCGGGCTGCCGTCATGCTGTCACTTTACCTCTTGGGATTTCTTGCCGCGCTGGGTACTGCCCGGTTGCTAAAGTCGTCGATTCTCAAGGCCGCCTCCGCGCCGTTCATCCTCGAGCTGCCGCAGTACCGGCTGCCTACCTTGCGGTCGCTCGGACTTCGCGTCGTCGATCGCGGCAAGGTTTTTCTCAAGCAGGCGGGGACAATCATCCTTTGCGTGACGGTGGTGCTTTGGTTCTTGAGCCACATACCTTTCCACTCGGCCCTGCCTGACAGCGTGATCGGACACGTCGGCCGCTGGATCGAGCCAGTTATCCAGCCTCTGGGCTTCAACTGGAAGATCGGGATCGGGCTGCTTAGCTCGATCATCGCCCGCGAGGTGATTGTAGGGACGCTGGGGACGCTCTACGGGGCCGATCCTGCGACTCACTCGTTAAACTTGCAAGCGGCTTTGCGCCACGACCTAACACTCGGCGGAGCGATGGCGTTGGTGGTCTTCTTCGCGTTTGCCATGCAGTGCACGTCGACGCTGGCTATCGTGAGGCGTGAGACGAACAGCTGGAAATGGCCGGCCCTGCAGTTTGCTTACATGAGCGTGCTCGCCTATACGGCTGCCCTGGCCGTAAACCAGATCATCACGCACCTCTTTTAGAGGAATTCCCGCTTCTTCGATTTAAGATAGAGGCACAGGCCAACATTCGTAGGCTCTCGCACTGCGTTTCCTGAGTGCGCGCAGACGCCGCGGCCACAACATTTAAAACGGAAGCACGATGATTTCAGTCAGCAATATAAGCATGCGCTACGGCGCCAAGATTCTCTTCGACGATGTGAGCATCACCTTCACGCCGGGCCGCCGCTACGGGCTCACCGGTCCCAATGGAGCGGGCAAGTCTACCTTTATGAAGATCCTTTCCGGCGAGCTCGATGCTCAGAAAGGCACCGTGGTGCGGCCGAAGAAGCTCGGCATTCTGCGCCAGGACCAGTTCGCTTTCGATGCTTATCGCGTGATCGATACGGTGATCATGGGCAACAAGGGTCTGTGGGCTGCGCTCGAGGAGCGCGATGCCATCTACTCCAAGACCGAGCTCACCGATGACGACGGCATGCGGCTGGGCGAGCTTGAGGGTATTGTTGGCGAGGAAGACGGCTACACGGCGGAGAGTGATGCGGCTGTACTGCTACAGGGATTGGATATTCCCGATGAGCTGCACGAGCGCAAGATGAGCGAGCTGCAGGGCGGCCAGAAAGTACGCGTGCTGCTCGCGCAGGCTCTTTTTGGCAATCCGCAGGCTCTGCTCCTTGACGAGCCTACGAACTATCTCGATCTTGATTCGATCCACTGGCTTCAGGATTTCCTGTCGCGGTTCGAAGGCACTCTGATTACGATCTCGCACGACCGGCACTTTCTCAACAGTGTGACTACGCATACTGCCGATATCGACTACGAGACGATCATCACCTACACCGGCGGCTATGACGAAATGGTCGTGGCCAAGACGCAGATCCGTGCGCGCCTGGAATCGCAGAATGAGCAGCGCGAGAAGAAAATCGCGCAGTTGAATGAATTCATCGCGCGATTCGCGGCCGGTACGCGGTCGAGTCAGGTGACCAGCCGCAAGAAGGAAGTGGAACGGCTGCAGACAACGGAACTTGCGCGATCGAATATTCAGCGCCCATACATCCGCTTCGACATGATTCGTCCTTCCGGAAAAACCGCGCTGGAGTTTGAGGATATTCGCAAGAGCTACGGCGAGTTGACCGTGATCGACGGATTCAGCGCTAACGTGATGCGCGGCGAAAAGGTCGCTCTAATGGGGCGTAATGCGCAGGGCAAGACGACACTCGTCAAATCGCTGCTTTCGACTTCTCCCGATTTTGCCGAGAGGGACTTCACGCTGGACGCGGGGACGATCAAGTGGGGACACGAGGCGCAGATTGGGTATTTTCCGCAGGATCACACCGGCGTCATCGAGCACGGACTCACCGTGGCCGACTGGCTGCACCAGTGGGATCCGAAAGCGACCAAAGAAGATATTCGCGGGATTCTTGGCCAGATGCTCTTTCGCGGGGAGGAAGGACTGAAGCCAACGGCTGCACTCTCCGGCGGTGAAGCAGCGCGTCTCCTCTTCTGCAAGCTCATGTTGCAAAAGCCGAATGTCCTCATCTTCGACGAGCCCACGAATCACCTGGATCTCGAATCGATCAACGCGCTCAATATCTCATTGCAGCGATATGAAGGCACAGTGCTGCTCGTCACTCACGACCATGATCTGATCGACGAAGTGGCGACTCGAATCTGGCACTTCGATCGAGGCGTTATCGACGATTTCAAGGGGCCTTACGAGGAATACATTGCGGCCACCAGCACGGCGCGCTAGCAGGAGAAGAACTTGTCTCTCCTGCTAAATGCGCAATCGGTAACCAAGACCTTCGGCGCGGCGACTCTCTTCCGGGATGTCTCCTTCACAGTGAATGACGGGGACCGGATTGGACTGATTGGTCCGAACGGCAGCGGCAAGTCCACGCTGCTCAAGATGCTCGCGGGCGAGATTGAGCCTGATTCCGGCGAGATCACTCCGCGCAGGAATCTGCGTGTGGCTTATGTCGAGCAGGATTCCCGATTTGAATCCGGGGCGAACGTTCGGCAGGTTATCGAAGGCGCGCTGAAGCGGGCCGGAGTGCATGAGACCGACTGGGAGGCGCGCCTGCGCGCCACTCTCGGCGCGGCCGGCTTCACTGATTTTGATACAGTCGCGGATACATTTTCGGGCGGCTGGAGAAAACGGCTCGCCGTCGCCGAGGCCCATGTTCAGAAGCCTGATCTGCTGCTGCTCGACGAGCCCACAAATCATCTCGACCTGGCTGGGATTGAATGGCTGGAAGGCCTGCTGGCGAGCGAGTCTTTCGCCAGTGTTGTCATTAGCCATGATCGCTACTTCCTTGAAAACGTCGCTACACAGATGGCGGAGCTGAATCGGGCATACCCCTCCGGGATGTTGCGCGCCGAAGGCAGCTATAGCCAGTTTCTGGAGGCGAAGGAAGCCTTCCTTCATGCTCAGACGCGCCATCAGGAGGCGCTGGAAAACCGGGTGCGGGTGGAGAAGGAGTGGTTGCGGCGCGGGCCGAAGGCCCGCGCGACGAAGGCCAAGGCCCGCATCGACAACGCCAACCGCTTGATCGCGGAGCTGGCGGACGTCAGCAGCCGCAGCCGCACGGCGACCACCGATATCGATTTCAGCTCGACCGGAAGGCAGAGCAAGCGGCTCGTCGAGCTCGAAGATCTGAGCTACGCGGTCGAAGGGCGAACGTTGTTTGATCGGTTGACGTTCCACCTGACGGCGGGGATGCGCGTGGGGCTGGTGGGGCCGAACGGCAGCGGCAAGACCACCCTCCTCCGGCTGCTGACGGGAGAGATCGAGCCGACCTCGGGCGGCATCAAGCGGGCGAACCAGCTTCGCATCACCTACTTCGAGCAGGCCCGGCAGCTCGACGAGGATCAGACGCTGCGTCGGGCGCTGGCGCCGGACAGCGACGCAGTCGTCTACCAGGACCGGGTGATTCACGTAGCGTCGTGGGCAGCGCGGTTCCTGTTCACCGGGGAGCAGCTCAACCAGCCGGTGTCGCGGCTCTCGGGCGGCGAGAAGGCGCGGGTGTTGATCGCGCAGCTCATGCTGCAGCCCGCGGACGTGCTGCTGCTCGACGAGCCGACCAACGACCTCGACATCCCGACTCTCGAGATTCTGGAGGAGGCGCTGCTTGAGTATCCGGGATCGCTGATGCTGGTGACGCACGACCGCTACATGCTCGACCGGATCGCGAACATCGTGATCGGGCTCGATGGTCAGAGCAGCGCGGCGAGGTTCGCCGACTATCCGCAGTGGGAAGCTTGGCTGGCCGAGCGCGAGCAGGCCAAGAAACCTGCGCGTCCGGCGGAACGGATTCCGACTGCGACGGCAACTTCGGCAAAAAAGAAGCTGTCGTACCTTGAGGCCCGGGAGTGGGCCGGGATCGAGGACCGCATCGGGGAGGCGGAGGCGCGGCTGGCAGCGGCGCAGACGAAGGTAGAGGATCCGGCAGTGGCGACCGATGCGGCTCGGCTGGTCGAGGCGCTTGCCGAGCAAGAGAAGGCGCAGGAGGAAGTGGACTCGCTCTTTGCCCGGTGGGCGGAGCTTGAGGCCAAGCAGGCGTAAGCAGCTTCCGGCAAGTCAGACTCTCCAGTGGTCGGGGCGCCAGTTGACGATGGCCTTCTTGATGTCCTTCCGGGTGAGGTGTTCGTTGAGGGCGCGCTGGGCGAGGGCGGGGAGTTCCTCGTCGGGAGCGAAGCGGAGGCCGACGAGCTGATCCTCAGTCAACTCAGGGATACGCGCACGCTGGGATTCCGGCATGAGCGCGTAGAGGCGGAGACGCTCTTCGAGGCGGATGACGCGGTCCTGCACCTTCATCGGGTTGACCCTCACCAGAGTGCCCATGATGAAGAGCGCGACTGCCATCACCAGATACCAGGCCGATGCGAATCCGGGATTGCGAACTAGCCAGACGATGCTGACGATCAGGTTGATAAGCAGGATCGGCGCCAAGACGAAGTGGAAGAGTGGGTGAAAGCGTCCGTGGTTGGCGTAGGTCTGAGGCTGGTCGGGCATGTGGTTTTCCTCTCCGGAACTGTCTTCGACGGTAATGTTACTCTGCCGTGCCGGTGGGTACCCCCTCCCCCCGTTTTTTCTGTGGTTCGTAACTCATTCATCTCAGAGCGCTTAGACGTTGTGGTTTGTAACTCATTCATTCCATTGGGAAGCCGTTGTAACCGTTTGGCACGGCGAGACTTACGAAGAGCGCTAAAACTCGTGCCTGTAACCGTTTCATTCCATTTGAGCAGGCTGTAAGCGTTTGTCGTGGTTAGGGTTAGGTGAAATGGAAAAAGCCCGTCGTTGACGGGCTTTTGAGCTCTCTATTCTTATTCTAGCGGATTTGGGGAAATTCTCGGCCAACGAAGGTGGTGACCGGGTCGCGTTTCTCTCAGCGGCTGTAGAGGAAGAGTCCGCAGACGTCGGTAGAGTTGGCGAGAGCGTCGGACGTCATAACTGGCGTTTTACCTCCGGAGAAGAAGGCGACGTGCAGATCCCGGCCCTGAAGCCAGGTGGCCATCCATTGGGTGTCCTCGCTGCCACAGAGGGTGTTTTTGTGGACGAAGTGCTTGGTGGCCGGGATGTCCATTCTGTATAGAAAGCCGCCCCCAGGAGCGGTGGTTTCCGAGCTGAAGAGCGCTGCGGCTTCGGCAGGATCGAGTTTGCGTATTTCGGCGAGGGTGAATGTGGCGAAGTTGAGCGACAGCTTGCCGTCGAAGATTCCTATATCGCCGGTGATGGCCGTGGCGTTGGAACTGGTGGCACGCCAGGGGCCCTTGTCCTGAGCGGATGCCAAAAGAGAGCAGCCACAAAGCAATCCCGCGGCGATGCCGAGCGGTGTTGTTTTTCTCATCCTTTCGAGGATGACATTTGGGAGAGGCTCCCGGCAAATCGGAGGGAACGGCTGGCCCATGGGCTCTCCACCGAAGGATGGAGGCAAAAACCGTTCTTCGGGACCAAGACATGAGCCGTTGCGCGACCTAATCTGTATGCGTCTCTTGCATATAAACACCTCCTGACCCTGATCGACAGATCAGGGTTATTTTTTTGGAGGGACCGAGAACACGGCTCCGGGAAGAGTCTGGCTTTCGGATCGAGTTCTATCAGTTTTCCTGCCGGTACATTGCGTCTACTGGTGTTTGCGTGTCTCTCCTGCGGGATCGTTCAGATCCACTGCTAGTTTCTGAAGCGCTTCGAGCTTGCGGGTCTTTTCCGGAGATTGCCATTCCTGGTCGGAAAATTCATTTGTGACATAGCTGCGGGTTACATAGGAGGCGGTACTGTACGCGAAGTAGATCCGGGTTGGTTCGGGCGCCGGCTGATGAGTCTCTCGAAATGCCTGCAGTTCGGCACGATGGGCAAGGCTATCTATAAACCATTCGGGAGGATACGGGAGGTTTTCGCACTGGGCTTTGAGATCCTGGAGCCGGAATACGCCTTCGTATCCATAGTCGCGGAAGATCTTGCCGAAGAAGGTGAACGAGATGGATTTCATGGATGGGTCGACGATCATGCGGCGCTGCGCAAACTGTACAGGAGTCTCTTTCTCGGCGGAATAAAGGTTGCCGCTTACAAAGCACACCATGCGTTTCTGCACGTCGACGCCGGCCTCGATGACCAGCGACCCGTTGACGAGACGCTCGGTGAAATTTCCGTTGAAGCTGCCGGCCACCATGGGAGATGAGTAGAACGATTGTCGCGCGACATACTCGTCATCGGTGCCTTCGACGGTCAGGGTGACCTGAAGCTCGAGCGATCCCCAGTATTTCTTATCCGTTGAAGGCGCTTTCCACTGGAATGAGCAACTGGAGCCGTCGCAGGAGAAAGGCACGCTGCCCAGGGCAGGAGAATCAAAGTAGTCGTCTCCGACCAACTCCGCCTTGATGACGTGAGCGGCAAGAGGCGTTGAGCCATCGGCCGAGGTCACCTTGAGCTGGGCGTTGATCTGGTCCTGAGTTCCGGCAAGGATGGTTTTGTTTATATCGAACTGATAGGTGGGGAGGTTTGATGGGATGGTTACTCGTTGCGCTATTTCTTCATCCTCGAGGCCGGAGGTCCGCAGCGCTTCGAACTGGCGAATAGTCTGCATAGGTACGAGCGACACTGGGGTGTTCTCAGTGAGCCAGGGATGGAGCAGGTCCCAGTTCGAGGTATCGAGCGGCCTCGATTCCGGCGGATATTGTGCGTAGTTCTGGAAGACGGCGATTCCGCCTTTTGCGGACGGATCGTCGAGCGGCGCTTGCTGGGGTGTGCGTTGCACCTGGGCCCACGCGTGTCCGGCTATGACAAAACCGAGTGCCAGGGCTGCTATTGCGGATGCATTCTTGATTCCGATCATGGTCGATTCCTCCATTCCATCTGCTGGTTCGGGTGGTCGTTCCGATAGAGGCCAGAGATAGTGCCATCCGCTCAGGGAGCGAGGGCAAAGGGAGCAAAGGAGTATTCATTCACGACGACTTCCTTACCGTTGGAATGATCTACGCGGTAGGTCTTGAAGGGTGAGTTCCATACGCTGTGTCCGAACGGTGAATAAGGACCATTCCAATTGCAGTTCTGCTGAAAATCGCCATCGCACACATGGTCGTTGATCCACCAGCCATGGAAAGCGTACGTCCCGGCAGTGTCGTTATGAGGCGGGATTCTGCTGTTGCAGTCCTGGAAGGATGCCACGCGGTTATGAGCGCAGGTACTATGCAGGGCGACGGTGCCATCGTCGCACTCTCTCTGGAGCCCAAGAAGGCAAGGAGTGCACTGCGAGTTATGCCCGAAGAACTGACGGGGAAAGAAATTACATGCAATAAGGAAGTGCAGGGGGTAACTGTTGGTGGCTCCCCCAACGCCCCTCACAACAACAGACTGCATGTTGTTATGGTTATAGGCACCCCGGGCATAACTGGTCTTGAGCGAGTTATCGATGTTGCCGCCGAGCCCGCTGATGCCACCTAACCAGCGAAGCAGGCCGTTGTTGGCTAGTTCCGATCCTCCGGCAGCGCTGTCGGCAGCCATGACATGCTCGATGAGGATGGAATTGTGGGCGTAGTCGGATTTTGCCAGATAGTCCTCGAACGCGGCGCAGCCGGCGCTATGACAGAGGATCCAGCACGCCTGGCCTTTGTTGGCGTCGCAAAGTGCGTCGATTGCATTACGGACGACGGCCTCTCCGCCCGGCCAGGTGCTGTCGTCGAAGTAATGGTTCCAGGCGTCCCATTGGACATACCAGACAGTGCCTGATGTTAGTGGCACAAGGTTTCCCCAGGCGCCGGACTGATCGGTGCGGAAGTGGCCGTAGTGTTCTTTGGTGTTATGCAACCTTCCGTGAATGAGGAGCACGTTGACTTCGCGGCTGAATGCCGGCGTGGTGGATAGAAGCATCGTCAGGCAACCGAGGATCGTGCACATAACCTTCGCTGTCCTGGCTGTCATGCAGTGTTCGCGCGCAGGAAGATGATTCTCACTGAGCGCGGGAGCTGTGCCAAACCACTTCATCGTCATGGTGACTGTCCTCTCAGCAGCCCTTGTTATGTCGGCGCACTTGCGTCACGCATGGAGGCCCTACCAGCGAGACACGCGCAGGTCGCGATCTTCCTCCTTGGTTTTGGCAGAGGGAAACAACCGGGCTGTGGTTTGCTCCTTCAGCAGTTGGAAGGTGGGTATGAGCAACAGCCTCTGGTGAATCGATTCGAGACAGAGCGCAACACGCTCGCTTGCAGACTCGAAAGTGGCGAGAATTATACTCCAGCGCCGCCAACCACTTGTTGCAGGCGCGGACGGGATTGTTTTTTCAAAGAGTTGAGAGCCGCCCGATGGAGTGTGAGAGAGTGCGGCCCGCTATTTCTTCCGGGCTGCGGCGCCGTAGGCGGCGAGTACCGATCCATCGGACTTGCGGAGGAGAATGGCGGCTCCGCGCTGGGCGGGGAGGCTGAAGCGCATGGTTGCGTGCGAGACGGCGTCCTCGATGGCGACGGGCTGGTCATCCAATGATTCGTTGGAGAAGCTATAGAGGACCGCGTCATCAAGGACGGTAGGGAAGGCTAAGACCGCGGGTGAGAGCGGGGTGAGCTCGCGGATGGATGGCGCGACTCCGGCGAATTTGAGGGCGTAGCGGTAGAGCGCGGCGGTGGGCTCGTAGTCCTCGGAGAACTCGACGGGGTCGCGGGCCCAGAGGATGTGTCCTGAGCCGTGGGTGACGACGTCGACGGATTTGCCGTCGGCGAAGCGCATGACGTCGATGGGGAGCTGCTGGACTTCAGTCGGGAAGCTGACCTGAATCGGCGGCTGATTTTCAAGTTGGAGTACGGACTGGCGGACGGCGAGGGTTTCGGTCTGCGCCTTGACGCCGAGGGGCGTGAGGCGGTCGACGAACTGCCAGTGCTCGTTGCGCTGGACAGGGCCGGTGACGAGGAGAGTTCCTCCGGCGTCGACGTATTTGAGGAGCGCGGTCCAGGCGATGTCGCTGAGAGCCTGCGGAGCGGGCAGGATGGCAAGTTTCGGCGAGCCTAAGTCGGCGAGGCGGTTCTCCGCGACGAAGCGGAAGGGCGTGTGGTCATAGTAGGCGAGGGCGCGCAGGGCGTGCTTCTGGGTGTCGATGGCGAGCGGGTTCATGCCGCTGTATTGCA
>Ga0335074_10014468_pt1 | contig 11062 bp, 9 predicted proteins | sample Lox_Sample_23_FD_206715 | JGI IMG/M metagenome (GOLD analysis project Ga0335074, IMG submission 206715) | Soil microbial communities from Loxahatchee National Wildlife Refuge, Florida, United States - Lox_Sample_2.3 | ecosystem: Environmental > Terrestrial > Soil > Wetlands | place: USA: Florida... | reverse complement strand
TTCATCCAACTCTTCTTTCGTATCCATTTTCTGGCCCATAGTCCTGAAGCCACCCTTCTTGATAACCAACTTTTCAAGCCTGCGCTTCGCATCTGCACTCATGAGTAAGCTCTCCTCTACCGTGCCCTTTGTAGCGAGCCGATAGACCACTACCGGACGAGTTTGTCCAATTCTATGTGCGCGATCTATGGCTTGGAGATCTTGTTGGGGGTTCCAGTCACTATCGAACAAGATTACAGTGTCTGCACTTGCAAGATTAATACCTTGACCACCAGCACGCGTTGATAGAAGGAATAATCTGTGGTCGGGATCATTATTAAAATCATGGATCTGCTGACGCCGACTGTCTTGCGGAACGGACCCATCGATGCGGCAGACATTCCAGCCACGTAGATCACGAGCGTAGTCCTCTAATATGTCAAGTTGAGTATTGAATTGACTGAAGATGAGAACTTTATGACCACGCTTAAAGAGGGATGGGAGAAGGCGGTCGAGTAGCAGCATTTTTCCCGAGGATGTTATGAGCGTCTCGTCGACCGGCAGGTTGCTATCACTTGACCACGGATTGTAAAAGTTGTGCGGTGAATTACATACCAACCGAAGCTGCATGAGAGGATTTCCGAGCTTCTTTGTTGCAATCTCTTTCTCTAATATAATTTAGTGTGAGCAACGTAGGTAGGACCGCATATACTTACTAGCCAACTCCAGAGTCTTCACTCGTTGGCGCTCTTCCGGGTCAATATCGCTCTCTTCATCATCTGAGTCCGTAATTGCCAGCTGCTGAGCCAGACGACTCTCAAATTCGTCGTCGCTCAGCTTGTCTTCCTCTGAAGTATCTGCTTCTTTGTACGACTTCCGCCTACCATCTCGTCTACGGATAGACCCAGCGGGCGTTGACTGTCTGCTAGACTTTGCACTTTTATTGGCAGTCGATAGGCTCTCGTTGGATTTTCGCTTCAGGCTTGCTCGATTTTGCTTTCCAGTTGCAGCTTGGCTCTTTCTCATCAGTCTATCGAAAGCATTTGGGGGCGGTGCTGGTTCTTCCTCTACAGTTTCCTCCGCCTTACGTTTCCTCCCCCTCCGTGTCATTAGAGGGACGTCTGCCTCGCTCTCAGATTCCTCGTCTTTTGCTTGCCCTCCTTTAACAGCACGCGGACTTGACTTCCGAGATGTAGCAGCTGTGTTGGTCCCTCTAGCCAATCTTTCCACAACTTTACTCTCAAGATACTTTCTCGCGTCGGCATTCTTGTCGCTGATTATGTTATATAGTTCTGTCTGCTGTTTTGTCATTGGTGCATAAAGAACATACTCGCGCTTCTTGGGAAGCATGTGCTCCACATCAGCTTTGATCCGTCGTAGGAGCAATGGTTGTAGAACGAGATGAATTTTCTTGATAAGGTCATGCTTCTTCTGATCAGCGATGAACTCCTCGGTGCCTTCCTCGTCTTGCAAGTCCGAAAAGTCAAACCAGCTTTCGAATGCTTCCCAATCCGTAAAGACGGTCGGTAGTAAGAAGTGTAGCAAAGACCAAAGCTCCTTCAAGTTGTTTTGAAGTGGAGTACCCGTGATTAGGAGTCGAGTTGCCGATCTGAAAGTCAACAGTTCTCTAAATAGTTTACTGTTAGAATTCTTCATACGATGCCCTTCATCCTATATTACTAAGTCAGCATGCAGATAATCAAAAATGACATTCGAATATGATCAATCAGATGATTTATTAGGCATCAAGAGCGCGAAAGTCAGTGCCAAGGTTGAATGTAAGACTCACAATGATGATGAGCTCCCAGTTGATTTTGGACAAAGAAGCTTTGTCTCTCAGAATGATATCGTAAGATGTGCAAACGACTGGAAACTTTGCCGTCGGCTTTCCCCGATCCATAAACTTCATCATCTTAGTATTCCTGAGCTTTTCCCTCTCCTGAGGATTTCCATGGTACAGAATGACAGGCACACTAGGAGTCCATTTCCGGAATTCTTGAATCCAATTGGACAGGGTGCTGAGCGGTGCAATTATGAGATGAGGTCCGAGATAGTCATACTTCTCACGGAGGAGAGCAATTAAAGATATTATCTGGATTGTCTTTCCCAAGCCCATCTCATCTGCCAGAATCCCACTCATACCTTGTTGGCAGATCTCGTACATCCATGTGAGACCTTCTAGCTGGTAGTCCCTCATCGTTCCTCCGGTCATGATCTTCGGCTGCTCGGCCATTTCAAGATCATGCTCGCCGAGCACTTTTCCATCAAATCCGCTCCCCACTCGACCAAGGACTTGAGTTTTCTTTGTCAATATGTCGGAGAAAGCCTTGTCATTCATATTAGCATCACCCCAGGTAGCAAACGCAATGAGTAATTGAACATACGGCGCTCTTGGCCAGCAACGATTCCAGCTGTTTTGCTTTAGCCTCTCGATCTGCTGCAGTCTCCTGCAGGGCTCTTTTCCTTCTTATCGCCAATGTCTTTTGACGCCTCAGCTCATCCCTCTGGTTGTCGGCCCGAGCTTTTCGATCCTCTTCTTTGATCTTCCGAATCTCATCATCGTTGAGGCCCGCATCATCCGTGTCCATTGGTGCAAGGTCTGGGGGTGATGAGGGAGCTGTTGTTGGAGCTTGGGAGTCTTCATCTGGGGTAGATCTGTAACTCATCTTGACAGCAACAGCAAAAAAGTAAATGAGGCACAGTTTGGAGACGCTCAAAAGATGCAAGATTGTTGCTCAGAGCATAATATATTGACACTGAACCGAATCAACTTAAGAAATCGAACGCATGCCTATGGCCAACTGCTCTGGGCTCACCAGCGCAGCAGCAATGGCTTTTGCGGATGGCAAAATCACTTAACGCGTCTGGACAATCATTTAACGCGTCGCGAAATCGAGTATGTCACGAGAGTCTCGTGATGGCTGTAACTCGCTGAGGTTTAGCGCTTATCTATGCTCTGCAAGGTTCCGAGCTGGAATCCGATCACTGAACCGAAGACGATGTTCATCATAGCCCCGGCTTCAAGTGAAAGTCATAGCCCCGGTTACACTTAGAAATTATTTTACACCAAATTTTGAGCTGCAGGCAACAAAGGGCTGCGGATTATTAAAGACTAGCGCTGGCTCTCTGTAGACGTTAACAAAGGCTAACCCAAATGGATCATTCAATCGAGGTAACTATATGATGCTCGAACACCATCTCTTTTATCATTCATCATTTATCTATTTCATGAGCGACCAAAGCCATGCGAACGCCTTCTGAATGCCACACCAAGCTATGCCGAGCAAACTCCGATCAGTATATATTCACACTTCATTTCTCGCCTTCGAGCTTAGATATGCACGAACCTTCCCCCATATTCCGATTGTTCCAATGTATACTCAAGGAATGTCGAACAAGGGCTTCAGCTTCTTGATTAGCAGCCATTCATCATTGCTAACATCTGCGCGATAGAATTCCTTAAGAGTATCAATCGATTTCCGCGAAATGAGCGAGTATAATGTGTCTTTCTCTTCAAGATGACGTCCATACGTCGGTTGATGAGCCCCCATTTCAATCTTGATCGCTACTGACGGCTCGCCTTTCTTGCATTTCGTGAGCTGTTTATGGTCCCGCTCTATTCCGGTCCTGGTCGAGGTTCCGAGTTAGTATATCTGAATTCTGTATTCCTTACGAAACAAGGCTTGAATAACTTACACTCTACCAAGGCTGACTATTTCTTTAACACCTGTGACGCTGTTTTGTTTCACTGCTGCAATGGGTGTGTGTAGTCTCAAGCTCCCTTCTACAACATCAACACCCACAAGAATGGGACCAGTTTTGTTGAAGACAGCAACCGGTGTAAGTACACAAGGGAAAACGGCCAAAAGCTTCGACTCTTCTTTTTTCTTCTCTGCGAGCTCGGTCATGTGCTTTGTGAAAGCGTCAAATAGATGGTAAATGATGTCTGCAGTGAAAATCTTGATCCCTTGCTCATCAGCGTACTGTTGAGCTTCCTTGTCAATTTTGACATCGAAACACAGCATCACAGCATATTCCTTATTTTTCTCCAGCATCGTACCGCATTGCATAACATCACGCTTGAAGACCGGACCGATACCGACATTAGCAACTGGAATCTTCGAAACTCGAAGGAAGTCAAGAAGAGCTTCAAGGGATCCGAGAGTAGACGCTTGCACACTTACTCCACGGCCGGTCTTTTCGATTCTCTTCATTAAGGTACTAACATCAGACCAGACTTCTTCCTCGAGATCGGATTCATCATCATCAGGGCCGACCACCATCAATCGGGAACCCGCAATGGCTCCTTCGAGATCTGGCGCACTGATCTTCACTCCAAGAGCAGCTTTCACTTCTTTGTTGTGAACGTAGGCTGATTTAAGACGCAGTTCCTTGAGCGGTGCCGGCGTTAACAGTGCTCGAATATTCGTTACTATTGGCCCGTTAATGCCACAGAGCACTATCCGGTCACCTTCACGGAGGATGCCATTTGACAAGATGACGTCAATGGTCATGCCAAAACCTTCAATCGCCTTAACTTCAAGCACTGTGCACTGCACCTCCGCAAGATACATAAGACTGCCAACCATCCTTTCTTGCGTAAGTTGGACAAGAAGCTTCAACATGTCTGGTATACCCTCACCGGTGTGGGCCGATGTCGGTACTAACGAGACGTACTTTGCCATCGATTTGTTATCGTAGTAGAGTTCAGAATTGAAGCCCTCCGAGGCAAATGCAACTTTCGTATCGTCCACACGCTTCTTGAACTCGCTTTTAACTGCGTTATTCTGAAGTGCTAGGGATTCTTGGAAACCGTTATTATCAACTTTCTTCCAGCCGTAAAGACGATCGATTTTGTTGAGGGCAACAATGAACGGAGTTTTCCTATCGCGGAGGAGCTTCATGGACTCTAACGTCTGTGGCTCCAGTCCGTGCATGATATCAACGACAAGAATGGCAATATTACATAGGGATGACCCTCGTGATCGTAGATTTGAAAAGGATTCGTGACCAGGAGTATCAATGACTAACAAGCCCGGGACTTTAAACTCGAATTTTCCGTCCTTATTGACAACTTGAGTCTTTTGCTTGATTGCATCCACCGGAAAATAGGTCGCGCCAATCTGCTGTGTGATACCTCCAGCTTCACCCTCTTGTACATTGGTTTGCCTAATCTTGTCTAGTAGTTTTGTCTTGCCAGTATCGACATGACCGAGAATGCAACAGATTGGTGAACGGAGGTTGTCTTTTGATCGCGCAGCCAGAGCCTCCTGGTGAGCTTTTTCCCGGCGTTCCGCTGCCTCCTTCTTTTTCAGTGCCGCAGCGGCTTCTGCAGCAGTAGCTTCTTCATCCTCGGACTCCTCTGTCTCGGAGTCGGTATCCGCAGCTTTTAGTGATGGCTTGTCCCTGCTTGGTAGACTTTGAGACGGTTTTGGAACTGTTGGATTTAGTACTGGTGCCTTTGTAGACACCTTTGGAGTAGGCAGCGGATTGCCTTCACTACCAGATTTTGGTAACTTGCCGTTCGCTGCTTTACGTGCTGCAGCTTTCTCACGCTCCTCTTCTGAATCGGCATCCCAGCTATCTTTAACGACAACCTCGTCTTCATCAGCGGCTGCTTCCCAGTCTTCTTCCAGCTCACTACTTTCTGCATCTTTGGCTGCTGCAGCCTCAGCCGCCTCTTTCTCTGCCTTTGCTGCAGCCTCAGCTGCTTGTCGTTCCGCTTCCTTTTGTGCTCGTTCCGCTGCTTCAGCCAATGCTCGTTCCTCCTCTGCCTATAGATATGTTAGAACTATCAAAATCGTAGATCTTATTTGTAAATATGTAGATACCTTGACTTCCTCCGGATTCTTTCTTCCGCCCTTCTTCTTGCTCTTGTTATCATATACAACTTTTTTCTTTTCCTCTTCTCCGGCCTTCAAGCCACCAATACTGACTCCTGCTGCAATCATTTGCTGAAGTTTTCGCTCATTCCGGGCTTTTTCCTCTTTCTGCGCTTTTGTAAGGAATTTACCCTCCTTTTTCAGCTGCTCGATCTTCTCCTTCTCTTTTTGCTTTTTAAGTGCTTTTGCCTCTTCCCGCCGTCGCTCCTCCTCAGCTTCCCGCCTCTCAATCTCCTCAATCCGCGCGCGCTCCTCGGCTTCAGCCCTAGCCTTCTCCTCTTCTCGTCGCTTAAGTTCCTCTTGTTGTTTTCGCAAAGCTGCTAATGCCGCTGGAATCTTTTTGCCTTTGCCACTAGCTGGCTCTGCTGCTACTGTAGCTTCTGTTTGAGGTTCTGCTTTCTTTTCGGCAACGGGCTTTGCAGCTTCCGCTTTGGCGGCTGGAGCGGCTGTCTTCTTCTTTGCGGCCTGGGAAGGGTCGATCAGCAAGCTACCAAGCCATATAACTTACGCCAAGCTCTCACCTGCTCCTTTTTCCGCTGCTTTTCTCGTTCCTTCTTGAGCTTCTCTTTCTCCTTTTTGCTCAATAATTTTCCATCCGCACCGCGCTCCTCTTCCTCATCTTCGTCCTTTTCCTCCTTCGCAGGCTTCCCGGCGCCATTTCCTGCACCCCTAGCCTTGCCTTTCTTCTCTGGTAGAACAAACTCATCCTCCATTGTAGCCTCTTCGGGTGCCTTAATGGCTAGATCCGGTACTTCTGCGGCTGGCTGGTCTTCGTCACCGCCGAAGTCGTCAACAGGTTTGCCTTTATTCTTTCTCTTATTGCGGTTCTTCTTCATGGCCGCCATCAGCCCAGTAGCTGGGAAAGCTTCTTCTTCTTCGGCATCTTTGGCAGCCTCTTCTTCTTTGGCGGCCTGCGTGGCGGCTGCTGCTATGGGGTCAACACTTTCACCAAGCTCAGACTCCCAGTCGTCGGCCTTCTTATTGTTCTTCTTTTTGGGCGGCATCGTGTTCAGATAGACGTGAAGTAGCTGAAAGATTTAAAATCCCACAGTAACTCACGTCCCTTGGCGGTTGAGGAGAGATTTTTGGAGATCGTGCGCAGATTGATGTTGTTTTGTTGGTGGGGCAGTTGTGGCGTATCTTAAGCGAGCCTTACGACGTCTATATCTAGAATCAAACTTGAGCCCTAGAATAAGGTGATTATACGTCGGAAGATATGTACAAATGCTATCTAAGATCAAGAGTTATAATACAAACATAAGCGGGAGAGCTAAAACGTTCACATGTCAGGTTGTACGCTTCCCGTGGGACGTTCACTTCGAATTGATATGTGAGACTCGGCTGTATCTAAGGTTTTACACGTGAATCACAGCTTTCTATATACAAAGTAGAATTTTATTTAGCGATGTTTATAATACCGGACGAAGTACATCAGCCAGGAGCCGATATGTCTCTTCCAAGCAGCTCTCAAGTGATTTGTCTGCTAACTGCTCAGAAGGATTGGCATCTCCATGATGCAACTCGTTGACGAGGCTGCAAAATTCTTCGATTACTCGACTATCCCTACCCGGCTCCATCCGTGCTTCATCCGTCATGAGTAGTCGCTCTAGCATTCTGTGACTCAAATACGGCCTTAGGACCTCTCCATCCACATGCTTCGTTCTTGGATCGGGTCTGTTCCCTACCTGACCAGGGATGTGACTCAGAAGCGGGTTGTCACTGGACCGATGGGCAAGGTTTTGAAGGAAAAAGAGTAATTTCCAGGTCCCTTCTTCAAGAATTGAAAAATGTGTGATAGATCCGTCCACTCCCATTCCCAGTAATTCACCCGTATGGTGAGTAGATTCTGTTGCAGAGGACTTCGAGATCCGATCCCATGGTGGACGTGTTCTGCCAAATCGGAATTTTAATATAGAACACGGCAGGTCTGCTTCGAAGATGATCTTGTGATTGCGCACAAGGGACTGCGCCTTTTTGCAATACCACAGTCCCGCAACTGTACAGTCTAAATCCCCTACAAGAACAATGGTAGAATCTTCTTTGATGTTGTTATAGAAATTATTCCTGAGAGGAAATTGGTCCAGCCCATTACGCTCAGTCTCATCAGCGAATTGAGGAGCAAGTTGCCCATGTTGGTCCGAGGATTTGGGATGCTTTCTTTTATCGACAAGTAACAAGGTTACTAAAGAATGCTTGACGGTCAAGACATTCAACCAATGGCCTTCGATGCTCATAGAGACGGCTCGTGAGGAGAGTTTGTATTCGGCGTGGGTCAAGAGCTTATCAGCTAATACGTCCACAGTGGCCCAACGTACTATCTCTCCCACGCAAAAGAAAAATGAGTTGGCGCACGTCACAATAGAGGACACTGGAGCATCATAATGCTCTTCGAGGAAAGCAACGCAGCGTATTTCATCTTGTTGAGAAGGTCTGGGCTTTGTTGGATCCTGGTGTAGTATTCTATAGATAAGAAGGCTGCCCTCACTTGTGCCCAGAATTATAAGATCAGTTTTTGTGTTCGAGCCTTTCCATTCCCATTCGACTAAACACAGTATCTTTTCGCCAGGACTACCTAGCCCAGACTTGGAAGCGCCGAAACTGCCGACTATGCCGCCAGAATGAGGATCAAGGAACTTAATAGTCAACCGTCCTTCTTGGGACATTCCGACAATAAGTTTCTCAAGTCGATGTGAGTAGAGCAATCGATGAGGCGAACCGAACACAGGCATTTTTCTCGGGATTGGCTTTGCTTGAGGGTCCAGCGAAGTCACCAAAAGTTGGTTCCCACTATAAAGAAGTAATCCTTGAGGTAATATTGATACATGATTCACTGATAACTGCTGGTGGAGGGCCTAAAAAGATGTTAACATGTGACACAGAACGCAGAAACTAAGAGATGCTTCTCAGAGGATGCAGAAATTTAGCTTGTGACAAAAGTTACTCACAGTCTCCGCGGCAGTGAACCAAACACGATATAACAGCGGATCAGCGTTCGACGAACAATCATATGTCACCCGCCACAACTTTGAATCACAGCAGATGAGTGCTACATTTGGAACTGCTGAGTCTGTTTTGAAAGTCACCGGTGTGGAGCCCATAGGATATTGTGATGTCCTCCTCTTCTCAAGGACACCATTAGAGGTCATTCTGTAACAGATCATGATTAACGTTCCACTTCGATAGCCAGCCAGAAGTAGTTCGTTTTGCCCTGGATCACTCTGTGGCCCTCGAAGGTTTGCAATGCTTACACACGCCTCCGGAACTACACCACACTCTGCTATGATAAAAGCATTAGCTATGTTCGTCAAAATAATAGCGCCAGATGTTACAAACTAGGATGACAAGTGAACTAAGACTAAGGATGATGGTTTAAGCACATAAAGATATTTTCTTTTCCAGGACTTTCACAAAAGAGCTTAAACTCACTCTCTTGGTCCAGTGGCCAGTAATCAGCATGATTCTCAAACCTCAAGAGGCCCTCCCTGTCTTGTATCTTGAAAATGGCTGATAGTGACAGAACACTTGGTTTGGCTGAAAACTCAGTGCCGCGTATGAATCTAGACTCAGCAGCGCAGATAATTCCGTAGGTGGACCCGTCACTCTGCCTCACAATTGAGATCGAATTAGGATATTGACTGAGGGAGAAAGAGCTACCGAAGACATCAACGTGCGGCCCTGTTCGAAGTATGTCGTCAACAATCGTGTCTGTCGAGTTAGTTCCTATGTGCAAGCGTAAAGCACTAAGTTGCAAGTCACTACTCGCATCTTTAATAACGATTAATGCAAGCTCGTTCTCAAATATCGCGGCTGCCACAATTGTTTGGGTCGGTGGGTACTCTTTACGACATATTCCTGTCTGGTCACCCTCAAGTTGCATTCTGATGCTTGTTAGCCTACAATTTGATCTAAAATAGCGAGGAAGAGCGTATGAAGATTCGAAGGAAATGCTGCGAAGTAATTCGGGCCATTGAAGGTAGTAAATGCAAAACGACTCACATGAGCGGCTCGGCGGAAATACTGATTGTTCTCTCAGTAATCTGGACTATACTTCTACTGCAGGCACCTGCTGCCAGCGTCCGGGATTTAAGATCTAGCCAAGTTGAAGACTGTGAGATCTCTTCGATCTCCTTAAGATCGGCAGTAAGATGGAGGAGAATGGACTCGTCGCCGACAGAAAGTAGGAATAACGACGACGACGGCATCCCAGACATCAAACCCCCTTCGGTAGGCACGCTGAGAGGTAAGACCCATGTTTCTATAACGGGGTAATTAATCCCTTCTATGTCCAACCTGACCCGCGCTTCATATCCATATCGAATCTCCGAAACTGCACCATGTGATCCTCGTCCCGTGCATGCAAATACCTTATCCGGGTCATCCAAAAACAATCTTCTTCTTTTTGACTCAGAAGAGTCTTGAGGGATGGGTGCAGAACTCTGGGTTCTTGCGGTAGTTACAAAGTCAATTGTTGGAGCCCAATTCGATATTGGTTCAACTAACTGCGCCCATTTCCTTGCAGCCACCTGGACTCATTAGCCAAATCCTCAGCACTAGAAAGTTCTATCAGCTTACTAAATATGATCCACCGTCGCATGAGTCACCACCCGTGATGAGGAAGTCCATTCCATCTGGAGCTAATTCAAGATTGGTAAACGCAGTGCCGATGTTGCTACTGAAATTGCCTGCCGGAATAATGCTCTGTACTAGAACAGACGAGTCTGAGACAACTCCCAAAAACGCTATGAACCCATCCTCTCGAGCCATATAGATATCGTCGTGACTCTTTGAGTACCTGGGATGGCGTAGCGGCCTAGTCCAAGCTGTCCATAAAGGCGGTCCAATGCCTAAATGAATTGGGGATACTGCAAATTCCGGCTGCGGAACAATTTGAAATGTTGGCGACCCTTCAAGTAAGTTGTTACATTCCACAATGGATTCGACGCAGACGAACAATATTGCTGACATGATTGTCAAAGGTATAAGCAATAGTGGCATGCGACAGCTAGGTGGAAGGGTATAACCTCTGAGATTATTTCGACGTATTTCTTGTAGACTTTGCCCTGCTTCCCACTCATAGACAAACATTGAGGTAGATCCATTCCTTACGACGAGTAAAAGGAGGATGATATGATCAGGGTCGTCAGCGGCCGGAAACAGAAATTCCATCTTATGGATGACCCCTCGTACGTGGAGATGGTTCT
>Ga0335074_10014465_pt1 | contig 11063 bp, 9 predicted proteins | sample Lox_Sample_23_FD_206715 | JGI IMG/M metagenome (GOLD analysis project Ga0335074, IMG submission 206715) | Soil microbial communities from Loxahatchee National Wildlife Refuge, Florida, United States - Lox_Sample_2.3 | ecosystem: Environmental > Terrestrial > Soil > Wetlands | place: USA: Florida... | reverse complement strand
AGCCGGTCTCGCTGGCCAGCCTGCGCGGCAAGGTCGTGCTGATGACGTTCCTTGACCCGGTATGCACCTCCGACTGCCCGATCATCGGCGCGGAGTTCAAGGAGGCGGGGGTGCTGCTCGGGCCGGCAGACAAGGACGTGGAACTGGTCGCCGTCGTGGCCAACCCGACGTACCGGTCGAGCGCGTTCACCCAGGCCTTCGACCGCGAGGAGGGGCTGAACACCGTCCCGAACTGGCTGTACCTGACCGGATCGCTAAGCCAGCTCCGCCAGGTCTGGCAGCACTATGGTGTCGACGTGGAGAACCTGCCCGCGGGCGCGATGGTCGGGCACAGCGAGCTGGTCCTGGTCATCGACCGGAGCGGGCACATCCGGCAGGAAACGAGCGCGGACCCCGGGCCCGGCACCACCGCCACCCAGTCCTCCTTCTCGGTGATGCTGACCCAGTACGCCCGCCAGGCATTGAGGGACTCGTGAGGATCAGGCTGGCCCCGCTGGTCCGCGCGATGGCGTGCGCGGGCCTGGCCCCCATCGTCGTGCTGGCCGCGGGCTGCGGCTCCCAGGTCGCCCCGGCTGCGACCCCCAGCCTGCGGGTGCAGACCGCGCCGCTGTCGACCTCCCTGGTCACCCCGCAGGGGGCCTGGGCGGTTACGGTCATGGGCGGGTCGGCCGCCTCGGAGAACAACTTCTGGCAGCTGTTCGTCCGGCCCGCGGGAGCCAGCCGCTGGTCCCTGGTCACCCCGGAGGGCGTGGCCGACAACGGCGGGCTGGTCGCGGCGAGCGGCGCGGACGGCACCTCGCTCCTGATCGGGTTCCGGCCCAGCCAGGAACTCGCCTTCTCCCCCCTGGCCAGCAGCAGCGACACCGGCAAGACCTGGACGCCGGGCCTGCTCGACGCCGACCTGGCCAACGTCCCGGACGCCATAGCCGTCGCCCCGTCCGGACGCACGCTGGCGCTGCTGCACGATGGCGCCATCGAGGCCGCGGCGACCGCCGGGGCGGCCGCCGCCGGGCAGTGGTCGCGGCTGACCACGCTGTCCGCCCTGGCCGCGACGGCGCCGGGGCGCGAGTGCGGACTGGTGGCGGTGAACGCCGTTTCGTTCGGCCCAAATAATGTCCCGATGGCGGCGGGAAGCTGTGCGCAGCGGGGTCTGGCCGGGGTTTTCGCTGATACCGGCGGTACGTGGCAGGCGGCCGGGCCGCAGGTGCCCGCTGGGTTCGGCGGGGATCAGGTGCAGGTGCTGGGGCTGGCGCGCACCGCAGACGGCAACGCGGCGCTGCTACTGGCCGGTTCGGACCTGCTGGCGGCCTGGTCGGACGGCGGGCACTGGACGGTCTCGGACCCGGTCGCGGTGGCCGGAGATGGGCAGGGCGTGAGCGCGTCGGGGTTCGGGGCGGACGGGAGCGTGTGGGTGCTGCTCGGCGGGGGCCGCGCGGAGACCATCAGCGGGCCGGGAGCGTCCTGGCAGGCGCTGCCTTCGGTGCCGGCCGGGACGGCGACGCTGGCCCCCGGTTCCGGCGCCGGGGTGTACGAAGCGCTGGCGGTATCGGGCTCGAAGCTCACCGTCTGGCAGGCGGCGGGGACGGCCTGGGCCAAGGTCCAGGTGATCAACGTGCCGATCCAGTACGGTTCCTCCAGCTAAGGGCGCCATGAACTACATCACGCAGCACTGGTCGTACGATCCCTTCCTCATCCTGGCCGTGGTGATCGCGGCGTGGCACGAGGTCGGGCTGTGGCGGCTGGCCCGGCGGTCCCGGCCGGAGCGGACCCGCGAGCGGCGGCTGCGCTCGCTGTGGTTCTACGCCGGGCTGGTGGTGCTGCTGCTCGCGGTGGAGTCGCCGATCGACTACTGGGCCTACGGCTACTTCCTGGTGCACATGATCCAGCACCTGCTGCTGATGTTTGCCGCGCCGTCGCTGGTCGTGGCGGGCGCGCCGTGGCAGCCGCTGCTGGCCGCACTGCCCGGGCACTCCGGGCGCAGCGTGACCCGGGACGTGCTGGCCGGCGGCTGGTCCCGGCCGCTGCGCGCGGTCGGCGGGTTCTTCCTGCGGCCCTGGGTGGCGGTGGGGCTGTTCAACGCGGCGATGATCCTCTGGCACCTGCCGGGTCCGTTCGACCTGGCCGAGAACAACCGGGCCGTGCACATCTGGCTGATGCACGGCAGTTTCTTCGTGGCCGGGGTGCTGTTCTGGCTGCAGTTCATCCCGTCGCCCCCGTTCATCCGGCGGATGCCGCTGGCGTCCCGGGCGGCCGCGCTGCTGGTGACCAACGTGATCATGATCGGCATCGCGATGGCGCTGAGCATCTTCGTCAACGCCTCGGTCTACCCGGTCTACGACCACGTGCCCGGCGTCACCCTGCCCCCGTTCGCCGACCAGCAGATCGGCGCGGCGATCCTGTGGGTGTGCGGCGACTTCTGGGCGCTGCCCACGATGATCGTGATCGTGCGGCAGCTGATTCTGGCCGATGGGAGCATCACCGCGGCGCTGGACAAGGTGCTGAACCGCGGCACGCCGCAGAACACCTGGACCGCGTGGGGTCGGCCGAACGCGGGCGCGCTGGGCGGCCCGGCGGGCAGCCGCGCGGGCGGGCCCGCTCAGCGGCCATCGCCGCCGGACGGGGAGTCGTAGACCTGGCGCCGGTGGGTGGGCCGGGAGAACCTCCGCGCGACCGGACCGTCGCGGGGCACCCCGTTCACCGGGGTAGCGGCCGATTCCTCGGGGGACGCGCGGCGCCGTGAGCGGTGGCGGGGCGGATGGCTGTCCGGGGGTCGGTCGCCCCCGGCCTCAGGCCCGGGCCGGATCACGTCGGTGATCTTCCGCAGCCCGCTGAAGGCCGACGAGCGCGCCACCGCGACCACCCCGACGATCAGCGCCGCGATCCCGCCGGCCTCGATGGCCAGCATGCCCGGCGTGATCTGGACCCGGTCGCCGAACACGAGGATGCCGAGGGCGATCCCGGCCAGCGGCTCGCCGGCCGCGATGGCGGGCAGCGAGGCGTGCAGCGGGGCCGCGCTGAACGCGTTCTGCATCAGCCAGATGCCGACGATGCCCGCGCCGACCAGGGCGTAGGCCGACCAGGTGGTGAACAGCACGGTCCACGAGTTGCCCTGCAGGCCGGTCAGGGTCTGCCGGGTCAGCGCGTCCTGGATGCCGAACACCAGGCCGGCGGCGAGGCCGGTGAGGGTGGCCCGGACCTGCCCCTGCCGCCGGTGCCCGATCACCACCGCGACGAACGCGACGCCCGCGATGATCGCCGCCGCATACCAGTGCGAGAGCGAGCCGAAGTCCAGGCCGATGGGCGTGATCGACCGGGACGCCGACACCAGGCCGACGCCGGCGATCAGGATGAGGGCGCCGATCACCTCGGCCGGCTTGACCGACTGGCGGGACATCGGGACGGCCAGCACCAGGGCCCAGATCAGGTAGGTGGTCAGCAAAGGCTCGACCACCGTCAGCTCGAGATGGTCGATCGACCAGGCCACCAGCAGGTAGCCCGCGATCATGCAGCCGATGCCGAGCAGCCACCGGGGCTTGCGCAGCAGGTCGGTCAGGATGCCCAGGTGCAGGTACCGCGACTCGGGCTCCTGCTCGGCGGAGTACTGCTGCAGGACGAACCCGACCCCGAGCAACAGGGCAGCCACCAGGGTGGTCGCGTAGTTGAGATCCAGGTCCACAGTGCTCTGTCTTCACTCGGGGCAAAGTGTGCAGTTATCAAGCACAACGTGCACTACTGACGGCTAGTTTCGGCTCGGCCGCAGTGACCTGGGCGCTGATGACGCTTCGATCGTACGCTAGCCCCCTGTAGTGCTCCTGCCGCCGCGCCGCCGGGCCGTTCGTGCCGCTGGGCTGGACATGATAGCGGCCCGCCCGATGTTATTGGCATCAATCTGCTGCCCGCGGCCCGGGCCGCGGGCCTGGCCTGGCGGCGGGCGGCCAGGGCCCGCCGTACAATCATGAGGTCGTCGGCAGGCGTGATTGCCATGGGAGAGGGTGCTGACATGGGGGACCATAAGAAGGCTTCCAGGAAACGGGCCGTCGGGACCCGCGAGCACGTCGTGGCGTACCTCGCCCACACCCATGAGCTCTTCGACCCGGCCGGGATGGCGAGCGGGCGGCTGGCCGCGGCGATCGGCTATCCCGGCTCCAGCGTGGCCTTCGCGCAGCTTCTGTCCGGCATGGAACGTTCCGGGCTAATCGAGCGCGAGGTACGCGGCAAGCGGACGTACCGGATCACGCTGGGTTCGGCTGCGGCTGCGGCTGCGGCCGGGGCCGGGGCCGGGGTCACGGGGCTGGCGGGGGCGCTCGGTCCGGATCACGGGCCAGGCGCGGGAGCGGGTCCGGCCGGGTTCGACTACGACGAGCTGGCCCGGCGGCTGCTGGCCCAGGTCGTTCGGCGGCTGGCGGGTACGGGGCCGGCCGGGACGGGGCCGGCCGGGACGGACGCGGAGCCCTCGGAGCTGGCCGCGTCGCGGGAGACGGTGGCCGGCCTGGAATACGAGCTGGCCGACGCGTGGACCAGGCACGGCAAACTGGCCGAGGAGAACGTCCGGCTGCGCGAGCAGCTCCGGGCCGCGGAGCGCTCGCTGGCACTGGCCCGGGAGAGCCTGCGCCGGCTGCCCGTGGCCGCCGACCTGGACCGCGCCGAGGTTCAGCTACTGCAGCAGCTGCTGGCCACGCCCGGCGACGCCGCGAGCGAGGCTGCGGCCCTGGATGCTGCGGTCCGGCCGGTGGGAGCCTAGGGCTCGCGAACGTTCGGCGTGTCGCGGACCGACCGTTCCCGCAGGTCGGGCAGGTGGCGGGGGCGCTCGCGGAGGGGGTACGGGGCCGGTGGGACGGTGAGGGTGGGGTAGAGGCGGGCGGCGTTGCCGGCCAGGACGGCGGCCAGGGTGGCGCCGGGGAGGCCGAGGGCGGCGACGGCGCGGACGTTCCGGGCCGTGCCGGGGACGCCGGGCCAGTCGGTGCCGAAGATCCACTTGCGGGCGAGCGCCGGGAGGTCGAAGCCGGCGTAGTAGTCCGGCAGCCGCTTGGGCGGCAGCCCGGCCAGGTCGAGCCAGACGTTGTCCCGGGCCAGCGCCATGCGGGCCGCGTCGGCGTACCAGTGGCCGCGGCCGCCGTGGGCCAGCACGAACTGGACGCCGGGGTAGGCGGCGGCGATCGCGTCCATCAGCTTGGGGTCCCCGGCCTCGGCCTGCGAGCCGGGGAAGATGCTCGGGCCGGTGTGCACGATCACCGGCACGCCGCGCTCGGCGCACAGGTCGTAGACCGGGTACATGTCGTCGCGGTCCACCCGGAAGGCGCCGTGCACCGGGTGCACCTTGACCGCGACGGCGCCCAGGCCCAGCTGGCGTTCGGCCTCGGCGGCGGGCGAGGCGTGCAGCCGCGGGTTCACGTTGGCCACCAGGCGGTACCGCCGCGGGTTGTGCGCGATGACCGGCAGCAGGTCCTCGACCGGCTGGATGCCAGTGGCTCCCGGGCTGTACTCGGCGAACAGCAGCGCGGCGTCGACGCCCTCGGCGTCGAGCAGCGCGTCCAGCCGGGCCGGGTCCGGGTCGCCGCCGACGTCGAACACGTCGCGCCACCCCGAATCCTGGCCGAACTTGACCGCCCAGTCCATCCACGCGGACGACACGGTGCTCAGCCTCGGTACGTGCATGTGGGCGTCCACCACCGCCAGGCCGTCGATCATCGCGCCCGCGTCCGGATCACCGGTTCTTGGGCTCCAGGAGCCGCAGCTCAGCGCGGTACCGGCGGGCGGAGGAGACGTACTGGTTGACCGCGCCGTCCACCCAGTCGCCGGACACGCCGGTCCTCTTGATCGTGGCCGGGACGCCGGCCGCCAGGGCACCGGGCGGGACCTCGAAGCCCTCGGGGATCAGGGCGGCGGCGGCCACGATCGCGCCGGTCCCGACCCGGGCCCGGTTCAAGGTGACGGACCCGGACCCGATCAGGCACCGGTCCTCCACCACGCAGCCTTCCAGGTGCGCGAGGTGCCCGATCACGCACTCGGCCCCGATCAGCGTGGGCCAGTCATGCGTGCAGTGCACGACCGTCCCGTCCTGCACCGAGGTACGCGCCCCGATCTCGATCCGGCCGTGATCCCCGCGCAGCACCGCGCCCGGCCACACCGAGGCCTCCGGGCCGATCCGCACCTGTCCGATGACGACCGCGTCGGGGTGGACGAAGGCGGCCGCGTCGATGTCCGGCTCGTACTCACCCAGGGCGTAGATCGGCACCAGCAAACCCTACCGTGCGGCTTCGGCGGCCAGATCGATGGCACCGAAGCGGTGCTGGTCCCACAGGTGCAGCGACGCCTGTTCGGGGTAGCTGGCGATGTCCGCCGGGTCGTCGAAGATACGGGTCATCCGGCGGCCGGGGGCATAGAGCGGCCAGCCGGGGTCGCCGCTGGCGGCGAACGCGGCCCACTGCCGGCGCATCAGGTCGCCGAGGGCCACCGCGGCGGCGGGCGGCTCGGGGCCGAACAGCATCTGCCCGAGGGCCTGGAAGTTGCCGAATACCAGCGGCACGTCGATGGCGTGACAGGCGCCGAGGCCGCCCACGGCGGCCGGATAGCAGAACTCGTACAAGAACGTGCGGCCGCCCGCCGCGGCGTGCGCCTGGGCCAGGTGCAGGCTGGGCATCCGGAACAGCCAGTCGGAATGGACCAGCTCGAACAGCGTCTCCGGATCCGCGTCCGGGTAGGCGGCCCGGTAGGCCCCCTCGGCGTCGGTCGGCCCGCCTCCCTCGGGCCCGAGCCCGGCGAGCGCGTCGCTGGCCAGCTCGGCGGTGACCTGGCCGCGGAGCCCGTAGACCTGCATGAACAGCCGGTACTCGTCGCGGGTGTGCCCGGCGATCAGGTCGACGCCGCGGGCCGCCCCGGTGGCTACGGCCCGCCACGGCGCCACGGGCAGCACGTCCCCGTCGACCACCGGCGAGAACGGCGTGGGGGTGTAGGCGACCGGTCCCCAGCGCCCGACGTGCTCGCCGGGCCGCACCGCGTCGGCAGCGGCGGTGAGCCGGGCCGGGTCGGCGGCGGCAAAGGCCTCCGCGGTGGCGGGCAGCCCGGCCTGGACGGCGATCGCCGCGGTGATGTCGGCGGCCAGCGCGGGCGAGAAGAACGTGCCGGGCACGCTCTGCGCGATGGCCCGGCGGAACAGGCCGGCCGCGTCCGGCATGACCAGCAGGGCGGCGATCGCGCCGGCTCCGGCCGACTCGCCGAAGACGGTCACCCGGTCCGGGTCACCGCCGAACGCGGCGATGTTCTCCCGGACCCAGCGCAGCGCCGCGATCTGGTCCAGCAGCCCCCGGTTGGCCGGGACGCCGGGCAGGTGGGCGTAGCCCTCCACGCCGACCCGGTGGTTGAAGGTGACCAGGACCACGTGCTGGCGGGCCAGCGGCGTCCCGTCGTACCCGGGCAGGCTGGCCGAGCCCGCGCGGTACGCGCCGCCGTAGATCCACACCATGACCGGCAGCCCGGCCGCGCCCGGGTCGGGCGTGAACACGTTGACGGTCAGCCAGTCGTCCGGGTCGGCGCCCGGCGGGGCCGGCGGAGCCGGCGTCACCGCGTAGGCGGACTGCGGCGGCGGCGGACCGAACTCCGCCGCGTCCCGCACCCCTTCCCAGGGCCGCGCCGGGCGCGGCGGCGCGAACCGCAGGCCGCCGACGGGGGGCTGGGCGAACGGGATCCCGCGGAAGGCGGCGATGCCTGCCGCGTCGCGCCGGCCGCGGACCGGGCCGCTGGCGGTACGGACGACGGGCTGGGTCACGTCCATGGGCGCACCTTAGTCCTCTGCCTCCGGCTGGTCCGGCTGGTCCGGTACCGCCAGGTACAGTCAACCGCATGGCAGCCGACCGGCTCATCACATTCGAGGGCGATCTGGAGCCGGGCGAGGACTACGAGGGCGTGCGTTTCGCCGGCGCCACGTTCGACGACGCGGCCGCGGGCGGCTGCCACTTCCTGGATTGCCAGTTCGCAGGCGTGTCGTTCGGCGGGAGCCGGCTGCGGAAGAGCCGGTTCACCGACGTCCTGATGCGGGAGGTCCGGTTCTTGGCCACCGATCTGGCCGAAACCGGCTGGCAGGACACCACGCTGGCCGGCTGCGCGCTGGCCGGCGTGCAGGCCTTCTCGGCCGCGCTGCGCCGCGTGGTGTTCCGCGACGGCAAGCTGGACTCGGTGAACTTCCGCAGCTCCGTGCTCACCGACGTGACCTTCGAGGACTGCGTGCTGCGCGACGCGGACTTCGGCGGCGCCACCCTGCTGCGGGTCAGCTTCGCCGGCTGCACGCTGACCGGCGCGGACTTCACCAAGGCGGCCTGCACCGAGGTCGACCTGCGGGGCGCCCGGCTGGGCATCACCGCCGGGTACGAGTCGCTGCGCGGCGTCACCATCGACAGCGTCCAGCTCGTCGCCCTGGCCCCGTACCTGGCCCGCCACCTCGGCATCACGGTGGCCGACTGAAGGGACCGTCGCGGAGCGCCTTTGTCTTGCACCCGCCCATGCTCCGGCCGCAGGAGAAGAGTCGTCACGGCCTGCTCGGGGGCGCGGTGGGCGCCGCGCTCGGCGCGGGCACCGAGCCCGGGTGAAGACGACGGTGCCTGGCAGCGCTCAGGAGATCAGGCGCACCGCGTGGGCGAAGGCCTCGCTGCGGTCGCGGTAGTCACGGAACCGCCCGAAGCTCGGCGCGGCCGGGGACAGCAGCACCACCCCGTCCGGCCGGGCCCAGGCGAAGCCCGCCGCCACCGCCTCGTCCAGGCCGGGGCAGTCGGTCACGCTGATGCCCGCGGCGGCCCGTTCGATCTCGGCGCGGATGCGGGGCCCGCTGTCCGGCAGGGTCAGGACGCACGTCGGCGCGTCGCGGACGGCCAGGCCCGCAGCCAGCGGCGCGTAGTCGATGCCCCGGTCGTGGCCGCCCACGATCAGCGCGATCCTGCGGTCACCGAACGCGTCCAGCGCGGCCAGGGTGGGCAGCACGTTGGTGGACAGGCTGTCGTCGACGAACGTGACCCCGGCGATCGTCCCGATCGGCGCGAGCCGGCTGGGCAGCCCTTCGTAGCCTCGGGCGGCCGCGCGCAGCGCTGTGTCGTGCCCGGCCCCGGGCACGCCGAGGGCGGCCAGGCAACGGCGGGCGATCAGCGCGTTGCGCCGGTTGTGCCGGCCGAGCAGGCCGAGGGGCGCCATCCAGTCCGCGCCCGGGTCATCGTCCCGCGACACCCATTCCACCCGCGGCCCGAGCAGTCGTCCGCGCTGCCGCAGCGGCTCGCTGTCGCCGTTGGCCACGGTCAGGTCGGCCCCCGGCTGGGTGCACATGGACAGCTTGTCCCGGTAGTACTGCTCTACTCCCCCGTGCCAGTCCAGGTGATCCGGGTGCAGCGAGGTGACCGCGGTCACCGGCGGCGTGCACGGCAGGTCGGTGGCCTGGTAGCTGGACACCTCGATGACCCAGTAGTCGAAGTCGGTGTTCTCGGCCGGGTCATAGGGCACGACGCCGATGTTGCCTCCGACCAGGCACTGATAGCCCAGCCCGGTGAGCAGGTGCCCGGTGAGGGACGCGGTGGTGCTCTTGCCCTTGGTGCCGGTCACGCACAGGACCCGGTGCAGGTCCTGTTCGGCGAGCCAGAGGCCCAGGCCGCCGACCACCGGGATGCCGAGCCCTTCCAGCCGGGCCACCTCGGGCCGGTACCGGCTCAGGCCAGGGGTCTTGACCACCGCGTCGCAGCGTTCCAGGGCGGCCAGGCCGCCGTCGGCGGTGGCGAGCACGTCCGGATCGGCCGGGCGATCGTCCACCAGGACGGGCTCGATCCCCAGGGCGCGCAGCTTGCGCAGGTTGGCCTGGCCCTCACGGCCCAGGCCCCAGACGCCGACCCGGGCGCCGGGCAGGTCGGACCAGGAGAGTTTGGGCCGGGGATCGGTCATCGGTACCCGGCCGGGATGAAGTTCTCGCCGACAGGCTGCAGCATGGCGGCGGCGTCCGCGTCGGTGGGCGCGTCGGGCCAGCTGGCCACCTCGGCGGCCAGGTCTTGCAGCAGGCGGCAGCCGGCCCGGTCGTCCCGCCGCGCGGCCAGCAGGACCGCGGCCCGGCACTCGTTGACCTCGCCGACGCACTCGAACGGCTTGGCGCCCGCGCCGAGCAGCCCGCGGAACTTGCCCGCCAGGTCCGGGTTATCCAGCGGCTCGCCGGCCGGGGTGAAGATCCGCTCGAGGGTGGCGGCCGGCAGGAACGGCGCCAGGATCAGGTCGATGAAGCAGCACTTGTCGCACTGCCCGCACCAGTGATCGAGCCGCCGGGCCGGGTCGGTGTAAAAGGCCTTGTTGCAGCTGCGGAACGACCCGTGGTACGGCTCGAGGGCCGCGAACTCGCGTCCGACCCACAGCTCGGTCCGGTCCCGCAGCCAGGAGAAGTACTCGGGGCTTGCGGCGTTTTGCGCGAGCACGCCGCGGAAGGCGGCTTCGAAGTCGGCGCTCTTGGAGTACTGGTGGTTCACCGGGCGGCCCTGGTACTGCAGCGTCGGGATGGACGCCGACCACTCGTTGGACATGGCGACGGCGTCCCGGTTTTCCAGGACGGCGGCCAGCACCGCGATCGCGGACAGGATCCCGGTCACCGGCACGTGCCCGTTCAGGAAGCCGAGTTCGGCCGAGCGCAGCAGCTGCGGATCGATCTCCCGCCCGGCCCGCACCACCGGCAGCCCGGTGACCGCGGCCGGCTCCTCGATGGCCGCGAACCGGTCACCCGGCCTGCTCACCACGAACAGCGCGGCGTCGGCCAGCCGCCGGACCCGCTCGACGGTCACGATCGAGTCGATCCCGCCGCCGAACGGAATGAGCGCCCGCCCGGTAGCGGACGAGGGGCCGGGAGCCTGGGGAGCGTTCTTCTGACCTGCTTCGATGCGGAGGCCGGCCAGGTCGAGGCTGTTGCGGTAGGCGAACTCGCCGAGACCCTGGAGGTAGAACTCGCGGAGGAAGGCCAGCTCGGCCTCGGTCAGCGCGGTCGGGCCGAGGTCGATGACCGGGGGCGCCGCGGTCTTGTAGTAGGACACGCCAGCGAGCAGGAACACCATGCGCGC
>Ga0335074_10014464_pt1 | contig 11064 bp, 13 predicted proteins | sample Lox_Sample_23_FD_206715 | JGI IMG/M metagenome (GOLD analysis project Ga0335074, IMG submission 206715) | Soil microbial communities from Loxahatchee National Wildlife Refuge, Florida, United States - Lox_Sample_2.3 | ecosystem: Environmental > Terrestrial > Soil > Wetlands | place: USA... | reverse complement strand
GGGCGGTGCGACTAGCTGTCGAATGAGGCACGGCGGGAATTAGATCTCCTCCTCGTCGTCCTCATCATCGTCGTCTTCGTCCTCGTCCTCGTCTTCGTCGAAGTCGTACTCGTCGTCGTCGTCGTCGTCATCGTCGTCTTCGTCGAAGTCGTACTCGTCCTCGTCGAGGAGGTACTCGTCGTCGACCTCGAGTTCTTCTTCGTCGCTGGGCGTGTCGAGGTCATCAGCAAAAGTCATGTTTCCCCCAAGCACCTGGCGGGGTCGCACCGCCTCGCGGTGTGCAGGGCCATACCCTGCGCTGGCAGACTGAAGCAATGCTACGGCCAGTCATCGCGATCGTGGGGCCGACCGCAGTAGGTAAATCCGAACTCTCGCTAACGCTTGCCCGTACGCTCGACGGCGAGGTCGTTAACGCCGACTCTATGCAGCTTTACGCTGGTATGGACATCGGCACGGCGAAGCTGACTCGCGCTGAGCGTGGCGGCGTCGCGCATCATCTGCTCGACATCTGGCCGGTGACGATGAGGGCGAGTGTGTCGGAGTACCAACGGCTGGCCAGGGCCGCGATTGACGACATCCGCGGCCGCGGCAGGACGCCGATCCTGGTCGGCGGCTCCGGCCTCTACGTCCGGGCCGCGATCGACAACCTGCAGTTCCCGGCGACCGACCCGCAGGTCCGAGCCAGCCTCGAGGACGAGCTGGCACAGGTCGGCCCTGGCGTGCTGCACGCCAGGCTGACCGGCCTCGATCCGGCCGCCGCGGCCGCCATTCTGCCGGGGAACGGACGCCGGATCGTCCGGGCGCTGGAGGTGATCGAGCTCTCCGGAGGGCCGTTCAGCGCAACGCTGCCCGACTTCGAGCCGGTCTACACGGTGATCCAGCTCGGTGTCACGATGCCCCGGCCTGAACTGGACCAGCGGATCGGCGAGCGGGTCGCCCGGATGTGGGAGCGCGGGCTGGTCGGCGAGGTGCGAGGGTTGGAAGCGGCGGGTCTGCGTGCGGGACGGACGGCTAGTCGGGCTCTCGGGTATGCGCAAGTGCTGGCGTTTCTGGCCGGCTCGCTGACTGAGGCGGAAGCTGCTTCGCAGACCGTTCTTGCCACCCGGCGCTTCGTTCGGCGGCAGTTGTCTTGGTTTCGGCGTGATCCTCGGATCTCCTGGCTTGATGCGGGTGCGGACCTGGGTCCGCGTGCGCTGTCGCTCGTTAGAGACTCCTGGTAGCGGACGCAGAAGCCGGCCGCTCCCGGAAGCGACTGCTCTCGGAGCAACTAGCATCGAGCTCATGCGGTTCGCTAAGGGGCACGGGACCGGGAACGACTTTGTCATCCTGCCTGATTACGACGGCCGTCTTGAGCTGTCGCCCGAGCTGGTGGCCCGGATCTGCGACCGGCATTTCGGGATCGGGGCGGACGGAGTGCTCCGGGTCGTTCGCACGCTCGCGGCCGAAGGGGTGGCGGAGGCGGGCCTGGCTCGCACGCTCGCTGCTCGTGCGGACCTGGTGGAGTGGTTCATGGACTACCGGAACGCGGACGGCAGTGTCGCGGAAATGTGCGGCAACGGGATCCGGGTATTCGTCCGGTATCTGCTCGAGGAGGGGCTCGTCGCCGGGCCTGAGGTGGCTGTGGCGACCAGGGCCGGTGTCCGCACGGTTCGCGCGGAGGCGGACGGGCAGTTCACCGTTGATATGGGACCGGCAGTCCTTGCGGGAGCCGGGGCGGTCCAGCTGGGCGAGCTGCGGCTTGGCGGGCTGGCGATCTCGGTGGGGAACCCGCACCTCGCCTGCATCGTCGACAGGCCGGTCGCGGCAGTTGACCTGACCTCACCCAGATTGGTCGCGCCGCCGGAACTGCTCGGGGGAGCGAACGTCGAGGTCGTGCGGCCGGCCGGGCCGCGGGAGATCGAGATGCGGGTGCACGAGCGCGGCTCGGGCCTGACGCTGTCGTGCGGTACCGGCGCGGTGGCCGCTGCGGTGGCCGCCGCAGCGGCCGCGGGGCAGTGGCCGGACGGTCCTGGCGATCCGTGGACTGTGCACGTGCCTGGCGGTCGGCTGACGGTCCGGCCAAGCGCGACCGCGAGCCTTCTCACCGGGCCGGCCGAGGTGGTGGCAGTCGGCGAGCTGGCAGAGAGCTGGCTTGGCGCGCCAGCGGCTCGCTGATCATCGTCGCCGTGTTACGGAGAGCCCTGTGATCGTTACGAAGAGCCCTGTGATCGCGAAGACCTCGCTTGCGCACCGCAAGCGAGGTCTTCGCTACCACCATGCCAGTGGGGGTCCTGACGGGTGTCAGTAGCCCGCCGGGCGCGGCCTGGCTGTCCGGTCGGGCTGGGCAAGGAGCCGGAAGCCGAGATTGACGAGGGCCCAGCCTGCGCGCTGCCGGAGTGGGACGGGCTGAGTCCTCGGCAGGCACAAGGGCTGGCGCGGGTCGGTGGCGCGGCGGCTGTTGTGGCTGCCAGGTGCTGTCTCGCGCAGCTGAGCCTGGCGCTGACGGGCTATCTCTTCGAGCATTCGCTGGTTCATCATCTGACTGACCCTTCACGGTCGCAGGCAGTGGATCGGATGCGTTACGGCTCGGCGGTAATGGCAGGCGTGGCGTCCGCATCATCGGCGGGCTGTGCCTTGGCTGGCTGTGTCTCGGCTGGCTGTGTCTCGGCAGGCTGTGCCTCGGCGGCCTGAAGCCTGGCGGCCTCGTCGCTGGCCCTGGCGATACGGATGTCCCCGCTCAGCGTTCGGCAGCTGATCTGGACCGCGGCGTCGCCGGACTCGTGCCCGCCGCCGTCGCTCGGATCGAGGTCGCTGCGGACGTTGCCGGACGTGCTGGCCAGGTCCAGGTAGACGCCGAGGCCGGGCACCACGCCGACGGTCATGTCGCCGGAAGCGCTGCGCAGTTCGACGCGGCCGTTCGCCACGGCGCCGAGCTGGATATCGCCGCTGGCCGTGTGAGCTGTGACGGAGCTGCCGCAGGACGTGATGACGACGTCGCCGCTGGCGGTGTTGAGCCGCGTCGCGCCGGCCACGTGGCTCGCCTGGATGTCGCCGGATGCGGTGTTGATTGTGACGTCGCCGCCGGCCCGGTTCAGCAGGATGTCGCCGCTGGCTGACTGCACAGTGACGTCACCCGTGACGGACTCGGCGGTCACATCACCGCTCGCGGTGCGCATGCTCAGCCCGCTCAGTTGGCCGATGCAGGACAGGTCCGCCGAGGCCGTCGCAACGGAGCAGCTTGAGCCCGTCGGAGCCTTGATCGTCAGGTCCAGGCCGTGGCGGCGCCGGAACGAGATGCCGCGCGGTCCGCGGATGTGAAGCTGTCCGTCGTCGAAGCTGACCTGGACTTCGGCCAGCAGCTCGTCCGTGTGAGCGTTGTGGCGAGTCGGGACGACCTCGACCGAGACACTGCTGGTCGGCTCGCCGGACACGACGACGCTGCCGGATACCCAGGACTCGACGCTGATGTCGACTGGATCAGAGCAGGGGAAATCCCAGTTGCTCATGGCGGTGCCCTTCTGTAATGCCAGTTCGGTTGGCAGTTCGCTCGGCAGTTCTGCCGGATCGGGGGGGCGAACCGGAGATTGGCTCGCTTAGCTGGGCTAGCTGCGGGCGAAGCCGGTATAGCGCTTGCCCTGGCCGGGTCGGCCCGGCGGCGGGAACGGCGGTCGCGGTCGCGGGCCGCCTGGCTGCGGCTCGAGAGCACGGCCGATCGCGCGGACGAGCCAGGCGTTCACCGACAGACCGGCGGCGGCAGCCGCCGTCTCGACTCTGGTCTTGAGGCCCTCGGAGATGCGCAGCGTGACCCGCGCGCTCCCGGCCTCGTCGGCGCCATCGGCCGAGTCCGCCGGCGAGTCGCCTGGCTGATGCGCCACGTTGACGACGAACTGCGGCTCCGTGCCGGTCAGGCGCACGTCAATGGTCGCGCCGTCCAGGCTCGCGGTGATCTCGTCTGCCGCTGCCGACAGGACGTCGAGCAGTGCCAGCCGGACTGACGAGTCGAGCGTCTCGGACAGCATCTCGGCAGCCCTGGAGATGTCCTCGCTGGCGAACCTGGTGATGGAGGTGAGCTCACGCCGGAGCGCCTCCGCGTACTCGCTGAGATCCATGACGTCATCATGACGTCAGCACGACGTCTTGTCAAGTCAGTCATGGTGTCAACCATGGCAATGCCTGGCGTCACCAAGACGTCTGCTGACGTCATGGGTGGTTGTCACCTAGAGTGAGATGTCTACTCCAGCCCCCAGGGAGCCCCATCGATGAGCTTGTCCCCCGGCGAGCCCGCTGCCACGCCTGGCGGCGCCCAGCCTGCTGCAGGAGCGCAGACCCCTTCGGCAGGGCAGGTGCCTCCGGCAGGGCAGGCGCCCTCAGCTGGGCAGGCGCCCTCAGCGGGGCAGGCGCCCTCAGCGGGGCAGGCGCCCTCAGCGGGGCAGGGCGCCCCGGCGTCGCTGCGTCCACCGGGCACGTTCGGCGGTCTCGGCGGTATAGGCGGTCTCGGCCGCTGGTCGGCAGTGAGCAGCGGGGCCGTCGGCACCGGGGCAGTCCCGCGAGGGCGCAACCGTATTCCGGCCCGGCTCATCGTGGGCGTCCTGTGTGCGCTGATCTTCTTCACCACGGCCACCCGCATCGCCCCGGCGATCCGGGCCGGCCTGCACGACGGCACTCGCGGCAGCTGGGTAGCGACCAACCAGAAGTGCGTGCACTCTGCCTGCACCTGGCAAGGGAAGTTCGTGCTGCCGAACGGACACGTCCTGCAGACGGCGGACCAGTATGACGGTCAGCTCGGTTCAGCCGTGCACGCTGGCACCTCGCTGCCTGCGCTTTACACCGGCGGATCTGGAACGGTGTTCCCGGCAAACGGCTCCGACCTGTGGATCTCGCTGCTAGCGGCGCTCGTGCTGTCGGCGCTTGGTTTGTACTGGGCCTCGCATCGCTACGTTGCGGCGTACCTCCGGCAGCGCCGGGAGCAGGACGCCGTCACGTCGCCCCGGCACTAGGCGTCAGCTGCGCCCCACAGAGTCCTGCGTATGGTTGCGGAGCAGTTTCTCCGGCGACCGCGCCCGGATCGAGGCATCCAGCACCTCGGCGATGTGCGCCACCGGCATCGGTTCGCCGCCCGCCGCGAGCGCTCGCGCAATCTGGAGTGAGCACCCCGGGTTAGCGGAGACCAGCAGGTCAGCGCCGGTCGACCCGACTGACTTCGCCTTGCGCGCGCCCAGTTCGGCGGCGGCCGCGGGCTGCACCAGGTTGTAGATGCCAGCTGAGCCGCAGCAGGTTCCGCCATCCGGGATCTCCGCCAGTTCCACGCCCGGCACCGCGCGCAGGAGGGCACGAGGCTGCTCGGTGATCCGCTGCGCGTGAGCGAGATGGCAGGCGTCGTGGTAGGCAATCGTGAGCGGCAGCTCCGACCGCGCTGCCGTCGGCCCGAGCTCCGCCAGGAACTCGCTGAAGTCCCGGACTCTGTCGCTGAACGCCGCGGCCCGCTCAGCCCAGGCAGGATCGCCGGCCAGCAGGTAGCCGTACTCCTTCATCGCCGAACCGCAGCCGGCCGCGTTCACGACGACCGCGTCGACGTCGGCCCGGTCGAACGCTTCGATGGTCGCCCGCGCGAACGCGGCCGCCTCGGCGTGCCGCCCGCCGTGCAGCGACAGCGCACCGCAGCAGCCCTGACTCGGCGGGATAATGACGTCGCAGCCCTCGGCCGAGAGCACTCTCGCGGTAGCGGCATTGACCTCCGGGAACAGGACCTGCTGTACGCATCCGGTGAGCATGCCGACGACGGCTCGGCGCGGGATCCTTGAGGCGACGCGAGCGGGGAGCCGCCGCGGCTTGGGGACGGGCCGGTCGGGTGCGACGGCCAGAGCAGCGACCGCCTCCGGCGCGAGCCGGCCGAGCAGATTGCTGCGCCTGGCGAGGCGGTCCAGGCCGGTTCGCTGCGCCGCGCGAAGCGGTCCGAGCGCTGCCCGCAGGCGGGCCGGATACGGGAACGTGGCGAAAATGGCGGCCCGGACGGCCCGGTCGCGGCGCGATCTCGGCGGCAGCGGGGTCGGGGGCCGCGGGGTCGGGGGCTGCGGCGCTCCGGCTTCGCTCCGCGGCGCGGCCGTGCTTCCAGCGGCGGCTGCGCCGCCGAGGCTTCCGGCGGCGGCTGCGCCGCCGAGGCTGCTTGCCGTCGCTCCGCTGGCAGGCGCTTCTTCGGCCCAGTTCCTGGCGGCCTCGATCAGCTTGTCGTACTGGACTCCAGACGGGCAGGCGGTCATGCAGGCCATGCAGCCGAGGCACCGGTCGAAGTGCGTTGCTGCGGCCGAGCCGCCCGCACCGGTCGCCAGGATCTGCGTGATCAGGTGGATGCGGCCGCGCGGCGAGTCCATCTCCTCGCCCCACAGCTGGTAGGTCGGGCAGGCGGGCAGGCAGAACCCGCAGTGCACGCAGTCGTCGGCCAGCTCGCGCAGGTGGCCGTCCGGGTCGAGGCTGCCGTCGGCGTCGTGAGCTGTCATCAGATCCCTCCCGCGAACCGGCCCGGAGCCATCCGGTGGCCGGGATCGAACTGATCCTTGACCGCCCGCATCAGCGCGAGGGACGGGACCGGGCCCCACATGTCGACGGCGTTCCGCACCTCGGCCGGCGCCAGCAGGACTACCGCGCTGGCCCGGCTCGGCGGAATGCCGTTCGTACTGAGGCCGGCCAGGCTAGCCCGCAGCTCGGCCAGATACCGAGCGAGGTCCGCGGCTCCCATCTCGGCCGGCAGCGATACGTCAAGCACGCCCGCGCCTGCTGAGCCGCTGATCGCCGGCTCGATGTCGGCTGCCGCTGCGCTCCTGATGGCACTCAGTACCGAGGCGAGCTGACCGGTCCAGAAGGCGACCCGCAGCAGCGTCGCCGCACCGGCGCGCTCGCGACTGCCGGCCAGCGGCCGGACCACACGAACCGGCCCGATCGACGTCCCGGCGTCCGCGACCGCGCGGTCGGCTGTCCTGGCCGCCAGCAGTGCCGTCATGCGCTCGGCCCGATTCGAGACGCTCCGCTCGTCGCCTTCGAGGAGGACCGAGACCGAGATCGAGGCGGCCGCGGACGGCCAGTCCAGTTCGATCGCGGACGGCGCCAGCGGCGAGTCGGCCATCACCTGCGCGGCCGCCTGGGCGGCGGCCGGATCCTGGCATTCCACCGCCAGCCAGGCAGCGGCCGCTGGTAGCGGGTGCAGCCGGAAGGTCGCCTCGGTGATGAGGCCGAGAGTGCCATAGGAGCCGGCGAAGAGCTTACCGAGGTCGTAGCCGGCCACGTTCTTCACGACCTTGCCGCCGGACTTGGCGACAGTGCCGTCCGACCTGACCACGGTGATGCCGATGAGCAGGTCGCGAGGCGAGCCGTACCTGTAGCGGAGCGGCCCGGCGACGCCTGTCGCGATCAGGCCGCCGACCGTGCCGGGTGATTCGCCGGCTACGGCCGCGCTCTCGGCTGGCGGATCGAGGGCCAGCCGCTGTTCTGCCGAGGCGAGCACGCTGGCCAGGGCATCGAGTCGTACCCCGGCCTCGACCCTGACGACGAGATCGCCGGCTGCGTGCTCGATGACCCGGTCCAGATGCCGCGTGTCGACGACCACGTCGCTACTCGCTGGCGGGACGCCCCAGTCGATCCTGGTGCCGGAGCCGCGCGGGATCACGGTCAGCCCCAGACTGTCGGCTGCCCTCAGCAGCGCGGCCGCCTCCGCAGTCGACCCGGGTGCGGCGACGTACCGCGGCCACCGGCCGCCGACGGCATCCACCGGACTGGCCGTAGTGACGTCGGCGCACGCCTTCGCCAGTTCCGCAGGGATGCCGTCTGCTGCGTGCGCGGAGTCGCCTGGAGCCACTTCGTTCCCGTCAGAATTGATCGATCAGGCCGGACTCGACCAGCGGATGCGGAGCGTGACGCACGCCCGGCACCTCCCCGCACAATCGGGGCGTCGGAAATACCTTGCCAGGGTTGCATAGCCCCGCCGGGTCGAAGGCGCACCGGAGCAACTGCATCGTGTCGAGGTCATCGGCGCCGAACATTCTCGGCATGTACCGCGACTTGTCCACGCCGACGCCGTGCTCACCGGTAATCGAGCCGCCGTGCTCGATGCACAGGTCGAGAATCATGCCGGACAGCTTCTCTGCCTTCTCCTGCTCGCCCGGCAGTGAATCGTCGAACAGCACCAGCGGATGCAGGTTGCCGTCACCTGCGTGGAACACGTTCGCCACCCGGATGCCGTGCTCGGCGGAGAGCTCGCTGATCCGGTCGAGCACGCTCTCCAGCGCGGTCCGCGGCACGACGCCGTCCTGCACGATGTAGGCGGGGCTGATCCGGCCCACGGCGGCAAACGCGGACTTGCGCCCCTTCCAGATCACCGCTCGCTCGGCGGCGTCCCGGGCGGCCCTGATCTCGTACGCGCCCTCAGCGGTACAGATGGCACGGACCGCCTCGGTCTGCGCCTCGACGTCTGCAACCGGACCGTCCAGTTCGACGATCAGGACCGCGCCGGCGCCTTCCGGGTAGTGGCAGCGCACTGCCGCCTCGGCGGCTTCGATGGCGAGCTCGTCCATCATCTCGATCGCACCGGGCAGTATCCCGGCGCCGATGATCGCCGATACAGCGGCGCCGCCCGCGCCCATCGTCTTGAATGCGGCGAGCAGCGTGGTTACCGCTTCCGGGATGGGCGTGAGCTTGACGACTATTTTGGTAACGATGCCGAGCGTCCCCTCCGAGCCGGTAAAAGCGCCGACCAGGTCGTAGCCGGGGGCGTTGCCAGTGCCGTCGCCGAGCCAGGTGATCTCGCCCTGCGGGGTCACGATCTCCAGCCCGACCACGTGGTGGACGGTGAAGCCATGCTTGAGGCAGTGCGCGCCGCCGGAGTTCTCCGCCACATTGCCGCCGACCGAGCAGACGATCTGGCTGGACGGATCCGGCGCGTAGAAGAGGCCGTACGGCTCGGCTGCCTTGCTGACCGACAGATTCGTGACGCCGGGCTGGACGATTGCCCGATGGCTGGCCGGATCGATGGAGATGATGCTGCGCATCTTGGCCGTGACGATGAGGACACCGTCGGCGCGGGGGAGCGCGCCGCCGGACAGGCCGGTTCCGCTGCCGCGTGCGACGAACGGGATGTTTCGGGCGGCGCATTCGCGGATGATGGCAGCGACCTGCTCGGCCGACTCCGGCAGCACCACGATGCCCGGGCTGCACCGGTGCGCGGTCAGTCCGTCGCACTCGTAGGTGCGCAGGTCCTGCGGGTCGGTGACGACACTGTCCGCGCCGCATATTTCGGTCAGCCGGGCAGTAAGAGCGCTCTCCACGTTCCCTAGCATCCCTCGCTTACGGTCGGCCCGCCACCGCCGGGCCGGCTGGTGCCTCTGGGCGCTGGGCCGGCCCAGTCAGGCAAAGACGGCCTCATAGGTCACCGAGTCACAGTCGGCTGCGATCGGGACCAGAAAGATCTCCAGGTCACCCAGCTCGGCATGGCTGAGTCGATGGATTCCCTGCTCCGGCGCAGGGACGGCCGGGCCGCGGAACCGCAGCGAGAACGGCTGCCGCTGGCCTGGCGGCGGCTCGCTCAGCGGCACCACGTGGGCGAGGCGGAGCGTCGCCCCGGCTGACTCTGGTCGGGCTACCGCGAAGTCGCTTTCCGTCACGGCCTCGAAGTCGGCGGCTGTCAGGGCTGCGAGGTCACGCATGGCCGCTCCATGGTTACATAGGCGTCGTCGCGGTCCTGTGCCGCAAACCCGGCTCGCTCCCAGAACCGGCGGGCTTCGCTACCCGCCAGGACGTGGCATCTGACCGGCAGCCCGGCTGCGTCGGCCTCGGCAAGCAGGCGCCTGACCAGTTCGCCGCCGATGCCGGCGCGGCGAAACTCGGGGAGCAGCGCGATGTCGACGATGCGGATCTCGTCGCCCGACCGGTGCACGATCAGACGTCCGGCCGCTTCGCCGTCCACGCAGACAATGGAGTGCGAGGCATCCGGGAACGCGGTCCGGTAATGGCGAGCCTGAGCCTCGAACTGCATCCTGATGAATGCGTCCTGCTCTGGCGCGGACCAGCCGAGCGCGGCGAGTTCCGGACTGCGGGTCGAGGCGTAGACGGTGCGGATGAAAGCACCGTCCTCGGCCGTTCGCTCCGGCCGCATCCTGATTGCTCGCCGCATGGCCTACCCTTCCGGGCCGCGCCCGGTTTAATCTAAAAACCGCGGCCAGACCCCTCGCAAGGGGTGCGCCGCAACGGGGGAGGCGGTTCGTGGCCAGGGGGATCTCGCGACGCGCGTTTGTCGGCGGCGGCGCTATCGCGGTGACACTGAGCGCGGTGCCGGCAGTCGGGCTCCGGTCGGCGTTAGGCGCGGTCACGACCGCGGGGAGAGGGCGCGCCGGATTGCAGGCGCGCACCCCGGTCGCCGCCGGGTCGGCGTGGGCACGGTCACGCTTCAGCCCGTTCGTCGGAGCGACGTTCCACCTGACTGACGGACACGAGGATGTCCGTGTCGTGCTCACCGGGATTCGCGACCTCACGCCTGTGCTGCGCGCTGGCGACCAGAATCGCTACGTGCTGATGTTCGCTGCCGCCGGTCAGCACACCGTGGCCGACGGCATCCGCAGGTTCCGCGCCGTGGGCTTCGGCGAGATCGACATGTTCGTCTCACCGGCCGGCCAGCGCAGCGATCCGATCAGATACCAGGTCATCGTCAATCGCCTGTGATGACTGCTAGCCCGTGAGGAGACGAGGGTGACGAGTCCGTTTCTCGGCGAGATCAGAATGTTCGGCTTCAACTTCGCCCCTACTGGCTGGGCTCTCTGCAACGGCCAGCTGGTGTCGATCAGCCAGAACACCGCGCTCTTCAGCCTGCTGGGCACCAGCTACGGCGGCGACGGGAAGACGACGTTTGCCCTGCCGAACCTTCAGTCGCGGGTGGCGATCCACATGGGTCAGGGCACCGGCCTTTCGCCGTACGAGATCGGCCAGGCTGCAGGCACTGAAACCGTCACGCTGACTGCCGCTGAGATGCCGGTGCACTCGCACACGCTGCATGCCGAGTCGAGCGGGGCCACAACGGACAGTCCGGGCGGCCATTCGCTCGCCAAG
>Ga0335074_10014463_pt1 | contig 11064 bp, 11 predicted proteins | sample Lox_Sample_23_FD_206715 | JGI IMG/M metagenome (GOLD analysis project Ga0335074, IMG submission 206715) | Soil microbial communities from Loxahatchee National Wildlife Refuge, Florida, United States - Lox_Sample_2.3 | ecosystem: Environmental > Terrestrial > Soil > Wetlands | place: USA... | reverse complement strand
TTTCCCGCTTGCCGAGTTCCTGGTGCAGCGAAATGGCCTGCCGGGCGCAGGCTTGAGCCTGCTCGTACTCCCCCAGCTCGGCGTGGCACCAGCCGATGTTGTTGATGACGGTGGCCTGCCAGCCCCGGTCGCCCGCGGCCCGGAACAGGTCTAGTGCCTGAAGGCAATGTTCCAGAGCCTCGCGGTGCAGGCCTTGCCGTTCGGCCCCGGCACCGAGGCTGATGTGGACCCGGCCTTGCCCGATGCGGTCGCCCACCTGCCGGTAGAGGTCGAGCGCATCCCCGAAATGGGCCCGGGCGTCCTCTCCGTAGCCGAGCCGGTTGCTGGTCTGGCCGAGCCGGTGGTGGAAGATGGCCTGCTTCTGCTGGTCGGCGAGGCGCAGCGTTGCCGCGAGCGCGATCTCCTGGACCGACAGCAGGCTGTCCCAGTAGCCCCGCCGGTCAAAGAAGGTGGTGAGGAGCTCGGCCAGCTGCCAGGCATGGGTATCGAGCCCGGCCCGGGCCGCCTGGCCGACCAGCATGGGCAGCAGCTGGTGTTCGGCCTGGAACCAGGCCATCGCGTGGTCATAATCGGCCAGCTCTTCCGGCACCACGCCGGGCTGCGGGGGGAGCGGCGTGATCTGCGTGTAGACCCGCTTGAGCAGCTGGCCCGCCTGCTGGGCGGTGTGCAGGTAGTGGTCGAGGATCCGGGTGGTGGCGGCGGCGCGCTCGGGCTCGCTGTCGCGGGCATCGGCCTCGCTGGTGGCGTAGGCGCGGAGCAGGTCATGGAAGGCGTACCGGCCGGGGATATGCTCGGCGATCAGGCAGTCGCGGGTGAGCTCGCCCAGCATGCGGCGGGCTCCGGGCTCGTCGTCGGCGGCCAGGCTGGCCGCCGCCGGGACGGTGATGTCAGGGCCGGGGTGCAGGCCCAGCAGCCGGAACATCCGCGCTGATTCGTCACTGAGCTGCCGGTAGGACCAGGAGAACACGGCCCGGACGCTGGCCACGGGATCACCAGCATCGAGGGCGTCCAGGCGGCCGGCGCTGTCGCGGAGCTCGGCGGCCAGGGCAGCGAGCGGAAACCCGGGCCGCGTGGCGGCGCGCGCGGCGGTGACCGCCAGCGCCAGCGGCAGGCACGCGCACAGGTCGGCGATTGCGGAGACCGCGTCGGGCTCGGCAGCGGCCCGGCTGGTGCCGAGGCGGGCGGTGAGCAGCTCCACGGCCTCGCTGTGGGTCAGGACGTCCAGGCTCAGCAGCCGGGCGCCGTTGGCGGCGGCCAGCCCGGACAGCTGGCTGCGGCTGGTGACGATGACCAGGCTGGCGGGGCTGGCCGGGAGCAGCGGCCGGACCTGCTGCTCATCGCGGGCGTTATCCAGGACGATCAGCATCTGCTGGTCTGATAGCAGGCTGCGGTACAGCCCTGCCTGGGCTTCGGGACCGGCTGGGATGTGTTCTGGCGGAACGCCGAGGGCGTCCAGCAAGCCCCGGATGGCCTCGGGCGCGGTGGCCGGGGTGCCCGAGGGGTCGAAGCCGCGCAGGTTCACATATAGCTGCCCGTCACCGAACCAGCCGGCAACCTGGTGCGCCCAGTACAGTGCCAGCGCGGTCTTGCCCACCCCGGCCGTCCCGCCGATCGCGCTGATTACCACCGTTCCTGGCTGCCCAGCGCTGACGTCGTCCAGGATCTGGTTCAGCGCCTTCACCTCAGCGGCGCGCCCGATGAAATCCGCCACCGCGGCGGGCAGCTGGTGCAGCACCCGCCGGGGCTCAGCCAGATCAGCTGGCGGGTCGCTCAGGTCAGCGGCCAGATCGCTGCCAGGCACGTGAGATGCCCGGTCGAGCTGCAGGCGCTGTGGACCGGGCAGGCCGAGCGCATCGGCCAGCGACTGGACGGAGTGACGGTGCGGGCGTGCGGTCCGTCCGCGTTCCATGTTGGCGATGGCCCGGACGCTGAGACCGGACCGGTCGGCCAGCTCCTCCTGGCTCAGGCCCAGCGCGAGCCGGTACCGCCGCAGTAACCTGCCGAAACTGTCCGATGCCGGGCTCTGGCCCCCGCCCACGGCTGCTCCTAGCGACGACTGCGCGCGACCTGGCGCAGCCTGCATCTTTCCACAAATGCCGAAGTACCGGGCAAACTGCCGGTCTTTGTTCCTGGCCAGTGCTTCCTGGGTGCCCCACTCTGCTGACAGAGAGCCCAACACGGAAGGATCATGAATGTCACTCAGATTCAAAATGGCTGCTATCGCATCGGCCATGGCCCTCACAGTTGGCGCCGCGCTTGCTTTGGCAGGTCCAGCGTTCGCGGTAGACAACCAGTCGTTGTGCGTCAACGATCAGGCCAAACCTGTTCAGGTGCAGTGCGCCTATGTCACGTCGACCGACTATGTCGCCACAGAGGAAGCCCCTCCAGAGCAATTGTGGGACGTCAACACCTCCTCCTCCGGATACCACCAGATCAAGTCAACTACCAGTGGCGGGTGCATGGCGTTCGCCGGTCCGTCCTCGCCACAGATTTACACCACGGCCTGCGACGGCTACACATTCGAGGAGTGGAAGATCGCTTACAGCAATTCCGTCGGCATTGAGCTTCAGAACGAGGCGTACCCTGCTGACTGCCTGAACGATCACTATCAGGTCCACGAGCTCGATGCTGCCCCGTGTAGTAAAGGCGACGACCAGCTTTGGTTTGCCGCAGGCTGAGGATCGGCAGATCAGCCTGTCCAGCTCGCGCGCGGGATGTAAGAACCCCCGGGCCGTCGTCCGTCAGGACGGCGGCCCATGCGCATCGGTGCGGCCAGATCTGGAGCTCGCGCCGGCCGGTTATGGCCGCTGTGAGTCGGTCCCAGCACGACGGAGGCGCTCACAGGCCTCATTCTCGGATAGCAAGGTGATGGGTTGCCCGACCGCGTGCTGATACTTGGCGTCGTAGGCTCTGGTCCAGACTCCAGCCGCCCACGACCGTTCGAGTTCGTCGGCGCTGAACTCCCGGCCACGCGCATGGCAATACGCCACGAGGAACCTCTCGGTGTCCTCGACCGTGGCTGGCTTGTCCGCGCTGGCTGGATACAGCGCAGCAGCAAAGCCGACGAGGACGGCTTCGCTATCGGCGGTCGTGCTGTCCCAGTCGTGCACGACCAGCAGTTCGTCGCCGCTCCAGCGCAGGTTACCGGCAAGCCAGTCACAGTGGCCGATCACGGCTTCAGACCCGCTGGCTCGCAGCCGGTCACGGGCACGGCGCCCAGCCTGGTCGATCCACTCCGCACCGGCCGCCTCGTTAAGGCTGACGTCAGCTTCCTCAGGGCACGGCCACAGTCCGTCCCCGGCGTGGTTCCAGGCCGCCCACGACGGCGCCGGGTCGAGCGTGGACACCTCCGCCGGCCGGGGGGCCAGCCGGATCAGCCACGCGAACGCTTCGGCGAAGGCCCGGGCCGGGTGGTCCCCGCTCGGGAACACGGCGCCGCCGGGGACGTAGGCCTCCGCAGTTGCGACGTCCTCGCCCAAAGCGACGGCGCCGGTCAGCGGCTGGGGGCATGGGTAACCGGCCTGGAACAGGCGGCGCTGGGCTTCGACGCATGCTGCTACCCGCGGCGTGGCCGGACGAACCTTGACTACCACCTCGCGGTTGTCAGCCAGCCGGAGCCCGATGACTGCGGACAGGTACCCGGATCTGAAGATCTCATCCGCCGGCGGGCTGCCAAGATGCTCCACGCACCACCGGGCAAGGCCGGCACGATCGACGACATGCGCGCGAGGTGACATCTGAGCATCCTCACATGCGCTGGCGGGGCGGCTCCCGTTTTGCTCCCAGAATCGGACACCCGGCACCGAGGAAGCACGGGAGTGATCACAGGAAGCGCCCTGACCTGCGGTTTCATTTGGGGTGAGCGATGGGATTCGAACCCACGACATCCAGGACCACAACAGAGCATGCGGTATAACGTGCAGCCCAATGAGGGGCCTTCGAGCAGGTCAGCAGGGCAAGCGCTGCGTGGTTGACCGCGTCTGGCCACGGCTGCCCGGCAGTCATCGCTCCCACTCTGCTCCCACCATCGTTGGTCTGTCAGGCGCCTGTTCGCCGTGTGGGCTATCAAGACCGTCTACCTACTCGAGCTTGCTATAAGGCAGCGATACCCCGGTACGAGGCTGGTGGAGGGCTTCCAGCCAAGCAGATCAGAGATCGGCTGGCTATTGGCCCAGCTTGAGCAGCGGCCCGCGAGGCTTGTCGAGCCGCCCTCGCTCCATGCCGTGGCTGGAATGCTGGGACTGCATGGCGTCGAGCGCCGCGAACCAGGGGAACATCATCCGGCCTGAGCTGCCACTTTAATTGTGCGGTAGAGACCGCGCCACATCGTCAGGGGCCGGGCTAATGGCACGCCAATAGCACGATGATCTTGCTAGCTCGCTGGTGCCCCGGGCCTGCCTAAGCTGGCGGTATCATCGGTGCGAAAGAGCTGGGCATGATGGGCGCACCTGATCGCTGCAGGAATGCGGTCAACCCTCCACGCCGAAGACCCGCAGCGTGACTGCAGCGCGACCAGGTCGCCAAGACCAAGAAGTTGACCCGGGTTCGGCCCAGATCCAAGAACCAGTTCCATAGGCTAGAATATTCTTGTCGATCAAGGGACTCGCGCACGGAGGCTTGCTTGAGTGAAGCAGATTCCAGAGAGCCGCGGAGCAGCGACAATAGTCAGTCCATTAAACGAAGTGGTGGCACATTACCGCGCCGAGGAGAGCTGGTTGCTTTTATCAGATACCAGCTTTCGAAGATGCGAGCTCGTAACGAGCACCATAGGTTCGAAGACCTGTGCAGGTCGTTCTCTCGCCAGAAGATCGCAAGTAACATCATCCCGGCAACTGGCCCGGTGTCGGCTGGTGGAGATCAAGGCCGCGATTTCGAAACGTTCTTGACTTACATAAAGAGAGAAGTGCGGCCATTTGCGCTATTCCTAGGGGTGGAGGATGGTAATAATATAGTATTTTGTTGTAGCCTACAGGAGTCCGCGATCTCATCGAAGATATTGTCAGACATCCGGACTGTCTGCGCCAGTCGGAGTTCGCTGCCCGTCGATGGCATTGTCTACTTTACTGAGGCGGATGTTCCTGTCGGCTTGCAGCATAATTTGATTGAGTCAGTGGTGCGAGATCACGGGGTTAGGCTAAACATCATCGATGGCACCGGACTATCCGAGTTGCTCTCGGAGCCGGAGAGTATCTGGATAGCCAATGAGTATTTGAACGTCTCTCTGGACTTGCTAGATGGATCAAAGTTGGCTACGGCGACGCGCGAGTTGTTCGCGACAGGTGACATCGTTGTGCGTCCGTTGCGCCAACTAGATCCCATACGGGACATGGGCATCCATCCGCCGCTGAAACTTGAGGGCTGGTCTGGTCTTCCGGAATATGTACCAAGGTCGATCGATGCAGATCTTGACGCCGAACTAGATAACGGTGGCTTGTTAGTGGTCGAAGGAGGATCGGCTTCGGGAAAAACGAGAACGGCCTATGAGGCGATTTTGCGCGGAGCTAATAGAACCGGCGAGCGACCAGTCATTATCGCCAAAGACGGGCAATCGCTGAGAAAGCTGATTGCTGCAGGATATAGTCTAGAGAATTCGATAGTTTGGCTAGACGATCTGGAAAGATTCATCGGTTCTGATGGAGTTGATGACGGAATCGTAAAACTCTTTTCGGTAAGCGATGGCGGTACGTGCATAGCGACACTTCGATCCCGAGCAAAAGTATATATGGAAGCTGCGACTGCTGGTCCCCCTGGCCGGTCACTTTCTAGCATTAGCCGGACTGTTCTTGCTGGGGCTAAGACCTTCAGGATTGATCGGCATCTGAATTTGGAAGAACAGGAGGTAGCCAGGGGTCGAGTTGGCGACCCGCGCATACTAGCGGCGGTATCCTCTAAAGGAATTGGTTTCGCTGAACATATCGCCGCGGCACCGGCTACTCTTGCGCGCTGGAAAGATGGCCAGGATGGAGCTAGCGAAGTGGGAGCGGCACTCGTTTCCGCTGCGATCGATTTGCGCAGGGCGGGATACTTCTCACCTATAGCTCGCGAATGGTTGATTGCGATATATGGCACCTATCTCGACCGTCGCATACGAGGGCGCGTGGATGAAGAGCAGCTTAATTTCGGATTCGCATGGGCGATTCAGATGGTCAGCGGCGCGAGTTCATGCCTGGAAGTCGTCGGGAATGATCTCTTCTCTCCCTTTGATTACCTGGTTGACTTCGTCCAGCAAGAAGGCCTGAACGATGACGAGGAAAGGCCTTCTCGTATTCGCCAGCTTTACAGTATTCCGGACTTGGTTTGGCATGAGCTGGCAGATCGTATATCGATCAATGATCCCAGCTATATGAGCTGCGTTTCTATGTCCTCCCTGTCTCTTCACCCAGCTTTGAAACTAGTGTACGATTGGGCTGTGAGCGCTGGTCGAATATCGAGCGACTCATTGAAGGATCGTGGAGTTCTTCTTAATTTTGTCCGTTCCTGTCAAATGTCTAACCTGTGTATCGTTTGCCTGGCCACCCTTAACAAACTAGATATAGCTGCCATCTTGGGTGCCCTGCTAGAGGAGTGCGCACCCGTTCTGGTGGATCAAGAATTGCCGCCGACTCAATCCCAAATCGATTCCGTGTGGGCACTTGCAAGTATGGGTCAGGACGCTAATCTCCGAGATACCGAAGGACAGCTACATATAGCGGCCTTGCAGACGCCTTCGGCAAACTGGGTGCAGCTGGGTAAATTCATGCTGTCTAAGGGTATTGAGGCAGGACAATATTGGGTGTGCTTCGCCGAACTTCAAGAAGGGAAGAACCCTGTTTGGCCGGAGAATGACTCCGAGGCCAGAGCTATCGTCCTGCCGATGGATCGCATAACGCCGGACGAATAAGCGATGCTACCTGGTCACGCGTGGCAAGGAGAGACTTTAACGGCGCTAGTTGAGTTGCTTTGATAAGTAATGCGCTGACTCTTGAGGCGGACCGATCAGCGGTCGACTGTGCGGCTCGGCGTTTCGTTGTCTGTTGGTCCTCGTGTCACCAGCCCTCCTATACTTTGTTGCAACACGGCGGCCTGAAAATACATAATGTGAGGCATGAATCCCCTCTTTCATCGCCTTGGTATTCCAATAGATATTGATACTCTCAGTGGCCTCCAGCGCCTTGTAGACGAACACGCCTTTGAGACGCGCCACATGGATTTTAAGCGCCAGATCAACGACTTGAATGATCTTTCCGACGACCTGTCTGCTCTTGCTAATGTCGGTGGTGGTGTATTGATCCTCGGAGTGGCAGAGGACAGGATGAGCCGGGCGGAATCTCTCTATGCTCGCCCATTGAGAGTACTTGAACAGTAATGTGTCCAGGCAGCGAGAGACGCCAGGCCAACCCCGCGGCTCGCAAACGAGGCAAGGGCCGGAAGGGACAGCGGCGGATCGAGCGAGCCGAGAAGGCCGAAAAAGCTTGGGCAAACCCGCTTGAAGCCCTGCTGTTCGCCGAGCGGTGCGCCGTGCTCTCTGGCAGCGATGCTGATTTCGTACTCACTATCACGATGGCCTACACCGGCATGCGGTGGAGCGAGGCCATGGGCCTGTCGGCAGAATGCGTTCACAAGGACAGCGTTAATATCGACTGGAAGCTCTATGAGCTAGACAGTCATTTCTATAGGGGCCGCCCAAAATATGGTTCAATCCGTGACGCCGATCTGCCAAAGTTCCTCGCTGATCTCCTGACTTGACATCTCGACAACAACCAGGAACGAAAATGCACCTGCCGGAATACTGAGCCGCCCTGGTGTCCGGGACGGGAGTACGTATTCCTTGGCCAGCGTAACGCGCACCATCGCCGATCGAACTACGGGACGCGAATCGTGCGGCCCGCGTCGGATGGCTGGTACCCCGCACGGAAAGGACGGTACGAGCGGCCTGCTATGCCGGTACTGGTGGACTCAAGCGCACCCTGGCCAGGCGTGCCGCTGTCGCCCCGGCCGCCAGCAATTCCAGGTGAGCCGTACACCGCACCAGCGGGGCGCGGAATACCCAGGTTCGCCGGTAAAGATGGCTGCGGCCGCTGCCCGGTCTGCAACCGCACTATCCTGCTGCGGCAGGATGGGACGCTTGTCAGACACAAGCTGGACGCAGAGCCCTGCGCAGGGTCTGGGGAACGACCCGGCGACTCCCCAGTCCTGGCGAGCTGGCTACCGCTTCGATCGGGCCTGAGCCCGCACGGGCTGCGCCACGGACACCAAACATGGCTAGACGAGATCGGAATCCGCTACGTCCTCCAGTCTGAGCGGATGGGCCACGAGGTGCCCGGCATGCGAGGGGCTACACCCACATCAGGCCACGCATGCGCGCCGAGCTCAGGGACGCCCTATAAGGGATGTGGGAGGCGTCGATCCATGAGCGGGCTCGGCTCTCGAAACGTTCTGCGGTCACTGTTCTCGACAGGATTCTGGTAAACGAGGCTTAGAAACTGTCCTTAGCGGCGATGGCCTGTTTGGGCCTTCCACAGGAAATACCAGGGCGACTCTTCTGCCTGTTTCTTGTCATCCGCGCTCTTACCGATAATCTGCGCGATGGACGCCGCAAATGCCGTGGCAGTGACGCCAACCACCAAACCCATGCTCTCAACCAGACCCACACTGACCGCGGCACTAGCTACCGCGATATTAGCGCTCACCTTCCGCGCGAGTGTCTTCCTGACACCGGCGAGCTGGATCTCTATCTCGGCGAGCTTAGGCCTGATGCACTCGGCCACGACGGCGTTAGCGATCACCTCGGGGGAATCTGTGCCAGACCGTTCGATCTGCTTCCTGATTGCATCCCGCAGGGCTGCCCTAAATACCTCAAACGAAGCAGGATGATCGTTGCGGTACCGCAGCAGCTCTTTGACTGGTACGTTCGTAAGCACCGGCAAACGCAGGTTCAGGGCCACAATAGGATCGCTTACGGCATTGCCCTGAAAGCTGCTTGGCTTCCAGCTGTTCTCGGCGGCTTCCAAAACTGGCAATCTGAGGGAACGAGACGCGGAGACATCAGATATTAGGCCGTTGCAGCAGGAACCATAAGCGGATCTTGCTGCCTCTTCCTTACTTGGCTGGCGTTCGCTATTGCTATGGTCCATATCACCATTCAATGTCCCAATGTATGGATGCTGAATCCGATAGCGCCAGAGATCGCAATCGCCGCCAGCGTAGATATCAAAATCGCCTTCCGAGACGAGTCTTTGCACGACTTCGTTTTCAAAGTTCTCGTCAAAAAGTACGTCAAGGCCAAGGTGCTGGTCATTGGCGTATTCGCGAAAGTGCTCGGAGCACAGGCCTGATACCTTCCTGGTGAATCGCAAGTACTGCTCGGCGCCAATATTTCGCAGATAAAGAAATAGTTCTGCCAGTTGCTGCAAGTCGTCTACGTCATGGCCTGAGCCCAGGACATCTTCGAGGGGCCTTTCGTCGATAACTATATAATCGAAATAGTGCCAAACGCGGCCAAAGACTCTATCTACAACCGGAACCATACAGTCAAAGTGAGGACACGACAAGGTGCCAGAGAAGTCTAGTCGTCGGCTGGCGAGTACTGAGGTATCACTTTCGGGTCTCCCGCCAAGGACCTCAGCGAATGATTTATCGGAAAGCTCGCTAAGGCGATCGAAGGCGCCGCGCTTGCGAATAGCCTTCATATAGTTGCCCGGCGTCTTAATGTCTTCCTCATCAATCCACTGATAAAGCCAGTGATACTGACTGAGCCGTTCGCCGTGCTGCACCCTAGATCCCCTCCACAAATCCGGGGGCTATATCCACCAGACCCACGGTGCCACCTTGCTGAGTGGTTGACAAGAGGTAGCGATGACGCTGGCGGTCATATTCTATTCGCGGTTCCTGATCACGGCGTAGGCGGCAATAAGGATCGCGATGACAGCCAGATCGTTGCTCGTGACAGCTTCCTGGGCTGGCGACTCGTGTGCGACGACCGGCAGACTTGCCACGTGGAACAAGAGCCACGCGAGCAAAACCAGCAGCGCCAGCGGTGTCAGATCGGCTACGTCTGAGCGTTTTAGGCCACCGGCCAGGCGGTCGATCACCCTGCGCTTTCGTGGGTCCGCCTGGATCTCAGCGACGGCCTGAGCGACTTCCTCGACTTCCTCTTCAGTTTCGGGCAGTTGACTCAGAACCGCGGTTCTGGCCTGCTCTAGCTCGGCGACTTGGGGAACTGCGATAGTCAACCTGAAGGCGATCTCCGCCATGGCGCTACGTTGCCGCTCCAGGATCGAAGCCACGCTGTTGAAGCTGGCCAAGTGGTCGAGAGCAGACCTCGTGATCTCCATGGCATCGACTCGCGCCTGAATGTCGTTCAGCGGAGGCGCGATGCGCTGGGCCGTCTCGGCGGCCGCTGCCACGGCAGGGTCACTTGTGTACTGCTGCGCGATCCGGGCGGCATCAACAAGCCACTCAGGCGGTGGGTCAATGCCATCGAAGCCCACGGGTCGCTCCCAATTCGCTCCCAAAACCGGACATCGTACGGTCGGGGAACTCTCGCCATGATCACGGTTCAATGCCCTGACCAGGACTTTTACATGGGGTGAGCGATGGGATTCGAACCCACGACATCCAGGACCACAACCTGGCGCTCTAACCAACTGAGCTACGCCCACCATGGCCGGAGCGGAAATCGCCGCACGGCTTCACCGAGCATACCGGGATCAGGTCACCGGTCAGAACCGGATCCGCCGGCCGGGCCTGCCTCGCTGCCCGGGCCTGCCTCGCTGCCCGGGCCTGCCTCGCTGCCCGGGCCTGCCTCGCTGCCCGGGCCTGCCCCGCTGCCGGGGGCTGGCCCGCTGCCCGGGCCTGCCTCGCTGCCCGGGCCTGCCCCGCTGCCGGGGGCTGGCCCGCTGCCCGGGCCTGCCTCGCTGCCCGGGGCTGGCGTGCTGCCGGGGGCTGGCGTGCTGCCCGGGGCTGGCGTGCTGCCGGGGGCTGGCGTGCTGCCGGGCGCTCCGTACCGGGCGGCGATGCTCCGCGCGGTCGCGGTGTCCGGCCCGGGTGGCGGCACGAAGATCGCTTCCCGGTAGTACTGCAGCT
>Ga0335074_10014461_pt1 | contig 11065 bp, 11 predicted proteins | sample Lox_Sample_23_FD_206715 | JGI IMG/M metagenome (GOLD analysis project Ga0335074, IMG submission 206715) | Soil microbial communities from Loxahatchee National Wildlife Refuge, Florida, United States - Lox_Sample_2.3 | ecosystem: Environmental > Terrestrial > Soil > Wetlands | place: USA... | reverse complement strand
GCCAGGGCGTCGCTGTAGCTGCGCAGGAACCGCTGCCGGCCGGGGCCGGGAAGCGCGACCGGGACGGCTCCGGTGGCCAGGACCAGATGGTCATACGGATATTTGCCGCGGTCCGTGATCAGGGCCCCGGCGTCCATCCCGGTGGCCGCCTCGCCCGGGCGGAAATCCACCTTCAGCGCGCCGAAGTCGGCCTGCAGCGACGGGTCGATCCCGTCGGTGAGCACCTTCTTGGACAGCGGCGGCCGGTCGTACGGCGGCAGGGTTTCCGCCCCGACCAGGGTGATCTGGCCGATGAAGCCCCGCTCGCGGAGCTCGGCGGCGGTGCGCAGCCCGGCCAGGCCCGCCCCCGCCACCACCACTCGCGCGCCATCTGTCACAGTGCCTCAGGCTACGCGGACCAGCGGGACCAGACGATTAGCACTGTCACATAGGCCAAACGCCCGTAAAATCATCGCGATGGACGACACCCTGGCCGATCCTCTTGCCGGGCGCCTGCTGGACGGGCGCTACGCGGTAACCGCGCGCATCGCGCAGGGCGGGATGGCCACCGTCTACCTGGCCCTGGATACCAGGCTGGACCGCCAGGTGGCGCTCAAGGTCATGCACGCCGAGCTGGCCAGGGACGAGGACTTCGTCCGCAGGTTCATCGGCGAGGCCAAGTCGGTCGCGCGGCTGTCGCACCAGAACGTGGTCGCCGTCTTCGATCAGGGCTCCGACGGGCCGTTCCTGTACCTGGCGATGGAGTACGTGCCCGGGCGCACGCTCAAGGATGTGCTTCGCGAGCGCGGCCGGTTCACCCCGGCGGCGGCCCTGGACATCATGGCCGGCGTGCTCGACGGGCTCGCCGCCGCGCACGCATCGGGCATCGTGCACCGCGACGTCAAGCCGGAGAACGTGCTGCTGACCGCCGACGGGCGTCTGAAGGTGGCGGACTTCGGCCTGGCCCGGGCGCAGGCGGCCGCGGGGCAGACCCGGGCGGGCCTGCTCATCGGCACGGTCGCGTACCTGCCGCCCGAGCAGGTGACCGGCGAGGCCACAGGCCCGCGATCAGACGTGTACTCGGCCGGTGTCATGCTCTTCGAGCTGCTGACCGGCCGCCAGCCGTTCACCGGCGACAGCCCCATCGCCGTGGCTTACCAGCACGTCAACCAGGATGTCCCGGCCCCCTCCGCGCTGGTGCCCGGGATACCGGCCGCGGTCGACCAGCTCGTGCTGGCCGCCACTAGCCGCGACCCCGCGCTCCGCCCGGCCGACGCCGGTGAGTTCGCGCGGGCGGTGCGCCGGGTCCGTGACGGCCTGGGCGAGCCGAGCGGGCTCACCGGGGTGATGGGAGCCGGCGTCCAGGGCCTGTCCGAAGCGCCCTGGCTCGACCTGGACACGCCCGCCGCCACCAACGGCTGGTCCGGCGGCGGCTCGCGGACGCTCGTGGTCCACCGCGAGGACGGCGGGCGGTACCGGGGCGGTCGTGAGCCGTTCCTGCAGCGCTGGCTGTTCAGCCCGCGCCTCGCGATCGTCGCGCTGGTCGTGGCGCTCTGCGTCGGGCTCGGCATCGGCGGCTGGTACCTCACCTCCGGCCGGTACGCATCGATACCGGTGGTGGCCGGCGATTCGGTGTCCCAGGCGACCACCGCGCTGACCGCGGACGGTTTCACCATCGCCAAGGTGTCGTCGGAGCCCAGTAACCAGGTGGCGAAGGGCACGGTGGTCGGCACCAGCCCGGCGGGCCGGGCTTCGAAGGGCTCGGCGGTCACGATCCTGGTCTCGTCCGGGCCGTTCACCTCGGTCGTGCCGAGCGTGAAGGGAGACAAGCTCAGCGTGGCCCAGGCCGCCCTGCAGCGGGTGCACCTGAACTCCACGGTCCAGAAGGTCGGCTCGACCGACCCGGTCGGCACCGTGCTCGGCACCAAGCCGGCCGCGGGCACGTCCTGGCCGCAGACCAAGCCGGTCGCGATCCTGGTGGCCGAGGGCCTGCCGATACCGAACTTCTTCGGGCAGAACCTGCAGGTCGCGCAGGAGTGGGCCCAGCAGCACGGCGCCAACCTGCAACAGCAGCAGGATCAGAACAGCTCGCAGCCGTCGGGGACGATCACCGGGCAGGAACCCGGGGCCGGCTCGGTGTACCACCAGGGCGAGACCATCGTGGTGAACGTCTCGGCGGGCCCGGCCGAGGTCAACGTCCCGGACGTGATCGGCATGCCGGTGTCGGCGGCGAAGCAGGAACTGCAGGCCGCGGGGTTCAAGGCGCAGGTGGAGACGTTCGGGATCTTCAACAACCCGAACGGCCGGGTGTGGGACTACAGCCCGGTCGGCCAGGCCCCCCGCGGCAGCACCATCCTGCTGGACGTCCTGCCCGGTGGTGGCAACGGCAACGGCTTGTAGGGGAGTATGCTTCCCACCATGCGTGAGCAGTTCTGGTTTTGGTTTGGCTACCGGCCCGGGTTCCGGACGGTCGCCTGCCAGACCTTGCCCTAGGAAATGGGCGCTGACAGAAGCGACTTAACGAGAGCCCCGGGCCAGCGGCCCGGGGCTTTTCTTATGACTGGAGGCGGACGACATGGTGGTAGTGATGGCGGCGGAGGCCGGGGAGGCCGAGGTCGACGGGGTGGTCGAAGCGGTCCGCGGGGCGGGCGGCGACGCGTTCGTCAGCCGTGGGGTGTCGCGGACGATCGTGGGCCTGGTCGGGGACATCGACCAGCTCGACACGCTGAACCTGCGCGGGATGCCCGGGGTGAGCGACGTGGTGCGGATCACCGCGCCGTACAAGCTGGTGAGCAGGGAGCACCGGCGGGAGCGTTCGGTGATCCGGGTGGCGGGGGTGCCGATCGGCCCGGACACGCTGACCGTCATCGCCGGGCCGTGCGCGGTCGAGACCGCCGAGCAGACGCTGGCCTCCGCGCTGATGGCCAGGGCGGCCGGGGCCTCGCTGCTGCGCGGCGGCGCGTACAAGCCGCGCAGCTCGCCGTACGCGTTCCAGGGCCTGGGCGAGGCGGGGCTGAAGATCCTGGCCGACGTGCGGGCGGAGACCGGACTGCCCATCGTGACCGAGGTCGTCGACCCCGGTGACGTGGACCTGGTGGCCAGCTACGCGGACATGCTGCAGGTCGGCACCCGCAACATGCAGAACTTCCCGCTGCTGCAGGCGGTCGGCGGGGTGGGCAAGCCGGTCATGCTCAAGCGCGGCATGAACGCCACCATCGAGGAATGGCTGATGGCCGCCGAATACATCGCCCAGCGCGGCAACCTGGACATCGTGCTGTGCGAGCGGGGCATCCGCACCTTCGAGAAGGCCACCAGGAACACCCTGGACATCAGCGCGGTCCCGATCGCGCAGCGGCTGTCGCACCTGCCGGTCATCGTGGACCCCTCGCACTCCGGCGGCCGCCGGGACCTGGTGGTGCCGCTGTCCCGGGCCGCGATCGCGGTCGGCGCGGACGGCATCATCGTCGACGTGCATCCGCACCCGGAAAGCGCGCTGTGCGACGGGCCACAGGCCCTGGTCGAATCCGACCTGCGCGAGCTGGCCAGCGTGGCCGTCCACCTGTCCCCGCTGGTCGGCCGGACCCTGACGCCAGCCCCTGCCCCCAGTCCCGTGAACGCGTAATATCTTGACGCTGGCGGCGCGCCGGGGCAGACTGGTACCCGACGGGGACATGGCGCGCCGCAAGGGGTGATAGAGGATGTTCGAGCGGTTTACTGACCGGGCCCGGCGGGTGGTGGTCCTGGCCCAGGAAGAGGCCAGGATGCTCGAGCACAACTACATCGGCACCGAGCACCTGCTGCTCGGGCTGATCCACGAGGGCGAGGGCGTCGCGGCCAAGGCGCTGCGCGCGCTGGACGTCGACCTGGACACGCTGCGCCGCGAGGTGGAGTCGCTCGTCGGCCGCGGGCAGCAACCGACAAAGGGGCATATCCCGTTCACGCCCGCGGCCAAGAAGGTGCTCGAGCTGGCGCTGCGTGAGTCGGTGCAGCTGGGGCACGAATACATCGGCACCGAGCACCTGCTGCTCGGCCTCCTCCGCGAGGGTGAGGGGCCCGGCGCGCAGGTCCTCCAGCAGCGGGGCATCGAGCTGAACACGGTCAGGCAGGAGGTCGTCCGGCTGCTGCACGGCTACCAGGCCAGCGAGGGCCGACGCGGGCGCCGGGCGCGTCCGGGCCGGCCGGGCGCGGAGGGCGCCACGCTGGACGAGATCTCGCACCAGCTCCGGGTGCTCGGCGCGCGGCTGTCCGCGATCGAGACGAAGCTCGGGATCGAGGAGTCGCCGGCGCGGCTGCGGCTGCGCCAGGTCGACGCCCAGATCGCCAGGATCCGCAGGCAAAAAGAGTCGGCCATCGACGAGCAGGACTTCGAGGGGGCGGCCGCGTTGCGGGACGAGGAGAAGCGGCTGCTCTCGGACCGGCGCGCGGCGGAAGGCGACTGGCTGGCGGCCGAGCGCGTCCGGGAGGCCGGCCTGGCGGCGGAGGATGCCGCGGATGGCGCCGCGGACGAGCCGGGCGACGAGGAGCCGGGTGCCGCGTCCGGCCAGTAACCGACGAACGGGTCTTACTGCCGGTACTCCTGCGCGGACAGGGCAAGTTCCTCGGCCAGGTCGACGGCGCCCAGCCGGCCTTCGATCCGGCGCAGGTCGTCGATCCGGGCCTTGGTCTCCACCCGGCGCGGGGTGAGCAGGCTGCAGCAGTCCTGGTCGGGCAGCTCGGAGATGGACAGGGTGCGGATACGCCGGGCTTCGGCCATGATCTCGCTCTTGTCCCAGCCGATCAGCGGGCGCAGGATCGGCAGGTTCACCGCGTCGTCGAGGGCGGTGAGGTTGGCCAGCGTCTGGCTGCTCACCTGGCCGAGCGAGTCGCCGGTGATCAGCGCGGTGCTGCCGAGCCGCCGGGCCAGCGCCTCGCCGGTCTTGAGCATCAGCCGCCGCTGGGCCACGATCTGCAGCCGGTCCGCGCCGGAGGAGGCCAGCGCCTGCTGAGCCTTGCCGAACGGCACGACGAACAGCCGCGACCCGCCCTGGAACCGGTCCAGCCCGCGGACCAGGGCGTAGGCCTTGTAGATCGATTCGGGGCCGGTCAGCGGCATGCCGGAGAAATGCAGAAAGAAGCAGCGCAGGCCGCGGCGCATCATCCGGTACGCGGCCACCGGCGAGTCGATGCCGCCGGACATGAGCGCCACACCGCGGCCGCTCATCCCGACCGGCAGGCCGCCCTGCCCGGCCAGGCCCTCGGTGAACACGAAGACCTCGTCGCTGTCCACCTCGATGAAGACCCTGGTGTCCGGCTTGGACAGGTTGACCGGCAGGCCGTGCGCCTCCTGGACCTCCCGGCCGACCAGGACGGCCAGCTGCGCCGAGGTCAGCGGGAAGCGTTTGTCCCGGCGGCGGGCGCGGACGGCGAAGGTGCCTTTACTGTCCGCGGTCAGGGCCACCGCGGCGGCCACCACGGCCTCGGGCGTCTTGGCCACCCGCAGCGGCTGCGCCACCGTGACGATGCCCGGGATGTCCCGCATCCGCTCGGCGATGCTTTGGGCCGCGCGCACCCAGCCGTCCGGGCCGCGCTGCTCGCCGTCGGCGACGCGCAGCAGGACGACCCCTTGCCGCTGCCGGGTATCGACGGGCACGCCGACCTCCCGCAGCGCGGCGTGGATGTTGGCGTTCAGGATGCGCTCGAACTGCGCCCGGTTCCGCCCCTTGAGCACGATCTCGCCCAGCTTGAGCAGCACGCACGGCTCGTCCGCGGGATGCTGCGGTGCCTGCGGGCGCGGCGAGCTGTCCGGGGAACCGATGACTGGCACCCCCCTAGTGTGCCAGCAGAAATCCGTATGCCGAACGGATCGTTCGTACCTGCTTTCTGGGGTCAGCCAGAGCTTGCAACCGGGTGCTAGCCCCAGTGCCTTTTTCGCGGGCCGCGGTTAGCGTGACGCCATGAGCATCAGGGATGAAGTCCGGGCCTCAGCGGCCGCGCACCAGGATCTCGGACCGGGCTACGACACCGCCGTGGCCGAGGGCCTCGTCGAGCGGATCGGCGAGGAGATAGACCGGCGGGTGGACGCCAGGCTGTTCGGCCATCTGCAGCCGCCGGCGCCGCAACCGCGGCGGGCGCGGCGGGAGCCGGCGCCGGGCCGCGTCGGGGTGGCGCAGGTGATCATGGCTCTGGGCTCGATGGGGTTGGCCATCGGGGCCACCGCCGCCGTCCTGCACCCGGGGGACAACCAGGGGAACGTCAGCGGCGGCCAGGCGGTGCTCATCGCGCTGATCTGGATCGTCATCGGGGCCATCAACATCGCCTACGCCCGGCGTCCCTGAGCACATTTTGAAGCGGCCCGCGGCAGGATGTACGGTGCGCTCATGAGCAGCGACCACGAGGCCGAGATCCGCGCCTCCGTGGGGGCGCATCACGAGCTGGGACCGGGTTATGACGACGCGCTGGCCGAAGGGCTGGTCGAGCGGATCGGCGCGGAGATCGACAAGCGGATAGAAGCGCAGCTCAGCCAGTACGGGCCGCCGTTTGGGCCAGCGGCTGCCGATGCGGGCGGGGCGCCTGCGTCGCCTGATGCCGCGGGCGGGTATGTGCCACCGCCGGGGTACGTGCCGCCGCCGGGGTACGTGGCGCCGCCGGGGTACGTGCTCGTGCCGAGCGGGTATCAGGGGCATCCGGGGTATCCCGGGTACCCGGGACCTCTGCTGCCGCCCGGGTACCAGGTGCCCGTGCCGAAAGCCGCGCGGGCCCCGCGGCCGGCCGAGCAGCACAGCGTCGCGATGACCGTCATCGCCCTCGGGTCGATAACGCTCGGCGTCGTGGCCACGGCCATCCTGGCCCACGCCCAGAATGTCGGCGGGCGGGGCGCGATGGCCTTGGTCATCTGGGCCATCATCGCGATCGTCAACATCGCCTACGCCAGACGTTACTGACCTGTCTTTACAGGGCGCTATCCCGGAGCAGAACGATGTTCGAACGCTTTACCGACCGGGCCCGGCGGGTCGTCGTCCTGGCCCAGACCGAGGCCAGGGACCTGGGGCACAACTACATCGGGACCGAGCACATCCTGCTGGCTCTCATCGACGAGGGCCAGGGCGTAGCGGCCAAGGCGCTCGAGGCGATGGGCATCGACCAGGACGCGGCGCGGCAGCGGGTCGTGGAGCTCACCGGACGCGGCCAGGGGGCGTCCGAGGGCCACATCCCCTTCACCCCGCGGGCCAAGAAGCTGCTCGAGCTCGCGCTGCGCGAGGCGCTGCAACTGGGGCACCACTACATCGGGACCGAGCACATCCTGCTCGCCCTGATCCGCGAGGGCGACGGCGTCGGCGCGCAAGTCCTGGTGGGCCTCGGCGCGGACCTCGACCGCACCCGGCAGCAGGTGATCCAGCTCCTGGCCCGCAGGTTCCCTCCCGAGGGGAGCGCCTTCGCAGCAGGCCGCGACCTCAGGGAGCGGCTGGCCTCCGTGGCCGCGCGGCTGGCCGCGATCGAGCGCAAGCTCGGGGAGGCGGGCGCCGGGCCCGGCTAACCCGCGCTAGGTTTGCGGGGCGGCGGCGGGGAGGACGGCGCACAGCAGCCGGTTGTCGCCGCGCTGCCACAGCGTGCCGACCTCGGCGAAGCCGGCCTGGGTGAGCGCGTCGACGTGGGTCGCGAGCTGAGTGGATTCGCTGCCGTGGTGACCGGCCTCCACGTGGCGGCGCTCGCGTTCGGCGACATGACCGGCCAGCACCGGGTCGGCCCCGGCGGCCACCCACCAGGCGGACCAGCCTTCGCCATGCCCATCGGGAAAGCGCCGCTGGTCCTCGCGCCGCCGCAGGGCCAGGTCGAGCCGGGCCAGCACCGGTGACTCCTTCGCGTCCAGGGTGAAGTGATCGCCGTTGAGCAGCAGGCCGGCGGGCGCGAGCACCGTGGCTAGTTCGGCGTACATGGCGCGCAGTTCGTTCTCGTGCAGCCAGTGCAGTGCGGTGGTGCTGACCGCGGCGTCCGGGGGCCGGTCCAGGCCGAGCCGGGCGGACCAGCCGGGCACGCGCAGATCCAGATCGACCAGGCGGAGGCCGGCCCGGCCGGAGTAGGCCGCCTGGGCCAGCGTCAGCGAGACCGGGTCGGCGTCGATGCCGATGACGGTGGCGTGCGGCAGCCGGTCGAGCAGCCGGACGGACAGCGAGCCGGGACCGCAGCCGAGGTCGAGCACCAGCGGGTCCGGGCGTCCGGTGGCCTCTTCGACCGCGTCGATCAGGGCGGTGAACCGGTCCTCGCGATCAGGCAGGCTCTCCTCCTGCTGACGGTCCCAGCGCTCGATCCAGTCCCGTGCGGTGTCGCGGTCAAGCTCCGGCACGCCGTGCCTCCTAGGTGCAAGGGCGGTTACTGGCTAAACTTCGTTAGACAGTAACAACCTAATTTGCCGAGATGTAACTGGTCAAGTGAATTTCAACAGTCACACAGATGTCGCGGTCGGAGTGGCGGTCGCCCTGGTCAACCTGCTCACGCCCGGCGAGGACCGCGGCCGCGGGTACCAGCCGCCCGAAGGAGACGAGCGCACGGCGGCCGTGGCGGCGGTGCTGCGCGCGGGCGGCGGACGCGAGGCTACCTGGGAGGAGGCGGCCGAGCTGTGCTTCGTCGCGGCGGAACTGCGCGGGGTGTTCGAGGCGGTCAGCACGGGCGCCGTCGACGACGCCGCCGTACAGGTCAACGCGCTGCTGATCCGTACCGGGGCCCGGCCCGAGCTGGAACGCCACGACGGCCAGTCCTGGCACCTGCACTTCCACGCGTCCGGCAACTCGCTGCCGGACGGCTGGGCGGCCGGCTGCGCAACGGGCCTGGCGGTCGTCCTCGGCGGCTCCCGGTCCGACCGGCTCGGCGTCTGCACCGCACCGGTGTGCGACCGGGTCTACGTCGACACCTCCCGCAACGGCACCCGGCGGTACTGCTCCACGTCCTGCCAGAACCGGGTCAAGACCGCTGCGTTCCGCGCCCGGCTGGGCTGACCGGAATGGGTGCACACTAGAGGGGATCGGGGGCGGGGGGCCGGCCGGAATCGGAGACAGTCATGTTCGAGCGGTTCACCACCCAGTCGCGGCGTGTCGTGGTCCTCGCCCAGGAGGAAGCGCGGATGCTCGACCACAACTACATCGGCACCGAGCATCTCCTGCTCGGCCTGCTGCACGAGGGCCGGGGATCGGCCGCCCAGGCTCTGGAGGCGGCGGGCGTCACCCTGGACGCGGCCCGCGAGCAGATCACCTCGACCATCGGCCGCGGCGAGCAGCAGGCCTCCGGGCATATCCCGTTCACGCCCCGCGCGAAGAAGTCACTGGAGCTGGCGCTGCGGGAGGCCTTGCAGTTCGGCGACGGCTACATCGGCACCGGGCATCTCCTGCTGGGGCTGATCCGCCAGGGCGACAACATGGCCGTCAAGGTGCTCGGTCAGCTCGGCGCGGATGCGAAGGACCTGCGCGCCCGGGTGGCCGAGGAAATGCGCGATCAGCCGGAGCAGGGCCAGGAATCGGCCGCGGCCGAGGGTGAGCTGCGGCGTGTCCGGGTGCGGACGTTCCCGCGTGAGGGCGTCCCGACCCTGCTGGACAAGATTGAGGACCGGCTTAGCGCGATCGAGCAGCGCCTGGGCATCGCCCGGCCGGACTCCCCCGCGCTGCGCAGCCTGGACGAGCAGATTGCCCAGGTCCGGCGAGAAAAAGAAGCATCCGTCGACGTCCAGGACTTCGCTCAGGCGGCGGCGCTGCGCGACCGTGAGAAGCAGCTGATCGAGGAGCGGGCGCGGGTCGAGCAGGAAGAGTCGGCGGCCGCTGCGCCAGAGCCGGCCGCCGCGGGGGTGGCCTCCGTGACAGAGCCGGCCGCTACGGCAGCACCGGCCTCGGCGGGGTCGGCCGGGGAGCCTGATGAGGTCGTGCGGCTGCGGACGCGGGTGGCTCACCTGGAGGAACGGCTGCGTGAACACGGCCTGGATCCGGATGAGCCCCACGAGCCTCCCGCCGCCGCCGGCTAGCTCCAAAATGTCATACCCCCCTCGTAGCGTGGGGGCATGAACCCTCCACGGAGACGCCGCGCCACCCCGCCTGAGCAGCGGTGCGGATGCGCGGCATGTGACGCGATGGCCGAGGGGATCGAGTTCGATCCAGAGGCCTGCATGCAGGCTGTCGCCGACGACATCCATGCCGTCGGCTGGTCGGTATCCGCGGTGCTCGGTGACGAGATCGCGCCGCCCTGGGCCTACACCGTCGGCTTGTGGCTCAGCCATCAGGGCCCGGAGCTGACCATGTTCGGCCTTCCGGTCGAGCACATGACAGTCATCTTGAACACGATCGGCGAGCGCATCGCGAACGGCGCGGTGATCGAGGCCGGAGACGAGCTCGACGGGATCTGCCCGTGCTCGCTCGTGGTCCGGCCGGTCCGCACGAGCTGGCGGTCGACCTCGCTGTTCGCGGTCTCCGACCGCTACTACGGCTACGTCCGGCCGCCCTGCCTGCAGGTGCTCTGGCCTGACCGGAGGGGCCGCTATCCGGGAGATCCGGGCTTCCAGCCCAGGTACGAGGGCAGGCAGCCGATGCTGTGGCTGCCCCGTGAGGATCACCCGCCGGGCGTCTGGACCCGGATCGACCAGTTGTGCTGACCGGCCGCCTCAGCAGCGAGTTCAGCTGGGAAAACAAATTGCCGCCCGGTTGTTGGACTGGTTACCGTCAACTGCTAGGAACGTCGGCCGCAGCGGCCGCGCCCTGATCGTGGATGGCACTGACCGGGAAGGATCAAGCCGATGTCGCGGGGTGGCCTCGTCCGCCGGTTCCCCGTGCTGGCGATCCGCGACTTCCGGCTGCTGTTCGCCGAACGGCTGCTCGCGCCCGCCTCGGTCGGGTTCTCCATGGTGGGCGTCTCGTTCGCGGTGCTGCGGGTCACGGGCTCGGTCACGGATCTGTCGTACGTGCTCGCGGCCCAGATCGCGCCCGCGCTGGTGTTCGCGCTCATCGGCGGGGTGGCGGCCGACCGGATCCCGCCGCAGCGGGTGATCGTCGCGGCCAACCTGCTCATGGCGCTGGGCGAGGGCACGTTCGGCTTGCTGGTGCTGACCGGCAAGCCGCCGCTGTGGGCCATGATC
>Ga0335074_10014460_pt1 | contig 11065 bp, 10 predicted proteins | sample Lox_Sample_23_FD_206715 | JGI IMG/M metagenome (GOLD analysis project Ga0335074, IMG submission 206715) | Soil microbial communities from Loxahatchee National Wildlife Refuge, Florida, United States - Lox_Sample_2.3 | ecosystem: Environmental > Terrestrial > Soil > Wetlands | place: USA... | reverse complement strand
AAGCTCGATACGCTGTTCGTGGGCAGCGACGGCACCCTGCAGGAGGCGTGCTTCGTACCCAAGCGCAGCACGGCATCGGAAGGGGAAGGCTACCTGGTTGCGGTGTACAGCAACCTCGCCGAATCACGCTCGGAGCTGCTCGTCGTCGATGCACCGCGGATGCACGAGCTCGCGCGTGTGATCCTGCCCTTCCAGATCAGCGTGCAAGTGCACGGGGTGTGGGCGCCTCACGAGACTCTGCCGTTCGCGTCCTGAAGTAGCCGGGCACCGCTCGGCGGACGAGCGCGACCCACCACCTCGGGGCGCTCGCCGGGAACATCGAGGTCTTCGTTGCGCTGCGCAAGCTCGCCGACAGCGTCAGCGTGGCGCTGAGCGAAGCCGCGGCGGCCTCGGCATTCGCGCCGGAAAACATGCTGAGATGCGTGCCGACCAAAGGCACCACCGACAGCGCGAGCGCGTGGCGACGCCAGACCACGTGGGGCGACGGAAGGCTGGGATCGCGGCTCGCTGGCGCAAATAGGGTCAGTTCCCCGTCGTAGAAGCGTGGACGATAGCGCGTCGACGCCACCAGACCACTGAGGCCGACCTTCAGGACGCTCGCCGGTGCCGACCGCAACAGCTCGGGCACCGCTAGCCCACCCGGCTGCCGCTGCGCCAGATGATCGCGCAGTTGCGTGAGCATCCGGGCCCCCACAGACCAGGTCTCTCGGGGCCATGTGTGAATGGGAGCGGAGATCATGCCGGAGGCGAGCCGCGCCATCTCGAAAGCGACGAGCCCGCCGAAGGAATACCCACACAGGCAGTAGGGACCTTGCGGCTGGCGCGCCTTGATCTCCTTCACATACTCGACCGCCATGGCCTCGACGGTCCGGTGCGGCCGCTCCTCGGCGCGCAGCCCACGAGCCTGGATTCCGAAGACGGCGCCCGGGTAGCTCATGCGGCGTGCAAGGGGGAAGAGCTCTGCGACGTTCCCGCCGAGCCCATGAACGATGTAGACCGGTGGCGCGCCCGAGCCTTCCTTGAGCAGCACCAGCGGGACATAGCGGGTCGTGCGCCGCTGCTTGAGCGCCGCGCACAGCTTTCCAAAGCTCGGCGCCTCGTTGATCAACGTCACGGGCAGCTCGATGCCCAATGCGCCCTCGAGCTCGCTCACGAGTCGGATCGCCTTGCTCTCGAGCGTCTGGATGATCCAATCCTCGGGCTGGCTCACCTCCACGGCGGTGAAGGGCCGCCCAGCGGCCAAGGCGGCGAACATCGCGAGCGGCGAATGCGAGCATGCCGGCAGCAGAATGGCGATCAACTCGCCGGGCGCGGTCTCCCCGGCCACGATCCGGCCGAGTCCGCGGATACGCTCCCAGAGCTCTGCGAAGGACAGGGACGACTGCGAGTCGGAAACAGCCACACGCTCGGCATGTCTCGCCACCACGCGCTCGAGGTTCTCGATGATGGAGCGACTCAAGTCCTCCGCCCGGAACTCGACGAAGGCGCGCTCGTGGGGACCGTTCCAGTCGAGCGGGTGCGGACTCGGGTCGAGCCATTCCAGGTTTTGGAGCTCCACGGCCTCCAGCTTACCCGGTGTTATACTGAGTTATAACACCGTTACTGGCGACCGTGCCGGATACTCGAGCTCCGTCCCGAGGTGGCGGGTCACCCGCGCGATCAGTAGCCCTGATCGCTCTGCAGGTCGCCGCGAACCACCTCGCCCGTGGTGGGATCGAGGATCAACGTTCGGCTCTCGGCACTCGGTCTCGCGTTGAAATCGAACAGGCCCAGGATGGAGCCGCTCGCGAGCGCCTCGAACGACTGGTTGTCATTCGGGTTCCCAAGACTCCCGAGCGTTCCCAGGTGCCAGTTGAATTCGATGAACCGCATGATCGACGTCGTATCGTTCAAGCTGTGATCGACGTAGTTGTGCTTGGCGTATGGCGAGAGGACGAGGAACGGTAAGCGCACGCCGAAGCCGCAGCGGTCGTTGTCGGCGCCCGTGTTGAGCGCGCCACACGCGCCGTTGACACCTGCGGTTCCTTGCACCGCATCGTTCTTGGCGTCGGTCGAATGATTGACGATCGGCCCGGCCACGTGGTCGTACCAACCATCGGAGTCATCGTACGCAATGATGATGGCCATGTCTTTCCAGTACGGACTTTGCATGAGCCGATTGATGGTGCTGACCAAAAACGCTTGCTCGAGAAGCGGAGTGGAATTCATCGGGTGGCCGGTGTTCGGCGAGGATGCCTTGATGAACGTCACCGCCGGCAGATTGCCGGCATCCATGGCGTCCCAGAGATTCGCCAGGTCGTAATCATGATTCGCTGCGTCGGCGCTCGTTCCAATCGCCGCCGCCGAGGAGGGAGGCGTGTGGTGCGGGTTGGAGGTGGAAGGATAGTAGTCGAATGGCGCGTAATGCGGGTTGTACAGGGAATTGCAGGTCGCCACGCCGCCTGCGAAACCGGTCCGTGCGAAACCGTCATAGAACCAGCCCCAGGTGATGTTCGCCGCGTTCAGTAAATTCCCGATGTTGTTCCCGGTCATGGAAACGTTCGGAGAGGATCCTGTCGGACTGTCGGGCAGCGCACAATCGTCGTCGATGGGGTTTACGTTGTTGATCACCGTGTTGTTCGCAATGACGGTCGAGGAAGCCGTTTCGCCACTCATGACGATGAGCCCGTTGGTTTGTCCCGAGAGGAGGTTCAAGTGGCCCTCGACGGTTCCGCCGAATTCGGTGTCGAAGAAATTGTCGCTCATCGCGAAGTGCTGGGCATAGTTCCAGAGCGCGGTGACGGTGTTCCCGTCGTAGTAGTCCATGGCCAGATTGGCGGTGAAAAAGTAGCCGGCGCCGCACTCGGACGCCACGCTCGTGATGTTGAACTTGTCAAGCAGTCCGTTATCGAACGCCTGTTGCTCGGGCGTGTATTTGTTGATGTTGTCGCAGGTCGCGGCCTGGCTCGGGTCGAGGCGAATCGGGTTGCCGGCGTTCGCCAGGTTGGGATTGTTGCTGAGAAGTGTCGGGGTCAACCCATTGACTGCGGGAGTGTTCGCAGCCGCATGGAAAGGCGTTTCGCCGGGAGGGTTCAGCGCGACCGGATACGTACCGAAGTAGTGGTCGAAGGAATTGTTCTCATCGAAGATGATCACGAGATGCTTGATCGGAGTGCTCGTGCTCGATCCCTCGTCTGCACGAACGGGAAGCGCGGCAGCCACGTTCCACAGCAGTTGCACTGCAATCACGACGGAGATGAAAAAGCGCCGCATGGCCCCCCCGAACGTCAGATCAGAGATGAGCCATGCTTATAGGATTGCAATGTTACAGGGTGGTTATGGAACGGCTTGCGGCGAAGTCGTCACACCAACGTGAATCTCCGGACGCATCCGGACGGCCCCTTGCTCATTGACCGTTTTTCCGCGGAATACCGTCAGCGCGACCGGCGGCTTTTGGTATCACTGTTACCTGAGATTCATTCCGCTGTCATCTGGCCCGCTCCGGCGTAGTCTAAGTGTAGGCTGTGCAAGGACTGTGTTTCGACACCGTACAGCGCCCACGGGGGGCCCATGACGGTCGTACGACGCCACACCGATCACGCTCACTCTTCATGTAGAAGTATTTGCCGTTCCCAAGCAGCTCATCACTGCTCGACTGCATGGTCACATAGGGCATCGGCGCGATGTCGTCACGCGCCGGTTTGCCGAAAGCGCGTAACCTCTTGAGCCACGCCTCACCTTGGGCGCGATCTCCGGACCAGCACGCTTCGATTTCAATCACCGGACCGGCGGGCTCCGAGTACAGGACCGGGGCGAGATTCACGACATCGGGCGCGTTCAGGGCGACGTCCCGGTAATGGCGGAGCACATCGCGCGCCTGGGCCAGGGGCCAGACAACGCTGCCGCCCAGGATGATCGGATCCATGTCGTGCAGCCGGTATTCGATCGAGGTCACGACACCGAAATTTCCGCCACCGCCACGGAGGCCCCAGTAAAGATCGGGGTTCTCCTCGCCGTTCGCCCGGAGGAACGGACCATCGGCGGTCACGATATCGAACGAGACGGCATTATCGCAGGCGAGCCCGAAGCGCCTGCCCAGCCGGCCGAGGCCGCCGCCGAGCGTGAGGCCCGCGGCGCCCGTGTGCGAGACGGTGCCGGCAGTGGTCGCCAGCTTGAAGACCGCGCACTCGTGGTCGAGCTGTCCGAGGAGCGAGCCCGACCGGAGATAGGCCCGCTTGCTTTCCGGATCGACTCGCACGCCCTGCATCGGTTGCAGGTCGATCATCAGCCCGCCGTCGCAGCTCGACTTGCCTGAATAACTGTGGCCGCCGGCACGCACGGCGGTCAGCAAGTCGTGCTCGCGGGCGAAATTCACGGCCTGCTGAACATCGGAGGCGCCCGTGCAGCGCGCAATCAGCGCCGGCCTCTTGTCGAACGATGCGTTCCAGACGCGCCGCGTCCGATCGTAGTCCTGGCTGCCCGCCAGCAGCACCTCACCGCGCAGGCTCGCAGCGAGAGCCTCGATGCTGGAACCGACCAGCACGGTGTCGCCGCCGGTAAGGCTCTTGGCCGGCACGTCACCGACACCCTTGAGTACGGAACTGAGCCCGCGCAGCGGCCAGGTCGCGGCAAGTGCCAGACCCCCTCTCCGCTTGGTTATCGGTCGCATGGTCGGTGATGCGGCAGGGTAGCGGAACTCCCCCGTTTCCGCTCTATCAAACGTCCGCAAGACGGGCAACGCTCGCGAGCCCTGCCCCGAGGACTTTCCCAGGATCAAAGCGCCGCTGGGTTACTATGATCCGTCATGACACATCGCGCCAGCGCGCGTGGGAGATTCGGGGATGCGGCACTGGCTACCGTTGTGTCTGCTGGGCTTCGCGATGAGCATCACCGCGGCGCCGGAACCGGCGCCGAATCCCGGTACAGCGCTCATCACCGGCTCGGACCGCGGTCTCGGCCTCGCGCTGACGCGCGAGTTCGAAAGCCGCGGCTGGGTAGTGATCGCGACCTGCCGCAATCCGTCGAAGGCCGGCGAGCTCACCCGGTTCGCGCATGACCATCCTTCCGTAAGCGTCGAGAAGCTCGATGTGAGCGACAATGCAGCCATCGATGCCCTGGCCGCCAAGCTGAAAGGCCGACCGATCGATGTGCTCGTCAACAACGCTGGGCTCGCCGGCAGTTTCGATGGCCAGACGCTCGCCAAGCTCGATCCGGATGATTTTGCCCGCGTGCTGCGCGTGAACAGCTACGCGCCACTGCGGGTCTCAACCGCCTTCCTCGAACTGGTAGCGGCCAGCAAGCAGCGCAAGATCATCGGCATCAGCAGCGGCTATGGCTCACTGTCCTCGGTTGAGACGCGCGTCTCCAGCGGCTACCCCAACGCCTATTTCTACGCGATGAGCAAGGCGGCGCTGAACATGGGCCTGCGCGAATTTGCGCTCGAGATGGCCCCTCGCCACATTACGACCGTGCTGCTCTCGCCGGGCGCCGTCGATACCGACATGCAACGGGATCTTCGCAATTCGATGGCCAAGACCGGCAGACCGATCACATCGGCGACCCTCACGCCCGCCGCGAGCGCCCATTCGCTCGTGGTGACGATCGAGCAGCTCAAACCCGATCAGAACGGCAAGTTTCTGACGCGCGGTGGGACCGAGATCCCGTGGTGAGCGCTTCGGGTCGGGGGTACGTTCGCGGGGACGGTCCAGCGCGCCGGTGGGCGGCGCACGCTGCAATCGTTAAGCGACCGCCCTGTCATTGGTGTCGCTGGAGAACCGCGGGTCGTCAGGGGCGATGGCCCGTGCCATGTCCATGATCCGAGCCCAGTCTTGCGCAGTCGCGAGACCTTCGTTCTTGGCAAGTTGAGCGACGGCATCCAGGAAGGCACGACGGTTCTCGGCGACCGCCACGTAGTAGAGCTCGAGGAGCCTCAGGCGCAAGTCACTTCGATGCGGCTCGCGCTCGATCGCCTGCCGCAGCACGTCGGCGGGATTCTTGCGGCGCTCGACGAACGGGCGGGCCGCTCCGGGTTCGCTGTTGATCACGACATGGGTCGTATTGGCAAGGTCGTCCGGGTTGAAGCAGGCGAATTTGCCCGTCTCATTCTCGGCTGGCTCGGCGGTCGGCAGGGTTGCCGTGTCATCCACTTCGAGCTGTCGGGGCGCCGCCAACCTCACCGTGGGATCAATCACCGATTCTCGTGCAGCGCTCACATCTGGCTGGACTGCGGCCGCGGAGCCGAACGGGTCCTTCGGCTCGCTGACGGCGCTCGCCGGCATCGGGGAACTGAGCGCGTCCTGCGGAGGGGATGGCAGGACTTCCGTCGCGTCCGCCTGCTCTCTACGGGGCTCAGCTGGTGAATCCTGCCCCGGATTCGGCACTGTCGAGGATGCACGGGTGAGGTGCGCGCGGCGATACCAGATTGCCGCAGCGAGCAGGAGGCCCATGCCGAGCGTGAGGGGCGCGAAGCGCAGCGCACGCCGCAGACTCGCCGCATGGTCCCCCGCTGTTGCGCTCGCATCCGGCTTGGTCATCGAGACGGCGGGTCTGACCGGCGGAATCTCGAGTGGCTTTCTCAACTGCTGTTGTAGCGCATGCAGCGACGTTTCGAGCGATGACACGCGCTGCGCGAGCAACTGGCTATCCGCTTCTGCCGCTTGCAAACGAAGGTTGAGCAGTCGTGTCTCGGTCTCATCCCACTGCGCGCGCGCAGTAGTGCCCGCGTGCCGCTCGGTCACGGCAGTGGAATGGTCCATCGATGCCTTGCCCGCTCGAGCGGCCGGCGAAATGCGACGCACCGAGGCATGCCACGCCGCCATCTGCGTCGCATACTCGCGGTTTGCGTCCTCGATGGAAACTGCCGACATCTGCTCCCGGCTCGGCAAGTGGAGCGTCGCGCCGATGCGCAGCCGATTGAGGTTGGCGCGGAAGGCGCTGGGGTTTGCACGAAAGATCGCGATCGCCATCCTGCGGTGGTCCGATCCCCTATGTGCGCCCGCGCTTCGGACAATCCGGTCGAGCGTATCGCCCCGCGCGACCGTGTAGGTCCGCGGCGGCGGATGGATACCGACAGACGACTGGGCGGCGGCAACCGCTGGTGCGCGTCCACGCGGCGGCCCGGGGGACAGGTGCGCCGCCGAGGTCCCGGGCGCGGCCGGCGAAGTCACGGCCGGCGACTGTGCTTTTGCCGGCGCCGGTGCCGTTTGTCCAAGCGCGACCTGGCTCGGCTGCGATACGAGGCGGGGCGGGTCCAGCAAGATATCGTACTGGCGAATCAGCTCGCCCTCGCGCGACTGAAGGTCGACGAGGAGAGTCACCAGTGGTGCGGAGATATTCAGGTTCGAATGCAGGACCAAGACGGGTCGCCCCTGAGGGGTGTTGCCCGCGGTCAACGTGATCCCGGAGAGGAACGCGGGGCGGTCGAGGCCGTAGCGCCGAAACACCTCTTCGCTGGCAACCCGGGCAGTCAGTTCCGCCATCTCATCGGACGTGACGCCGACCAGCTCGATCTGCGCTCGCAACGGCTCGTTCAACGCCGATTCGACCTGAATATCGCCCAGGCCGAGAGCGAACGAGCTCGCCGGAATCGTCCAGCTCAGCGCGAAAAGCATCGCTTTCGATGAACGTAACATGACGGGATGCACAGTACTTCCTCATCCCGCAAGCGGCCTAGTGTACGTGTCACCAATTGCGGGCTCGCGTCCCCGGCATCCTGCTGGATCGAACCGCGCGCCAGCGATTAATTTGAACTGCGTCACGCTTTGCCGACGGATTCCTGCGGACTCACTGGCGTGTCACCTGAGCCCGAACCAGAGAATCCGCCTGAGCATCCCCCAGCCGCTATCCAGCACCCCCTTGGCAAGGGCTGTCTTGGCAAGCTTCACGCTGCTCACATCGCCTACGCAGTTGCACAGCGCCTGCCAGGCTCCCCTTGCATGCCGCCAATCCGTGTTACATACTGAACCATATGGTTCAGTATACCCAGACCCACTTCGATGCCTCGTTCGCCGCGCTCTCGGACACCACCCGACGTGGCGTTCTGGAGCAGCTCGGGCGTGCAGACGCTTCAATAACGGACCTTGCCGAGAAGTTCCACATGACCCTCACCGGCATGAAGAAGCATATCGGCGTCTTGGAGCAGGCGGGGCTCGTCACCACGGAGAAGATCGGCCGCGTGCGGACCTGCAAGCTCGGCCTGCGCCGACTGGAGGAAGAGGCGGCATGGATCGAGAGGTACCGCCGACTCTGGGACGCACGCTTCGACGAGCTGGACACTGTTGTCGAGGAACTGAAACGGAAGGAGAAGATCGGTGGACGCAAGAAGAGAAACTGAGTCGACCGCCACGAAGAACCGCACGACGGTGGAACGGAGGTCCGAGCGAGAGCTACTCGTTACGCGAACCTTCAACGGCCCGGCGCGCATCGTGTTCGAGGCGTGGACCAAGCCCGAGCTGCTCAAGCGGTGGTGGGCGCCAAAGTCGTTTGGGTTATCCTTCATCTCCTGCGAGGTCGATGTTCGCGCGGGGGGCACCTACCGTTTTGTGTTCGGCCACCCTGCCTCAGAGCAGCCTCTGGAGTTCTTCGGTAGGTACATCGAAGTGACGCCGCACTGCCGCCTCGTCTGGACGAATGACGAAGATGGCGAAGGCGGGGCTGTCACCACGGTGACCTTCGAAGAACGAGGTGCCGAGACCCTGGTTGTCATGCAGGACCTCTATCCCTCGAAGGAAGCTCTTGACGGTGCAATCGCCTCGGGGAGCACAAATGGGTTTAGCGAGGCGTTCGAGCAACTGGACGAGCTTCTCGTCACCCCGGGCGCGAGCGTCAGGAGCACCCACTCCTCTTGAGGAAGAGTCAAGTCATGGCCGCTCGCAAGCCTAGCCCCAACGCGCAGTTTTCCGCGTTGGTGTCGCGGTTCTCCCCCGAGAGCGTCGCGTTGGTAAAGCGGTGTCTGCCTAAAATTCGCCGCGCTATCCCTTGCTCTTATCAGCTGGTTTACGAGTACTCCAACTCGCTCGTGGTGGCGTTCAGCATGTCCGAGCGCGGCTACGAGGCCATCGTCGCCATTGCCATCTTGCCGCGCTGGATCCGGCTGTACTTCGACAAGTCCCTCCCCGATCCAAAAGGCCTTCTCAAGGGCTCTGGCACCAAAGTACGCAGCGTAACCATCAAGGCAGCATCAGACCTCGATCACGCGGATATCCAGGCACTATTCAAGGCAGCGACCAAGCGCTCCGGGGTTACCTCTCCGAACACCCGCTCGACGCGCATGGTCATCAAGTCGACGTCGAGCAACGCGCTTCATGTTGGGTAGCCTTGCGTAGGCCTTCGCCACTCGATCGGGAACGCCGCTAACTGGTGATAGTACGCCCGATGACAGGGATCTCCACGAAATCCCCACGTTTGCCCCCTCGGTAGGCCACTACCGGTATAAGGCGCGTCACCTCGGCCTCATTCCGTTGGCAGAACTCGCAGACGTTGCGCTCCCACGCCTTGCGCTTCGTCCTGCCCATGTCGAATTTCTTTATCGGCTCAACCACGGGGCCTGGATTCGCCGAGACGATCCTCACATCATCAGTTGCCCCTAGATCCCGTTGGAGCCAGTCGTGGTGGTATCGCTGCCCGCCTTCTCGACACACTGCACCAGCGAACACGTACGACCCCTCTGGCGACCCAGAGACGGAGATCGTCAAGTTCGCTGCCGCCCGATGACCGAAGGCACCCAGCCTTTGGCCGTTCAAGAAAACATCAAAGTACACGGCGACCTGCGCGGTAATCTCACTTGTGGGCTTCCATGTATGCCCGCAGCAAAGCGTTCATCCTCGACTGATATCCCGCACCTTGCGACTTAAACCACTCGATGACATCCGCATCGATGCGCAGCGACAGCAACGCCTTTTGGGGTACCGGCTTCAGTCCCTTGCGGGCCACAGCGCGGGCGAACATCTCTGGTGTCCATTCCGGCGCATCGGCGTCTCGTACCATGGTGGCGTCCGTCGTCCGCCTCACGCGGCGCAGGTCAGTCTGTGATTTGCGAGAAGTAGAACCGCGCTTCATGTTTCGTAGCCTTGCGAATGTCCTCACCACGTTCGGTGTGGGCGACCGAAACGACTTGGTCCTCGAGGAGCCCCAGCGTGAGGAAACGCCGCTCCCCGTAAGGTTCCCGATCGTCCTCTGCCGTGAGCGTGAATCCGCCGAAGATCTTCGGTGCCTCGCGGAAATCAATGCCGTGCTTCCGCAGGTTCGCAAGTCGCTTCGCTTCGTCCCACGCGAACACGAGACATTGTAGCTACATCGCGTAGCTACCGCAATCAAGGCTCACGGCCTTCGCCGCGGATTGGCTCTCGGAAGACTCGAAGCGAGGCTTCCGAGAGACTTTCCGCAAAGGGTCTAGACGCCGATCCGTACCGGTGTCTTGAGTCAATCACTGCGCTTCACAGACACGGTCGCGATTGCATCGAGAGCCTGACTTCACGTGTTAACTGGCACTGATGCCGGGCCCGATCGGCATTGCAAGTTCTCGAGTCGCCGGTCTGGGTTCGGTCGACTTCCAGTAGACGTTGATGTCATTCCTTCGGTAGACCACCTCGTCTGCGACCGCCAGAGTGCGACCATGCCGTGATGCTGGAACTCCTACGGAATCTGCGCGGATACGATGTCAGTGTCCTGCGTCCGATCGTCTTACGGGAGACCTTGACGTGGTTCCAGCGATAGACCAGCCATATCAGCCAATCCTGATACTTCCGGGTTCAGGACTTGGGCGCCGCAGCTGCCAGAATTTCCACAGTCGCGGCGCGGCCCGGATCCGCCGGACCCCGGCGCCCCCCGACCTCCGGCGCAGGTATCCGTGCAAAGTCAAGAGCGGTCTTGCCGGTGGCATCGCGCAGCGTTGGATCCGCCCCGCGTTCCAGCAGGTGCTTCACCATCTCGTCCCACCCCAGTCTTGCCGCGGCCATCAACGCCGTCTGGCCCTCCGCCTCGGCACCTCGCCTACCGGCAACCTGCGCGGTGTGGGTGTGGCTGTCCGTGACGCGATAGTTAACATTGGCGCCGGCATCCAGCAGCAGGTCAACCACTTTGATGGCGC
>Ga0335074_10014459_pt1 | contig 11065 bp, 8 predicted proteins | sample Lox_Sample_23_FD_206715 | JGI IMG/M metagenome (GOLD analysis project Ga0335074, IMG submission 206715) | Soil microbial communities from Loxahatchee National Wildlife Refuge, Florida, United States - Lox_Sample_2.3 | ecosystem: Environmental > Terrestrial > Soil > Wetlands | place: USA: Florida... | reverse complement strand
GTGACGGCCGTGGTGATCACCAGCGGCAAGGACCGGATCTTCTGCGCGGGGGCGAATATCCGGATGCTCGCCGGGGCCAGCCACCCGTGGAAGGTGAACTTCTGCAAGTTCACCAACGAGACCCGCAACGGCATCGAGGACGCCACGGACAACTCCGGCCAGACCTATCTCGCCGCGCTCAACGGCACCGCGTCCGGCGGCGGCTACGAGCTGGCCCTGGCGTGCGACCGCATCCTGCTGGTGGACGACCGCTCGTCGGTGGTGTCGCTGCCCGAGCTGCCGCTGCTCGGCGTGCTGCCGGGCACGGGCGGCCTCACCCGGGTGACGGACAAGCGGCACGTGCGGCGCGACGTCGCCGACTACTTCGCCACCAGGGCGGAGGGGGTCGGCGGCCGCAAAGCGGAGCAGTGGCGGCTCGTGGACGAGGTGGTTCCCCGCGCGAAGTGGGAAGAGAATGTGTCCGAACGGGCCCGTGCCGTCGCCCGGACCGCCGCCCGCCTCCCGGGCGGGGCAGGCGTCGAGCTGGTACCGCTGGACAAGTCCCGCGGCGGCGACGCGATCGGCTACCGGTACGTGTCGGCCGCGCTGGACCGCGACCGCGGCGTCGCCGAGATCACCGTGTCGGGCCCCGACGCGGACGCGCCGGCGTCGATGGACGAGGTGCGGGCCCTCGGCGACGCGTTCTGGACGCTCGCGATGACCCGCGAGCTCGACGACCTGATCCTCGACCTGCGCACGAACGAGCCGGAGATCGGCGCCTGGGTGCTGCGCACCCTGGGGTCCGCGGAACGGGTGCTGGCCTGCGACGCCCTGCTGCTGGCGAACGCTGCGACTGACTGGCTGGCCAACGAGATCGTGCTGTACCTCAAGCGCACGCTGAAGCGGCTGGACGTGACGAGCCGGTCGCTGATGGCCCTGATAGAGCCGGGCTCGTGCTTCGCCGGGTCGCTGTTCGAGCTGGCCCTGGCCGCCGACCGGTCGTTCATGCTGTCCGGCGTCTTCGAGGCAGTGTCTCCAAACACGGGCGACCCGGATGCGGAGCCGGCGGCGATGACCGTGGGCGCGATGAACCTCGGGCCGCTGCCGATGGGCAACGGGCTGACCCGGCTGCAGACCCGGTTCCTCGGCGACCCTGACGGGCTGGCCGCGGTCGAGAAGCGGACCGGCGCGCCGCTGGCGGCCGCGGAGGCCGCGGAACTCGGCCTGGTCACGTTCGCGCCCGACGATATCGACTGGGACGACGAGGTGCGGCTCGCGCTCGAGGAGCGCGCGAGCTTCAGTCCCGACGCGCTGACGGGCCTGGAGGCGAACTACCGGTTCGCCGGGCCGGAGACGATGGAGACGAAGATCTTCGGCCGCCTGTCGGCCTGGCAGAACTGGATTTTCTACCGCCCGAACGCCTCGGGCCCCGACGGCGCGCTGCGCGCCTACGGCACGGGCAAGCGGGCAGATTTCGACCGGAAGCGAGTCTGATCGCCGATGCCCTCGCCCGACTACGCCGAGAAGATCCCCAACAACGTCAGCCTGGCCGACGACCGGCGGCTGCAGCGGGCGCTGGAGTCCTGGCAGCCCAACTTCCTGACCTGGTGGGAGACGATGGGGCCGACGCTGCCGACCCAGGACGTCTACCTCCGCACGGCGGTGAACGTGGGCCGCGAGGGCTGGGCGCAGTTCGGCCACGTGCCGATGCGCGACTACCGGTGGGGCATCTTCCTCGCCGAGCCGGGCCCGGACCGGCGGATCGCGTTCGGCCGGCACAAGGGCGAGCCCGCCTGGCAACAGGTGCCCGGCGAGTACCGCGCCGAACTGCGGCGGCTCATCGTCATCCAGGGCGACACCGAGCCCGCCTCCGTCGAGCAGCAGCGCAACCTCGGCGCCACCGCGCCCAGCCTGTACGACCTGCGCAACCTGTTCCAGGTGAACGTGGAGGAGGGCCGTCACCTGTGGGCGATGGTGTACCTGCTGCACGCCCACTTCGGCCGCGAGGGCCGCGAGGAGGCCGAGGAGCTGCTGCACCGCAACTCCGGCAGCGCCGACGCGCCGCGGATCCTCGGCGCGTTCAACGAGGAGACCCCGGACTGGCTGTCGTTCTTCATGTTCACCTACTTCACCGACCGGGACGGCAAGTACCAGCTCGGCACGCTGAAGGAGTCCGCGTTCGACCCGCTGAGCCGCACCTGTGAGTTCATGCTCAAGGAAGAGGCGCACCACATGTTCGTCGGCACCACCGGCGTCGACCGGGTGGTGGAGCGCACCGCTCAGGTCATGGTCGAAAACGACACCGACGACGTGGCCGCGCTCGGCGCGATCCCGCTGCCGGTCCTCCAGAAGTACCTGAACTTCCACTACAGCGTCTCCCTCGACCTGTTCGGCGGGGAAACCTCCACCAACGTCGCCAACTACTACACCGCCGGCCTCAAGGGCCGCTGGATGGAAGAGCGCCGCAAGGACGACCACCTGCTGGACAGCGACTCGATCATGGTGGACGCGCTGCTCGACGCCGGAACTGGCGAGCAGAGTATCGCCCAGACCGAGGTGTCCGCGCTGACCGGGCTGAACACCGACCTGCGCCGCGAGTACATCGCCGACTGCGCGGGCGGCGTGAAGCGGTGGAACCGGATCCTGGACGGCGCCGGGCTGCCGCACCGGCTGGCGCTGCCGCACCAGGCCTTCAACAGGAAGGTCGGCGCGTTCGCCGGCATCGAGGCGTCGCCCGCCGGGGAGATCCTCACCACCGCCGAATGGGAGCAGCGCAAGAGCCAGTGGCTGCCGACCGACACCGACAAGACGTTCGTGCGGTCGCTGATGCGCCCGGTCTATGAGCGCGGGAAGATAGCCGCATGGCTGGCCCCGCCGCGCAACGGCATCAACGGCCAGCCGTTCGACTACGACTACGTGCACCTCGCCTAGAAGAAAATCCCACCACCCTCGACCACATGGGGCACACCAGCCCCCTCACCTACTGAACCCCATCAGCAAAGGCGGCGGCGATGGCGCAGCTGTTCAATGCCAGTGAGTACCTGCTCGACCGGCGGCTGGCAGCGGGCGACGGCCAGCGGATCGCGCTGACCGGCCCGTCCGGCGACCTCACCTACGCGGAGCTGCACGACCGGGTCCGGCGCACGGCCGTCGGGATGCGGGCGGTCGGCGTGCAGCCGGAACAGCGAGTGCTGATGGTGATGTCCGATTCGCCGGACTTCGTGGTTGTTTACCTCTCCGCGATGCGGGTAGGTGCGGTGCCGGTCCCCGTCTCGACGATGCTGCGCGCCGACGGCATCGCCGAACTGCTCAGGGATTCCCGGGCGAGGTTTCTCGCGGTCACTCACGAGTTTGCCGCCGCGGCGGAGTCGGCTGCCGCGGCGGCGCCAGAGCTGGCCGGGGTACTGGCGGATTCCCCGCTTTCCGCCAGTCCCCGGCCGGTGCACCTGCTCAGCGAACTGGCGGCCGCCGCGCCCGACGACCACGTGTACGACACGTCACGGGACTCGCCGGCGTTCTGGCTCTACACCTCGGGCACCACGGGCGCGCCGAAGGGCGCGATGCACCGCCACGCCGCCGTCCAGGTTGTCTGCGAGACGTACGGGACCCAGGTGCTCGGCATCAGGCCGGACGACCGGTGCCTGTCGGCGGCCAAGGCCTTCTTCGCCTACGGCCTGGGCAACTCCGTGCTGTTCCCGATGTCGGTGGGCGCGGCGGCGGTGCTGAACCCGGTGCCGTCACGACCGGACATCATCGTGGACGCCGCCGCCAAGTACGGCGCGACCTTGTTCTTCGGCGGCCCGACGTTCTTCGCCAACATGCTGCGCGCCGGGATCGCGCCGGACGCTCTCGCCGGCGTCCGGCTCGCGGCGTCGGCGGGGGAGGCGCTGCCCGCGGCGCTCTACGAGCGCTGGACGTCGCGCTTCGGGATCGACATCCTCGACGGCATCGGGATGACCGAGATGCTGCACATCTTCCTGTCCAACCGGCCGGGCCACGTGCGGCCGGGCACCACCGGCGAGGCCGTGCCCGGCTACGACCTGCGGCTGCTCGACGAGGACACCGGCGCCGAGGTGACCGAGCCCGGCACGCCAGGCACGCTGTTCGTCCGCGGCTCGTCCTCGGCGACCGGCTACTGGGCGCGCTACGACGCGTCCCGGCTGGTGTTCCAGGGGGAGTGGCTGCGCACCGGCGACACGTACGTACGGGACGCCGGCGGCTACTACGAGTGCCTGGGCCGCACCGGCGACATGCTCAAGGCGAGCGGCATCTGGGTGTCGCCGATGGAGGTGGAGGCCAGGCTGCTCGCCCACCCGGCCGTCGCCCAGGCGGTTGTCGTCGGCGCGGCCGACGCGGACGGCCTGGAGAAGCCGGTCGCCTACGTGGTGCTCGCCGCGGACGCTGATAGCGCCGCGGCGCCGGTCACCGAGGCGGAGCTGGTCGAGTTCTGCCGGGCCGGGCTGCCGTCGTTCAAGCGGCCGCGGGCCGTGGTGTTCACCGAGGGCTTCCCGACCACCGCGACGGGCAAGGTGCGGCGCGTGGAGCTGCGCGCGATGGCCGCCGAGGTGCTCAACCCGGCCGCGATCACGGCCGCCGGGGCGCCCGGCGAGGCGCCCTGATGATCGACGGGTTCCCGCTCATCGACGTGCACCTGCACGTCGCCAGGCTGCCGACGCTGAAGAGCGGCTGGACGGACTGGGCGCAGGGCTTCGGCGACGCGGCGATGCTGGCCCGGGTGTACGACCCGGGCGGCACGGTCGTCCCGGCCGCGTTCGACGCCTACCTCGCCGCCGAGGGCGTCGACATCGCGCTGCTGCTGGCCGAGTACAGCCCGAAGGTGACCGGCATGCAGGTGATCGAGGACCTGCTGCCGGTCGCGCGGCACAACCAGGACCGGATCAAGCTCATCGCGAACGTCAACCCGCACCTGCACTACCCGCTGGACGAGGAGGTCCGCCGCCAGCTCGACCTCGGCGCGGTCGCGCTGAAGATCCACCCGGTGCACGCCGGCTTCGCCGCGAACGACCGGGCGATGTACCCGGCCTACGAGGCGTTCCCCGGCTCGTCGAACAAGTTCGCCGACCCGGTGAACCTCGATGACGTGCTGCGCGACTTCAGGAACCTGACCGTCGTGCTCGCGCACGGCGGCCGCGGCTGGTGGTACGACGCCGCGGCGTTCATGGCCTTGGCGAACGACCGGGTCTGGATCGAGCTGTCCGGCCTCCCGCCGTCCCGGCTGCGCGAGTACTACGCCAAGCACAACTGGACCCGCCTCACCAGGCGCATGATCTTCGCCACAGACTGGCCAGGCGTCCCAGGCATAGCCGCGAACGCCCGGGCGATAAAAGAGCTATGCCCCGACGACGCAACCGCTGCCCTGGTGCTAGCGGGCAACGCATCCCGCGTCTACAACCTGAAACTCACCGCATGACCGACGGGGACCACCTCCGCGCAAGCCACCTTCGGCCACACCGCCAATCGGATGTCCGATGACTGAGCCTGTCGGGGTCGTCGGCGCGGGGACGATGGGAGCCGGAATCGCGCAAGTGGCTGCCGTGGCGGGGCGGCGCGTGCTGGTCGCCGACGCCGTGCCCGGCGCCGCCGAGCGCGCGATCGCGAAGGTCCGGGAGCGGGTCAAGGCGCAGGCCGAGAAGGGACGGCTCGACGCCGACCCGGCGGCGCTCGACCTGACGGCCGTAGAGATCGCCGGGCTCGGCGAATGCGGCGTGGTCGTTGAGGCGATCGTGGAGGAGCTGGGCGCGAAGAAGGCGCTGTTCGCCGAGCTCGAGGGGATCGTGGGCGCGGACTGCATTCTCGCGTCCAATTCCTCCTCGTTGACGCCGACCGCGATGGCCGCCGGGCTGGCGCGTCCGGGGCGGCTTGTCGGGCTGCACTTCTTCAATCCCGTGCCGGCGATGAAGCTCGTGGAGGTCATCTCCGGGCTGGCTACCGACCCGGAGGCGGCGGACGCCGCGGCGGAGCTGGCGGCGGGGTGGGGGAAGACCGTGGTGCGTTCCGCCGCTACGCCCGGGTTCATCGTGAACAGGATCGCCCGGCCCTTCTACGCAGAAGCGTGGCGGTTGTACGAGGAGCAGGCAACGACCGCGGCCGCCATCGACGCGGTGCTGACCGGGGCCGGCGGCTTCCGGATGGGGCCGTTCGCGCTGATGGACCTGATCGGCCACGACGTGAACGAGGCGGTCACCCGGTCGGTGTGGGCCGCGTTCGGCTATGACCCGCGCTTTGCCCCGTCCCTCGCTCAGCACGCCCTCGTCGAGGCCGGCTGGCTCGGCCGCAAGACGGGCCGCGGCATCTACTCCTACGCGGACCCCGCCACGCCTGCTGCTGCCCCGGCTCCGGCCGCGGCCCGACCGCTGACCGTCATCCAGTACGGCCGTGACCTCACTGATAACAGCAAGACGCAGCTGCGCGAGCTGATCGGACGCAGTCTCGGCGTCGCCGTCATCGCCCGGGACCGCGACGACGCCGCGGCAGGCCTGCCCGATGGGCTGCTGGAGCTGCCGAGCGGCGCGCTCCTCCTCCAGTGCGCGGGTGCCACGGCCACCGCGCTGTCCGCGGCCTTCGATCGCCCGGTGATCGTCGTCGACCGGATGCTCAACCCGGCCAAGGCCACGGCCATCGCGGTCGCGCCCTCCGACGGCTGCCCGCCCGCCGCCCTCGCCGAGACCATCGGCCTGTTCCAGGCGGGAGGCCTGGACGTGTTCGTGATCGACGACGTGCCCGGCCTGATCGTCACCCGGACGGTCGCCATGCTGGCGAACCTCGCCGCCGACGCCCTCGCTTCCCGCGTCGCGAGCGAAGCCGACATCGACACCGCGATGCGCCTTGGCGTCAACTACCCGCTCGGCCCGCTGGCCTGGGCCCGCGAGTGGGGCACCGGCACCATCCTGGGAGTCCTGGACAGCCTGGACAACTGGTATCGCGACGGCCGCTACCGGGCCAGCCCCCTGCTCCGCCGCGCCGCGCTGTCCCAGCGAACCCCCAGCGGCAGCACTCTGCTCCCGCGCCAGTCCCAGCCGGGCGAGCATCTGTAGCCGGCCGGGGCCCAGACTTATCGTGGGGACTTTGACCCCGTTTTCCCCGGCGAACTCCCCACAATGATCCGGCGATCCTGAACCCGCGCGCCGTTTTCCGGGACGAATCCCGCACGAAGATTTTTCGAGGCAGTGTCGACGTTACCTGAGATCGATTCTGTGATCGAAGGTTCTAGTGTGGCGCGCCGAGCTGGCGTGACAGCTTCACCAGTCCTGGCTCCTGGCGCAGGTGGCTCTCGATCTCCAGCAGCTGACGCCGCTCCTCGTCTGACATCGGCATGAGCGTTCTCCCGACGTGCGACGACCCCTCACCCGCACTCTAGGCGAGTTCTCACACAGGAGAGACGGCGGCCGAGGCCGGAAGGGGCGGCAGGGTGCCGCCGAACTCGGGGCACAGCGCCTTGTGCCGGCACCAGTCGCACAGACGGCTCGGCCTGGGACGCCAGTCGCCGGACACCCGCGCCCGCTCGATGGCCTGCCACAGCGCCTCGACCTTGCGCTGCGTGGCGCGGAGGTCGGCCTCGTCGGGGGAGTACCGCAGGACCTCGCCATCGGACAGGTACATCAGCTGCAGCATGCGCGGGATAACGCCTTGCAGCCGCCAGATCACCAGCGCGTAGAACTTCATCTGGAACAGCGCGCTGGCCTCGTACGCCTCCCGCGGCACGCGGCCAGTCTTGTAGTCCACGATCCGGATATCGCCGGTCTTCGTCATGTCCAGCCGGTCGATATAGCCGCGCAGCCGCAGCCCGGAGTCCAGCTCGGCCTCCACGTACCATTCCCGCTGCGCCGGCTCCAGCCGCCGGGGGTCCTCGAGGGTGAAATACCCGTCAAGAGCAGCGGCGGCCTCGGCAACGAAACGAGCCCGTTCTGAATCATCGGAAAAGAGCTCCGCCAGACCTGCGTCAGCTTCCGCCAGCCGTTCCCACTCGGGGACCAGCATGTCCAGCGCCGCCGCCGGGGTCCGCTCACCCGCCGGGCGGTCGAACAGCCGCTCAAGGACGGCGTGGACCAGCGTGCCGCGCGCCGTCGCCGTGGTCGGCGGCTCGGGGATCCGGTCGATCACCCGGAACCGGTACAGCAGCGGGCACGTCATGAAGTCGGCGGCGCGCGACGGCGACAGCGCCGACGGCGGATCGCCCGCCGGGCCGAAGTCGGCCGGGTCAGGCACGTCAGCCGGAGTGGGCACCCCGACCGGGGTCGGCACGTCGACGGGGAAGCCGGCCGGCGCATCAGGTACGTCAGATGGGTCCACAGCGCCACCGTAAGACAGGGCACCGACATTCCGCAGCCGACCCGCCGAGCCGCGGTCACGCCGCACGAAGGCCGCGCCGAAGGCCGCGCAACCGCCAGGCCCGCTCGCGCTGCCCCCGGATGCACGTAGCATCGGTGCTGTGGCAAGTGGCCAGGAAGGGCAGCAGGACCAGCGCGGGCAACCGGACCAGACCGGCCAGGGCGGCGGCCCGGGCGGCCAGCCGGGTCAGCAGGACCAGCTGGGCCGGGCGAGCCGGGCAGGCATCGTGGTGGCGCGCCCGTTCGGCATCCCCGTGTTCGTGTCGCCTTACTGGTTCGTCATCGCGGGCGTCTTCATCGTCATCTACGCCAACGACCTGAGCAACTCGCTGCACGGCAACGTCAGGTTCGTGGTCGCGGCCGCCTTCGTGGTGCTGCTGTACGTGTCCGTGCTGGTGCACGAGCTGGCCCACTCGGTCGTCGCCCGCGGCTACGGCCTGCCGGTGCGCCGCATCCTGCTGTACCCCCTCGGCGGCATCTCGGAGATCGACAAGGAGCCGCAGACCCCGGGCCGCGAGTTCCTCGTGTCCGCCGCGGGCCCGGCCCTGTCGCTGGCGCTGGGCGGCCTCGGCTGGGCGCTGTCGCTCGTGGTCACCCACGGCATCAGCAACTCGCTGGTCCGGCAGCTGATGTACGCGAACATCATCGTCGGCCTCTTCAACCTGCTGCCAGGGCTGCCGCTGGACGGCGGCCGGATGCTGCGCGCCGTCATCTGGAAGATCACGGGTAAGCCGTATACCGCCACGATCGCCGCTGCCTGGGTGGGCCGGGCGCTCGCCATCGCGCTGCTGGTGATCCCGTTCTACTCCGGCCGGCTTGCCGGCGGCGACATGGTCAGCACGCTATGGGTCGTGGTGATCGCCGCGTTCATGTGGATCGGCGCCGGCCAGTCGATCCGCGCCACCAAGTTCCGCGAGCGGCTGCCGGAGCTGCAGGCCAGGCGGCTGGCGAGAAGGGCCATCTCGGTGCCGGCCACCATGCCGCTGGCGGAGGCGATCAGGCAGGCCGACGAGTCCCGCGCGCGGGCGGTCGTCGTGGTGGACCACGACAGCAAGCCGATCGCGATCGTGAACGAGGCCGCGGTGATGGCGACCCCGCCGCAGCGCAGGCCGTGGGTCGACGCGGGCTCCATGGCCAGGTCGATCGAGCCGAACATGATCCTGCCCGCCGACATTTCCGGCATGGCGCTGCTCGAGGCCATCAAGCGCGCCCCGGCCAGCGAGTACCTGCTGGTGGAGCCCTCCGGCCAGGTGTACGGCGTGCTGGCGGCCCGCGACCTCGACCACGTGTTCGCCGGCGTATAGGCCCGCAGCCACTAGTCTCTAGCGCGTGACACGACGCGGACCGTTCGCGGCAGGGGACCTGGTGCAGCTCACCGACCCCAAGGGCCGCATGCACCAGGTCGTCCTCCAGAAGGGCGCCACGTTCCACACGCACCGCGGCTCGCTCAGCCACGACGACCTGATCGGCGCGCCGGAAGGCAGCGTGGTGATCGCCGCGGGCGGCACCGGCTACGTGGCGCTGCGGCCGCTGCTCGCCGACTACACGCTGGCCATGAAGCGCGGCGCCACGATCGTCTACCCGAAGGACGCGGCGCAGGTCCTCGCCTACGCCGACATCTTCCCCGGCGCGCGAGTGCTCGAGGCGGGCGCGGGCTCCGGCGCGCTGTCCTGCTGGCTGCTGCGCGCGGTGGGGGCCGGCCCGTCAGGGCGGCTGGTGTCGTTCGAGCGGCGCCCCGACTTCGCCGCGATCGCCGCGGCGAACGTGGAGAAGTACTTCGGCGAGACTCCCGGCTGGTGGCGGCTGGTGACCGGCGACCTGTCCGCGCCCGCCGCCCTTGAATCATTGTCCGGAACGTCCGCCGCCGACTCCGGGGACCCGGCCGGCGCCTCTTTCGACCGGGTGATCCTCGACATGCTCGCGCCCTGGGAGTGCCTGCCCGACGCGGCGGCGGTGCTGGCGCCCGGCGGGCTCATTTGCTGCTACGTGGCCACCACGACCCAGCTGTCGCGGGTGACGGAGGACCTGCGCGCGCACGGCGGGTTCTTCGAGCCCGCCGCGTGGGAAACGATGGCGCGCGGCTGGCACCTGGACGGGCTCGCGGTCCGGCCGGACCACCGGATGATCGGTCACACCGGTTTCCTGGTGACCGCGCGGCGGCTCGCTCCCGGGGTGACCGCGCCGCCGCGGCGCCGTCGGCCGGCCAAGGGCGCGCATTCCGCCGAGGACGAAATAAATCCGCAACCCTACGCGACAGAAATGTAACATTGGGCGAGCAATAGCCCGATAACCTGCAGTTTCTCCCTCGTGGGCTAGACCAGTAAGCAGATGAACACGCGCTGAGATGTTAGTTAAGCGCTCCAGATAGGTAAGGTCGGGGTAGATACGCTCCCGGGAGGAGGTGAGGGCCGTGGCAGCCAGAGAAGAGGGCGGGCGGGCTTCGCGGCACGACGATGAGGTGTCGAGCCTTACCGCGCAGATCTCCTTCCTCGATGAGGAGATCGCGGTGCTGCGCCGCAGGCTCGCTGATTCGCCGCGCCAGGTCCGCTTGCTGGAGGAACGGCTCCGCGAGACAGAGGCGTCGCTGACTTCGGTCACCTCGCAGAACGAGCGCCTGGCCTCGACACTGCGCGAGGCCAGGGACCAGATCGTGGCGCTCAAGGAGGAAGTCGACCGGCTGGCGCAGCCGCCATCCGGCTTCGGCGTGTTCCTCGCCGCGCGCGAGGACAACACCGCCG
>Ga0335074_10014458_pt1 | contig 11066 bp, 5 predicted proteins | sample Lox_Sample_23_FD_206715 | JGI IMG/M metagenome (GOLD analysis project Ga0335074, IMG submission 206715) | Soil microbial communities from Loxahatchee National Wildlife Refuge, Florida, United States - Lox_Sample_2.3 | ecosystem: Environmental > Terrestrial > Soil > Wetlands | place: USA: Florida... | reverse complement strand
TCCGCGATCCGACCAGGGTGCTCAGGCTAGTTCGGCCCCAAAAGCTCTGCCCGCCCAGGGAGATACCGTTGCTCTCGGCGGCAATGACGGCTGTGGAGCCGGCGCTGAGGTTCGTTGCGTGGATGCGATTATAGTCAAACTGGAGGTTGAGGGTAGTGGCGGAGTTCAGGAGCACATCGGTCCGAACAAACAAGGCAGTGGGATTATTTTTCTCGGCGATTTGCTGCTGCAGACCGACGAGCTTCGCGGGAACGGTGACGCCAGGAGCTTGCGCCTCAAATCGAGTCCAATAGGGGACCTGCAAGAAGTCCTGCTCGCCCCCTATGTAGAAGAACGCACGATCCCGCTTGATCGGACCTCCCAGCGAACCGCCGAATTCGTTCTGAACGTTGTCCAGGGAGTGGCCGAACGAATCTCGCGAAGTGAGCTGCGGCGGACGGCCGATGTAGAAACCCTCGCCATGCAATTTGTTGCTGCCTTCTTTGGTCGTGATGTTCAGGAAACCGGCATTCGTGTCGCCCACTTCCGCAGTCGCACCGGCGTGGACGACCTGGAATTCGCGTACCACGGTCTGCGGAAGGAAAAGCGCGCCGTCGCGTGAACCGCGCTGCCCTCCCTCGAGCGGATCGTCGAAATCGACACCATCGACGTCGGTTTTCGAGAACTTGGCCTGTTGCCCCGCCACCACCAATCCGCCGCCGTACGAAGCGGGTTCCGCTCCCCGGGCGAGCTGGCCGAACTGGCCGAAATCGCGGTCGCGATTGGGCAGGTAGGTGATCTCCAGGCCCGCGATCGAGTCGGCGACCTCGACCTCCTGCTTGTCGACCGCAGGCGCTACCGTATTTCCTTCGACTGTGGGCCCGCGGCCCGAAACCCTCGTCGATTGGACGACGGTGGCCAGTGCGAGTGGAAGGCTGATATGAACGCTGCCGTGCACGCCCAAAGCGACTTGGACGGGCTTTCTCAGGACAAAACCGCGGGTCTGGACCCGGACGGTATACGCGCCGGAAGGCATCGAAGCGGCGGTGAAATCGCCGCTCGCGTTCGTCAGGACGGTGCGCGTGGTGGCGAGATCATTGTTCACCAGAATGACCTCCGCCCCTGCGATGCTTTCGCCCATCGAATCGGTGACGGTGCCGCTGATGATGCCGCTGGCGGCCGCGGATTGCGCGCGGGCGGATGAGGAAAACGCGGAGAGAGGCATCACGGCGAACAGGAGAACCAGAAGCCGACGCGCGTCAGAAAGAGCGCGATCCCCTTTTCGCTGCACCACTCGGCGACGACAAGTTGAGCGCATCCGACGACCGACCCAACAACCTAGCCCTGTGCCCCAGCTACTACCAGCGGTCGTATTTCGCGTCCTTGAGGGCAATGGAAGTTGCCCGCGCACGAGCCGGACACGCAGCCAGCCTGACCTTGGAGGAATCGTCCGTTGCCGACCTAGATACTTGCCTTCCCGTACTTCCACGTGTATGCGATATGTATACAAGTGATAGATAATGCAAATGCAAGTTACTGTTGACTTGGTTTGCCCGCCCTCCTATGAATAGTGAGGTCGTTGGGAGCGCGGCATTTCTTTGAGGCAATCCGCGCGAGACGCCCTCGTTTCGCGCTCTCCCCGGCGCGAAGCGGAGCTCCCCAGGAAACGACGCAGGTCTGGACCGGCCAAGCGAGGCGGTCCATTTGGGTGAGAACCAGGGCCCGTGACAAGAATGCGACTTCTCAGCAGGCTTTCGTGGGGTTTCCAAACGAAGGACACCAGCGACGCCGCGCCCACGCACGTTCTGGGCCCGCTTGAAATCACGGTGATGAGAATTCTATGGGAGTGTGGCGAGAGTAGCGTTCGCCATGTGATCCAGCGGCTGGACCGGCAACTGGCGTATACGACGGTAATGACTACCCTCGACCGGTTATACAAGAAAGGCCTCCTCGATCGGCGCAAGTCGGATCGGGCGTTCTTGTATTCGCCGCGGTTCTCCCAGCCAAATTGGGAGCGAAGAGTGGCGGGAGACCTGGTGGCGGGCTTTCTTGCCCGGTCGGAGTCCTCAAGCGAATTGCTCTTGTCGTGCCTGGTGGACGCGGTTGGCCAGCACAACGAAGCTCTTCTCGATCACCTGGAGAAAAAGATCCGGGCCAGACGCAAGGAGCTTCTCCGGAGGGAATAGCGATGATGACCCACTACTTGCAGGCATCCTATCTTGTGCGGCTGGCGTGCTTTTCGCTCACCTCGTTTTGGCTGATTAATTCCCTCCTCGCTTTGGCGACAAGGCTCGGCGCGCCCGCCGCCATCCGCTTCGGAGAGCGGCTTCGACCACTCTCGGCAGCTCGATTCATTCTCGCTCTCCGGTTGCTGCCCTCGAGCCTGGCTCTTTTCGCGGTGACTGGGCTGTGTATTCCAAGCTACCTGTGGCTTGAGCCAAAAGGCAGGCGCGAGCAAGTTGACCTCTGGTGCTGGGTTCTCGCTCTGCTGTGCGTTTGGACCCTCGGAATTTCGATCTCTCGCGCTTCCCGGGCGTCGAGGGCGGCGCTTCGCTACGCGTGGTGCTGCCGGCAAGAGGGGCGAGAGGTTCGGCTGTCGGAGGGATCCCGGCCGTTGCTGATCGTCAATAGCGATGCCCCTCTTCTGGCGGTGGCTGGCGTGATGCGGCCGCGCGTCGTGGTTTCCACCGGGGTTTTGCGGGAGCTTTCTTCCCAGCAGCTCGATGCAGCGCTGGGCCACGAACGAATTCATCTGGCCGCACGCGACAATCTGAAGCGCTTGCTGATGCTGCTCTCTCCGGACGCCCTTCCCTTCTGCCGATGCCTCGCGCCGCTCGAGGGCGCCTGGACGCGCTTCGCCGAGTGGGCGGCGGACGATCAGGCAGTCGCGGGCGATTCGCGGCGCTCGCTCTCTCTGGCTTCGGCTCTGGTGTGTGTCGCGCGAATGGGCTTGCCGATGCGTCCGCCAGGGCTTGCAATCTGCTTTGTCGGCGACGACACTGGCCTCTCGGCACGCGTGGACCGCCTGTTGCGCGAGACGTCAACGCAGGATCGCGAGCCGCCCAGAGCTTCGGCGCTGCTGGGAGTCGCGGCCATGATCATCACGATTCTGGCGGTCGCCATGCTCCAGCCATCCGCTTGGTGCACCGTGCACCGGATCATGGAACACTTGGCCCGCTGACCTCCCGCTGCACCGGCGGCGGGATCGATCGCCCGCTGTTCCGTTCTGAAAAATGTTGATCGGCAGGACTACCTCCGCTGAACAAGTGATGGCAATCTGATTCGTGTCGCTAATGGGCATAACGGTACTCGATCTTTCGGCGTACGTTGGGCTGGTCGCCGTCGGAGCGGTCACCATCAACATGCTCCTCGGGATCCTGATGGCCTTCCGCTACAGCCCTGTGCGCTCTTGGCCGCATCGCCGAATCAACTATTTCGTGCTGCACAATTGGTCCGGGTACATCGCGCTTTCGGTTTCGATTCTTCACCCGGTCATCCTGCTTTTTTACAAGGGAAAGCGGTTCCGCGTGCTGGACCTCGTCTATCCCGTGCATTCGCCGAGCCAACCTCTGGACAACAGCATCGGCGCCATCGCGCTCTACTTCGTCCTCTTTGTTGTGCTGACCTCGTATCTGCGCGTTCGCCTGGGCCGTCGGCTCTGGAAATCGTTTCACCTGACAATCTATCTCTGCGCGGTAGCGCTCTTTTGGCACAGTCTCTTCACCGATCCCGACCTCAAGAACGCGCCGGTTGACTGGTTCGACGGCGGAAAGATATTCATCGAGATATGCCTGATTGTCTTGGTGGTCATCGGGCTTCTCCGCTTTCGCTACTATCGAAGGAAAGTGGAGCGCGCGCACGAGATAGCCGGGCAGGCTGCTCTTGAGTAACGCTCGGCCTCGCCCGGCTGTTAATGGGTCTATACGGGAACGTTTGGCTGAATGTTCTGGTTCAGGCGGAAGAAGTTCCTCGGGTCGTAACGCGTCTTGACGGCGATCAGGCGCTCCCAGAGCGAGCCGTACGCTTCGGCGACGCGATCTTTCTCGTCACCGCTCATAAAGTTCACGTACGCGCCCGGCTTCATCGCCGGCCGGAGCTTCGCGAAAAGACCGCGCACCCATTCCACGTTCGCGGCATCGGAATCGGAGCCCTGCCAATCGGCCAGCAGATTTACGATGTAGGGAGCGCTGCGATCACCGAAAGCGGTTTCCGACGCGCCCACTCGCGCCGCGGCGCCGCCCAGATATGCGAGCTCGATCTGCGTATTTCCGGGAGGCACCCAAGCGAGCGATCCGATCATGTTCTCGATTGAGTCGTCGCCGAGCGCCGCAAAGTATCCCGATTTGGTGTAGCAGCGCCTGCCGTGCGGAAATTCCAGGTCGGCCATCGTTTGCAGGGCGAGGAAAGAAATCGTCCCACGCGTCACGCCCACCGGTTTTCCGATCGAGAAAATATGGTCGAGTAGCTTGCGGCCGCGCTCGGAACCGCCAAACCATACGGCTGTCTCGCTCAACACAGGGCGGCCGCGGGCTTCAGCGGGCACATTGGGCAAATCCGGCGCGACGCGAAGATTCACGTTCCATTTCAACTCCTCGGGCGCATCGTGCATGAAGTCACGCCAGTACCGGAGGGTGTCGAAGATGCCGTCGCCTATGCAAAAGCCGCTGCCGATGGTCACCGAAGTCAGCGAGTGCAACTTGAGCTCGAATTCCGTCACGATGCCGAAGTTCCCCCCGCCTCCCCGAAGCGCCCAGAACAAATCCGAATTCTCCTTGTCGTTGGCGTGCACCAGCGAGCCATCCGCCGTCACCAGCGTGAATCCGACAACGTTGTCACAAGAAAGCCCGAACAACCGCGTCAGCCAGCCGGTGCCGCCACCCAAAATCAAGCCGCCCGCGCCCGTGTGGGACACCACGCCAGCGGGAAACACGAGATTCGCTTTCTGCGTTGCGAAGTCGACGGAACTGAGCAGGCATCCGCCTCCCGCACGCGCCCGCCGCGACTCGGTATCAACCACCACGTCGCGCAGGCGCGTAAGATCGATCACCATGCCGCCCTCGCACGTACTGAATCCGGCTATACTGTGCCCGCCGCAACGCACGGCTGGAAACACTCCGCCGTTCGCAGCGGCTCGCACGGCGGCCTGCACGTCCGCAACGTCGGCGCAGCGCGCGATCAGCGCAGGATTGCGCGCCACCATCGCGTTCCAGATCGCACGAGCTTCCGCGTACCTTGAATCGCCGGGACGAAGCAAATCGCCTTTGAACTTTTCCTTGAGAGCGGCGGACACGTCGTCGGTGCGATGGGTCATGCGGTTCGGAGCGTATCACGGGAAAATGCGGGCGCGGGCGCACGCAGCACTTTCGCAGAGGAACGCGCGCCTGCGCAGCCGTAAATCGAGTTCAATTGGCGCCGCCAACCTTCGTCCCGGCCGAAAGCGCCACCGGTGAGACGCCGGCCTCCTTCAACGTCGCATTGAAGGCCGGCAAGCCCTCGGTGAGCGCCTGTTTCAGTTTACCGAGCTGTTCATCGACCTCGCGTGAAAGCTCCGCGAACACACGGACGTCTTGGTCCGTGGGTCCGTAGTCTCCACCGACATAGCCCTGCATCGCAGCGAGGCGATTGTTGAGCTGGAGCGCGTAGATTAAAGTCTGGTCGTCGTAGCCCGTGAAGCGGGGCTCGTAGAGCTTGTGCAGCACGGCGTCCAGCTGGGCATCCAGATCGTGCGCCGAAGCCGCCACCGAAGCGTTTCCCGCAGCTTGCTTGGTCGCCGCATCCACTTGCTGCTCCACGGCGTGAATCCGATTGATCGCATCGTCGGTGGCGGACAGTTTGTCGCGCGCGGCGAGCAGGAGGTCGAGCTGCTTCCGGTACGCCGCGAGCGTGGTTTGCACGCGCGGGTCGGGCTTGATTTCAAACGTCCGCGTTTGCGACTGATCGCCGACGCTGACCTTCACCATGTACCGCCCGGGAATCGCTTGGGGCCCGCGCAAGCTGCCACCGAGAAAGAAGGTGCCTCCCTCGATGCCGTCTGCGTCCCGATAGCACATGTCCCACACGAAGCGGTTGAGCCCCGGCTCTGTGGTCACGGTGGCCGCGCCGCCTTGCTCGCGACCGCGTCCGCCACGCACTTCTGCTCGACGGCCTCGAACGCTGCTTTTGAAGGTCTTGATGGTCTTCCCGGCAGCATCCAGGAATTCGATTTCCACGGGCTGGGAAGGAGATTGCGCCAGGTAATAATCTAGAATCACCCCACCCTCGCTCCCACGGCCGGGAGCCACGCGATAGGCTGCGCGCGGCTGGAAGACGTGCAACGGCGCGTTCGCCAAGTCAGCGGTCATCTGCTCGAGCGGCGTGACGTCGTCCAGGATCCAGAATGCGCGGCCCTGCGTGGAAGCGATCAGATCGCCATGCTTGATCGTGAGGTCGGTCACCGGCACAATCGGCAAGTTGAGCTGCAAGCTTTGCCAGTGATCGCCGTCGTCGAAAGAAACGTAAACGCCGGTTTCGGTGCCCGCGTAGAGCAGCTTCGGCTCCGAGGGATCCTGCCGCACCGTGCGCACGAAAGTATTGTCGGGAATTCCATTGGTCACCAACGTCCACGTCTTGCCAAAGTCGTGCGTGCGATAGATGTAAGGACGGAAGTCGTCCATCTGGTAGTGGTTGACCGCAGCATAGGCCGTGGCCACATCATGCGAAGAAGCGTCGATGATGTTGATGCGCGTCCAGGGCTGGATCGCAGGCGGCGTCACGTCGGTCCACGTCTTCCCCGCATCGCGGGTGACGTGGATCAAACCGTCGTCCGACCCGGCCCAGATGACATTCTTGTCCTTCGGCGAAGGCGCGATCGTGAAGACGGTGCAATAGACGTCTTCCAGCCGCCCGCCATTCTCGCGCGTCGTGTCGTTGCGCGTGAGGTCGGGACTGATCACCTTCCAGCTCTGCCCACGGTCGGTTGACTTGAATACGGCGTTGCCGCCCACGTACAATGCGCCGGGATCGGCAGGCGTCTCTGCGATGGGGAATGTCCATTGGAATCGATACTTCTCCTCCGAACCCGTGCGGCCGCCTGGATAATCCGGCCAAACAGTAATGTTGCGCGTGAGTCCGCTCCTGCTGTCGTAGCGCGTCAGCAGTCCCCAGAAAGCGCCGGCGTAAACGATATTGGAGTCCTGCAAATCGGGCACCACGTATCCGCTTTCCCCGCCTCCAACCGCATCGAATGGAGCTCCGCCCGCCGCAAAGCCGCCGCGCGGTCCCTCGACGCTGCTGCTGGAGATCGAAACGGTCGTGTCGTCTTGCTGTGCGCCGTACAAGCGGTATGGAAAGCTGTCGTCCGCGCGAACCGTGTAGAACTGCCCGGTCGGCTGATTCATTTCGGCGGTCCAACTCTCGCCGCCGTTGAAAGTGATAGTCGCGCCGCCGTCGTTGCCGTTGATCATTCGCTGATCGTCGTTCGGATCGATCCAGAGATCGTGGTAGTCGCTGTGCGGGGTAATGATGTGCTCACCCCACGTGACTCCCCCGTCCGTGGACTTGTAAAAGGTCTTGGACGAAAACGTGTAGACCACGTCGAGCTTTTGAGGATCGGCGAAAATGTGGCCGTAGTAATACTGCCGGGAGGTCATCTCGAAGCTGTTGTTGAGGAGCTTCCAGGTCTTGCCGGCGTCGTCGGAGCGATAAATCCCTCCGTCGCCGATGGTCGCCCACACGCGATCGGTGTTCACCGGGGAGACGCTCAGCCCGATCTTTCCCATGTCGGTTTTGGGGAGCCCGTCCGTGAGTTTCGTCCAGTGATCGCCTCCATCGATCGTTTTGTAGATTCCGCTGCCGGGGCCGACATCGTCGATATCCCATGGCATACGACGGACCTGCCACATCGAAGCGTAGATGATTTGGGGATCGTGCGGATCGGCCGCCAGATCGGCCGCGCCTGTCTTGTCGTCCACGAAGAGAATGCGTTGCCAAGTCTGCCCGCCGTCCTTCGAACGGAAAACGCCGCGCTCATCGTTCGGCCCGTAGGGATGGCCGATTGCGGCGACGTAAACCAAGTTCGGATCTTTCGGAGCAATCAACACCTTGCCGATCTGGCTTGAGTCGCGGAGCCCCACGTTCCTCCACGTTTTGCCTGCGTCGGTGGACTTGTAGACGCCGTCGCCATGCGAAATGTTCGAGCGAAGGCACGCTTCGCCCATACCTACGTAAACGATGCTCGGATCGGACTCGGAAACCGCGATCGAGCCTACGGAGCTCGTCGTAAAGTAATGGTCCGAGACGTTCGTCCAGGTGATCCCGGCATCCTCCGTCTTCCAGACACCTCCGCCGGTCGCACCCATGAAATACACCATGCGATTGTTGACGAGACCTGCCACGGCCGTAACGCGCCCGCCGCGGTCGGGACCGATCGAGCGCCAGCGCAGCGCCCGGAAAGTCTTCGGAGGACGCTGCGCATCCGCTACACGCCCCCCTGCCGCGAGAATCATGCTGACGGACGTAACGACAATCGCCAGGCGCCGTAGATACATTCCACGCTCCTTGTCATTGCTATGCAGATCTGGTTTCGGTCGCTTCGCGATTTCAGTTGCCCCCGAGCTGGGCGATTTGAGTCTGGACGACCTTCCAGCGCGTCAGCAGGTCTTCGCGCTGCTTTTCGTAGCTATCGAACACCTGATAGGTCTGCGCCGGCGGCGCCGAGTCGGCGCTTTCGACCACGTTCATCAGGTCGGCGTATCGCGCATCAAGCTCAATCGGATAGACCAGATTCGCCCAGCGAGTGACGGAAGCGACCTGCGTCAATTGCCCTTCGATCTCGGCCATCTTCTGCTCGATGTCGTCGATCGCCGCCGCCGTGGAAGGATCGGCCTTCTTCCGCCTATCGAGGGACTCACGCGCCGCGCGAATGGCGTTCACCGCCTGGTGCACTTCAGTGACGCGGTCCCGCAGTTTCACGGCGAATTCGTACTGTTTCTGAAAATCCTCCGGGCGGATGTTTACGCGTGGATCGGGCTGGATCACCAGCGGCGCGGCATAGTCCTTGCCCGCAACCGTGAGTTTTACGGCGTAATTTCCAGGGGGCACCATCGGGCCGCCGCCGGACGTTTCGCTGATCACCAGGCCCGGCACCCCGACCGGGGCGTCCAAGCGGTAATTCCAGACGAAGCGGTTCAATCCCGCATTGGCGCTGGGCTCCGCCGCGCGCGGATTTTCTTCGTCTCCGCTTTCTGCGGCGTCCCTCCGCCCGACTTCGCCACTCGTGAATCGGCGGATCACTTGCCCTCGGCTGTCCTCGATTTCGATCGTGATCGGCGCAGCCGGCACTGATCGGAGGTAATAATCAATCATCGCACCACTCGGCGGGTTCTGTCCCGCGTTCCTGACCCTGCCGCTGCGTCCTCCGCGATCGCGGTACGCTACCGCGGGTGTGTAGAGGTGAGCCGGCCCCGAAGCGATTTCGGGCGTGGCCTGGCGCAGCGGTTCGATATCGTCGAGTACCCAGATGGCCCGGCCGTGCGTCGCGGCGATCAAATCCTCGCCGTGAACGGCCGTATCGTAGACCGGCGCCAGCGGCAAATTCAGCTGCAGCGACTGCCAGTCCGCGCCGTCGTCGAAGGAAACGTAGATTCCCTGCTCGGTACCGGCATAGAGCAGGTTCTTCCGTTTCGGGTCCGTGTGAATCGAATGTACGTAGTGGTTCGGCGGAATGCCGTTCGTGATTTCGGTCCAGGTTTTGCCCAGGTCGGTCGTCTTGAAAATCATTGGCGTAAAGTTATCGTCGAAGTGAGAATCGGCGGCGACGTAAGCCGTATGCGCATCCCAAGGCGAAGGCTCGATCATGTTCACGCGAGCCCATTCCGGCAGGCCCGGCGGCGTTACCTTCGTCCAGTGTGTGCCGCCATCGAGAGTCACGTGCAGCAGGCCGTCGTCCGTCCCGGCCCAGATCAAATCCTTCTGCACGGGAGATTCCGCGATGGCGAAGACAGTGTCGTAATACTCGGCGCTGGAATTGTCCGGCGTCAGCGGTTCGGGAGTGGACTGCTGCTTCGACTTGTCGTTGCGCGTGAGATCGGGGCTGATCTGCGTCCAGCTCATGCCGCCGTTGGTCGTTTTGAAAATGCATTCGCCGCCGAGATAGAGCACGCTGGGGTCGTTGGGCGAAATCTCCAGTGGGGCGGTCCACTGGAAGCGGTGCTTCAGTTCGGAAGCTTGATGTGCGCGCGCGCCGAACCATGGCGCGATATCCTGTATCTGGCCGGTGTGTTCGTCGTATTTCGTGAAGTGGCCGTTGTGATCCCCTGCAAAAACGATCTCTGGGTCGCGTGGATCGGGCCAGATGTATCCGGATTCGCCGCCCCCAACCGTGTGCCAATCGCCTTCCGTGATCGCACCGGTGTCGGTGCGGCTGCGAATCGCGAGCGTGGATTCGTCTTGCTGCGCGCCGTAGATGTAGTAATTGAATTCATCGTCCGTGGCCGCGTGATAGAACTGTCCGGTCGGCTGATTGTTTTCGAGCGACCACGTCGCGCCATCATCCACGGTGATCGTGACGCCGCCGTCGTCGGCTTCGATCATCCGACTCGGATTCGTGGGATCGATCCAGAGATGATGGTTGTCGGTATGGTTGAGCGGCAGGGTATGGAACGTGTGGCCGCCGTCCGTCGAACGGAAAAGACCCACGTCGAGCGAATACAAGACGTTCTCGTTCTTCGGATCGGCGAAGATATGATTCTGATACCATGGCCGCACCCAGAGCGGCTCGTCGTTAACCATCGTCCAGTTTTCGCCGCCGTCGTCGGAACTGTAGATCGCGTTCTTCTTGGCTTCTATAATTGCGTAGACGCGCTTTGAATTGGCCGCTGTCATCGCGATGCCGATGCGGCCGAGAATTCCGCCGGGAAGCCCGTGGCCTTCCAGTTTCCGCCAGTGGGCGCCGGCGTCCGTGGTTTTGTAAAGCCCGCTGCCAGGGCCGCCGCTGATCATGGTGTAAGCGGCGCGGCGCACTTGATACATTGCGGCGAACATGATTCGGGGATTGTTCGGGTCCGCTTCCAGGTCGGTGGCTCCGGTTTTGTCGTCCACAAAAAGAATGT
>Ga0335074_10014456_pt1 | contig 11067 bp, 10 predicted proteins | sample Lox_Sample_23_FD_206715 | JGI IMG/M metagenome (GOLD analysis project Ga0335074, IMG submission 206715) | Soil microbial communities from Loxahatchee National Wildlife Refuge, Florida, United States - Lox_Sample_2.3 | ecosystem: Environmental > Terrestrial > Soil > Wetlands | place: USA... | reverse complement strand
TCACCGGCAAGGATCCGCCGCCGGTGTGATGCGGCGACGCCCGGCGCAGCGTCGCCAGGGTGGGACAATACGCCGCATTGCTCGCGGATGAAGCCAAGCTCCCCAACTATCCGGAAAGATCACGATGACAAACCAGACCAACCACGGCGGGCTGCAATTGACGCTCGCATTCGATCCGCGCACCTGCCGGCATACGCTGGATGGCCAAAGCTATGTCATGCATTGCCACCATTATGCGGCACTCTACACCCAGCTTGCCGAGGATTGCGGCATGCTGGACGGCAAGCAGCTTCTGGCAGACGTGGCCGAGGAAACGTTCCATGGCGTGTTGTCAGGCTATTTCGCGCGCCCTGAGCTGACCTCCCCGGCCGAGCGTTTTGGCGCCGGAGAGCAATATTTCCGCGCCATCGGCATGGGCCTGATGAAGGTGACTGCCGCCGGCCCGGACTACGGCGAAGTGACGATGCCGTTCTCGCACCTGGATGCCGGCTGGGTGAAGAAATGGGGCAACTGCGACCGGCCGGTCAATCACCTCGGCCGCGGCTTCATCGCCGCATTGTTCGCTGCGGCATTCGACCGGCCGCGTCACTCCTACGCGGTGACGGAAACCGTCAGCATCGCCGCCGGTGCTGCAGAATCGCACTTCTCGGTAGTAGCCGGGTAACAGGAGCCCAGATCATGGCGATCGATCGCAAGCGCATCATCGAATCCTTGTCGCGCGTCAAGGCCACGCCGACGGAGCAAGGGTTGATCCCTGCCTTCAATGTTTACGTGAACCAATTCCCGACCGCTTTGTGGAACAGCTTCGCCGAGCGGCTGACGCGGAACGTCGGTGCCAACCTGCTGCCGGTTGCCGAGGATCTGCTGGTGAATGCCGCGCACGAATGCGGCTATCACACCGGATACGGCATCATCACGTCGGAAGAATGGGCGGCGGTCGTCGGTCCGATGATCGAACGTAACCCCGAGGACGTGTTGTACGGCGCATTCGCCGTGTTCACCGCCTGGGGCTGGGCGAAGGCAGACATCGCCGAGCTGGAACCATGCAAGCGCATGGTGGTGCGTGCCTACGACTATTACGAGGCCGATAGTACGGTCTATGGCGCCACGAGCAAGCCCAGTGCCTATATGATTCGCGGCGTTTGCGCGGCCTTCATGGACCTGGCATATGGCGGCCCGTACGATCCCACCGGCAAGACCGGGTTGAACTCGTTCCACTGCGCGCAGACCAAGGGAATCGAGTGCGGTGACGATTACGGCGAATTTGTCGTCACGGCGTCGTCGTTTGTCTGATCTTGCGGCGGCTGGCCCGATTTACCTGAACAACGCCGCGGAAGGATGGCCGAAAGCCCCCGGCGTCGCCGCGGCGGTCGGGCGGGCGCTGGAGGGAATGCCGGTGGAGGCCGGCCGCGGCGGGGCGATCGGTGCCGACCCGATCGCCGCCTGTCGTCAGCGCGTTGCCGACTTGCTTGGCATCCCGGATGCGCGGCGGGTGGTGCTGACCTGCGGCGGAACGCATGCGCTCAACCTGGCGATCCATGGCGTTGGGCTGCGGTCGAATGCGATCGTCGTCACCACGGTGATGGAGCACAACTCGGTACTGCGGCCACTGTTTCATTTGCAACAATCCGGGCGCGCACGCGTCATCATGGTGGGGCTGGACCCCGGCGGTGGACTCGACGATGCCGCGTTCGGACAGGCGCTGCGCGAGCGGCCGGCATTGGTCGCCATCACCCATGCATCGAACGTGACCGGTCGGATCAACGATGTGGCCCGCTGGTTTGAGATGGCCAAGGAATCGGGCGCGGTCACCTTGCTGGATGCGGCGCAAACGGCAGGCCAGTTCGCGGTGCAGCCCTTGCTGTGCAACGCCGACCTCGTCGCCTTTCCCGGGCACAAGGGGCTGCATGGTCCGGCGGGCACCGGCGCGCTGTATGTCGCGCCGGCGCTCGACCTGGAGCAAATCCTGGTTGGCGGCACCGGGCGGCACAGCGAATCGCGGCGGCATCCGCCGGCAATGCCGGAGCGGCTGGAAGCCGGGACGCCAAACGGGCCGGGCCTCGCCGGCCTTGCCGCCGCGCTCGCCTGGCACGCCGGCCATGGCAGCACCTTCCGACAGGGCAGCCGGCAAGCAGGCGAGGATTTGCGCGATCGGCTACACGCCATCCCGGGCGTGCAATCGTTCCACACCGCCGCGGACGGCGCGGCGCATGTCGGCGTGGTATCGTTGCAGATCGCCGGCTGGCGGGTTGACGAACTGGGCCAGGTGCTGCGCGACAGCTTCGGCATCGTCTGCCGGACCGGACTGCATTGCGCGCCCTTGATGCACGCCGCGATTGGCTCTGCCGCAGAAGGCACGGTGCGGCTGAGCACGTCCGGCTTCAATACCGATGCCGAGATCGCGGCGGCGGTCGACGCCGTAGGGCGTTTGGCATGCGCCTGATGCGGGTAGAGAAGCTCGAGGATTGCTTCGACGGCAGCAGCACCTGCACCTATTGCTTCGATCAGGCGTGGACGCGAGAGGCGATCCAACAGCTCGCGACGCTGGGTGAACTGACGTATTTCGCCGACTTTCCGCGCCCGTTCTATCGGGTCTGCGCCGCGGGGGGCCTGCAAGTCCGCGGTGTTGAAGGCCTGTCGCATTGGCGGGTGGTCGGCGGCGCCGAACGTCATGCTTGGCTGCAGAAGATGCTGGCTCGGTGACCACGATGCCGCGCGCGGCGACTCTCTGGCAGCGCGGCCTGAGTTGGCGCAATGACAGGCATAACAGCCAAGCCGTCATACAGGCGGGACCAGAGGACAGTAACGGGACGCTGCGCAGGATTATCGTAATCTGCGCCGATCCGAACCTTTCCCTGGCCTGGCTAAGCGGCTCGACGCAGGGCCAGATGCTCCACCATGTCCTTCAGAGTTGCCGCGGCCGTTGCATCGAGCATGAAGGCAATTCGCAGCGTACCGCCCTCATCGCCCCGTACGACGAATGGCAACGGCGACGCTATGCCTTGAATGCTGATGCTGCCCCGGCTGTTGGGAGGCAAGGCCGGTCCATCGCGGAGCGATGCGCCCCCACCCGAGATGTTCGTGACCCGCGCCGTATGGCTCCGGCCGTCAACGGTCAGCCGGCTCGACAGGTCGACATCGTGGCGGCGGTCCGCACGGCGATCGACCTCTGGCGTCGATGTGCGCACCACTTGAATGACCGAGTGGCGCAGATCCTCCATGGCGCAGTCCAATTTCGCCGCATGGTCCCGCACCATGGCGGCGTGCTGGCCGGTATTATTGGCCTCGGCGGAAACCTCGGCGGTGCGGCTGGTCATCTCGTTCGCCGCCATCGCGGTTTCTGCAACGCTGCGGGCGACCTCCATGGTCGCCTCGTTCTGCTGATCGACTGCCGCCTTGATCGAGTTGGCGATCGCGTGCATCTGGTCGATCGTGTTCTCCATCCGGGTCACTGCCGCCGCCGAAGCCAGGGTGGCGTCACGGACCTGGCTGATGTGGTGTGCGATCTCCTGGGTTGAGCGCGCGGTCTGGGTGGCGAGCTGTTTCACCTCGCTCGCCACCACGGCGAAACCCTTGCCCGCGTCGCCGGCCCGCGCGGCCTCGATGGTGGCATTCAGTGCGAGCAAATTGGTCTTGGCAGCGATTTCGGCAATCATATCGGCCACGATGCCGATCTGCGCCACCTGCTGATTGAGGCTCTCAATGGTGGCTCGGGTTTCCTTGCCGGCGATGACGGCCTGATCGGCGACCTCCTGAGAGTGCTGGATCTGGGTACCGATTTCGTGGATTGAGCTGCCGAATTGCTCCACCGCGCCGGCGACGGTCTGAGCATTCGCCAGCGCTTGCGTTGCAGCGTCGGCGGCGGTCTGCGCCGAGACACCTGTCCGCGAGGCCGATGCACTCATTGCATCGGCCGTCTCGGTCATTGCCGTCGTGCCCTGGCGGATTTGCTCGAGCGCGCTCCCGGTTTCCGTCTCAATCCGCTCGGCCATGCCGAGCAGCGCGCGCCGCTTTTCTTCCCTCGCCGTCACCAGGTCCTGGAGATCCTGCCGGTAACTGATCAGCAGCCGCTGACCGTCAATTTCGATAGGGACCAGGGTGACCTGCACCGGGAAGGTGGTGCCGTCGAGACGCCGATGCAACCATTCGAAGCGGGCAAACCCCGCTTCACGCGCGAGGTCGAGTTTCTCGTTCGCCACGTCGGCGGAGCGCCGCCCATCGGCCTGGAATTCAGGCGCCAGGTCGGCTGGTCCACGCGTCAGCAGCTCGGCCTTGCTGGCGCAGCGGAGCACTTTAATCGCGGCCTCGTTGCAGGCAATGATCTCCTTGCCGCGCATGACGGTGATGGCATCGGTGCTGCGTTGGAACACCGCGTGGGCAACGGCATTATCCCACGATTTCCTGCGCTGGCCCTTGAACAACCGCATCGGTGTCCCCCGCAATGACCGGTCCGTTTGGTAGATCGACTCTCCCTAGCGCAGACAGATTAACGCCAGATTAAAGCCGCGGTGGGGGGATTTCAGTGGTTTTTGCGCTGGCGCCACATACCGCGCTGTTGCGCAGGTTGCTGCCGGTTTATGACAGCGCGGGCCGCGCGCGGCGCGGCCTGAGCCGTTCCGCAACAACCCGCCGCCTCGGAGGCAGACGTGACGATATCGTCGCTCCCCACCGCACCGCCCGCGGCCAGCACGCTGCCCGACGGCGTCACCGCGGAAGCCCGCAAGGCGCTGATCGGCAGTGCCGTCGGCTACGCCATGGACGGCTTCGACCTGCTGATCCTCGGCTTCATGCTGCGCGCCATTTCCGCGGGGCTGGGGCTGGCGCCGGCGCAGGCCGCCTCGCTGGTCACCGCGACGCTGATCGGCGCGGTCCTGGGTGGCATCTTGTTCGGCATGCTGTCCGACCAGATCGGCCGGGTGCGCGTGCTCACCTACACCATCGTCTTGTTCGCGGTCTGCACCGGCCTCTGTGCCCTGGCGCAAGGCTACTGGAGCCTGGTGGTGTTCCGCACCCTGGCGGGGCTCGGCCTGGGCGGCGAGTTCGGCATCGGCATGGCGATGGTCGCCGAGGCCTGGCCGGATTCGATGCGGGCGCGCGCCTCCTCCTATGTCGGGCTGGGCTGGCAGGCGGGCGTGCTCGCCGCCGCCTTCGTGACACCGCTGCTGCTGCCCGTGATCGGCTGGCGCGGCATGTTCGCCGTGGGGGTGGTGCCGGCGGTCGCTGCGTTCTTCATCCGCCACGGGCTGGAGGAGCCGGAGCGTTTCGTCGCCAACGTGGCGCATGCCGGCCGGCATCCGTCGTCGCTGCGCCTGCTGGTGATCGACGGCCCGACCGCGCGGGTCAGCCTCGGCATGGCGATCCTCTGCGGGGTGCAGAATTTCGGCTACTACGGCGTGATGATCTGGCTGCCGAACTACCTGGCCTCGCGCTTCCATTACGGGCTGACGCAATCGGCGGTGTGGACCGCCGTGACGATCGTGGGGATGGGCATCGGCATCTACGCCTTCGGCCAGGTCGCCGACCGGATCGGCCGCCGGCCGGCCTTCCTGGGCTACATGCTGGGTGCCGCGATCATGGTGGTGGTCTACGCGCATCTCACCGCGCCGGGCGCGCTGCTGGTCGGCGGCGCGGTGATGGGGTTCTTCGTCAATGGCATGCTGGGCGGCTACGGCGCGCTGATGAGCGAATTATATCCCACGGTCGCCCGCGCCACGGCGCAGAACGTCTTGTTCAACATCGGCCGTGCGATCGGCGGCTTCGGCCCGGTGGCGGTGGCCGGCATCGCCTCGGCCTATGGCTTCGACACGGCGATCGCCTTGCTCGCCGTGCTCTACCTGGTGGACATGCTGGCGATGTGGCTGCTGATCCCCGAGCGCCGGGGCAGCGTCCTGACATGAGCAGTACGGGAGGACGCGGAGATAACATTCCCCTTCCCATTGCGGGGGCAGGAACTGCTGTCGTGGGCCCGGACGCCTGCCCCGCCCCCAGCGCGGCGGAGCAAGCCGCGACCGTGATCGCCCACACCGCGGTCAATGCCGAGTACCGGCATCTGGTGCTGCGTGCCGCGCCGCCGGCGACCGCTGCGGCTGCCGGGCAGTTCTTCCAGTTGCTCTGCCCGGCTCCACCCGCCGCCGCACCCTTCCTGCGCCGGCCGATGAGCGTCTACGGCGCCGATCCGACAACCGGCGAGGTCGCGTTCCTCTACAAGATCACCGGGGGCGGCACGCTCGGGCTGGCGACGCTGCGGCCGGGCGACACGCTCGACATCATGGGGCCGCTCGGCCACGGCTTCACGCTGTCCCCCGCATGGCGGTCCATCGTCGTCGTCGGCCGTGGCGCCGGGCTGGCGACGCTGGCACCCCTGGCCAGGGCAGCGCAGGCGCATGGCATCGCCGTCACCGCCATCCTGTCCGCGCGGCGCCCCGACCTGGTGGTCTCCGACGCCATGTTCCGCGGCTGCGGCGCGACCGTCGTCGCGGTCACCGATGCCGAGGGCAGCAGCGGCCCGATGCACGTCGAGCATTTGCTGCGCCGGCTGATTGCCGAGGCGCGCTGCGACGCGTTCTTCACCTGCGGCTCCGCCCGATTGCTGCTGGTGCAACAGCGCCTCGCGCACGAGTTCGGCCTGGCCGGCCAGGTGGCCCTGGAGCAACAGATGGCGTGCGGATTGGGGATGTGCTTCTGCTGCGTGCGGGAGTTCCGCCTCGGCGAGGCGATCGTCCACAGGCGCGTCTGCTGGGACGGCCCGGTGTTCGATCTCACGGAGGCGGTGCCGTGACCGACCTCAGCGTACGCATCGGCGGCATGACGCTGGCCAACCCGGTGATGCCGGCCTCGGGCACCTTCGCCGAGGGCCTGGCGCAGGTGGTGGACCTGAACCAGCTCGGCGCGCTGGTCACCAAGACCATCACCCGCGAGCTGCGCGAGGGCAATCCGCTGCCGCGGGTCGCCGAGACGCACAACGGCATGTTGAACGCGATCGGCATCCCGTCGCAGGGCGTGCCGTATTTCCTGGCCCATACGCTGCCGGCGATGGCGCGCTGGACGCCGCCGCTGGTGGTGAGCATCTCGGCGCCGACGGTGGAGGGCTTTGCCGACCTCGCCGCCGCCGTCAGCGTGCCGGGCGTGGCCGCGATCGAGGCCAACATCTCCTGCCCCAATATCGAGGAGGACGGCCGCGCCTTCGCCATGCGCCCCGCTGCCACGGCCGCCGCGGTGCGGGCGCTGCGCGCGGCGACGCCGCTGCCGCTGTGGGCCAAGCTGACGCCCAACACCGGTGATATCGCCGAGGTGGCGCTGGCGGCGGAAGCCGAGGGCGCCGACGCGCTGGTGGTGGCCAACGCCATCCTGGGGATGGCGATCGACCTGGCGACGTTCAAGCCAAAGCTGGGCAACGTGATGGGCGGGCTGTCGGGCCCGGCGATCAAGCCGATCGTGCTGCGGCAGGTGTATCAGTGTGCGCGGCGGGTGCGCGTGCCGGTGATCGGCTGCGGCGGCATCAGCACGGCCGGGGACGCCGCGGAATACATGCTGGCCGGTGCCACGGCGGTGCAGGTGGGGACGGCGACGTTCCTGCACCCCACGGCGATGATCGCGATCATCGCCGGGCTGGCGGCATTCTGCGCCGCGCGCAACATTCGCAGCGTGGCCGAACTGACCGGTGCGATGCACCGCGAAGAGGCGGACGAGGCCGAGGTCGAATGGCTGGGGACGCTGTAGCGAGGCTTTCCCGCGCGCGGCGGCGCAGAGCGGGCCACGCGGGCTCCGGCAGCGCCGGCTCCGGAAGCGCGGGCACCGGCAGCGCGGGCACTGGGGGCGAGGGCACCGGAAGCGCGGGCTCCGGGAGCGCAGGCTCCGGGAGCGCAGGCTCCGCAAGCGCGGGCACCGGCAGCGCGGGCACTGGGGGCGAGGGCACCGGAAGCGCGGGCACCGGAAGCGCGGGCTCCGGGAGCGCAGGCTCCGGCAGCGCGGGCGCCGGAAGCGCGGGCACCGGGAGCGCGGGCACCGGGGGCGCGGGCGCCGGAAGCGCCGGGACCGGGGGCGCGGGCGCCGGCAGCGCGGGCGCCGGAAGCGCCGGCACCGGGAGCGAGGGCACTGGACGCGCGGGCTCCGGGAACACCGGCTCCGGGGACGCTGACCCCGCCCGGGACATGGCCGCTCGGACCGCGGCGGAGACATTGCTGGAGCGCCTCCGCGCCGCCACCTCCGACGGCGTCGGCATCACCCGCGAAAGCTACGGCGCCGGTGAATCCCTGGCGCTCGAGATGGTGGAAGCCGAGGCCCGCGCGCACGGTCTCGCCACCGGGCGCGACGCCGGCGCCAACCTGGTGGTCACGCTGGCCGGACGCGATGCCGGCCTGCCCTGCCTCGCCTGCGGCTCGCATCTCGATTCGGTTGCGCAAGGCGGCAACTACGACGGCGCCGCGGGCGTCGTCGCCGGGCTGAGCGCATTGTGCCGCCTGCACGACGAGGGCTTTGTCCCGGCCCGCCCCATCAGGCTCTACGCCCTGCGCGGCGAGGAAAGCGCCTGGTTCGGCCGCGCCTATATCGGCTCCGCCGCCTTGTTCGGCAAACTGACGGCCGACGACCTGGCCCTGTCGAATGTCGCCTCCGGCCGCGCATTGCTCCATTGCATGCGCGACGCCGGCGTCGCCGTCGACCGCGTGGTGCAGGGCGAGCCATTGCTCGATGCGAAATCCGTCGCCGCCTGGCTGGAACTGCTTATCGAGCAAGGCCCGGTGCTGGTCGCACGCAAGCTGCCGCTCGCCGTCGTCACCGGCATCCGCGGCAATTTCCGCCATCGCAGCATCGAGTGCGTCGGCGAGGCGGGCCATTCCGGCACCATCCCGCGCTGGCTGCGCCACGACACGGTGTTCGCCACCGCCGAGCTGATCACGCGGCTCGATCGGCACTGGCAAACGCTGCTGGAACGCGGGCACGACCTGGTGATGACCGTCGGCATCATCGGCACCGATCCGGCGGAGCAAGCGCTGGCCCGCATCCCCGGCCGCGTGCGCTTCTCGTTCGAGGCGCGCAGCCAGAGCATGGAGACGCTCGAAGCCTGCTACGACTTGTTCCGATCCGAATGTGCCGGCATCGCCGAGGAACGCGGCGTGCGCTTCGTGTTCGACCGCCGGCTGGATTCCGCGCCCGCCCGCATGGACGCGAGCTGGATCGCCCGCCTGCGCGCGCTGCTGCGTGAGATGGGCCTGCCCGACGAACCGATCGCCAGCGGCGCCGGCCACGACGCGTCAGTGTTCTCTAACGCCGGCATCCCGAGCGCCATGATCTTCGTGCGCAACGAGCATGGCTCGCACAATCCCCGGGAAGCCATGGCGATGGACGACTTCATGCTCGGCACCGAATTGCTGTGCCGCGCGTTGCGCGACGGATCGGCGGCATGAGCCCGCTGCCCGGCGAGGGGACGCCGCTGGATCTCGGCGCGGCGATGGCGCGGCTGCTGCTGAACGCGGGGGCGATCGCGTTCAGCCGCGAGCATCCATTCATTCTGGCGGCGGGATGGGCGAGCCCGGTCTATGTCGATTGCCGCCGCCTGATCGGCGATCCGGCGGTGCGCCACGAGGTGACCGCGCTGGCCGCCGCGAAGCTGTGGCAGGTGTTCGGAGCCTCGCTGCCGTTCGCTGTGATCGCCGGCGCCGAGACCGCCGGCATTCCATGGGCGTGCTGGCTGGCGGAGCGGCTGAACCTGCCGCTGCGGTATGTGCGCAAGCGCGCTCTGGGGATCGGCCGGAACGCGCAGGTGGAAGGCGGTCCGGTGGACGGGCAGCGCGTGCTGCTGGTGGACGACCTGACGACCGACGGTGGCAGCAAGGCGGCCTTCACCCGCGGCTTGCGCGCCGCGGGCGCGATCGTGACCGACGCGCTGTCATTGTTCTTTCACGGCACGTTTCCCGGCGCGGCGGAGCGGCTGGCGGGGCTGGGATTGCACCTGCACGCGCTGGCGACGTGGCGTGACGTGCTGGCGGTCGGCCAGGCCGACGCGATGGCCGCCGCCGACCATGCGGAGCTGCAGCGGTTCGTCGCCGATCCGGTGGCCTGGTCGGCCGCGCATGGCGGCAGGACCACGCCGATCGTGCCCTCGCTGCATTTGTAGCGGGTTTTCTTTCTGAATTCGTATCGATCATGTTTGCCGCGGCGCGCGACATCGCTCGGAACCCGCCTTCGCTTCGCTTCCCTGGCGCGGCCAATGCGGGCAGACTGCGGCGGCGCCACATCGAAACGACCGGCGCGTTCCTGACGGGAGACGTACTCGATGACGAAGCTGACTCGCCGCCTGCTGCTTGGCGGCATCGCGACTGCCCCATTGGCCATGCCGCCCATTGTCCGCGCCCAGAGTTCTTCCAAGCCGGTGAAGATCGGCCTGTTGTCCGACATGGGCGGTCCGTACCGCGACGTGGGCGGTCCCGGCAACCGGGCCGCGGTCGAACTGGCGGTGCAGGATTTCGGCGGCTCCGTGCTCGGCCGCCCGATCGACATCGTCCAGGGCGACGACCAGAACAAGCCTGATGTCGCCGCCTCGCTGGCACGCGAATGGATCGACAACCAGGGCGTCGATGTGTTGATGGATGGGGCGGCATCGTCCTCCGGCCTCGCGATCCAGCAGATCACGCGCGAGAAGAAGCACATCTATCTGATTACCGGGCCGGCGACGTCGGATATGACCGGCAAGCAATGCTCGCCCTACGGCATCCATTTCGCCTACGACACCTATGCGCTGGCGCATGGCACCGGACGGGCGCTGACCAAGGCCGGCGGCTCTACGTGGTTCTTCATCACCGCGGACTATGCGTTCGGCTATGCGCTGGAGCGCGACACGATGGCCGCGGTGAAGGACGCCGGCGGCAAGGTGCTCGGCAATGTGCGCGCGCCACTGGGGACGGCGGATTTCTCCAGCTACCTGGTGCAGGCGAAGGCATCGGGCGCCAAGGTGTTCGGCTTCGCCAATGCCGGCACCGACCTGCAGAACTGCATCAAGCAGGCGGCGGAATTCGGCATCTCGCAAAGCGGCACCCGCATGGCGACGCTGCTGATGGCGATCAATGACGT
>Ga0335074_10014455_pt1 | contig 11067 bp, 12 predicted proteins | sample Lox_Sample_23_FD_206715 | JGI IMG/M metagenome (GOLD analysis project Ga0335074, IMG submission 206715) | Soil microbial communities from Loxahatchee National Wildlife Refuge, Florida, United States - Lox_Sample_2.3 | ecosystem: Environmental > Terrestrial > Soil > Wetlands | place: USA... | reverse complement strand
TCGTGGTCCTGCTGGTCCTTGCGACCGCGATCGGCGCTGAGCTGTATACCCGCCATCTGGCGAGCAGCAAAGTGGCTCAGGCAGTTCAGTGCGAAGTGCAGGACAGCGCCAGCGTGTCCTTCGCGCCTGTCCCCCCGGTGCTGTGGCAATACCTGTCCAGCCACTACAGCGACATCTCCGTGCAGACCGCGGGCAATCAGGTTCGGTCGGCCAAGGGCATGAAGGTGAGCCTGGACATTCGCGACATCAATCTCAATAAGACCAACAACTCTGCGGGCACGATCGGCTCGCTGAACGGCACCGTCACGTGGTCCACGGACGGCATCAAGCAGTCCATCCAGGACGCCATCCCGGTGCTGGGCAAGTTCGTCAGCGGCGAGGTCACCACCAACCCCAGCGACGGCACCGTCTCACTGAAGGGCGTGTTGGACAGCGCCACCGTCAAGCCGCAGATCGTCAACAACGGGCTGTCGCTGCAGGTCGTCAGCTTGACGGCGCTGGGCTCCACCATGTCGACGACGACGGTCCAACAGAATCTGGACGACCTCACGTCGAAAGCGACTCAGAACTATCCGCTGGGCATCCACGCCGACAGCGTGAAGGTCACCAGCAACGGGATTGAGGGCACGTTCTCGACCAGCAACGCCACCATCCCCGCCGGCGGCAGCAGCCAGGACCCCTGCTTCGCCAACATGTAGCTAGCCCGCCTCCAGGCCGTCGAGCACCGCGCGAGTGCCCGACAGCCCCAACCGGGTGGCACCTGCGTCGAGCATCGCCAGCGCATCGGCGGCAGTGCGGATGCCGCCGCTGGCCTTGACCCCCAGCCGTCCTCCGACGGTGTCGGCCATCAGCGTCACCGCAGCCAGCGAGGCCCCGCCGGCAGGATGAAAACCCGTCGAGGTCTTGACGAAGTCCGCCTTGGCGTCCTCGGCGGCGCGGCAGACGTCGGCCAGGAGTTGCTCGCCGGCCAGCGTCAACAGCGCCGCTGACTCGACGATCACCTTGAGCACGGCGCTCGGCACCGCGTCCCGCACCGCCGCGATCTCGGAGCGCACCGCATCGACGTCACCGGCAAGCGCGGCGCCGACGTCGATGACCATGTCGATCTCGCTGGCACCGGCGGTCACGGCCAGTGCCGCCTCGCGGGCCTTCACCTCGGGCAGGTGCTTGCCCGACGGAAAACCCGCCACTGCGGCCACCCGCACTCCCGCGGAGTTCGCATTGGGCACCATCGACGGCGAGACGCAGACCGCATAGACGCCGAGCTCCGCGGCCTCGGCCGCGACGGCGGCTACGTCAGCGGCGGTTGCCTCGGGCTTGAGCAGGGTGTGGTCGACCAGGGCCGCCACTTGGGCGCGGGTCGGTTGGCCGGCCATCAGAAACGCTCTTCGGAACCGCCGGGGTTGCATCCGGAGCCGACCATCGTGGTGTCGTCGACAACGGGCCGCCACGGCTCCAGGTTCCAGCTGGTCTTGCCGGGCTCCAGCACCTCGGCCAACTCCCAATGGCAGAGGAACTGCTCGCGCATGCCGGGGCTGCCGGCATCGGGCGCCAGTGCGAGCACCTCGGACCACGCCTCATCGGCGTCGGGCCCCACCGACCCCGTGGTCTTGGCGGCGGCACGTCCGGAGGGCGTCGGGTAGACCCGCAGGCTTGGCAGCTGATTCCACTGCGTCCAAGAGACGTGGTCGACGAACGGCGGCGGGTATGACCCGGGATCCCGCGCTGCTCCCGCACCGCTGGCGACCGGATCGGCGGAGGCGTGCGCGGCACCCGACAGCGCGACGATTGCGGTCGTCGCGACGGTCAGAGCTCGCATACTGCTATCGCGACTTGCCCTGAATCTCAAGGAGTTTCGGCCGAACATCGACCAGGTAGACACCTGCCGCGCAGGCGCCGACAATCATCCCCAGCACGGACTGCGCAGGCAACAGCAGGGTAAGCAGGGTGGCCGCACCCAAGATCATCAGCCAGACCGGCTTGGTCATCTTGTCGGTGGCGGTATAGGCGTCTGGCCGCTGAATCGCTGCATGCACAAAGGCGTAGAGCGTCATCAGGAATACGCCGACCTGCAAGACCAGCAGAACGATAAAGACGAGATTCACCCAATAAGCGTAAGCGGGCGGCGCCGAAAACGTCGACTCCGAGCCACCCGGCTAGGTGACTCGGAGTCGAGGCGTCCGCAGGTCTTTACTTCTGGGTGACCTTCTTGGCCGGAGCCTTCTTGGCCGGAGCCTTCTTGGCCGCAGCCTTCTTGGCCGCAGCCTTCTTGGCCGGAGCCTTCTTGGCCGGGGCCTTCTTGCTGGGCAGCTCGATGCCGACCAGCTTGGCGGCACGCTCGCCGACCGCGCGGGTCTGCGAGGCGACGGTGCCCAGCGCCTCCTGGGTCAGCTCGACGGCCTGGTCGACGTACCCCTCGGCACGCGCCGACGCGTCGTCGAAGCCGGCCTGGCTGCGCAGCCGCTCGAGAGCAGCCTCGCCACGCTCGACCAGCTCGTTGTAGCGGGAGGTCGCCGCCTCGACATAGCCTTCCGCAGCGGTGCGCAGCTCGTCAGCGGTAAACCGCTCGCGCAGCTCGCGAAGCTGGTCGGGCAGGTCCTCCTGGAGCTTGGTCAGGCGCGCCCGGCTCTCCTCCACCCGGCTGCGGGTGTCGGTGCGGGTCTCCTCGGCACGGTCGCGCAGCTCAAGCAGCAGGTCGTTAACCGTGGCCAGGGCCAGGTCGGCAGCACCCAGTGCGGCGAGCAGCGGGGCCTTCAGGTCGTCAATGGTCGTGTTCTCGGCCATATGTTTCCTTTCGTGAGATTTTCGTTCTATTAATCGGTTGTCAAATGCTCAATCGCAGGGTTGTGCCGGGTCTAAGCAGGTGCAGTCTCCTCACGGGCAGCTTCTTCGTTCTGCTGGACGAACGACGTGTAGATGTCCAGCAGAACCTGCTTCTGCCCCTCGGTGATCGCCGTGTCGGTGACGATGGCATCGCTGACTTCGCTGGGTTCGCTCGGCTCGAGAATCCCGGCCTGCACGTAGAGAACCTCGGCGGAGACCCGCAGCGCCTTAGCGAGCTGCTTGAGCACGTCGGCGGACGGTTTACGCAATCCGCGCTCGATCTGGCTGAGGTAGGGATTGCTGACACCGGCCTTTTCCGCCAGTTGCCGCACCGACACTTGCGCCGCCTCGCGCTGTGCCTTGATGAAACTGCCGATGTCAGACGCAGCGGTAGACACCACAGCGGAAAGCTTCTCCTCCTGCGGCATAGCCTCTCCTTGAGTCCTCACTTCGGCATGGTCGGTGCGAACGCGCTCACAGTAAAAGCTAGTGCTAACTTTTGCAAGCGCTCTTAGCTGTACTCAGAAAAGCAGCTGGGCGACCGCGTAGATGACCAGCCCGGCCAGCGAGCCGACGACCGTACCGTTGATCCGGATAAATTGCAGGTCACGGCCGACGTGCAGTTCTATCCGCCGGCTGGCCTCCTCGGCGTCCCAGCGCTCGATGGTGTCGGTAATAATCGCTGTGATCTCTACCCCATATTGGGCGACCAGGTGCTCGGCGGCACGCACGATCCAGTTGTCGACCTTGTCGCGCAGGTCGGCGTCATCGCGCAGCGATTCGCCGATCCGCACCACCGCGTCGGTGACGCGGGTGCGCAGTGCGCTGGACGGGTCGTCCACACCCTCGAGTACCAGGCGTTTCAGCGTCTTCCAGGCCGTCGCGGCGGCGTTGGTGACTTCTTCGCGGGCCATCAACTGCTCTTTGACCGCCTCGGCCCGCGCGATCGTCGCCTCGTCGTGCTGCAGGTCGTCGGCGAACTCGAACAGGAAGCGGGTCGCCGACCGGCGCAGTTCGTGGTCCGGATTACGGCGCACCTTGTCGGTGAAGTCCATCAGCTCGCGGTGGATTCGGTCGCCGACGAGGTGGTCGATGAATCGTGGTGACCAGCCCGGCGAATCGCGCTCGACCACCCGCTGGATCACCTCTCCGGCGTTCAGCGACCACTGAAATGCCCGGTCAGCCAGCAGTTGGATCAGGGCTTCCTGCCGATGCTCGGCCAGCAAAGTGGCCAACACCCGGCCGACCGGCGGACCCCACTGCGGCTCGGCGATGCGCCGCACGATCATCCGGTCGATGACGTGCTGGACGTCCTCGTCGCGCAGCAGTTCCACCATGACCCGCAGCACGGTCGCGCTCTCGGCGGCCACCCGCTGGGCATGCGCCGTCTCCGACAGCCACTTGCCCAGTCGGCTGGGGATCTGCGCGTCGCGGAGCTTGGTGCCCACGACCTCCGGGGAAAGGAAGTTCTCCCGCACGAACGTGCCCAAGCCCTCGCCCAGCTGGTCCTTCTTGCGCTTGATGATCGCGGTGTGCGGAATCGGTATCCCGAGCGGGTGCTTGAACAGCGCGGTCACCGCGAACCAGTCGGCTAAGGCGCCGACCATGCCGGCCTCCCCCGCAGCCCCGAGATAGCCCACCCAGGAGGGCGCCACGCCCGCAAAACTGTGAGCCTGCGCCCACCGGCAACCCAGGAACACCGCGGTGGCGCCGACCAGAAAACTCAGCGCCACCACTTTCATTCGCCGCAACGCCCGGCGCCGCTCGGCATCGGCCTGGGGGTCGGCCCCGGCGAACGACTCGGCGAGGGACGCGGGTTTGCGGGGCTCGGTTGCCGGCAACGCCGCCAACTCGCTGCGCGCCGCTCGCGGGCCTCGCGGGTCGGCTCGGTGTTTGGGTCCCGGATTGGGTCTGTCGTTCAGTCCCAGCGCCACAGCACCATCATCCGCTATCCGCATTGCGGTTCGTGCAACGCACGCCGGGCAGAGCAGTTATCCGGCCGTGCACTCAACAGCGGTAACTGTTACCGGGTTGAGAGCGAACCGCCGTCATAGGAGGTGCGAGGCGAGAAAGTCCCGTCGATAAGCCGTACTATGAATAACCTCTAGTGAGTTGATGGGAATCGGCGATAGTGGCAAAGCAGGTAGCCAGCAGGACCGTAAAAGCCGATGGTCGCAAGCGACGTTGGCACCAACACAAGGTGGAGCGCCGCAATGAGCTGATCGACGGGACGATCGAAGCGATCAGACGTCGTGGCCGCTTTGTCAGCATGGATGAGATCGCCAGCGAGATCGGCGTCTCCAAGACGGTGCTCTACCGCTACTTCGTCGACAAGAACGATCTGACGACCGCGGTGATGATGCGGTTCGCGCAGATCACCTTGATACCCAACATGTCGGCGGCGCTGTCGTCGAACCTGGACGGCTTCGAGCTGACCCGCGAGATCATCCGGGTGTATGTGCACACCGTGGCCAACGAACCGGAGCCGTACCGGTTCGTGATGGCCAACAGCTCGGCCAGCAAGAGCAAAGTGATCGCCGATTCCGAGCGGATCATCGCCCGCATGCTCGCGGTGGTGTTGCGCCGCCGCATGAAAGCGGCCGGGATGGACGTGGGCGGGGTGGAGCCGTGGGCGTATCACATCGTCGGTGGCGTCCAGTTGGCCACGCACTCCTGGTTGCTGGATCCGCGGATGAGCGCCGACGACCTGATCGACTACCTGACGATGCTGAGCTGGAGCGCGCTGTGCGGGATCGTGGAAGTCGCCGGGTCGCTGGACAAGTTCCGCGGCCAACCCCATCCATCGCCGATCGTGCCGCCGCTAGGTTCCTGACCATGACCCATATGACGGTTCGCTCCCGGCTCAGCTCCTGGGCGTACGCCCTGCGTACCACCAACCCACCGCCCGACGGGCCGGTGGACTTTGTCACCCGCTGGATCGTCGTTACACGCGCCGCGGTGCTGCCGATGACCCTGTTCGCCGGCTTGGTCGCTGCATTGCTGGCGATCGGCCGGCCCGGCTTCGATTGGCGCTGGCTCGTTCTTGCGATCGCGGGAATTTTGTTGGCGCACACCGTCAATAACTTGATGAACGACCTCTTCGACACCCAGACCGGTCTCGACAGCTCCAGCTACCCGCGCGCGCTCTACGCCCCGCACCCGGTCCTTTCGGGGCTGGTCAGCCGCCGCACCCTGCTCACCGCGATCGCCCTGGTGAACCTGGCCGACCTGGCCATCCTGATCGTGCTTACCTGGGCGCGCGGCTGGCCGGTGGTGGCTTTCGCGCTGTCGGGTTTCGTGCTCAGCGTCGCCTACACGGCGCCGCCGGTCCGACTCAAGAAGCGTGGCCTCGGCGAGCCCGACGTGCTGGTGGTCTGGGGTCCGCTGATGGTGTGCGGGACGTACTACTCGGCGGTCGGCAGCGTCGGCTGGGACGTCCTACTGGCGTCGCTGCCCTACGGGCTGCTATGCACGACGGTGCTGATGGGCAAGCACACCGACAAGATCCCGTACGACGAGCCCCTTGGCATCCGCACGTTGCCGGTGATCTTCGGGCAAGCTCGCGCTCGCGCGATGACGCTCGGGATGATGGTCGGCTTCTACCTGTTGGTCGTGGCGGCGGTGTTGGCTCACGCGATGCCGTGGCCTGCGCTGCTCGTCGTCGCGGCGCTGCCCCGACTTATCAAGATATGGCCGTATTTTCGGCGTCCGCCGCCCGCGGAGCCGCCGGCTGATTTCCCGGTGTGGCCGCTGTGGTACGCCGCGCTGGCCTGGGTGCATGTACGCCAAGCGGGTGCATTTCTGGTGGTGGGCCTGGCGATCGGCGCGGTACTACCGGCCGTTTGAGACGGCCACGAAACGGCCGCTACTTGGCCAGAGTGAATTGACCGATGCTGCTGATGTCGCGCCGGAAGAAGTCCGCGCAGCCGGTCAGATACTTCATGTAGCGGTCGTAGACTTCCTCGGACTGGATCGCGATCGCGCGTTCGCGGTTGGCCTGCAGATTGGCCGCCCACATGTCCAACGTGCGCGCGTAGTGCGGACGCAGCAAGTGCACCCGCTCGACGGTGAACTTGGTGGCCTCCGACAACTTGAGAATGTCTTCGACGGCGGGTAGCTGGCCGCCCGGGAAGATCTCCTTGCCGATGAAGCGCATGAACTTCAGGTCGCTCATCGTCACCGCGATGCCGTTGTCTTGGAAGTACTTTGGTGCGTGCCCCAGTATGGTGTGCAGCAGCATCCGGCCGTCGTCGGGAAGAATCTCGTATGCCCGGTTGAAGAAGGCGGGGTACCGCTCGGCCTTGAATGCTTCGAAGGCACCGATGGTGACGATCCGGTCAACCTTGTCGTCGAACTCTTCCCAGCCTTGCAATCGCACCTGGACGTTGCGTTCCGTCGGGATCTTCGCCAGCCTGGCCCTGCTGTACTCGCACTGGTTGCGGCTGAGCGTGATGCCGATGACGTTGACGTCGAACTTCTCGACCGCCCGCTGCAGCGCGCCGCCCCACCCGCAGCCGATATCCAGCAATGTCATGCCCGGTTCGAGATTGAGCTTGCCGAGCGCCAGGTCGAACTTGGCGTTCTGCGCCTCTTCGAGGGTCATATCGTCACGCTCGAAGTAGGCGCAGGTGTACCCCATGGTCCGGTCAAGGAATAGCGCGAAAAATTCGTCCGATACGTCGTAGATCGATTGCGATTCTTCGTAGAACGGCGTCAACGTCGACATTTGGTAGGTGGCTCCCGTCTTGGCCCCATTGCAAGCGGGTACTGTATCAGGCCGACCTTCCGCTGGCCTGTGAGCCGGTCGCGACCAGGCTTGGCCTACCCCTTGACCAGGGTGAACTGCCCCACCTCGGAGATGTTCCGCTTAAAGAAATCAGAGCATCCGGTCAGATAGCGCATGTAGCGGTCGTACACCTCAGTGGAGGTCACCGCAACGGCGTCGTCGTGGGCGGCTTTCAGCTTCGTCGCCCAGGTGTCGAGTGTCCGAACGTAATGGGCGGTCATTTTCTGCAGTTCTTCTACCGAAAACCCTGCGCCCGTTGAGTATTGGATAACGTCTTCATCGCATGGCACCGCCCCGCCGGGGAAGATCTCCGCGGCGATGAACCTCATGAACCGGAGATCGGTCATGGTGATCGGGATGCCCATCTCCGGCCACCGTTTGAGCGGATGACCCATGATCGTCTGCAAAACCATGCGACCGTCGCCGGGCATGATGCGGTAGCACAAATCAAAGAAGGCCTTATAGCGCGATTTGGGAAAAGCCTCGAATGCTTCGATGCTGACGATGCGGTCGACGGGATCGTCGAATTCCTCCCACCCGCGCAGCAGGATTTCCCGGGAGCGGGCAGTATCGATTTGATCGAGCACCTGCTGACCCAGGGCATGTTGATTCTTGCTCAAAGTCAGCCCGACGACGTTGACGTCGTATCGTTCGACCGCGCGCTTCAGCATCGAGCCCCAGCCGCAGCCGATGTCGAGCAGCGTCATTCCGGGCTCCAGGCCGAGCTTGCCCAGGGCGAGGTCGATCTTCGCGATTTGCGCCTCTTCCAGCGTCATGTCATCGCGTTCGTAGTACGCACAGCTGTAGGTGCGCGTCGGGTCCTGGAACAGCCCGAAGAAGTCGTTGGAGATGTCGTAATGGGCTTGAACATCCTCATACGCCGGCCGCAATTTCGCCTTGCCAGTCGCCTCGCTGTCCGTCATGACAAATTGACCTTTCAGGTGAATCTGTTCAGGCGCCGCCAGATTGCGCTGTTGCACAGGCACTTTATAACGCTCCTCGCCGGATCGTGCTAAGCGGGAGTCTTTTCGCAGGTGAATTGGCAGACGTCGGTGTAGCCGCCGCGGAACAGGTCGGCGCAGCCGGTCAGGTACCTCATGAATCGTTCGTAGACCACTTCGGACGTGATCGCGATGGCCTCGTCCTTCTTCGATTCGAGATTCGCTGCCCAGGTGTCCAGGGTGCGGGCGTAATGCGGGCGCAGCCGCTGTTTACGGGTCACCGTGTAGCCCGCTTTGCCTGCGTGCTCCTCGATCTGCGCGGCCAGCGGCAGACGACCACCGGGATAGATCTCGTCCATGATGAACTTGATAAACCGCACCGTCGACATCTTGAGCGGTAGCTGACGCTCTTTGACCTCTTCGTCGCTCGGGATGATGATGCTGTGCAGCAGCATCACGCCGTCGTCGGGCATCAAGTTGAACGTCTTCTTGAAGTAGTCGTCGTACTTGTTGAAGCCGAAGTGCTCGAAAGCGCCGATTGACACCACCCTGTCGATCGGCTCGTCGAAGTCCTCCCACGGTTGCAGACGGACTTCCATGTGACGCTTGCTGGTTGAGTTCGCGAACCAGTGGTCCTCGATGTGCTGCTTCTGGTTTTCGGACAGCGTCAGCCCGATGACGTTGACGTCATACTTTTCCACCGCGCGCATGATCGTCGAGCCCCACCCGCAGCCGATGTCGAGCAGCGTCATCCCCGGCTCCAGGCCGAGCTTGCCGAGGGAAAGGTCGACTTTGGCCCGCTGCGCCTCTTCGAGGGTCATGTCGTCACGCTCGAAATACGCACAGCTGTACGTCTGGCTTGGGTCTTGCCACAGCCGGAAAAACTCGTTGGAGATGTCGTAGTGAAACTGGACTTCCTCGGCATTCGACCCGCGGGTCTGCGCCGCCGAGTTCGACAACCACTTGGACTGAGCGCCCGATGTCGCGCTTGAGATATCTGCCACGGTCTTCCTTCGACAATCGAAATCAGGAATCGGGACCGTGCCGCCTGCTGGACACGCGTCAATATTTTCCGAAGGCCAGAGCGACGTTATAGCCACCGAAGGCGAACGAATTGTTGACAGCGTACTGGTAGTCGCCCGGGCGCGGCTCACCGGCGACCACATCCAGTTCGATTTGCGGATCAAGCTCTCGTAGGTTCAACGTCGGCGGGATAATGCCGTCTCGCAACGCCAGCACCGTCAGAATCGACTCCACTGCGCCGACGGCGCCGATCGAATGGCCAAGCGCCGCCTTCGGTGCGTAGACGGCCGGCGCGTGCGTCCCCAACGCTCGCTTGATTGCCGCGGCCTCGGCCAAATCACCGGCCACGGTGCCGGTGGCGTGGGCGTTGACGTGGTCGATGTCGCCCGGGGTCAGCCCGGCGAGTTGGATCGCCCGAGTCATCGCGTCACCGGCTCGCACACCGTTGGGGTCATTCAGCACCGGCTGGTAACCGTCCGACGTGATACCGGCGCCCATCACTCGGCCAATGATGTTGGCCCCGCGGGCTTTTGCGTGCTCCTCGGTTTCAATCACCATCAGCGCGCCCGCTTCACCGAACACCAAGCCGTCGCGTTCCTTGTCGAACGGACGGCACGCGCCGACGGGATCGTCGTTGTTCGTCGACAGCAAGCCCTGGCGCGAGTACGCCGCGATGGGCACCGCCTCGATCTTGGTCTCGACGCCCCCGCAGATTGCGATGTCGGCCTCGCCGAGCACGATGTCGCGCCAGGCCAGAGCAATCGCTTCGGCGCCAGAGGCGCAATCGGATACCGGGGTGACGATTCCGGCCTTGGCGCCGCGTTCCAGCCCGACGGCCGCGGCCGCAGCGTTGGGCATGGCCTTCTGCACACCCAGCGGGGAAATTGCTCTGATGCCGCGTTGCCGGATCTGGTCATTGACCTCGACGAACTCCTCGGTCGAACCCATGCCGGTACCAATGGACACCATCAACCGGTTGGTGTCGACCTCCGGCGATCCGGTGTTCACCCAGACCCGCCGGCCAAGCCGTGTCGACATCTTCTGCAGAAACAGATATCGGCGAAGTTCCACCCGCGTCAGTTCATGATCGAAGTCCTCCAGCAGATGTCCGCCGATGCGGACCGGTAGGTCGAACTTCTCGACGAACGGATCATCGAGCTTGCGGATCCCACTCTGTTTGTCCAGCAGCTTCTTCCAGGTGCTGTCGGCGTCCGTTGCCACGGCAGTCGTCATCGCGATGCCGGTGACGACCACATCGGGAAGACCATTTCCGGTTGAGAGCTCGGCCATAGCGCGGCGTCATTCCCTCCTCTACGGCTTCAACACACCTTCCGCCAGTCTGATACCCGCACAGCTACGAATAAACCTTAGATCCGGCCACGCTGGGCTGCCGAAAACTGAACACAGCTATTAAATTGGGCGTGGGCCGTGATTCCCGCGCCCTGACGAGGGGTATAAATTCGCCATGAACTCGCGCGGAAGTGACAACGCTGG
>Ga0335074_10014454_pt1 | contig 11069 bp, 10 predicted proteins | sample Lox_Sample_23_FD_206715 | JGI IMG/M metagenome (GOLD analysis project Ga0335074, IMG submission 206715) | Soil microbial communities from Loxahatchee National Wildlife Refuge, Florida, United States - Lox_Sample_2.3 | ecosystem: Environmental > Terrestrial > Soil > Wetlands | place: USA... | reverse complement strand
CTCCGCAGGCAGCAGCGGATTGATTTTCTTCGGGTCGCCGCCAAGATTCCGGATCGCATCGCGCATCGCTGCGAGATCCACCACCGCGGGAACGCCCGTGAAATCCTGCAGCAGGACGCGCGCCGGCATGAACGAAACTTCCTTTTCGGTGGCTCCGGCCGCCGAAGTCGGATCCCAGCCGGCCAGCGCGCGGATGTCGTCCGCATGGACGAACCGGTCGTCCTCGTGCCGCAGCAGATTCTCGAGCAGCACCTTCAGCGAGAAGGGCAGCCGCGCCACGTTGCCCACCTTCGACGACGCAAGCGATTCCAGCCGGTAAATTTCAAATGAATCCTTGCCCACGCGAAGGGTAGCGCGAGTCGAGAAAGAATTTTTCGAGGCAGCCGTCATACGAGCGCGAATTCTCCTTTTGCCAGCAACTCAATCTTAGCGCAAGCATGCCCTTTGCGACACCGGTGTTCAACCTCGAAGCGAACTGCAGTTTTGGCTCGCGTTATTTACGGAACCTATAACGTCGAAACGGGAAGCGCGCCGATACGTCCCATACGTGGGACCCGAAATGTAGCATTGGAGGCTTCCGATGAACGCTTTCTGGCGACGGGGTGCCACCTTCCTTTTCGTTCTTGCGTTCTCCATCCCTGCACCAAGCAGCGCGGCCACACTGAAGGGATCCGAGACGGCCAGCTTGTCCGACACGTCGAGCGGGTCCGGAGATTACATCGAGCCGCAGATCGTCCGCCTCACGCACGTCGAGCGCGACGTACGCCTCTCCGCGGGCGACGGTAAGGGCGCTATCGGCAAAAACTGGGTGCAGGCGCTGCCCGGCATTGCGATCGAGCAGGGCTACACCGTCGCCACAGGCGCGGGACGCGCCGAGATTGAATTGGAGGATGGGTCCCTCATCTACCTGGCCGATAACTCCACGCTGCTTTTCGAAGAGCTGGATGTCTACCGCGCGCCATTGACGAGAGTTCTCTTGGTCAACGGCAGTGCAGTCCTCGACGCGCACCCGCTGCCTTCGGGAGAGTTCGCGATCGAAGTTCCCAGCAGCAACCGAATCACCATTACGCCTCCCGAGAGCATTTTTCTTCGAGTGGACAGCTATGTCGATGGCATGGCGGTGACGCCGCTACAAGACACTGCCATAACGAACGCCTGGAGTCTGCAGCATCGAGACACGGGCCCGCAAAAGATACAACTCCGTGCCGGGCAGACGGTCGTTTACCATGGGCCGTCCGCTAGCGTTGCGGATCCTGCCACGCTCACGCCTCCGGATGAATTCGACCAATGGGCGAAGAGCCGAGCGGCTTTGCGGCAATCCGATCTCGCTGCGGCGCTGAAAGCATCCGGACTTTCCGAACCCGTCCCGGGACTCATCGAGCTTTACAAGACGGGCAGCTTCTCCTCTTGCGTGCCCCATGGAACGTGCTGGCAGCCAAGCCTGCCGGCCGAATCATCGCCGCAAAGCTCGTCGCCGTCGCCGCAAGCTGCCCCGCCAAATCAGCTCCAAAGCGCCGCCGCGAATCAATCGCCCGCGAACCTACCTCCGAAGCCCGCCACGCAAATCTACTCCTATGGGATCAGACCGTGCGTTAGTCAGACCGAGACCGTCAATGACGCGTGGGATCCGAAGAACAAGAAGTGGGTTGAGCAATATCAATATTCGGGCGAAGAGTACTGGGATTGGACGCTTTGTCGCGCGGGAAGCTGGATCCACCGGGAACATGGTTTCGTGTTGGTCTTGCACAATAAAAAGCATCATCCCCACCATCACCATCCACCCGTATGTTGGGTGCGCGTGGGCGGCAAAACTGGGTTCGTTCCCAGGAACCCGGCTGACAAGAAGGGCAAGCCGCCGATCAACCTGAAATACGGGCTCTTCGTTCCTTCTGGAAAAGGGAACGAGCCGGCGAAGTTAGTGCAGGTCGACTCTTCGCGAAAGGTGGCGATTCTAGACGATCCCCCGAAGAATTTCAGGGAGGTTCTACCCATTCTTCCCGCCGCGCAGCGCCCAGTGATTGACAGCCGAACTCTGGCGGGGAGAGAAGTGCCGGCCAAATCGGGTGCGGCCGAACCGAAGGAGGAGAAAAGTGCGATCCTCTACGATTACGGAAAGAGCCGTTTCAAGTCATCGGGAGTTGTGTCTTCCGGCTCGGCCGCTAAATCCGCGCTTGTTGCCAAACTCGATTTTCGAGGAGCGGGTTCGGCGGGCTGGTCTGTGTGGAGTGGGATTAGAGTGTCGAATCCGGGCGGCGCTGCGATTGAATTAGTGCGAAGCGGCGGCGGCCGGAGCGCAGTGGTGATCCGCGGCGCAGGCGGGTCGAGCTTGGGCGGCGGGCGCGTCTTTACGGGCGGCACACGAAGCGGAAGTGGTAGCGGTAGCGGAGGAAGCGCCAGGAGCACTGGCTCGTCGGGAGGCGGTGGAGGCTACAGTGGCGGTGGAGGCTATCGAGGTGGCGCCTACTCCGGCGGTGGAGGGGGCGGCTATAGCGGCGGCGGCTCGTCGGGCGGAGGAAGTGCCAGCGGTCCTCGCCCAAGATAGGCTCCCGCGAGACGTTCCGGCCAAAAGGGGTGCCAAGACGCCCCCTTTTTGGCCCTTTTGAGACCGCAAGCCTCCCTACGAGAGCATCATTGATGCCTCCATCGGAGCAGAAATTTGCGACCGATTTCGCGCTAGTGTTTCGGCGCGACGTAGCCTTCGGGCAACTTCGAACCGCCGCCGAAGAAGAATTGCTCCATCTGCTCTTCCATGATCTTTTGCGAATTGGGATCGAGCGGGTTGAGGCGAAATTCATTCAGCAGCATCTTCGAGTGGTTCACCCACATTCCCCAGGCTTCTTTCGAGATGCTTTCGTAGATGCGCTTGCCGATTTCGCCCTTCCACGGCGGGCGGTCGAGCCCGGGGAGTTCTTTGCCGAGCTTTGCGCACTTCACCATGCGCACGGTTTGCGCGCCCTGCTTTTCTTCGGCCATCGAGACGGTGCCTCCATCGAGACGTGCGTGAGATTCAAAGATACTGCATGCAGGCGCGAAAATCCACGTGCCTAAAGGCACGATCTCGATTTGGCGGGCGTTTTATTTCGGTCCTCTCTGACGGGCCGCTGCGTTTCGCCTATGAACCGACGTGAATGTGATTGAGCGAATGGAACAGTCCGAAAACATTCAGCAGCCACAGGACGACGACGATCACCACGACCGCGTTCAGGATGGACTTGATCGTCGACTGCATCGGGATGAAGCTGTTCACCAACCAAAGCAGAACACCAACCACAATCAGAATGAGCAATATCTGTATCAGGGGCATGATTTCTTGACCTCGCTTTCTCCTGCAGGAAAGACAGGCCGGCTTCTCCGGGAGGTGCTCCTTCAGCGTACTCAGCCGAGCATACGAGGCAGGGAAGAGATGGTCGATACGGCGAAACGCCTACATTGCCGGGTAATTCGACCTACTGGAGGCGCTTCTTAAAGGGTATTCCGGTGTTTTCTTCGAATTAAGGCAATCGCGCAGCGAGGCTTGGGCGCGATGTTGCGCCAGGCCAGAGCAAGTGCGCGGCGCAAACTCGCTTTGTTTGCCGAGCGGAGACGCACTGTTGTCGCGCCGCGAACTCCCCACGCGCCTTTCGCGGGAGCGAAGATATGCGGCTCGGCTTCGATGAGAAACACTTGTTCCTTGGGCGGAAGTTTCACCATGCCGTAACCTTTTTCGGGGTAGCCGAGCGTGGCGAATACTTTGCCGCCGACGCGAAAATCGGGATGATCCTGGTGCGTGCTTTCGACGGCCTCGGGCAAGCGGAGAGCGATGCGGCGAAATTCGGCGGGTGTCACGGGCATCGTTTACACCTTCAAAGCAGCGGCATTCGCGAGAAAAACGTCGCGCAGCGATCGCGCGGGGCGCCCGGTGAGAAGCTCCACGTGGTGCGAGCAGACGGAGAAGTAGTGTTCGCGGACCGCGCGCTCGTAGGAGAGCATTTCCAGGCTGCCCCAGACGCCTGTGCCGTCGTCGTTGGCCATTCCTTCGACATATTCGCGCGGCACCCCCGCGGCGTCGAAGAACGCCAGCTTTTCTTCCGGCGTTACGGCGACGTACTCGACGGGTTTGCCGCCAAGCTCGGACGCGAGCTGAGCCGCATCGGCGAACGTATAGAGCTCGGGCCCGGTGATTTCGTATGCGGCGCCCTCGTGGCCCGAAGAAGTGAGTACCGCAGCGGCGGAAGCGACGCAATCTTTTTTCGAGACGAATGCCATACAACCACTGCCCGTGCTCATCACCAGCTTTCCCATCTGCAGTGCCATCGGCGCGATCATCGTGGCGATGATTTCGGCATACTGGGCATCGCGCAGAAACGTGAAGTTGATGCCGGAGCGACGCAAAAGCTCTTCGGTGAAATAGTGGTCCGCGCATGCGAACGACGGGCTCTTGGGATGAATCCCCACGCTCGACGTGTAGACGATGTGCTTGACGCCGGCTTTTGCAGCGACCTCGATTGCAGCGCGATGCTGCCGCTGACGGCGCGGGCCGACGGCCAGCGTGCTGATCAGCAGCATTTTGTCGGCGTCGGCCAGCGCGGGTACGAGCGTCTCAGGCTTGTCGAAATCTCCGGCGCGAACCTGCGTGCCCCGCGCGGCGGACTGCGCAAGCGCAGCGGGTTTGCGCGTCACCAGAATCAATTCCGATGCGGGCACCTTCTCAAGCAAGAGTTCGGTGACCTGGCGGCCGTAGCTTCCCGACGCGCCCGTGACGACGATGCTCATGTTTTCTCCAAAGAGCGAATTGCGACCGGCGATCTTAGCACTCTTGACCGACCGGCACGAGCGGCTTGACATCGCAGGGACGCGCGGAGAGTATCGTTAGTTTCGCGAACCGCGCACGGAGCCAATAGGCAAAGGGAGCAGCGAATTGAAGCATGTGAGGCTGGGGAATACGGGGCTGAGGGTATCTCGGCTGTGTCTGGGGACGATGACGTTCGGGTATCAGTGCGACGAGGCGACTTCGTTCGCGATTCTCGATCGCGCGGCGGAAAAGGGAATTACGTTTCTCGATAGCTCCGACGTGTATCCGCTGGGCGGCGGGCTCGAACGCGCCGGACGCACCGAAGAAATCATCGGCAAGTGGATCCGCGGAAAGCGGCACGACTGGGTGATCGCAACGAAATGCTTCGGCGCAACCGGGCCGCAGCCGTTTCACGCCGGAAACAACCGGCGGCACATTTTCGATGCGATCGATGCATCGCTGCGGCGGCTGGGCACGGACTACGTCGACCTTTACCAGCTGCACGGCTACGATCCGGAAGTGACGGCGGACGAAACGTTGAGCGCGCTTGATGCGATCGTGCGAGCTGGAAAGGTTCGTTACATTGGGTGCTCGAATTATTTGGCATATCAGCTGGCGCGGGCGATCGGGCGAAGCGACGCGCGAGGATTCGCGCGATTCGTCTCTGTGCAGCCGCGCTACAACCTGCTGTTTCGCGAATTCGAGCGCGAGCTTTTTCCGCTGTGCATGGAGGAAGGCATCGGCGTGATTCCGTACAATCCGATCGCGGGCGGCTTGCTGACGGGCAAGCACGACCGGACGAAGCCGCCGAGTGAGGGAACAAGATTCGCGTTTGGCGGGCGCGTGAGCCAGCTTTACCAGGGCCGCTACTGGAAGGAAGAAACATTCGACGGCGTCGATGCATTGAAGGGTGTGGCAGACGAGGCCGGGATGTCGCTGACGACGATGTCGGTGGCGTGGGTGCTCGCGCAACCGTGGGTGACGAGCCCGATCATCGGCGCAAGCCGCCCGGATCAGCTGGATGCGACGGTCGCCGCGCTCGACGTGACGCTTGATGCGGCGGTGCTCGCGAAGCTGAATGAAATGACGGCGCAGTTTCGGTAGAGCGGCGGACAAACGCCGAGGCAAGCCTCGGCTCAAAAGGGCGGCGGCGAGCCGCCGCACTCCACATGCTATCGCGACGCGTGCTTAATGGAGGATCCGGACTTTGACATCTGATAGGAGAAACGAGCGGATGCTGCCGTCGGGAATATCGATTGACGCGTTTGAGCGGGCGCTTGATGCTTTTGCGCGGGCGATTGGCGATGAATGGGTTGTGCGCGGGGGAAAGGAACTCGCGGAGTATCGCGATCCCTTTGCGTTTGCGTCGAGCGATCCGGCGGAATTTGCGCCTTCGGCTGCGCTGAGGCCGGGCTCGGTGGAAGAGATTCAGGCGATCGTGAGAATCGCGAATGAATGCAGGATTCCGCTGTGGACCTTTTCGCGGGGGAAGAATCTCGGGTATGGCGGGCCGGCGCCGAGAGTTTCCGGCTCGGTGGCGCTCGATCTCGGGCGGATGAAGAAGATCGAGATCGATGAAGAGCTGTGCTGCGCTGTGGTCGAGCCCGGCGTCACGTTTTTCGATCTGTACGACTACATCTCCGAGCGAAAGCTGAAGCTCTGGATTTCGGTGCCCGCGCTCGGATGGGGCAGCGTGCTGGGCAACGCGCTCGATCGCGGCATTGGCTACACGCCTTATGGCGACCATTCGGAGAAACTTTGCGGAATGGAAATCGTGCTCGCGAATGGCGAGCTGATTCGCACGGGCATGGGGGCGCTGAGCGGCGCGAAGACGTGGCAATCGTTCAAGCCGGGTTACGGGCCCTCGGTCGACGGGCTCTTCATGCAATCGAATTTCGGCGTGGTGACGAAAGGCGGCTTCTGGCTGATGCCGCAGCCGGACTTTTTTATCGCGTGCGACCTGCATTTCGAGCGGGAGTCCGACCTCGAAGCGATCGTGGACATCACGGCGCGGCTGCGGCGCGAGGAAATCATTCAGAATACGGCGGTACTGAGCAATGCGGTGCGGCTGATTTCGCGGCGCGGGGCGCGTAGCCAGTGGTTCGCGGGCGACGGGGTGGTGCCTGACGATGTGGTGGAGAAGGCGCTGCGCGAGAGCGGGCTCGGAGCCTGGAATCTGACGTTCGCGACGTACGGGCCGGAAGAACTGGCCGATGGGCGGGAGAAAATCGCGCGCCAAGCGTTTGCGGCGATTCCGGGCGCGAAGTTCGCGAGCAAGAAATTCAATGTCAAGGCTACGCCTGCGGACGAACTGGCGGCGTCGATGGGTTCGGAAAGCGCGCAGGCCGGAGTGCCATCGCTGATTCCGCTCGGCGTGCTGAAGTATCGCGGCGAAGACGGCGGGCATCTCGGATTTTCTCCGGTGGTGGCGCCAAGCGGAAAAGAAGCCGTGAAGCTGGCGAATCTCGTCGGAACGCGGTGCCACGAACGCGGATTCGATTATTACGGCGGGTTTTCGTTCGGCGTGCGACACCTGTATTCGGTGATGATGATTCTCTACGACAAACAGAGTGACGAGCACCGCGTGCAGGCCAACAAGCTGTGCGAAGGGCTGGTGGTCGAGGCGGCGAAGATGGGCTTCGGCGAGTACCGCGCGCACGTCGCGTACATGGATCTGATCGGGGAGCAGTACGATTTCAACAATCACGCGCTGCGGCGGTTTATCGAGACGCTGAAGGATGCGGCCGATCCGAACGGAATTTTATCGCCGGGGAAGCAGGGGATATGGCCGCGCGGAACGCGGCCGAAGAGAAATCCGGTGTAATTCCGCCCGGTTCATCCCTCGATCTGATCGCGCTCGTTTTTCTTGCTTACCTTCAAAGGCCCCACCCTCACAAACCGAGGATGGGGGCACGCGGAAAATCGAAGTCAAAGTCAAAATCGAAATCGCAAAGCTAAGGCACGAGGGCCGGCGAGACGCCGGCGCTACGGGCGCGATCAGTGGCTGGCGGCCTGGCTGCGGCGCCAGGCGTAGTAGCCGTCGAGCACTTTCAGTTTGTCGATGTTCGGCACTGGGATCGGGTGCGACGGATCATCGAGATTCATCACTTGCTGATCGGCGTCGGTGAATGCGGGCCACGTCGGCAGACCCGATCCATTGGGATCGCCCGTCTTCGCGAAGTTCACCCAGTAGGAAGAAATCTGTTCGGATACGGCTTTGTCGTCGTCATGGGCAGGCATCGTCTCCATGAAATTGCCGAAGACGTAGGCCATCTCGCTGCCGTGAGCCGCGCCCCAATCCTTGAATGCCGGCGTATCAGGGTAGTTGGGGCGATGGCTGAAATAGTAGACGAAGACTTTGCTCTTGCCCGTTTGCGATTGCAGGCGAGCCCAGGTCCATGTGGGCCACGCGAAGGCGGTATCGCGGAAAATGTCGCGCTCGGAATGAAGAGCCTGCGAATCCGAACCCGCCGGATAGACCGAGAAAATCTTGTCCGCGTATTCGCCGTAGCCGGAGCGGACCATCTGCTGGAAGCCCGCAATCGTAGCGGCGGGAACGAAGAGCGCGCCCTCGTCCGCATTCGTGCCGATAAGGACGGGCGTGTCGTTGTAGCGGCCAGCTTTATAGAGAAGATACTGATCCTCGGGAAGCACATAGCCATCGAAATCGGGCCACGCGCCACCGACGCCCGGAACTTGTAATTTCATGATGACTTCGGCCGGAATTTTCCGCGCATCGGCAATGGAGGAGACGCTCATTTTCGAGAGTAAAGCGGCGCCGTCGTGTTCCGCGGTGGCGAGCGAAATCATGTTTTCGCCGCCCCCGCCATCCGCGCGCGCGGGCGCGAAATTGCCTCCGCTTTCTGAGATGGCGCCCTGGAAAAGTCCTTTGGCCAGCGGTGAGGCAGCCAGCATGCTGACGGAGATTCCGCCGGCGGATTCGCCGAAGATGGTGACGCGGCGCGGATTACCCCCGAACCGGCCGATATTGCTGTGCACCCACTCGAGGCCGGCAATCTGGTCGAGCAGACCGTAATCGCCGGAATGGCCGCGCTGCTCGGCGGTGAGTTCGGGATGCGCGAAGAAACCGAACACGCCCACGCGATATGCGACGCTAACGACAACCACCCCTTTTTTCGCAAGGTTCGTCCCGTCGTACAGCGGGTACCGCGTAGCTCCGCTCGTGAATCCGCCGCCGTAGATCCAGACCATCACGGGCAGTCTATCTTTGGGTGATTTCGCCGGGGTCCAGACGTTGAGATAGAGGCAATCTTCGCTGAGCGGCACGGGATTGATGCCGAAGGCCGGCAACACAGCCGGAACCTGCATGCAGGCGGGCGCAAATTTATTCGTTTCTTTCACGCCCTTCCAAGGTGCGGGCGGTTGAGGTGCGCGCCAGCGGAGATCGCCGACGGGCGGTGCAGCAAAGGGAATGCCTTTGTAGACGGCGATGCCGTCTTCGACCGTTCCCTGCACGAGGCCGGCTTCGGTGCGGACGGGCTTGGGCGCTTGCGCGGGAAGCGCGGGAGCGGCAAACGCGAATGCGGCCGCGCACGCAAGCGCGAAGGCGGCGAATCCGAGGGTTCCTTTTTTCATGGTCGATTCCTTTTGGCCGACGTCCCGTTTGGTGCGGCGAGCACCATGAGCCGCGGGCATCCTACATCGAATTGCGCAAACGGGAGCGATGCGAAAAGCGCTTACGTGCGATTGACAACAAGTTCAGTGGGACGCTTGCGTGGAACGCGCCGGCCGGTGTGCCCCGGGAAGTTCGCGAGCACGGGTCCGTCCCAGAGGCGGATGATCCTCTCTTTGAAAAGCCAGCGGCCGCGAAATTTGACGAGCTTATCGTCCCAATAGCCGGCGAAGCGGATGAGATAGGGAGGCTCGCCGCGGCATTCGGTGACAAGGGCGAAGGAGCGCGCAGAGCAGCCGCGGCTGTCGCCTTTTATCACCGTCTGGCTGAGGTGGTGCTGGCGCCCAGGGAAACCCGGGACGCTGCGAAAGTGTTCGCCGAGTTTGCGGATTCCGGCGGCGCCTTCCCACCGGTCGGGCTCCTCGAAGACTTCTTCGATGACGACGGCGTCTGGAGTAAAGCAGGCGACGAAGGAATCGACATCGCCCGTGTCGAGCGCCCAGGCGTAGCTAGCCATCAGGTCGTTGATTTCGATACGATCGGCGACGGTGAGAGGCTTCGCTTTCGCGGGAGATTTTTTTTTCGGCATGCTCTCAATTCCCTCGAAGAGATTCTTTCCGCCGCGGCGGACTCGGAATGGCGGCCCAAGCGGCGGTGCGGCGTCAGTAGCCGACGGTGAAGCGCTCGCGATGATGCCGGGGGTGCTCGAGTTCGTCAAGCATGGCGACGGCGTAATCCTGCAGCGAGATGTGGCTCTTGCCCTTTTCGTCGTAAAGCACCTGATCTTTACCGACGCGATATTTGCCGGTTCTCGCGCCGGGAGAAATCATCACGGAAGGCGCGAGAAAGACCCAATCGAGGCCGCGCTCATTTTTCAGCAGGTAATAAAGCTCGCGGGTGCCGCGAATGCCGGGTTTGAATGGCTCATACGCGGCGGGAAACTCGGGCGAATCGAGGAATTCGACGCCGGCGGGCGTCTTCAGGCTGGCGGCTCCGCCGACCGCCAGGAAGCGCTTTACGCCGGAGCGTTTCGCGGCAGCGATAATCGCCCGATGGCCGCGAACATGGCGGTGGTAAACCTCAGGGCCGGGAGTGCCGCGCTTGGGATTGAAGGCGCTGACGATCACGTCGTGGGGCGCGAGGATTTTCGCAAGCCGCTCACGATGCAGCACGTCGGCCTGCTTGATTTTAAGATTGGGGCGCGGCGCGAGGCGCTGTGGATGGCGCACGATGGCGGTGACTTTATGGCCGCGGCGGAGCGCCTCCGCTAGGATCTTGGAGCCGACGTATCCCGTTCCTCCGATCAGGGCGATTTTCATGCGGAAATCCTCCGAAGGCTTCGTTCGCGCGATTCGCGGAACGCGCGGTTGACAGAAGCCGAGATCGGAGCGACTTTATCACATCACCGGGCAGGACAATTCGTCCGAGTCTTTGAGGCGGGAAACCATGATACATGCGCGGCCGTTTGGGCAGATGGCATCGACGATGAAGGAGCCGAAGCTGGAGTTTGCGTTTGAAGTGAGGCTGCACTTTTCCCGCGTTCAGACGATCAATAACATGCCGACGGGCGCGGGGCGCGGCGGGGTTTACCTCGGAACCGGGGAATTCTCGGGGCCGAAGCTGAATGGCAAGGTGGTGCCCGATAGCGGCGGCGATTATGCGTTG
>Ga0335074_10014450_pt1 | contig 11070 bp, 7 predicted proteins | sample Lox_Sample_23_FD_206715 | JGI IMG/M metagenome (GOLD analysis project Ga0335074, IMG submission 206715) | Soil microbial communities from Loxahatchee National Wildlife Refuge, Florida, United States - Lox_Sample_2.3 | ecosystem: Environmental > Terrestrial > Soil > Wetlands | place: USA: Florida... | reverse complement strand
TGAAGCCCGCGAGCTGATGAAAGCACACGGGAAGATGGCCTATCTGGCCCAGCGGAATCCCGCCCTGAGCCGGGAGCAGTTCGTCAGGCGCTGGCGACAGCACGGCGCCCTCGCCATGGGCCTGGCCCGATGGGAGTCCATCGGACGCTACGCCCAGTGCGATTGCCTGCCTGTTCCGGCCGGGCTGAGCCGTGCGTCGCAGGAGTACGACGGCATCGGCATCATCTGGTTCACCGACACAAACCCCGGCTCCCGCGCCGACCGTGAGCTGATGCGGGCCGATGAGCGTGAAACGTTTTCGACATACGTAGATGAAATCGCACTGCTCCTGAACGAACGGGCCAGCCGGGACGGTCACGGCCCCGTCAAGGCTAACCATTTCCTAGCGCGGCACCGTGACCTCACCCAGGACGAGTTCACGGCGCGGTGGCTTGAGCACGATATCGATCGCGGACCGCGCGCCCGCCTGGTGGCGCGCTACACGAGAAACGAGGTAATCGACGTCAGGCCCGATTGCCGTCTGGAGTTCGACGCCTACGACGAGTACTGGTTCGAGTCGGGCGCAGCGCTGTCCGAATACTTCTGGGGGGGCGGCCCGGATCCCCTCGGTCGAGGGTGGATCGACGACCAGCGCTCGGTGCTCGTGGTAACGAACGAACTGCTGCTCTACGACTTCCTTTAGCGGGACGCCCGTGAAGTTTGCCCTGAGCCGCGAGGAACAGTCCTACGCGGACCAAGCGCGCACCTGGCTCAACGAGCACCTGGTGGGCGAGTTCGCGCAATGCCGTGGCGTGGGAGGGCCTGCCGATGACGACGCGTGGGATGTCCGCATCGCCTGGGAGCGGGAGCTCGCGGCCGGCGGCTGGCTCGGCATCAGCTGGCCGGCCGAATACGGCGGGCGTGGGGGCACGCTCCGCCAGGAGATCATCTTCGCGCTCGAGGCCGCCCGGCTGAACCCGCCGTACCGGGCTTCGGTGCAGGGCCTGGAACTGCTCGGCCCGATGCTGCTCGCCTTCGGCTCCGAGGTGCAGAAGCGCCGTTTCCTGCCCCGGATCCTGGCCGTCGAGGAGTCCTGGGCCCAGGGTTTCAGCGAGCCGGGAGCCGGTTCCGACCTCGCCGCGGTGCGCACCCGGGCCCGCCTGGACGGCGGCCAGTGGATCCTGGACGGGCAGAAGATCTGGACCAGCATCGGTGCTCGCGCCGACTGGCTCTACGTCCTGGCCAGGTCCGACCCGGCCAGCGAACGACACAGGGGGCTGTCGATGCTGCTCGTCCCGGTGGCTCAGGACGGTGTGACCATCCAGCCGATCCGGAACCTGTGCGGAAGCAGCGAGTTCTGCCAGACGTTCCTCGACGAGGCACGAACCGACGCCGACCTCGTGGTGGGTGCGCCCGGCGACGGCTGGCGGGTCACTTTGGGAGCGCTCGGAACCGAGCGCGGCCTGAGCCTGGCCGCCCACCAGATGCGCTTCGTCCACCAGGTGGAACGGCTGGCGCAGGACCTGGGGGGACGGCCGGCGGCCGAGCCGGTCCTCCGGCGCCAGCTCGCCGACGCTTGGGCCAGCGCCAAGGTCGCGCACTGGCAGGCGCTGCGGCTGCTGGAACAGGCCATGGCCGGAGGACCGGAAAGTCACCTCCCGTCAGCCGCCAAGGTGTCCGCCTCCCGTTTCCACCAGCGGCTGTCGGTCCTCGCCCTCGACGGCCTCGGTGCCGCCGGGCAGCTCGTCGGGCCTGGTTACGGGCTCGACGAGGTACAGCGGGCCACGCTGGCCGCGCTGGCCGAGTCGATCTACGGCGGGACCACACAGATTCAACTGAACATATTGGCCGAACGGGCCCTCGGCCTGCCCCGCTGAGGCCGGGGCGCCGGCCGGGCTTCGCGCCCAGCTGAGGCCGGTATTTTCCGGCTAGTAGGTGCGAAGGCCCATCGCGCGGGCAATGGCGTTGAGCTGAATCTCGCTGGTGCCGCCGGAGATGGTGGCCACGATGGACTCCCGCCAGCGGAAGCTCATGACGCTTTCGGTGGAGAAGCCGTGCCCGGCCAGGACCTGCATGCCGAGACGGGCAGCGGCGACATAGGTTTCCGAGCCCTTGAGCTTGGCCATGGCGGCTTCGCGGGCGGCGGGCTGGCGACGGGAGACGAGCCAAGCAGCGCGGTAGGCCAGCATCCGGGCCGCGTCGATCTCGGTCTGCAGGGCGGCCATCTTGTGGGCCAGGGCCTGGAACGTCCCGATGGGACGGCCGAACTGCGTCCGCTGCTTGGAGTAGGCGAGCATCTCATCCAGGGTGGCCTGGGCGACACCCACGTAGGCGCCGCTCATCAGCGCGCGCTCGAGCTCGAGGTTGGACATCATGACCTGCCAGCCGTCGTTCAGCGGGCCGACGATCTCGTCGGCTGGGACGACGACGTCAGTGAGGTACACCTCATAGGTGCCCAGCACGTGCCGGGCCAGGGTGGGGGTGCGGCGCAGCTCGACGCCCGGCAGGCCGGGATCGACGAGCAGCAGGCTGATGCCCTTGTGCTTGGGTTCGCTGTCGCCGGTACGCACGTACATGGCAATGTGGGTGCCGGGTACGCCCGCGCCGGTGCACCACATCTTCTGGCCGTTGATGATGAACCGGTCGCCGTCCAGGACGGCGCGAGTGCGCAGCGCGGCGGTGTCGGAGCCACTGTCGGGCTCGCTCATCGCGACGGCGTAGCGGAGCTGACCGGTGAACATCCTCTCGCGCAGGGTGTCCCGCTGCTGCTGGCTGCCCCACCGGTGGATGGTCAGGCCAATTACCACGCCGCCGATGTAACACATGGCGACATCAAGGCTGGCCCGGCCCAGCTCCTCGGCCAGCACCGTGAGCTCGATCGCGCCGCCGTCCCCGCCGCCATCCGCCCCGGGGAACGGCAGGGCCAGCCATCCCATGTCGGCCACGCCCTTGAACAGCTCCTCGGGGGTGGTATCGGTCTCGTCCCACTCCTTGGCGCGCTCGGGCGGGCAGACATCCGCGACGAATGCCCGAGCCACCTCCTTCAGCAGCCGCTGCTGGTCCGATAGGCCGAAGTCCACGGCTGACCTCCCCGCTGGGCGACCACTTGTGACGGCCAGATCTGGGCTCGCGGGGCGCCGCTGACCGTGAGCCATGGATGTGAGTATCAGAAAAATTATATAACTAGGTTACCTAGATAAGGCAAGTCGCCATGAAGGGTCGGGCTGAGCGAGGCTGCGCATCGGCCCGGTCTTGCCTTCCATCACAGAAAGTGGTAGATGATTAAACTTAGAACGATACTTCCTTAACCTCTTTGAAGGGCAAGGCGTATGACCGAGATGACCCAGCTGTTCATCGAGGGTCGCTGGGAGGAGGCGAGTTCGCCGGACGTGCTCGTGATCCTCAATCCCGCCACCGAGGAAGTCGTAGGAAGGGCGGCGGTGGCTGGCCCCCAGGAGGTCGATGCCGCTGTCGCCGCGGCCCGCAGAGCGTTCCCGGGCTGGTCAGCGCGGCCGGTCAGCGAGCGCGCGGAGTACATGTCGCGGTTCGCGGACGAGATCGACAAGTCCGGCCCGCAACTCGCCGACCTGCTGCTCGCCGAGACCGGCTTCCCGCGGGCCCACTGCGCCTACGAGGCCAGCCAGCTGTCGACGCTGCTCCGGCACAACGTGAGCCTGGCGGGCGCGATCGCCTTCGTCGAGCGCCGCTCTGGGGCCAGCGGAGCGCAGGTCGAGATCAGGCATGAGCCGGCCGGGGTCGTGGCCGCTATCGCCGCGTGGAATGCCCCGCAGTCACTGGCCGGGAACAAGATCGCCCCGGCGCTGCTAGCCGGCTGTACCGTCGTGCTCAAGCCCGCGGAGCAGACGAGCCTCGACGCGCGCTTCATCGCGGCGGCGGCGGAGCGAGCATCCCTGCCGCCCGGCGTGCTCAACGTCATCACCGGAGATGCCGCCACCGCGGCCAGCCTCGTCAGGCACGCCGGCGTGGACAAGGTGGCCTTCACCGGCAGCACGGCGGTAGGACAGCGGATTGCCTCGGCGGCGGCCGCGAACCTGACCAGGCTCAGCCTGGAGCTGGGCGGCAAGTCCGCGGCGATCGTCGCCGACGATGCGGACCTGGACGTGCTCGTCGCGACCATGCCGCCCGGGCTGCTGACGATCAACGGCGAGATGTGCGTCGCGCTCAGCCGGCTGCTGGTCAGCGAGGCGCGCGAGCCGGAGGTCACCTCAGCGCTCAGCGCGGCCTTCGAGGAGATTGTGGTCGGTGACCCGGCCGACGACCGCACCCAGCTAGGTCCCATGATCTCGGCCGCGCACCGCGACCGGGTGCTCGAGTACGTCCGCGGCGCCGTCGCGGACGGCGCCAAGATCGCTGTCGGCGGCGGTGTCCCCGCGGGCCTGACGCGCGGCTTCTACGTGGAGCCCACCATCCTCACCGAGGTCGACCCGCAGGCCACGGTGGCCCAGGAAGAGATCTTCGGCCCGGTGCTGGCCATCATCCGGTACCGCGACCTGGACGAAGCTCTCCGCATTGCCAACGAGACGTCCTACGGGCTGTCGGGTGCGGTCTACTCGTCCGATCCGGCCACCGCGGGCCGGCTCGCGGCGGGGATGCGTTGCGGCAGCGTCCACGTGAACAACGGGATGAATGTCGACATCAACGTGCCCTTCGGCGGGTTCAAATGCTCCGGCTACGGTCGCGAGTACGGCCCCGAGGGCGTCCTGGAGTACACCGAGACAAAAGCCGTCTTCCTGGATGGCGCTCACACCTAGCCCCCTTTATGTCCGTACCTCCCGCGCTCGTACGCGGGATCTGACCAGGAGGTCGACGCCGTGGCTGGAATCGTCGCAGGGAAAGTCGCACTGATCACCGGGGCCGCCCGAGGGCAGGGGCGAGCTCATGCCGTCCGCCTGGCGGAAGAAGGGGCCGACATCATCGCGATCGATGTCTGCAGGCCGATCGAGACCATCCCGTATGAGGGTGCGACCGAGGCTGACCTGGCCGAGACGGTCAAGCTGGTGGAGTCGTTCGACCGGAGGGTGGAGGCGCGGCAGGCCGACGTGCGCGACTACGGCGCCCTCAAGGCCGCGGTAGACGAGGGCGTGGCCGCGCTGGGCAAGCTCGACGTCGTGGTGGCCAACGCCGGGGTCATGGGCAGGCTGGTGAAAGCCTGGGAACTGACCGAAGAGGACTGGGACGTAACCGTCGGCGTCAACCTCACCGGCGTCTGGCACACGGTCAAGGCCGCCATCCCGCACATGATCGCTCAGGGTACGGGTGGTTCGGTCATCATCACCAGTTCCATGGCCGGCCTGCGCGGGGTGGCGAATATTGCCAATTACTCAGCCGCTAAGCATGGCCTGGTCGGCTTGTCCCGTACGCTGGCCAAGGACGCGGGCGAGTACGGAATCCGGGTGAACACGGTCCACCCGGGAAGCATCCCGACCAAGCTGCTGCTGCACGACACGCTCTACCGGATGTTCCGTCCCGACCTCGACGAGCCGAAGCTCGAGGATTGCGTCGACACCTTCAGCGCGCTCAACATCCTCCCTGGCCCCTTTCAGCAGCCCGAAGACGTCGCCAATGCCGTGCTCTGGCTGGCCTCGGATATGTCCCGGATGACCACCGCCGCCACGCTCACCGTAGATGGCGGCTCTTCCTTCTCGTGAGCTGGCCGCGGCGAGAGCATCTCCAGATCGGCCAGTAAGCCGCACTTGCCCAGGCGCTCGAAAAGTGCTGGGCCGGCCCTTGCGCCCGCGCCGCCGTCTTATTAGTCTAAATACGTTAGCTAATTAAACCTCATGATCTAAGTGCACTTAATCCGACCGACGGGCTGTGACCCGCGACGGGTGAGCGGTAGAGGACTCCACGATATGAGACCCAGGCAGAGCGGCCCTTCCCCGGATCGCCGGCGGATCCTGGCTGCCGCGCCGGCCGCCGCAGCCGACAGCGGCCGGGTGTCCTGGTCCAGGTCCGCGGGAGTCAGGTTCCGCTTTCCTCTGGCTTACCGGGTGGTGTGGATCGCCCTGGTCCTGCTGGTACTGGCGTGCGTCGTACTCGCCCCCGCCGCCCTGAACACGATCTCGCTGCGCATCGAGACCGCGCTGACCGGCGTCCTCATCATTGCGGCCCTAGGCGAGCTGCTGGTGGTGACGACAGGCGGGATCGACGTCTCGGCCGGCGCCATCATGACCCTGGCCGGCGCCATCATGGTCAAGACGACCAACGGCCTGGACTCGCGGACGTGGCCGGTCGCGGGCATCGCGCTCCTCGTCTGCCTGGCCGTCGGCCTGCTGAACGGCGTAATAGTCGCCGTCCTGCGGATCAACGCGCTAATCGTGACGCTCTCGATGGCCGGCGTCATCGCGGGCGCCGTGCTGGTCTGGACCGGCACGAACTTCTCGAGCTCCGGCCAGACGCCGGCCGCGCTCCAGTCGCTGACCCACAAGACGATGGGGCCGGTAAGCCTCATCCTGATCATCGCACTCGTGCTGGGCATCGCTACCTCGACCGCCCTGCACAACACGCGCCGGGGCCGGGATCTGGTCGCCGTCGGGTCCAACCCGATGGCGGCCCGGGCCCTCGGCATGCCCGTGATCTCGTACCAGGTCGCCAGCTACACCGTCGCAGGCGGCCTGTACGGAATAGCCGGCATCATCCTGGGGGGTTTCCTCCGGCAGCCGGACGTGAGCCTGGGCAATTCCTACCAGCTGGTCACCATCGTCGCGGTCGCCCTCGCCGGCGCCTCACTTGCGGGCGGGCCGTCGAGCGTCCTGTCCGTATTCGCGGCCTGCTTCTTCCTGACCCTGCTGAACGAGTTCCTCGCCGTGAAGTCGTATTCAGCCGGAGTCCAGGTAATGACGCAAGGCCTGGTCCTGATAGCAGCCGTAGCGCTCGTCACGGCGGGCGGGGGCCGGCGGTTCCTTCCTGCCTGGTCCGCGCGCGCCGGCCGCTAAGAGCCGGCCAGATGACTAAGAGGTAAGCAGATGAACGTATTTCCGCACCATCCCTCGCCCAGACCGGCACGGCCCCGGCGGCTGATCAGGTTCGCCGCCCTCGCCACGATAGCCGCCGGAAGCTTGCTCCTGGCGGCCTGCGGGTCGAGCTCGAGCTCAGGCTCGGCCACGTCCACGTCCACGACATCCGGCCAGAAGACGGCCTACACGGGCCCCGGCCTCAGTCCCTCGGCCCTGGCCTCGATGATCTTCAAGGCCACCTACGAACACGTGGCCGCGTCGTCCCTGCCGGCCAACCTGGTGGAGACGCTGCGCGTCGCGGGCGCCCAGCACCTGACCGCCGCGCAGCAGACGCTGGTCGCGAACTGCGTCAAGAACATGGGCTGCAGCACCGGCGGCAGCGGCAGCCTGACCGTCGGCATCCTCGATGCTGGCCCGAACGTGTACATCACGCTCTTCGACGCCGAGGGAGTGGCCCAGGCGCTGGCCTATCCTCAGGTCAAGTCGGTGAAGATCCTCGACGCGAACTACGACCTGGGCACGTTCCTGACCGACTTCCGTGCCTTCATCGCGCTGAAGCCGTCGATCCTGATCGTGAACAACTCCTTCGGGGCGTCCGCCCTCCCGCTGTTCAGGCAGGCCACCGCGGCCGGCATTCTGACCTTCGCGGCAGCCCAGGGAGTTCCCGGCGGCACCCCGGGCACGGACTTCACCAGCGGTGTGTACAACAACATCTGCTCGCTATGGACCGGGGCCGCCGAGACGGCGGTGGACAGCACGACCTCGGGCAGCAAGGTGGCGGCGCTGCTGACCGGCCCCCAGGGGGGAACCTATTCCTCGGAGAGCTGGCCCTGCATCAAGCAGGTGCTGGCCGCGCACGGATGGACGGTCGGCTTCACCGGTTACACCAGCTACACCCCTCAGGGCGAGGTGTCGGCCGCGAACGCCATGCTGGCCTCGGGCAAGAACATCGCCGCGGTGTTCTATGAGTCCGGGCCGGACAACATCATCAAGGCCTACCTGTCAGCCGGCAAGACCCCTCCGGATTTCTACTCGGCCGGTGGTGTCTCGCAGGGCACCTACGCGCTGTGGAAGCAGGAGCAGGGCACCGCGCACCAGTTCAACATCTACGTGGGCAGCCTCCAGCCCTGGGAATACCGGGTCGGGGTCACCGCGGGCGTCGACAAGATCGTCGACGGTACGCCCATCCAGGCCGATGACATCTTCCCGCGGGCCACGATCCCGATCCAGCAGACGCTGAGCTTCGCGCAAATCGGCGCGCCCGCCTCGACGGCCATCATGCCGTTCCTGCCCACGTCGACGCTGAACATGCTGTTCGGATAGGGCGAGTGCCCGTCCCGGGCGGATGGCCGCGCCCCAACCCGGAGTGAGGATCACGATCGTGACTGCCGCGCTAGAACTGACCGGGATCGTCAAGACGTTCCCGGGGGTGCGCGCCCTGAGCGACGTCTCGTTCACCTGTCAACCCGGCGAGATCCACGCGATCGCGGGGGAGAACGGCTCGGGGAAGTCGACGCTGATCAAGGTGGCCGCCGGGGTGCTCAGCCCGGACGCCGGGACCATCGCCATCGGTGGCACCCGCCTTGCGCACGCGAGCCCGGACCGGGCCAGGGCCCTCGGCCTGATGACGGCCTACCAGGACACCGCCCTGGTCCGGGACCTGACGGTGGCGCAGAATTGCGTGCTGTCCTGGCGCAAGCTGGGCGGGACCAGGGCCGGCGCGGCCGAGCAGGTCGAGCGCCGCCTCAGGCCCTTCGACCCGCCGTTCTCGCTGAACGCCCGGGTCGCCCAGCTCAGCCCGGGTTCCCGGCAGCTCCTCGAGGTAGTCCGTGCGCTGGCCAGCGACCCGAAGGTCCTGGTGCTGGACGAGCCGACCGCCGCGCTGGATGCCGGGACCGCCGAACGGTTGCAGGACATGCTGGTCCGGGCGGCCGGGCAGGGCGTGGCGGTGGTGTACATCAGTCACCGCCTGGAGGAGGTCGCGCGGCTCGCACACCGGGTGACGATCCTGCGTGACGGCGTGGTGCAGGCCACGCTGGACGGCGCGACCTGGCATATCGACGAGGTCGTCGGCCTCATGGTCGGCGCCCCGCTCGAACTGGCGTTTCCGGCCAAACGCGGGGCCATCGAGACCGGCCCGCCGGCCCTGAGGGCGAGCGGATACGCCGGTTACCGCTTCGGGCCCGTCGATCTGCACATCCAGCCAGGCGAGGTGGTCGGGCTGGCCGGCGCGGAGATGAACGGGCAACGGGAGATCGTCCGCGCGCTGGTCGGCCTGCTGCCCGCCCACGGCGAGGTAGAGATCGCCGGGACCGAACGCAGGATCACCTCCCCGAGCCGCGCCGAGAACGCCGGCATCCAGTTCCTTACCGGTGACCGGGCGGCGGAGGCGATCTTCCCCCCGCTCGCCGTGATGCGGAACGCCAGCGTCGTGCGCTGGGGCAGCCTCGGCCCGGCCGGGTGGATCAGCCCGCGCCGGGAACGCCGCGAGTTCACCCGGGCCGCCGGGGCTCTCGGCATCACCGCGGCAGCGCCCGAGCAGCCCATCGGCCAGCTGTCCGGCGGGAACCAGCAGAAGGCGGTGCTAGCCCGGGCTGTACTCAAGCCCTCGCCCATCCTCGTCCTGGACGAGCCCACCCAGGGCGTTGACGCCCGGACCAGACTGGACATCTACCGGATCATCCGAGGCCAGGCCCAGCAGGGCACGGCGGTGCTGGTGAACTCCTCGGACTCGGCCGAACTCGCCGGACTCTGCGACCGCGTGTACGTCATCTCACGCGGGCGGATCGTCGAGGAGCTGGGCGGCGACGCGGTATCCGACCACGCCATCGTCGAGGCCTTCGTCAACGCCAAATCCGCCGCGTCGGCCGTCGCCGACAGCCATACCGACGCGACTGGCTGGCGGGCGAAGCTGCCCAGCCTGATCGGGCGGTCCCGTTCTCAGGTGATCCCGGTGGCCGCACTGGTCGTGCTCATGCTCTTGGTGGGCACGTACGGCGCGGTGAAATCCAGTTCCTTCCTCGGGTCCAGCAACCTGTCGAGCCTGCTGATCGCGGCGGTGCCTATCCTGTTCGTGGCGCTCGGCCAGCTCGCGGTCCTGGTCACCGCCGGGTTCGACATATCCGTCGGCTCGGCGATGAGCCTGGCCGTGGTGTTCGTGTCCCTGGTGGCTGGCTCCGGCAGCTTCCTCGGCGTGCTGCCCGGGATCTTCGCCGCGCTGGGGATCGGGATCCTGATCGGGCTGGCCAACGGCCTGGTGGTACGCGGACTCAAGGTCAACGCGGTGATCGCGACGATCGCCATGCTGAGCATCCTGTCCGGCCTCGCCATTATCCTCCGCCCCCAGCCCGGCGGGCTGATCGGGAGCGGCTTCACCCAGACAGTGGGCAAGCAGCTCGGCATCGTCCCGGTCGGGATCTTGATCGCGGTGGTGGTGGCGGTCGCGGGTGACCTGATCCTGTACCGCACCACGCCGGGCCTGGCCGTACGGTCCACCGGCCTGGACGAAGTGGCCAGCCGTCGCGTCGGGCTGCGGGTCGGCTCGATCAAGGTCGGCGCGTTCGTCGTATGCGGTGTGTTCGCGGTCGTCGCCGGGCTCTTCCTCGCCCCTCAGATCGGCATCGGCGACAACAGCGTCGGCGCGGGCTACGCCCTGCCGGCTTTCGCGGCCTGCTTCCTGGGCGGAGCCGGGCTACGCGGCGGCCGCGGCTCGTTCGTGACCACCGCCCTCGGCGCCATGTTCCTCGCCCTGCTGCAGAACGTCGCCCCGTTGGCGAACATCTCGCTGGGCTGGGTGAATGTCGCGACCGGGGTGCTCACCATCCTCGCCGTCGCGGCCTACGCGTCGGCGGGCGTCGGCAGGGCCCAACGCCGTCGCCGGGACGGCCACGCCCTCGTGGACCTCAGTCAGGACGAGAAGACGGTGACCCACGAGCCTTCTGCCAGTGCCACGTAGATTTAATCGCAGCCGATAAAGGCCGGAGGCAACCGTGGGACCGCTCGATGGTGTCCGGGTTATCGAGATGGCCGGGATGGGACCCGGGCCTTTCGCGGCGATGCTGCTGGCGGACCTCGGCGCCGATGTCGTCCGGGTCGACCGGTGGTCGAGTTCGGG
>Ga0335074_10014449_pt1 | contig 11070 bp, 14 predicted proteins | sample Lox_Sample_23_FD_206715 | JGI IMG/M metagenome (GOLD analysis project Ga0335074, IMG submission 206715) | Soil microbial communities from Loxahatchee National Wildlife Refuge, Florida, United States - Lox_Sample_2.3 | ecosystem: Environmental > Terrestrial > Soil > Wetlands | place: USA... | reverse complement strand
TGGAACTGGAGGGCACTCCGGGTCAGCGCCTCGGCGTCTACATCGCCGAGCCCGGTACACCTGACTACGACGCGATGGTCCTGCTGGACATGGCCGCCCAAGCCCGCACCGGGAAGCCGGCCGTGCAGCAGTACTGACCCAGACAGATCGCGGTGCACGAACGAGCCAGCCAGGCAACATCCCGGGAGGAAGGTGCGGTTCTACCGTGCCGGAGGTACCCGGCTCGGCACTGCCCCCGATCTCCTCAGCCTTAAGGACAAGAGCATGAGTATGAATGTGACCCTGAACAACGGCGTGGAGATGCCTGCGCTCGGCTTCGGCGTCTTCCAGACCCCGCCCGACGTGACCGCGGCATCGGTAGCCGAAGCGCTGCGCGTCGGCTACCGCCTCATTGACACCGCGGCGTCGTACTTCAACGAAAGAGAGGTCGGCGACGGCATCCGCAGCTCCGGGCTCGATCGGTCCGAAGTGTTCATCGAAACCAAGATATGGATCAGCGACTACGGCTACGACGAGACGCTGCACGCGTTCGACAAGAGCGCGGGCAAGCTGGGTGTCGAGCAGGTCGACCTGCTGCTGCTGCATCAGCCCGTCCCGACGCAGTTCGACAAGACCGTCGATGCCTACCGCGCCCTGGAGAAGCTTCTTGCCGATGCCCGCGTTCGCGCGATCGGCATCAGCAACTTCATGCCCGATGTCCTCGCGGCTCTACTCGAGCGGTCTAGCATCGTACCCGCTGTCAACCAGGTTGAAATGCACCCTTACTTCACCCAGCCGGACGTCCAGCAGGCGAACGATAAGCGCGGGATCCTCACCCAGGCGTGGTCCCCGATGGGCGGCATCACCAGCTACCGTGGCAACGGGCGGAGCACTTTCGACGATCCGGTCATCGCCCAGATCGCTGCCGAGCATGGCAAGACACCAGCCCAGGTCATGCTGCGCTGGCACCTGCAGGAAGGACGCTCAGCTATCCCGAAGTCGGTGAACCCCGACCGCATCGCGGCCAACTTCGACGTCTTCGACTTCGAACTCACCACCGACCAGATCGCAGCCATCGATGGCCTCAACACCGGCGTGCGAGGCGGTCCGGAACCGGAGACCGTAACTCCCGAGGCATTCGGGCGCGACATCCCCGAAGCTTGACGTGGATGCAAACTCCGCCCCGCCATGGCTGTCCGGCCGCTGAGCGATTGCTAGCGGCGCGCTCAGCCTGGCCCGTCTCAGCGGGCCGGCGTTTTGGGGCCTCGGCTCTCGGGTAGCGCGCCTTGATGAGGCCTAAGCGACGCGTGGTCTCGACAACGAGAGATCCGGTTTCGCGCGTATCGCCGCGGGCCTGTCCCCTAGCGTCACAATTCTTAGTTGCACCACGATTGCCGTAGCACGAGCGAATATCCGTCACTGCAGCGCGGGGATTGGCCTTGCGCTGCAACCTTATGCAAGCGAATTTGTCGAGCATCCGGACAGCAGGTCGACAAACCCATGAGCTGGTCACGGCCCTGTTCCACGATGGGAGGTGATGAACGCACGGGCCGGCTCTGACCGCGGAGCTGCAGCCGACACACACACCCGGGTGTGGCCGTCCGCGGGCAATGCCGGAAGCAGAACAGTCAGATGCCATATACGCGACGGATATCGGTGGCTGACGCCGCCGGTACCGGCTACCCGCACTACCAGGCCGGCATGCCAGTCGGCACCGAAAGTGCGACGATGGTCAGCGGCTATCTCGACAACGGAGCACATCCGCCGCTGCATGTTCACGACGTTGACCGGTTCTTCATCGTCCTTGACGGAAGCGCGACCATGTGGCTGGCGCACGATGCGCATCAGACGAAAGCCGGCGAGATACTCTACATTCCTACCAAATACCCGCATGGCAGTGACAACCACAGTGGCACGGACGAGCACCATATCGAGCTCATGGTGCCAGGCGTGCGTCCCGGAGACCCGTACCTGCGGCCGGTCGAATCCGCCGATGCGGTTCCGCTACCCGCGGCATCCCCGTATGTCAAGAGCGTCTCGGCCCCGCCAACCGAGGAGTCCAGCCACGAAAAACGGTGGGTGATGGCCGACGAGTCGACGGGCATTCACAGCGCCCGGATAACGGCGGTAGAGCGGACCGACCCGGGGGGCGAGCGCGAGCCGGTCAGCCGGACGCTGATCGCCTCATCCTCGTGACCGACGGCGAGGTGAATACAGACATCGCAGACTCGCCGGACCTTGTGCCGGCCGAGGCAGTGGTCGTCATCCCGGCGGGGGTGCCCCACCGTATCTGGAGCACATCGTCCGACCCGGTTCGCTACCTCGACATCGAGCTCCAAACGCCTGCCGCCTACGCGGATCTAGCCCCGGCCGGTTAGGCCAAGACCCGGCGCCGGACACCTGCCACGCAAGCGCCGCGCCCGCGTTGAGACGCGTGCTGGGCGCTATCCCAAGAATCTGGCCGTGGTTGCTCCACGCTCATACGACGCGCTGAGTGAAAGGAACGAGAGCCATGTCCAAGCTCGATCCAGCCCAGACGATCATCGTCCCGCCTGCCGACATTCCGTGGAAGGTGCCGGACAACTCTCCGCCGAACAGCGTGGCGGAGGCGACTCTCGCCGGTGGTGAGGACAAGGAAGGCGCGTACCTGGTGCTGATGAAGTGGTGGCCGGGGGTGGATGAGCGCCCCGCAGACCTACGTGACCGACCGGATATGCGTAGTGCTGTCGGGGGTGTGGTCGTGCAACAGCGGCCCCGACTTCGACCCCGCCCAGACGGTCCCGGTCCAGCCCGGCGGCTTCGTGCGCCGCGTGGCGGCGACCCCGCACTATGACGGTGCCCTGAAGGACGCAGCGGAGCCAACTGTCATCGCGGTCAGCGGGCTCGGGCCGGTCGGGCAGCAATGGATGGAACCGTCACAGCCCGTGCTGCGGCAGTTGTAGTCCGGCCAGGCCGCTCAGTTCTCCGGCTCGACATCACTCGCTCCGCCGCCCGCCGTGCTCACGCCGTGGCCTGCCGCGCAGGACCTCGCGGAAGGCGACGCTTTCCTCCCTCCCTGGAGGCTCGCGATGCGGTTCACCAAACTCGGACACTCATGCGTCAGGCTGGAGAAACGAGATGCCGTCGTGGTCATCGACCCCGGCGGCTGGACAGACGCAGCGACGGCCACGGCCGGAGCGGCTGCGGTCATGGTCACCCACGAGAATGACGACCACCTCGACGCCAACGCGGTGCGCAGCGCGCTGCAGGCCAGCCAGGAACTGACGCTGTGGAGCACTCCATCGGTCGCCGCAAAGTTCGCTGAGTTCGGCGACCGGTGCACGAGACCCGCCATGGCGATGCTCTGTCCGTCGCGGGCTTTGACGTGCACGTCCACGGCCACCTTCATGCGCCGATCCACCAGGAGATCCCGCAGGTAGCGAACACCGGCTTCCTGGTCGACGGCGAACTGTTCCACCCCGGTGACCATTTCACCGTCCCGGAGGAGCCAGTCCGGACCCTCCTCCTGCCCATCAGCGCCCCTGGCTCACGGCCGGAGAGATGATCGACTACTTCCGCAAGGTCGCGCCTGCCCGCGCCTACGCGATCCACGACGCGATCTTGAGTGACGACGGCCTCGGCATCATGACCAAGCTGATGGCGCTTGCCGCCGCCCCGACCAGCGCCCCAGTCGCGAGACTGGACCCTGGCACCAGTCTGGATCTGTGATTCGGGCAGGTCAGCGGCTTGATCTCTGCAGCTGGTACTGCCGGACATGACCGCTAGGTGGCCGGGATGACCGGGCTCGAGCTGGGGGTCTGCGAGCCAGGCTGCACGGTCACGAGGGTGCCAATGGAGAGGTACTGCCAGGCGGTACCGGCCGTACTCCAGGGCAGCTCGACGCAGCCCACGCTCTGCGGGATGCCGTACGAGGCCCGCGGATACCAGTGCACGGCGTAGTTGCCCCGGAAGTAGGAGATGTAGTAAGCCGGGCTGGAGTACGCGGTCCCGTTTGGATTCGTCCCTTTCAGGACCTGGTAGTAGTGCTTCAGATAGACCGGCGCCGTGCCAATCGGTGTCGGCGAGGCCGGGCTGCCGGTATTCGCGACGGACTGCAGCACCTGCTGGCCGTTGTGCCAGATCGTCAGCATCTCCGGGCTGCCCTCGCTGGCGATCGCGTAGGTGTAGCCGTCGGCGTTCATATCGCGAGCGGCCACCGCAGTCAGCAGGTCATCCCATACCTTAGGCCCGGCGATACCGTCGGCCTTCAGGCCGTGCTGCTCCTCGAACGCCATGACTGCGCCCTGGACGATCAGGCCGTCGGTTGAGCCGTCCCGCCAGAAACTCCGCAGTTCGCTCGGGTATCCGGACTCCCAGGTGAACTGGCCGTTTGGTGCCTTGTAGGCCGCCGCTAGCTGGCCGGACGGGTCATTGTCGGCCGGGACCTTCTGTCCAGCTGATGGCGTCCAGGTCAGCGGCAGGTAGCCGAGCTGTGCGAGCAGCTCGTCGAGCCTTCCAGCGGAGTAGGGAGCGGTCTGGAAGCTAATCTTCTCCGTGCTGGCGACACGGGCGCCACTGACTGAGCGCACGCCCCCAGCCCCACCGGGGATCGTGACGGTGATGCGCTGCGTCTGGTCGAAGCCGACTTTGGGGTCGAACGTCAGCGTGCGGGTGCCGGCCCCGTGCCAGGTACCAGCGATGTCCGGCGAGAGCCTCGGCATCGGCGAGGTCGAAGCGACCGGCTTGGAGAAGGTCACCGTGACCGGAGATGCGCCGCTCACGCTGGCGGTGTGATCAGCCGGCGTGACCGACGTCACATGCAGCGAGGGAGTAATGCTGGCGAGTGCGGCCCAGATTCCGACGACCAGCAGAATGGCGACGGCGCCTCCCACGGCCATGATTCGCGTCCGGAGATGTGTCGCAGAAAACAATCGGTTCCCTCGCTCGAAACTGGTGCCTGCGACATCCCGGATGAGCCGCGGTCATTTGTGCAACGCGGCCGTCCAGACCGGATCATCCCGGCAAGGCACACATGCGGGCCGACGCCAGGGCCAGCCATCGCGGCAGCGGAGGCTAGTGAGGCACCGTGTCAGTCAGCAGGCCGGCGGCGCAGGCTCGGGGTCAGCATGGCCGATTGCTGGTAGGCCTGGTCGAGCGTGCCGATGTCGGTGCCGGGCGGGACGATCTCGTCGATCTTGTCGAGGACGTCGTCGGTGAGCGTTAGGTCCAGGGCACCCAGCAGGTCCTCAAGCTGGGGCAGCCCCAGCCAGGACCCGGCCGTCACCGCCTACGTCGACCTGCAGCGCGTCGGCCGCATGAGCATGGGCCAAGGTGTCGAGACGCGAGTGCCGTTCCTTGATCTGGACCTCGTCCGGCTCGCCATGCGGCTGCCGATCGAGCTGAAGCTTCGTGATGGCCAGGAAAAGTGGATCTTGCGGCACGCGTTTGCCGACATCCTCCCGAGCTACGTCCGCCAGCGTCCGAAGAACCCGCTGTCACAATCATCTGGCCTGCATGAGCGTGTCTCGCTGTACCGGTCTCAGTTCGCCCGCATCTACCGCTCGTTCGGATACGAGCAGCTCGGCCCGATGCGCCGGAACTTCTCGGTCGTGCTCCAGGAACATGGCAACGACCTGGACGGAGCGCTGCGCGACGTCATCATGCAGCCGGATTACTCGATAGCCGAGCACGCTCGTGACCTAGCCGGGGCACTGCGCTGGAACGCGATCGGCGCCATGCGGCGGACCCGGAATCCCGTGAAGGTACCTGCGTCCTGATCTGACGTCCCGATCAGGCTGACACCCGGGTAACTCGGCGGCGATCCCGAAGGTATCGCACGATGGTCGCAGGCTCGCCTGCGCTGGACTAACGTCTGGACACATGTCTGGCACCACCGAGTCGACCCGCAGGCGGCTCACGACCCGGCAGGCAGACACCGTCCGCCGGCTCACCGAGGCTGCCGTCGGCGAGGCAGGGGAGTCAGGCTACGACAATCTCACGATCCGCGACGTGGCCCGCCGCGCCGGCGGGGCGACCGCGAGCTGGCCGGGCACGGACCCGAAGTACGGCTGCTTGAGCTCGCGCCCACTTCGGCGCCATGGTGGAAGCCAGCCTCGGCTACACCGCGTACGGGCACATGGCCGACCGCCTGGCCGACGCCGTCGAGCGGTGGAGAAGCGCATCGCTGACCACGCCAGGACGACCGGCGAGACACCCGGATCCTGGCACGACCGGAGACAAGGGAGTCTGCATGCGATACGGAGTCGTGCTGTTCACCAGCGACCGCGGGATCACGCCGGCGCGCGCGGCGCGGGCCGCGGAGGCGGCCGGCTTCGACTGCTTCTACGTCCCCGAGCACACGCACATCCCGGCGCGTCGCGAAGCGCTGCACCCGCGCACCGGTACTGCGGAACTACCGGACGACCGTTATCTACGCACGCTGGATCCGTGGGTGTCCCTAGCGATGGCCGCGGCCTGTACCACCACGATCCGGCTTGGCACCGCGGTCGCGCTGCCGGCCGAGCATGACCCGATCTCGCTGGCCAAGACCATCGCCACGCTCGACCACCTGAGCGTCGGCCGGGTCCGGCTCGGTGTCGGCTTCGGCTGGAACACCGACGAGCTCGCCGACCACGGCGTGCCCACGGCGAAGCGGCGGACCGTGCTGCGGGAGTACCTGGAGGCGATGCAGGCGCTGTGGTCTCAGCCGGAAGCGAGCTACCACGGCCAGTTCGTCAGCTTCGAAAGCTCCTGGGCCTGGCCCAAGCCGCATCAGCAGCCGCGCGTGCCAGTCGCGCTCGGTGCGGCCGGGACTGAGACGACGTTCGCGTGGATCGCGCGATCAGCCGACGGCTGGCTGACCACGCCCGGCGAGACCGACCTGGATGCGAAGGTCGCGCTGCTGCAAGAGCGCTGGCGGCAGGCAGGCCGCGACGGGCTGGCGACCGTCACGGTGCTAGCCGGGAAACCTGAGCCAGAGACGCTGGCGCACTGGGCCGGGCTCGGCGTCACCGACGTCGCGTTCGGCATGCCGGACCGATCCGAGGCGGAGGTCGTCGCCTACCTTGGCAGACTCGCGGGCAAGGTCGGGATCGCACCGGTGGTGGCACACTGACATGGCAGTGTGAGGCGGGGGACTACAACCTCGTGGTGAGCCGCGCCGACCAGATCGCCGGTATCTGATCGGCGCAGGCCTGCAGCCGGGCGAGACAGTCGGCCTGTACCTGCTCAACTCGACGGCCTACAGCGAGGAGCTGCTGGGCTGCATGCTGGCGCGCACCATCCCGGTCAACATCCACTACCGCTGCACCGGCCATGAGCTCCAGCACATGTTCCGCGATGGTCGCCTCGCCGCACCGGTCGTCGATGCAGAGCACGCCCCGCTGGCCGCCACAGCGGCGTCCTCCTGCCCCGCTCTGCGTCGCGTCCTTGTCACGGGCGGCGAACCGGACGCTGCCTCGTTCCCCTCTCGTTTGAAGGTGGCTGGCTAGGGGGATACGGTTGCCGCGGCGCATGCAGTGCGCCCGGACCGCACCGCTGCTCGTCTTGCGACCTGTCTTCGCTGTTCATCCTCGGGTCGGGCGGTGCGCTGCTGTCGCCCGCGGTTCGCGAGCAACTGCAGCGCCTGCTGCCGCACGTTTACATCACCCACCGGTTCGGTGCGTCGGAATCGGCACAGACCGCGAACTCGGCCGGGGTGCCGACGGCGACTCGCGGCTCACGCATGCAGGCAATGTCAAGTGCGGTACGAGGCACTGCACCCCGTCCGGCCCGGTGAGATGGGCAGGCTGGCTAAGTCCGGCCGCGTGCCGCTTGGCTGCTACTGCGGCGAGCTGGCCACGCGGACGACGTTCCCGGTCGTTACCGGGGCTCGGTACGCCGTGCTCGGCAAGGCTCACCCCGCCGTCCTCGGTGCGCTCGTCGCCGGCATCCCGGACGAGAAGTTCGGTGACCGGGTTGCTGCCGTCGTCCAGGTCCGTACCGGTGTCGCCGCCCCCGGCCGCGACGAGATGCGCGAGCACCGCCGGACCATGCTCGCCGGCTACAAGGGTCCGAGTCGCATCGAGTTCGAGCAGCGCGTCGTGCGCTCCCCTCGTGGCAAGGCTGGCTACCTGTGGGGCCCGCGCCACGCTGACGCAGTAGCTTAGGGAAGCGATGACCGAGTCCGCGGAGATTAGCTCAGGCCGGACCGAAGCAACCGGCCAGCGACTGCTTGCGCGGGTTCTCGGGCCCTCCGCTGGCGCAGTTGGTGAAGCCCTCTTGCGCTACCCCGAATACCGGCTCCGCAATGCCGAGAGGATTGTGGAGCGCACGGCGGGCTGCTGGCCGGCAGCCGCACTGCTGAGGGACGTGACGACCGCGCTGTTGCCTGGTCGAAAGTTGTTACCAGCTCAGTTCGCCGCGGACTCCGAAGTCGACGAGAACGACGCAATGAGCCACGCCATCGGCGGCCTGATAAGACTCAGGCTGCTTGACGACACCTTTTTCTACAACGACAGTCTCGTGCGCGTCATCTCGTCGATTACCGGGATGGAACTCTACGGCTGGGCACAGGGCCTGCCGGGGCTGTCGCCTCGCAGCTTTGCGTCAAAAGCTCAGCCCTTCGGGCTCGACGCTGGTATTCCCCGGCTGAGCTCTGTCAGTTTCCCCTCGCTTCCCGAGCAGCCAGGCGCAAGCAGGCAGGAAGCAGAAGCAGATACAGGCACAGCGGCAAGTCCGCCCGGCAGCGGAACGGGGCACGCCCGACTTCTGACGGGATTCTCTGTAAATGCCACTGAGCTGATATCTGGCTACTCGGGATCGTTGCCTCTACAGTCCTTCTAAGCGCCGGCAATTCTCAGCGAAGTGCGGAGCCTGGGGGAAGTGATGGTGGCGGTTCGTCGCGCCATGCGGGCATGCTGGGCCGCGGCGGTCCTCGCCGGGTTAACCGCGGCGTTGGCAGGTGCCGGGATTAGCAGCGCAGCTGCGCAAGGCGATCTCAGCAGTTCTGCGACTGCGCACTCATGGCGGATCGAGAAGACCTATCCCGTTTATCCGCTGCCGGTCAGGACCGCGAACAGCGTGTCCTGCCCGACCGGCCGGGACTGCTGGGTGGTGGGGCAATCCGCATCGGGAGCCGGGGAGATCGCGGTTACCGCCAACGGCGGCCGGTCCTGGGCGCCGGAGCCGGTTCCTGCCAGGACCGGTGGTCTGGCCGTGGTGCAGTGCCGCAGCAGTGCCGACTGCCTGGCGGTGGGGCGGTCGCTGTCCAGCGCTGGGCTGATCCTGGCGACCACTGATGCCGGCCGGACCTGGAAGTCGGAGCCGCTACCCGCCGCGGCGGGCGACCTGACTGGCCTGTCCTGCCTGAGCAGTTCGGACTGCCTGGCGGCAGGGCAGTCGCTGTCTGGTGCCGGGCTGATCCTGGCCACCACCGATGGCGGCCAGACATGGAAGTCGGAGCCGCTGCCGGCCGGAACAGGCGGCCTGACTGGCGTCGCCTGCCCGAGCAGTTCCGATTGCCGGGCGGTCGGGCAGAGCAGTTCTGGAGTCCCGGTGATGCTGGCGACCTCCGACGGCGGATCGGCGTGGACGTCACAGCAGCTTCCCGGCGGGCTTGACTATCTGGGCGGAGTGTCGTGCCCGACCAGCGCCGACTGCTGGGCCGTGGGAGACCTGTTCGGCCAGAACGCCGTCATCGTTGCCACGCAGGATGGCGGCTCGACCTGGTTTGAGCAGGCAACTCCGTTCGGGGCCAGTTATCTCGGCGGGCTGTCCTGCCCAACGCGGGCCCGTTGCCTCGCGGTGGGATTCGCTGAATCCGGAATCGGCGTCGTCGTAGCCACCACCGATGGCGGCGCAGACTGGACTTCGCCCGTCGTCAGCCCGGTCAACTTCGTGTCCGCAGTCTCGTGCCCGTCCATCAGTCATTGCTGGGTTGTCGGCCAGTCCAGCCGGCCGGCCGGACTTGTGATCGTGACGACGGACGGCGGCCGCGTCTGGAAGTTCCAGGGACTCCCGCACCAGATCACCGAGCTAGAGGGCGTCTCCTGTCCGGATAACACCCACTGCTGGGCGGTCGGGCAGTCCAGTAACGGCGCGAGCGTCGTGGTGGCCACCATCAACGGCGGCCGCACCTGGCGGTCGGAGGTCCTCCCGCAAGGTGGCATAGCCCTGCTGCTGAGCACTGTGTTCTGCCTGGACGACACCCACTGCTGGATTGTCGGGCAGTCAGCGTCGGGGGCTGGCACCGTGATTGCCACGAGCAACGCTGGGGGCAAGTGGAAATCCCAGGTCCTGCCGATCGGAGTCGGAGTCCTGTCGGGCATTTCCTGTCCGACGAGCAGCCGCTGCTGGGCAAGCGGAGTCACGGCAACGGGACAGGCGGCGGTGGTCACAACCAGCAACGGCCACAGCTGGAAGTCCGAGTCCCTCGCCATCCCGAGCGGAGTCAGCGAGCTCGACGGAGCGTCCTGCCGGGCTAACGGTCATTGCGTGCTGGCGGGACAGGCCGCGAACGGACTAGCGGCAGTCGTGGTCTCGGCCAACGGCGGCAGGACGTGGAAGTCGGCGGCCGTGCCCAGGATTGCCGGCTCCTTCAGCGCCATCGCGTGCCCGACCAGCGCCGACTGCCGTGCAGCGGGACAGTCACTGGCCAGCGGGCTCGTCCTGGCGAGCGCGAACGCCGGGCGCACCTGGACGGAGCAGCGGCTGCCAGACGACGTGGGTCAGCTTGGCGGCCTGGCCTGCCCGGCGGCCGCCGACTGCTGGGCCGTCGGCTTCACGGGAGAAGGCGTTCCGATGATCATCACTACGGTCCGCGCGACAAAAGCGGGATAGCAGACGTACTACCAGAGGAGGGGTCGTGGCTCGATTCGCGGTTCGCATGACGCGAGGTATCGGGGTAGGAGCCGTTGTGGCCGCAGTAAGCCTGGCCTCTGCGACGGGCGCGTCCGCGGTGGCAGGCGTGGCCAGAGCTCAGTCTCCGACGGTGGCCGCCGCTAAGGCCGCCAAGGTCCCGGCGGGCTTCAGGGCTAACTCCATCACCTGGGTGTCGCCGGAGCGCGGCTGGGTGCTCGGCAGCGTTCCATGTGCCTCGCCGGCGTCGGGCGCGCCGCCTTCGGCCGGCTGCGC
>Ga0335074_10014446_pt1 | contig 11071 bp, 13 predicted proteins | sample Lox_Sample_23_FD_206715 | JGI IMG/M metagenome (GOLD analysis project Ga0335074, IMG submission 206715) | Soil microbial communities from Loxahatchee National Wildlife Refuge, Florida, United States - Lox_Sample_2.3 | ecosystem: Environmental > Terrestrial > Soil > Wetlands | place: USA... | reverse complement strand
GGAGACGATGGCCGCCGCAGCGCGGGTGGGGCTTGCCGTGATCCAGCATGCCGAAGATACGCGCATGACGCAAGGGGCGAGCATGAATCTCGGACCGGTGTCGTTCAAGCTGGGTTTGCGGGGGATAGCTGCTGAGGCCGAGTCGAATATTGTGGAGCGCGACATTCGGCTGGCCGGCGAATTACGCGAGGCGCATCCGCATGTGCATGTAGCCCACTTGTCGACGGCTGCGGCGCTGGCAGCGGTCCGGCAGGCGCGGCGCAACGGGATGCGCGTGACGTGCGAGGTGGCGCCACATCATTTCCTGCTGACGGAAGAGCACGTGGGACTTTATAACACGCATGCCAAGATGAATCCGCCGCTGCGGTCGGCTGCGGACCGCGAAGCCATGATCGAGGGAATTCTGGATGGGGTAGTGGACGCAATTGCCACGGACCATGCGCCGCACGCGATGCACGAAAAGGAAGTTGAATTTGAAAATGCGCCGAACGGCATTACCGGACTGGAAACCGCGCTGGGGCTCTGTCTGCGCTGGTTGCACGAGGAGTGGAGGCTGCCGCTGGGACGGGTGCTGAACCTATTGAGCGCCCAGCCTGCCGCGCTGCTGGGCTTGAAAGGGCGCGGAACGCTGGCCGTGGGCAGCTTTGCCGACGTGGTGATTTTCGATCCGATGGCGGAATGGGTTTACAAGGCCACCGAGTCAAAATCGAAAGCGAAGAACACGCCCTTCGACGGGTGGACGATGCGGGGAAAAGTGCGGTGGACGGTGAGCGAGGGGCGGGTGGCGTATGCAAGCCGGCCGTGATTCGTGAATCGTGGGGCGTGAATCGTGGGTCGTGGGTCGCGATTCGTGGCGGATCATCCGCTCCTGGTGCGCAGCAGGGCGCGAATGTCGCGGATCTCGAGGATGGATTTCGGGGCGCCGTCGCGAGCGACAATCAGCATGGCCCGGCCAATCTCGTCAGTGGCGAGCACCTGATGGGGAAACGCGCGCCGCAGAATGGGAAAGAGCGGCCTGGCGCCGGCATACAGGAAGCGGTACCATGCGGTGCGCGAGCGAACGCCGAAGCGCGGCTCGATGACGCCAGGGCGGAACATATAAGCCGCCTTGAAGGGCAGTCGCAGCAGGGAATTTTCTGTGCGGCCCTTGACGCGCGCCCACATGCTGCGGCCGCGCTCGCTGGAGTCAGTTCCCATGCCGGAGACATAGACAAAGGTCATGTGAGGATTCAAGCGCGCGAGTGTCTCGGCAGCGCGCAAAGTGAAATCGTAGGTGACGCGCGAGTATTGCTCTTCATTCAGTCCGACAGAACTGACGCCGAGGCAGAAGAAGCAGGCGTCAAGGCCTGTGAGTTGGGAACTCAGCGACGAATAGTCGGTGAAGTCATCATGCAGGATCTCGCGCAGCCTGGAGTGCAGCCTGCCCGAAGGGGAGCGACCGATGGCGACAACGGAACAGACGCTTGGATCGAGGAGACACTCGCGCAAGACACCCTGCCCGACCATGCCAGTGGCACCGAAAAGAAGGACGTTCATTCGGGGGAACCCTCTTGCCGACGGACACCGCGCCAGCATACTCAGCGGTTGTCATCATTCTCTAACATAGCGCCTGGGTGCGTCTTAAGGACAGCGTGAAGGCTCGAAGCCGATGAGGTGCGGGATGGAGCGTGGAACGGCAATCCTGCGCCTGATGATTCGCGAAGCGCTCAATCGTCGCCAAGACGTTTGGCGAATGCGTAAAAAAAGTCCAGCGACTTCCAATAGGAATCGATGGGCAGTCGTTCATCGCGGCCGTGGGCACGCACATCATCGCGCTCGAGCGCGATGGCGGAGTAGCCATAGCTGGGGATGCCGGCCTGCGCGAAATAGATGGAATCGCTGGCCCCGGTTTCCATTTCGGGTGTGACAGTGATTTCCGGCCAGATGGCTTGCGTCAGGCTTTTCAGCGGCGCCCACACCTCTTCGATGGGAGGGGGTGGCACAATGGCCATGCGATCGGGAGCAGTCGCGGTGATATCTCCCAGACTTGAGATGTACTGCACGGTCACCTGGGGGTCGGCGAAGATGGAGATGAGTTGTTTTCTGATCTCTTCGGAAGAGTGGCCGGGGAGGATCCGGCAATTGACGATGGCCTGGGCGGTTTGCGGAAGAGCATTGTTGGCGTGGCCGGCATTGAGCCGGGTGGCTACGCAGGTGGTGCGAAATCGCGCATTGAAAGCGGGCTCGGCGCTGAGGCGCGCGGCAGCGGCCATGTCAGGAGGCGTAGCGAGAATCGCGCGCATATCGGCGGCCGTCTGTCCTGATTCGCTTTTGGAGAGATTGGTGAAGTAGGTTCGCGTGACTTCATTCAGCTCGAAGGGGAATGTGAAAGCGGCGAGGCGGCTGATTGCGGCTGCGAGCTGATAGATGGCGTTGTCGGGGCGTGGCAGGGAACTATGGCCGCCGCGATTGGTTACCGTGACCTGGTAATCCGCGTAGAGTTTTTCCGTGGCTTCGACTTCGGCGGCGACGGGTCGGCCGTGCTCCAACTCAACGCCGCCAGCGTCGGGATTGATGACGTAAGCTGCGTCGACGAGCTCGCGATGATTGCGAACAAGCCAGTCAGCCCCATTGAATTTGCCACCTTCTTCGTCTGCCGTAAGAGCCAGAATCAGGTCTCGCTTCGGCTGATAGCCTTCGCGATGCAGGCGCAGGAAGGTTGCGACAAGCGCGGCGTCGGAATCTTTCATGTCCTGGGTGCCGCGCCCGTAGTAATAGCCGTCTTTCTCGACGAACTGGAAGGGATCGGTGGACCAGTCGGAGCGCAGGGCCTGGACAACGTCGATGTGGCAGAGGAAAAGGACGGGTTTTTTCGCGGGCGTTCCGGCGGCGCGAAAACGCACGACGAGATTCTGCTTGCGCGGGTCGGGCCCCAGCAGATGGACGTCATCAGGCGAGAAACCTGCGTCGAGGAAAAGGCGCTGCATGGCGCGGGTTGCCGTGGTGACGTTTCCCTCTGGCGTGTCGGTGGTGTTGATCTCGACGAGTTGTTTGAAAATGGCCAGCGCCTGGGCGCGATCGTCTGCGGATGCGTGAGGCAGTTGGCCATGCGCCAGGGCCAGGGTGTCAAGGCCGATGGCTGCGCACAACACAGCAAGTATGACTTTGAACCGGTACATCGTGGCCTCGCGTTTTGGGGATCCGCGGACTTCTCAGTCGATCCGAGGTGTTCCACGGCGCAGGATAAGGCCGGTGATGCCGAAGAAGGCGATCAAGATGAGCGCAAGGAAGAAGTAGTAGGCCATGGGGTGAGCCCAGCCCGGCGAATACTTGAGGTCCTGTCCGACCCAAAGAAGCAGGACGGTGGCGATGACGGAGAATTGGGCGGCGATGACGAGGAAGGTATGACCGAGGTCGCGGCGTTTGTCCAGAGCCTCTACCTGATCGGGAGTCAGGTTTCGCTCTTCAGGGGGAAGCAGAGGATTTGCCATGGAAATAATCTCCTTGCCGGGATGCGAGGACTTCGCGGGCCGAGGTTGTTCTTTCTGATTCAAACATACGGCGGCGGGTGTGCGCCAGTCAGGAAACGGGCTCGATGGAGGGATGAGGCTTCCGCGGCCAGCAAATCACGACGGCGGCGGGAAAACCCAGCAGCACGGAGATCATCGACAGTATCCGGGAAGTACGGCCGTATCCAATGAGCCGCGACCAGCCGTAGAAGAAAAGCTGTCGCGCCTCGCCAGATTCATGCGCACTCATCCTCTGCGTCTACCGCCTTGCGGCGTACGCTTTATGGCTGCGGCGGATAACCGACAGATTGCAGGTAGAGCACGGATTTATCGGGGCCGATGCCGAGTTTTGCTTCGATGTCGGCCGGGTGCGAGGCGTAGAACCACGCGTTGAGGCCTGCAGAGGCAGCAAAAAGGTAGACATTTTGACCGATGAAGCCGGTATCGACCGGGGCGAACTCGTCTTTGACCGGGGCGACGTAAACGATGGTGACGGCGGCGTGGGCGGCCGGCGCTGGTGTGATGGCGCTGCGCAAGTCTCCGGTGATGACGGGACGGAGCAGATTATGTTCGGCGTCGTAGATGTAGACGCCATCAGGCAGCACGACATCGAGATCGATGTCCTGGGCATTGCGAGCGGAAGGCGCAGTGCGGCCGAGACCGGGTTTCACGTCACGCGGGCGATTAACGCCGAATGCAGCCCAGAGAAGGTTTGAGAGGGTCTGCATGGGAAGCGGTTTATCAGCGAAGGCGCGCGTGGTCTTGCGTTGCGCCAGGGCTTGCATCAAGGGCGCGCCGCCGGCGGTTTGTGGAGCAGGAAGTTGAATAGGTTTGAGCTCGGCAGCAAGAACGAACGCCGTGCTGTGGTGAGGAACGGTGAGGAGCCTGGCAGTGCAGGACAGCGTGAGAGCAGCGAGGAGAACAGCTAACCATGAAAAAGAGGTGCGGGCGGAGACGCGCATGATTTCACCCCAAGGAGAACGATTGGGCAGGCCCGGCCTCCGGGGGCGTGCGGCCAATGGGGAAGAGAATCGCTAAACGCGGCGACCGGGCATGGCTTCAGTCCATGAGGAACGCCAGCGATTGCAGCGTGGTAATCTCGAAGGGCTTGCGGCAGCGGATGTTGGCGCACTGCAGTTTGTCGTCGCGGCGGACCATATAGGACTGCGCCTTGGCAAAGCGCGCGCGATCGCGTTCGTCAGCTCCGCGGGGTATTTGCGCGCGCTTGCGGCGCACGACCCAGGTGACTCTGTAATCGGCTGCCTGCCCACACTTGGGGCAGGTGAGGTTGTGGCTGCGCTGTTCCGTCGTTTCGTTGAAGAAATCCCGTTCTTCCATCGCTGCGAGGTCCGCAGATCATTGTCTCGCCGATGGCCGGGAACTGCAAATGGGCAGTGACCGGACCGCGGTGAATGGAGGCGGCTAGCGGGAAGGGTGGGTCGCAGGACCGGCTTTCAAGCCGGCAGGTTTTGTTTCATACTCAGTGTCATCATGGCGAAGTCGAAAAAGAAGGTATTCTCAACGGCGAAGGCGGTCAAAGCCAATGCCCGCGAGCGTGTCGGCCAGCCGAAGCCGTCGCGTGTGTTGCCGGATACGCCGCGGACGGGACGGAAAGCAAAGTACAAGCCGAAGATGGAGGAGATGTTGAACGGGGAATAGATCATTCAGGGAGCGAGGGAGCAAGAAAGCAAAAGACTGTTGAGGGAGGTAGTGAGGATGGCGAAGGCAGTGGGAGTAGGGGGAGTGTTTTTGAAGGCGCGCGATCCAGAGGCGCTGGCCCGGTGGTATGCAGAGCAGCTGGGAATTCCGGCGCAGGATGGAGGGACGCTGGCGTTCGATGGGCCTGAGTCGACGGGCATGACGGTGTTTGCGCACTTTCCGGCAGACACGAAGTATTTTGGCGAGGGCGCACAGCAGGCAATGGTCAATTTTCGCGTGGACGATATGGATGGGTTGTTAAATCAACTGGCAGCGGCGGGAGTGTGCATCGACCCCAAGCGCGAGGACCACGAATATGGGCGGTTTGCGTGGATCTGGGATCCGGAGGGCAACCGCGTGGAGTTGTGGCAGCCGGTGGCGGGATAGACCCATTTCGGTCGTTCCCCGGGTCCCAGAATCGAGCGTGCCGAGACCCGCCTTGAGCGACGGATGTGAGAGGAACGTTATTGATGCTGGTTGCTGTATGGGCCGGGGAGGGCCGGCGCGCTGGACTGATTTGCCGCGGCGGGTGTTGAGGCGACATTGGTCCGCTTCGAGTAGATCCGGAATTCTACGACGAGATCGAGGAGCACAGGGACAGGCTTGCCATCTTTGGTTGCCGGAGAAAAAGTAGCTTTTCGAATGGAATCGACGGCGCTCTCGTCGAGGCCGAAACCGATGGGGCGAGCGACGGAAATTTCCTCAGGTTTGCCGTCGGCGCCGACCACCACGTGATAAAGCGACATGCCGGCGACCCCGCTATCCTGCGCGTATTGATTGGAAGTGGGGTCGAAGCTTGAGATCAATTTGGCTTTCTGATCGACCATATTCTGGCGGAGGACAGAAGGGTCGGTGGGCCGGTAGTCAGTTTTGGCGGCGGCGGCCTGGTAGTAGAGCTTCCAAAAACCGGGCATGGCGTCCATCAAGCGCGCGTCGAAACCCTGAGCGAAGACGTTGTCGATGGCGTCCTGAAGAAGCTTGTTGGCGTGAGCGACTGAAGTGGTTGTGGTAACGCTATTGGGGTCGGCGGGGCGTTCCGCGGGAGGCGCAGCGGCCATCTCGGCCTGAGCCTGAGCTGCGTCAGAGGGCTCTGAAGCTGGAGCGGGCTGAGCGGTGGGAGCAATGGACCGGGCGGGCGGGTTCTCCGCCGGCGTCGCAGTTGCGGAAGCGGGAGCAGCAGCGTTCGGAGCGGGCTTCTGAGGTGGCTTGGAAGTGTTCTTGGCCGATTTGTTTTTTGGCTGCTTGGGCTTGACCACGAGTTCGCGGTCGATGGTGATTTTGACTTCCTTCTTCTTCGGCGTAATGTTCACGCGATCGACGGCCTTGGTGGGGTCTTCGTAGGGCAGAGCGCCCAGGAAGTGAAGCCCGAAGCGCTGGCCCACCAACTCGACCTTGTGACGGGTGAGATGGACCTTGTCGATTTGCATGGCATTGAGCGTGTAAGACCCCTGCGGCGAGTGGCCGATGAGGCTGCCGTGCTCATTGAAGCTGAGAGTGTTGTCGAGGTAGCCGCCGCGAAGGAAGAGCTGTTTGCCGACGAGGAGATTCCTGATTTGATCTTCGGTGATTTCGGCGGGCTGAACAGATGGAGTTGAGGCGGAGTGCGGCGCGACGGCGGATCGCGCGGGAATTGTTGGCGCTTCAGATGGCGTGACCGGAGGTTGCGGGACCTGCGCGTCAGGCGGAGCCGTGGAAGGCGAAGCTGTCGATTGAGGGGCGACGGTTGCGGCTGGCTCGGGCGCGGGCGCCGGCGGCGTATTCTGCGGGGCAGGCGATTGCTGCGTGGGCTGCGCCGTTGTGGAGGGCGGCGAGGACGGTTGTTGCGTGGCCGGGTCCTGCTGGGACAGCGCGGCCAGGGTGAGAGCCATCGCTCCGCAAAAAATGAACGCAGCGGCCTGTGGCCGGGGTACGGCAAAACGGAAAAAACGGAAACAAGGGCTGGAAAACGCCATGGGGGAGCCTTTGAACGAACTTTAGCAGGGTTTGCGATGCCAAAGCGCGAAAAAGAACAAGTGCAGAGTTACAAGTGTGTTACGCCCTTTGACCAACTTGGGCCAGATTCAGCGAGGCCTGCCGCGACGATCGAGTTGCCACAATACCCGCCGGAAGAGGCCGAGGATGCGGCGCACGTCGGGATGGGAAAGCCTCAACCTACAGAGAAGTAGATGCAAATGGCGGCGGTTGGCGTTGCGCATGATCGAGGGGGAGTAGTTGGCGGAAACCATGGTCTGGTCGATGATTTCAGCCAGCAGATCGAGATCGTGAGCAGTAGCAGGTGGATCGGCCAGGTGAGACGAGGGGATGGCGGGCGGCTCGGGCGAATTCGAGCGAGGTGCAGACAATTCGTAGAGGCAAACGGCGACGGCCTGGCCGAGGTTCATCGAGGGCTGGCGGGAATGGGTGGGAATCTCGACGAGGCAGTGGCAAAGGGAAAGGTCGTCGCTGGTAAGGCCGCGTTTTTCGGGTCCGAAGACGAGGGCGGTGCGACCGCCGCGGATGAGCTCGGCCTGCACGACGGGTGCGAGGGCCGGGAGGAGAACTACCGGCTGCTCGGGCTTGCGATGGGCGAGTGCGGCAGTGCCGAGGACGAGGGAGCAATCGGGAATGGCGTCGGCGAGGCACTTCGCGATGCGCGCGTTTCGGAGCAGAGTCTCCGCTCCCACGGCCGATCTGGCTTCGCGCCAGTGGGGTTCGTAAGGAGCGACGACGGAGAGCTGCGAGAAGCCGAAGTTGGCCATGGCGCGGGCGGCCGCCCCTATATTGAGAGGGTTGCGCGGGGAGACGAGGACGACGTGGAGACGATCGCGTTGTTCTCTTGTGAGCAAGGTGCCATTGTAAGGCGAGAACCGGTATTTCGCAGTGTTGATACACTTTCAGAGCAAACAAATGAACCCAGACGCCGCCGACACGTTGCATGAATTGTTTGAGCTGGCGCACTTTTGCGCGGAGCGGGGATGGGTTCCTGCGACCAGCGGCAACTTCAGTGTTTGCGATGCGCGCGGCCGTATCCTGATTTCCCGAAGCGGGTTTGATAAGAGAACGATGGGGCTGAAGGATCTGGTCGAAGTCGACAGTGAAGGTCGCCTGGTTTCCGACGGGGAGAGCAATGACAGGCCTTCGGCCGAGGCGGGATTGCACGCGGTGATTTATCGTCAACGGCCTGAAGCGCGTGCGATTGCGCATGTGCACACGGTGTGGAATACGCTGCTGTCAGGCCGTTACGCGGGGAAGTTCTGCGTGCCCATCGAAGGGTACGAGATCCTAAAGGGTCTGGCGGGAGTTGCGACGCATAAGCATGTAGAGCGGATTCCGTTGATCGAGAACATACAGGATTATGCGGAGCTCGCGTTGAAATTTGGAAACGCTCTTGAGGAGTTTCCCCAAGCGCATGGAGTTTTATTGAGCCGGCATGGGCTATATACTTGGGGGCAATCTGTGGCCGAGGCGCGCCGTCATCTGGAGGTGCTCGAGTTTTTATTCGAGGTGGAGGAACGGCGGCTGATGGGTGTGGGTTGCGATCGTTTGGTTTGAAACCAGCCGAGATTTTATTCCGGGTCTGAGAATGAGGACACGGGGTACCCCAAGTCGAAAGGGTTCCTGACCCATGTTGAGGAGTGGTTATGGCGGTTCTTCGCTTCCCTGAGACCGACAAGAAGATTGAGGATGAGCAGGAAATTCGCGCGACGCTGGGCTCGGTGGGCATCGACTACGAGCGCTGGAGCCTGGATCGCGTGCCTGCCAATTGCTCCGCCGAAGATGTGTTGAGTGCCTATGCGGCGGAGATTGACGAAATGAAGCGGCGCGGCGGCTATGTGACGGCGGATGTGATCGACGTGAAGCCGGAGACGCCGGGGCTGGATGGGATGCTGGCGAAGTTCGATAAGGAGCACACACACTCGGAAGACGAGGTGCGCTTTATTCTGGCGGGGCGCGGGATTTTTTTCCTGCACCTGGGCGGGAAAGTCTATTCGGTTGAGGTGGGACCGGGTGATATGTTGCGGGTTCCGCGAGGAACCACGCACTGGTTTACTTTGTGCGAGGACCGGAGAATTCGGGCGATTCGGTGGTTCCAGGACACGAGTGGGTGGACGCCGCACTATACGGATTCGGGCGTGGATAAAAATTTCGAGCCGCTGTGCTTTGGGCCGGTCTACCTGGGGCCGAGTGTGGCAACGGGCAGCTCTGTCGATCGAGCATGAGCGGGGAGCGCCCGAAGTTGTACCTTCTGGACGTTGAGGGGACGGTTGCGCCGCTGACGCTGACGACCGGGCAGCTTTTTCCCTACGCGCGAAGGCATTTTCGCGAATTCCTAAGAGATAACGTCGAAGATCCCGCTGTCCGCGAAGACTTGATTCTGCTGGCTGAGGAGAATCGCGCCGAGGGCGATCCGAATGTTCCGTGCCGTCTTCCCAATGTGAAGTGGACGGGGTTCGTCGACGGGCTGAAATTTCAGGTAGATGCATTGATATACCTTCTGTGGCTGATGGATCGGGACCGGAAATCGACGGCGCTCAAAAGCCTGCAGGGCAAGATCTGGAAGGCAGGGTTTGAGAGCGGGGAACTGAAGGGGACGCTGTTCGACGATGTCCCCGGAGCGTTCCGGAACTGGTCGGCAAGGGGCAAGGTGGCGATTTATTCCTCGGGCAGCGTGGAGGCGCAGAAGCTGCTGTTCGGGCATACAGTGTTTGGCGATCTGCGGCCGCTGGTTGCGGGCTATTTCGATACGCGCACCGGGCCGAAGATGGAGAGCGCGAGTTACGCGGCGATTGCAAAGGTGATGGAAGTTACGCCGGGCGAGGCAATGTTCTTCTCCGATGTGGTGAAGGAACTGGACGTGGCGCGCGAGGCGGGGATGGAAACGCGGCTGGTGGTGCGGGAGGGGAACGCGGTGGTGGAGGATGACCATGGGCACCGGCGCGTCGCGTCGCTGGAAGATGTCTGAGCGGGAAGGTTTGGCAAAGGGCACTCGCTGCCGGCGTTTGAGATTGCCAGGCTGCCCGGCGCGGCAGTTTCCCACAGAAAGGAAAGGGTTTCCACAGGGCAGCCGTGGCGACGCAGGATGTTCCGGGGGTAAGAATCTTTTAGATGTTGCAAATAAAGACGGTTAGCAGACGGAAGATGTTTGCATCGCAGCGGTACCTGTGGTACTCTAATTTGGTTGAACGTAAGCAGTGGAGCCTCCCGGTGGCCCCGGGGCGCGAAAGCGCGGGAGTTGGGGCCTGCCCCAAGCGAGGGAAGTGGGAAGCTGGTTCGCAGGGTCGATCGTGGGGCGTTGAGCTCCGTTGACCCCTGTAGGTAATCCCTAGAGAGAACAAGCCATTGCATGACCCGGGAGGGTATCTCCCGCGAGTCCGTTGAGGCGGGCTCGGACGCTTTGCGTCGTTCTTTGAGATTTTGCGCAGCGCGAGTGAGTTGATAACTCTGATTCCGGCGAGCGTTTTACTTGACCGGAAGGAATGAGTTTGATAGCTTTAAAAGGTTCGCGCCAAAACGCCGTAGCCTGCAGGACAAGCAGACAAAATCAGCGTTGCGCATCAAGTTCGAGGACAGCCGGACCAAAAGTCCGGACCTCGATCCAAGGGTCTCGCTCAGGCGAATCGCCCTAAAGGATCTTTGACAAATTGGTTGAACGTGCCAGTCGTGAGATGCGATCAGGTTTGGCTTGATCAGTCTCACAAGGTAAGGTGCTCAGCGCTGTTGATAGCGCAGAGCACGATCGGTTCACTTAGACCTCCGTCGAGGTGGATCGATATCAGGCTTCAAACGAGAGTTTGATCCTGGCTCAGAATCAACGCTGGCGGCGTGCCTAACACATGCAAGTCGAACGAGAAAGTGGTAGCAATACCATGAGTAAAGTGGCGCACGGGTGAGTAACACGTGACTAA
>Ga0335074_10014445_pt1 | contig 11071 bp, 11 predicted proteins | sample Lox_Sample_23_FD_206715 | JGI IMG/M metagenome (GOLD analysis project Ga0335074, IMG submission 206715) | Soil microbial communities from Loxahatchee National Wildlife Refuge, Florida, United States - Lox_Sample_2.3 | ecosystem: Environmental > Terrestrial > Soil > Wetlands | place: USA... | reverse complement strand
GTGGTCGTGGCTCAGTCGTAGTGGCGCAGCCGCGGCCACATCTGGCCCCAGGGATGGCGCGGCTGCGTGCAGATGTAGACGTGGCCGCCCTGCTCCTGGGCCTTGATCCCGAGGTGGTTGGTCAGCGCGGCCGCCACCCGCACCTGCCGGAAGAACTGGCGCAGATAGCCGCCGTAGTTCGTCACGTCGAGCGGGCCTGGCGCCACGGCCACCACCGTCGTGGCGTGCGGGTTGCCGGGGCCCCACCACCACATCGTGTTGTGGCCGCTGACGGCCTGTGGCAGGCCCATGGTCGGACCGAACACGTCGATCGCCCCGGCCTCGCCGTAGTCGGCCGTGAAGATCACCGCCGAGGCGCGCTGCCGAGCCGGGAGACGATGCCAGACGCTGGCAATCTCACGGGTGTAGACCGGCCAGGCCACCGTCTCGGCCACGTCGGCGTCGATCGGCCGGATCGGGTTTATGTCGCGCACGGGCAGCACCGGGAGCGCGATGAGCAGGCCGATCAGCGCGGCCACGCCCATGACGGCTAGCTCGATGACCAGGCGCCTGCGCACGGCCGTCAGCCAGCCCTCCACGCTGACCGCGCCGGCGGCGACCAGGTAGGTGTAGGCGCCGGCTAGGTAATAGGTCTTGGCGCCTGAGGTCAGCGCGAAAAAGACCAGCAGCGCGGCCCAGGCCCATGCCAGGCCGCGCCAGGCCGGGCGCCCGGACTTCCAGAGGAACCGCAGCCCGGCGATCCAGACCCAGATCAGGCCGACGTTGCCCACGGTGAGCTGGCCGACGATGAACGTGGGGATGTTGCCGAGGCCGCCGTTCTCCTGGTTCAGCCGCTTGGTCATCGCGATCGTGGCCCAGTCGTGGCCGGCCTGCCACCACAGATCCGGGATGGCGAACAGGGCGGCCAGCACGGCGCCGGCCAGCAGCCAGCGGTTGAGCACGACCTGGCGGCCGCCCCGGCTGAACAGGATGCCGGCGAACAAGGCCAGCGCGAAGAAGCCGATGCTGTGCTTGTTAGCCAGGCCCAGACCGAGCACGAGGCCGCCGATCAGCCAGAGCTTCGTGTTCCTCGTCCGGCCGATGCGGGCGGCGACCAGGGCCAGCCCGCCCCAGGCCAGGATGTCGTAGATGGTCGTGTCGTCGAGGTGACCGGAGCCGAGTATCACCCCCGAGGTGGCCACGCCGAGCGCGCTGAGAATCTGCGCGGTGCGGCCGCCGCCGAACTCGCGGGCCAGCAGGCCGCCGAGGATCACCGTGCAGACCACGGCCAGCGCGGGCCACAGCCGCAGGCCGACCAGCGAGGTGCCGAACAGGCCGAGCGAGATGCGCGTGATCAGCGGGGTCAGGATGGGCTGGTCGACGTAGCTGGCCTGCAGGTGTCGGGCGCAGACGATGAAGTACAGCTCGTCGCGGTGGAAGCCGTAGCGGTCAGACAGGGCCATCAGCAGGGCGAACACGGCGGCGGCCACCAGATACACGACCCGGCTCAGCGGCTGGAGCGGACGCGGCTCGTCCAGCGGGGCGCCAGGCCCGGCCGGGCTTGCTACCGCCGCGGACTCGTCGTCGCGCCCGTGCGCTTCTTGGGCTGTCACCGCAGCAGGCTCTTGCAGGGTCGGCCGAGAGTCAACGGACAAGGGGTAACGGTCGGGTATCCGTCCGGCGGCGGCCGCCCGGCGCCGACCTCCGAAAGACGACAGGAGAAGTCGGCATGGCGAGGTATCCTCAGCACGTGGGCCGATCTCGGCCATTCCTGAAAGTCTTATCTGGCGCCGTTTGCCGGGGCCGCCGGGCTGATGCCCATCGATGGCGGCGGCAATCTGACCACCCTGGCGGGGCAGGGACGGCGCGATCTGAAGCAAGCTGACCGCCGCGCGGTACGCGCAGAGCCGGTCCGGTGTCCGCTAGCTTCTCGGGCGCCCTTCATCGCTGTGACGCGCACCAAGCCTGCACGCATGAAGGGAGATAGTGGCATGCCTGCCGACGGTGAAGAACCGCCGTGCACCCTGCGCGGCAGCAGTGCCCCCGGTGGCCGTCGTTCCATGACGGTCCCTGCCACCACCTTCAGCTTTGCCGTCGACGGCCAGGAATCGGGGGCCTCGGTCGATGAGCTGCATATCCCAGGCGTGGGGCTGGCCGGTCCTTAATGTCAGTGGCGATCGGTACGTTGTCGCTGCGCATACGCAATGGTTCGGCGCCAATTGCTGCTACCAGGCGGCCTGTGAGCAGGGTCACTGCGCCCTCACCGGCAACCGGGCGACGTCGAAACACGAGGGGCAGATCTTCACGTTGCTCGACTAGTCGTCGGATCCGGCAAACAAGATCTGTCGATATACATGTCTGGCCTGAATCGGCGACTCGATATGGTATTTCGAGCCCACCTGCGGCGGCCGCTTGTCGTTAAGTACGACGGGCCTACTGGCATCGCGACTGTGAACCCGAAGACTACGCTAAGGCTCGCATGATTGAGCACCACTGGAACCTTGGCGGATGCGTTGTAGTTCGCATTAGGGAGGATCCACTAAGGCCGCTCGCTCCGCATGACGTTTGGGTTCGGGCCCACAGCAAACCTATAGGCTGCGTTCAGGCCGTGCTGCTGCATCTCATTCATACGGCACCTGAGTGCCTTGACCCTAAAGCAACGGAGAATTTTCTTCAGGCACGAATAGATGACGTAGGAAAAGACGAAATAGTTTGCAAGACGTGCGGTGAGGTGGGGGACTGTTCTCCTCAGGCACGAGATCTGCGCACTAGCCGCGGCCCTCTTAGTCGGGTGGCAGGTCGCACGCGCTGGCATCGTCCGGCATGCGGGTAACATTCGGAACGGACAGGGCAGGTCCGAGTGCTGCCCGCTCTGTGAGGAGCGCCGAGATGTTCGAGAGGCTTACCGACCAGGCGCGTCGGGTTGTGGTCTGGGCTCAGGAGGAGGCCAGGATGCTCAACCACAACTACATAGGTACCGAGCACATCCTGCTCGGCCTCATCCGCGAGGGTGAGGGTGTCGCAGCCAAGGCACTTGGGTCGCTGGGAATGAGCCTCGAGGCCGCGCGGCAGCAGGTTGAGGAGATCATTGGCCGGGGTAGGCGGGGTCCGTCCGGGCACATCCCGTTCACTCCGCGCGCCAAGACGGTGCTCGAACTGTCGCTGCGCGAGGCGCTGCGGCTCGGCGACAACCACATTGGCACCGAGCACATCTTGCTGGCCCTGACCGGGGAGGCTGAGGGCGGAGTTGCCGAGGTTCTGGCCCGGTTCGGCGCCGATCCGGTAGTCATCCGGCAGCAAGCGATGCTCCAGGTGCAGGCAGAGCGCAAGCAGCCTTCGGGCTGAGCCCCGGGGCAGTCCCCGGCGATCGTCATCAGTTCATCGGCAGCCTGCGCAGTCACCGCGTGGATGTGCCCAGCGGTCTGCGAACTCAACTCGCAGGGGACAACTCCAGCTTAAGCTGACGGCCGCCCGCCTGAACCGGTCGACCTCTCCGAGTTCCGGATCCGCAGGAGGCAGGTCCTCAGCAGACGCAGCCACGAGTACTGCAGCGCCGCCTGACTGCCGCAGGGCGCCCGGATCGTGTTCCGAGCTCCATAAGTCAAAAGTGCGGTCCCGGATTCTCGATCATGAGCTGGCAGCGGATGCCAGATCGCGGGCTGCGAGAGATCGAGGTGTCGTGCGGCACCGGGTGATTAGCCGGTCGTTGTGCAGGACGGAGTCCCCTGTCGTGGGCGCGCCCGGCGGCGGACTGTTTCCGGCCTTGCTTGAACTCCTCGCCGCCGGAACACCGCCGGCGCAGATCGTGGCCACCGGTCGAGACGTTGACAAACTCACCGACCTCGCACAGAACGGGGTCACGGTGCGGCGCGCGGACTTCGCCGACCCGGTCGCCCTCGACGACGCTTTCGCGGGCGCCGACGCGATGCTGCTGGTCTCGACGACGACGGTCGGGCAGCGGTTCGACAACGCCCGCAACGCCATCGACGCGGCAGTCAGAGCGGGCGTGCCCCAGATCGCGTACACCAGCATCGTCAACGCCTCGACCGCGCAAATGACGCTCGCTGACGAACATCGCCGCACCGAGGACTACCTACGTGACAGCGGCTCGGCGTTCGTCATCCTGCGCAACGGATGGTACCTGGAGAACTACACCGACCAGCTCCCGGTGATCATCCAATATCACGCCTTGCTTGGCAGCGCGCACGACGGTCTCGTCAGCGCGGCCAGCCGACGTGACTACGCCGCCGCCGCCGCGGTGCTGACGCAGGACGGGCACCTCGGAGCGACCTACGAGCTCGGCGGAACGCCACTCACCCTGACCGAACTCGCCGCCACGATCAGCGACGTCCTCGGCACCCACATCGCCTACCAGGACATGTCGGTCGCTGACTACACCGGCGCTCTGACCGCCGCGGGGCTGCCCCCAGAGATGGCCGCCGCCGTCGCCGACGCCGATGCCGGCCTGGCTCGCGGAGAGTTGTTTACCCCTAGCGAGGACCTGGTGAAGCTCATCGGCCGGCCAGCAACCACCGCGCGCGAAGTCGTCGAGAACGCCGCGACCATCGAGCAGTCGCGGTGAGCACCTCCGGACCCGGCGTCGATACCCACGAGATGGTCCTGATCCACGCGTGATCCGGCGGGAGTTCGGTCAGCTCCCCCGACTGTTCCGCTCCGCGGCCAATGACCGGGCGCGATCCAAGGTCATCGGAGCGCACGCCCAGGAGATGTTGCACTTCCTCCACACCCACCACACCGGCGAGGACGAGCTGCTGTTTCCCTTGCTGCGCGAGCGAGCCGCGCTCGACCCGGAGCTGATGGACCGGATGGATGCGCAGCACGCGCAGGTCAACGACGCCGTCGCGGCCGTCGGCGCGGAGCTTCCGGCGTGGACAGCCAGCGCGGACGCCGCCGCCAGCGAGCGGATGGCCGCCCTCATCGACGCCACGATGCCGACACTGATCGATCACCTGGCTGAGGAGGAGCAGAAACTGCTCCCGATCGTCTCGGTCACGCTGACGCAAAAAGGAATGGGACGCGCTCGGCAAGCACGGCATGAGCGCGATTCCGGTCACGCGGCGGCTAGTCATCCTCGGCCACATCACCGAGGAAACCGATGACGCCGAACGGCGGAGGCTCATGCAGGTCGTGCCGGCCCCAGCTCGTTTGGCCTACAAGCTGATCGGCCACCGCCAGTTCACCCGCGAAACCACCGCGATCCGCGGCTGACCCGTGTCGCTACCCGACACCACAGCCCGAGCCTTCGGTCGGGCTCCCGTGGCCTGGGCGGCGCTGTAAGTGGCGGCCGCGGTAGTCGCGAGAGGCATCAGCCGCAGAGCAGATCGACCAGATCAGCATTGGACCGGCGCCCTTGACTGTCGGAACGATCCGCGCGGCCGGCTGTGGATGCTTCGGCGCAGCACGCCGACGCTACCAGCTCTGTCGACACAGTCCGGCCGGATGCCCGACCAACCTAGCTCGCGGTTGCGCTAGCGCTGAGGAGGCTAGGAGCGCTCCGCTTGCTCCCACGGCGTAACGTCCAGCCGCTGGGCGTAAAGCCGCTCGTAGAACGGCCGGTGGTGGGCGACGAGCCGGGCCAGGTCGGGGGAGTTCTCGACTGTGTGCTGGTACACGTGCTCGTGCCGCTCGAAGCCGGAACTGGCGCTGGCGTCTACGTGCCAGCGTGCGTACTGGCGCCACTCAGGCCGTTCACCGGGCTCCCAGGTCAGCGCCTGTGAGATGAAGGGCAGCCCGACGGCTGCGCAGTAGGCCGCCATCGTCGCCGAAGGTCGTGTCACGAGGTCATCGGAGTCGATGACAACCGAGGCATCCGCGCCGGCTTCGCGGACAGCGGTCTGCACCTCGCACAGTCTCTCCAGCCCGAGCGAGTTGATGTTCATGCGGTGGTCCAGCGCGTAGCTGGATGCTGCGATCTCCTCGGGTCGGCGGATGAGGAATGCATGCCGGGTCTCAGCGAGGAAGCGTCGGTCGGCGAGCACGTCCTGGACGTAGTAGGTCGGGGGGTGGTCTTTCAAGAACACGCGCATGTCGTGCGTCTCATCAATCAGCCAGTCAAGGAGCGTCCGCGGTGAGTCAAAGGTCCGGGCTCCGGCGTCCGTCTCGCCGAAGTCCCTTAGCTTGCAGAACGGCTCGTGGAGCACGGTCATGTCGCCGCGCTCAGCCATCGAGCGGAAGAACGCCGTTGATCGTGTTCGTGGTGCGCTCCACAACGCGAACACTGCCATGGGCGCATCGTAACTCTGAAGGCAGCGCCTCGTGCTCCGTCGCCGGTCGTGGGTTCTGGCCCCACCCGCCCGACTCTCCGAAGGCCCACGGCCCCTAGGCGATGATCATGCCGCTGACCCGGGATCAGGCCCGATGCTACCTAGGACGGGCGGCGTGCGATGAAGACGAACTCGAGGCCGGGCCGGTCCGGGGCGTCGCGCACCTCGTCGAGCTGGTAGCCCGCGCCGGCCAGCGATGCGGCGATCGTCGCACGCTGCCGGAAGCGCAGCGTCGAGTCCGACGTGATGACCGTGTCGTCAGCCTCGAAAACGGTGAAGGAGCGGAAGCAGACCAGCTCCCCAGTGACCCCGGTCAGCTCGTGCCAGGACTGCACGATGCCCGCACCAGGCACATCGGTGCGGGTGAAGCTCTGCTCGCGCGTCCAGCCCAGCCATGCCTCCCGCGCCGGGTCGCGGGTCTCGAAGACCAGTCTGCCGCCTGGCCGCAGCGCCGCACGGACGCCGGTCAACGTCGCGGCCCACTCGGTGTCGGTGAGGAACACTTGCGCTACGTTCCCCGTCATTGTCGCCAGGTCAACCTGCAGCGGCGGCAGGCTAGTGGCGTCCCCTTCAAGCCAGCGCACAGCATCGGCGCCCGGCTTGGCCCGCGCTACGTCCAGTGAGGCGCGGGCCGGGTCGACGCCGGTCACCGCCAAGCCGCGGCCAGCCAGCAGGCACGCGAACGTGCCCGTCCCGCAGCCCACATCCAGCACGCTGCCCGCCCCGAACTCCGCTGCCATCGCGGCATAGACCTCCAGGTCGCTACGGTCCGGGTCGAGCGGGTCATAGACGCGGGCCAGCCGCGGATCCTCGAAGATCGCATCAGCCACCCGCGCAGCCTAGCGGCGACAGCGCCGCACAGCGACGCCAGGCTGTGCGAGCTGTTCTCGAAACACGAGGACTAAGTAGGTGTCAGGCCTTGAGGAAGGATTCGACCAGAGCTGCGAACCGCGTTGCGTCCTGGAACAGGAATGCGTGCGCAGCGTCCGGGTAGAGGACCAGTTTTGCGGCGGGAATGAGCCTGGCCAGGGCGCGGTCGTTGGCGACCGGGTCGACCCAATCGGCCGCGCCGTCGGCGATCAGCGTCGGCGCGGAGATTGCGGCGGTCTTCCGGCCCGCTGGGTCCTTTCCGGTCCACCATTGGGTTACCGCGCGCCGTTGAGCCGCCATCACTGCTTTTGATGGCGCTGCGGCCGACGGGTAGCCGGAGATCGCCGCAGCGTACGCGTTGTACGCCTTGGCCTGATTCGGAGGGAACAGAACGGTCTCCACTTGCCGCGGAGCGAGCCTGGTGAGGGCTGCGATTGTGGCCGCCGGCACTGTGGCGCCCGTTCCCGGGAATGTGGCGCACAGCACGAGCCGACGCACCTCGGATGGGTCAAGGACCGCCAGCGCCTGGGCGATCATGCCGCCCATTGACCAGCCGAGCACGTCTGGCCTGGGCAGGCGCAAGGCTTTGATGAGCGCGCCAGTCTGCCTGGCCATGGCGTCGATGGTCAGGGGCCCAGGCAGCTGCTGTGTACCCCCGATCCCGGCGTTGTCGAATATGACGACCCGGTAGTGCCTGGCAAGCGCGTTCACCAACCTTGGGTCCCAGTCCTCCATGGTGGTGGGATAGCCCGTGATCATGACCAGCGGCGGACCGCTGCCGACGATGCGGTAACCGACGGTACCGAGGCTGGTGTGCGCGACACGGACCGGCGATGCCACGACCGACGGCGTTCCGGCTTGGCCGGACTGCGTGGCCGCGCTTAACGCAACGGCCAACCCCGCTGCAGCCAGGCAGCTCAGGAGCAGTAACGATGTGCGGGTGAGGCCGCGCTTCGCGCCGTGCTTCATTGGACTTCCTCCCGCCCATTAAGAACGGCTCAGTCCGTCATCACGAGGATAAGTAATATCTCGATCCAGTGTCAAGGTATATCGCGTCTGCGGATTGACGCGTCAGTCGGCTAAACCCAAGTGAGGCGCCGCCGGGCGCCACCTGCCAACAACCGCAGGCGTCAGGTCTGCACCCAGGCCGCGTAGAAGAAAGCGAGACCCACCGCGACGCACAGTCCAGAGATCAGCCAGAACCTGATCACGATCGTCGTATCCGTCCAGCCGCTCAGCTCGAAGTGAAACTGCAGCGGCGCCATCTTGAACACTCGCTTCCCCGTGCCGGTCCTGATCCGGGTCAGCTTGAACACGCCGATCTGGATCACGTCCGACATCGTGATGATCACAAACAGGCCGCCGAGTATCCCAAGCAGCAGCTCGGTCTTGGTGCAGATCGCCAGCCCGGCCAGCACGCCGCCGAGAGCCAGCGACCCGGTATCGCCCATGATGATCTTGGCTGGCGGCGCGTTCCACCACAAGTACCCGATACAACCGCCCAGGACCGAAGCCGCGACGACCGCCATGTCTAGTGGGTCGCGCACCTGGTAGCACCGCTGGGACAGAAAGCTCGTGCACTCATTGCGGTTCTGCCAGGTTCCGATCAGCACGTAGGCGGCCAGCACCACGATCGTCGATCCGGTGGCCAGGCCGTCGAGACCGTCGGCGAGGTTCACCGCATTGGATGCGCCGACCGTCATGATGACAGCCCAGATCACGAATGGCAGCGTGCCGAGGACCGGCCCGAAGTCCCGCAGGAACGACAGCCGCGGATCGGCGGGGGTCAGGTCGAAGCTGTCAGGGTGCTGCAGTACTTCCAGCCCGAATACGGCCGCGACGAGCACTTGGCCGGCCACTTTCGCCCGGCTGCGTAGTCCGACGCTGGTCTGCCGGAAGATCTTCAGGAAATCGTCGACGAACCCGACTACAGCGAAGCCGGTCATCAGCACAAGCACCAGCACGCCTGACGCAGTCACTCCCGTGCGGGTCAGGGCGTGCCCGGCCACGTAGCCGATCAGAGAGGCGGCGACGAAGACCGCGCCGCCCATGGTCGGCGTGCCTCGCTTGCTCTCGTGCGACTTGAGGCCCTCTACCCGGATGGGCTGGCCGTAGCCGAGCCGCCGCATGAGCCTGATAAAGAGCGGCGTTCCCAGTAGGGCGGTGACCAGCGCCACCGCGCCAGAAAGGATGATCGTGTTCACTGCAGCGGGTCCCCGCAGTTGCGCGCCGACTGGCACTTGCCGCACCAAGGCTGACGACGGTTCACGCTCAGCAGATTATCCAAGAATGCTTTTGAACCAATGAAGTAGGACATGATCAGGATCCGTTGAGCCCACCGCGTCGCCGTCTGAAATCTGGTAATTTGGGCTAATCCTGAGCTCGGTTCATGAGGGGGAGAGTTGGGCGTGTGCGGTGACCTAGGCTCGGCGCCATGACGATCATGGATGTCCCGGGCTCCAAGTCGATCACCGCCCGTGCACTGTTCCTGGCGGCCGCGGCGCACGGCACCACGGCGCTGCTCCGGCCACTGGCATCGGACGACTCCGATGGATTCGCCGAGGGACTTGCCACGCTCGGATACCGGCTGGAGCGCGAGCCGGACCGGTGGACGATCGAGGGCCGGGTGCTGGGACCGGCCGTGGCGGAGGCCTCGGTCTTCTGCCGCGACGGCGCCACCACGGCGCGGTTCCTGCCAGTTCTGGCCGCCATCGGTCATGGCGTCTTTCATTTCGATGCATCCGCCCAGATGCGTCGCCGTCCCCTTGGCCCGCTCACGCAGGCGCTCCGCGAGCTCGGTGTCACCGTTGTCCACCCGGAACGGGAGGGCTATCACCCGCTGACCATCCATGCCGACGGGATCAAGGGCGGCCATGTCACCTTGGACGCCGGACTATCCTCCCAGTTCCTTACCGCTCTGCTGCTAGTCGGTCCGCTCACCGCCGACGGACTCACCATCACCGTGACCGACCTGGTCTCGGCGCCGTACGTGGATATCACCGTGGCGATGATGGAGCGCTTCGGGGTGCACGCAGACCGTGATGGGAACACGTTCACGGTGCCCGCGCAGTCCTACGCGGCCACCGACTACACGATCGAGCCGGATGCATCCACAGCCAGCTACTTCCTGGCAGCGGCCGCGCTTACGGGCCGAAGCGTCACGATCCGCGGGCTGGGCTCGGGCAGCCTGCAGGGCGATCTCCGCTTCGCTCACGTGCTCGCCCGGATGGGTGCAGGCGTCGCGCTGACCGAGGACGGCGTGACAGTAAGCGGCGCCTCCGGCGGACGGCTCGGCGGCATCACCGTGAACATGCGCGACATCTCCGACACCGTTCCAACACTGGCTGCCATCGCTCCGTTCGCCGAGGGCCCGGTCCGCATCGAGGACGTCTACAACACCCGGATCAAGGAATGCGACCGGCTCGAAGCCTGCGCCGAGAACCTGCGCGCTCTTGGGGTTCCGGTCGAGGTCGGGCGGGACTGGATCGAGATCCATCCATCCGCGCCCCGCCCAGCACGAATCGCCTGCCATGGCGATCACCGCATCGCTATGGCGTTCAGCATCACTGGCCTGCGTGCCCCCGGCATCACCCTGGACGATCCCGGATGCGTGAAGAAGACCTTCCCCGGCTTCCATCGTGCGCTGGCCGCACTGCGCGCCGCCTGGCAGCATGACCAGCAACGCGACTCGGTTGCCGGGCGCGTATCCGGCAGTTGCGAGGTCGAGGTGCTGGGCAACTAGCGAGGACGGGTTGGCTAAGTGACATGCAAAGCAGTCCCGGGGCAAGCAGCGCCAGGTCTCCGCGCCCTAGGCGCTCGGATAGCAGCGAGCCCAGTGGTGTGGAGCGCTGTAGTGGCAGTGCTAGGAGTCGCGGCCGACCTTGCGACTAAAGGATGGGCGCTGTCCCGGCTCTCCGCCGGGCGCGATATCACGATGG
>Ga0335074_10014444_pt1 | contig 11071 bp, 10 predicted proteins | sample Lox_Sample_23_FD_206715 | JGI IMG/M metagenome (GOLD analysis project Ga0335074, IMG submission 206715) | Soil microbial communities from Loxahatchee National Wildlife Refuge, Florida, United States - Lox_Sample_2.3 | ecosystem: Environmental > Terrestrial > Soil > Wetlands | place: USA... | reverse complement strand
GGATTAAACGTCGACTCCCAGGTTATGGACACGAGTTCGTGGTTCCAACGTCTCCTCAAGAAAGACCCCGTGGATCACGGCGGCTGGAGCTGCGTTATCACCTGGTGGGAGGGCAATGACGTATTGAATCCCGGCATACACCCCTGGCTTCGCGGCAACGGGATCGCCGGCCGTGGTGCCGGGTGGCCAACGAGTCCACGGCTCGAAGAATTGCGCGATGCGTGGCTTGATGCGACGGTTCTTCCTATGGAAAAACAAATCGCCGCGGAGATTCAAGTACAGGCGCTCCGGGACGTGACCTTCATTCCGCTTGGCTTGACATATAGCCAGACTGCCTACCGTTCTGATCTTACTGGCGTTGTAACCGGCTTCCCACCGGTCTTCTGGAACGTCCGCCGGGTGTGAGGACCGTGCCGCAACTGGTCCCGAGCAATGTTATATCGCCGAAGCGCAACAAGGGAGAAACGCTATGATCATCTCTCGTCGCGGCCTTCTCCGAACAGCGGCCGCCGCCTCGATCCTGCCCGCAACGCGTGCAAGAGCGCAGAATTCCACTATCAAGATCGGTGTGCTGACCGACATGAGCGGCCCTGGCCGCGATGTAACCGGCCCGCTCTCGCTTGCTTGCGCCCGGCAGGCGGCCGACGAGTGCGCGCAATCGGGCGCGCCATTCGCGGTGGAGGTGCTGGTTGCCGACCACCAGCAAAAGCCTGATGTCGGTGCGGCGATCGTGCGGCATTGGTTCGACGAGGACGATGTCGATATGATTGTCGATGGCGGTAACTCCGCGGGTGCCCTCGCCGTACAGTCCATCGTACGTGAGAAGAACAAGGTGTTCGTTGCGTCCGGTCCGGGAACCTCGGTGTTGACTGGCGAGCAATGCTCTCCTAACTGCCTGCACTGGGCCTACGACACCTACATGCTCGCCCACGTAGCGGGCAGCGCGACCACAGCGGCCGGCGGGGATAGCTGGTTCTTCATCACAGCCGATTACGCGTTCGGACATCAGCTCGAGAAGGAAACCTCTTTATTTATCCAGCAGGCGGGCGGGCGCGTGCTGGGCAGCGTGCACTACCCATTCCCGGAGACTACTGATTTCTCCTCCTACATGCAGCGAGCAGAGGCGAGTGGGGCTAAGGTGCTCGGTCTTGCCAATTTCGGCGCCGACCTGGTGACCTGCGTCAAGCAGGCACACGAATTCGGCCTCGTCGAGAAAATGCGCGTCGCCGGCCTGCTGATGCTGATCCCGCTCGTGCACGCAATCGGCATCGAGATGACGCAGGGGCTCGTATTGACGGAAAGCTTTTACTGGGACTTGAACGATCGCACCCGCGCCTTCGCTAAGCGGACGGCAGCTAGAGTACCGGATGCCAAACCCGATATGGTGCAGGCCGGCTGCTATGCTGGCACACGGCACTACCTCAAGTCGGTGTCCGCAATAGGGGTGACCGCAGCCAAGGCGGATGGCGTCGCGACGGTGAACCGGATGAAAGCGATGCCTTTCAACGACGACGCCTTTGGCACCGGCACGATACGCGAGGACGGGCGGGCCATGAATACCGCCTATCTGTTCCAGGTGAAGAAACCGGGCGAGAGCGTCGGCCCATGGGATCTCTACAGAACACTTGCCACCATGCCCGGCGAGCAGGCGTTCCGGCCTCTATCGGAAGGACATTGTCCGTTCGTGAAGGGCTAGCTCGACCCAGCAGACCCGTCGAGAGATGACCAATAACACCAGAGGCGGTCATTGGATGAGGCGATTGCTGTCATGGCGCGAAGAAATACCGCGGGAATGTTGCAAGTGTTGAGGTGCGTCAAACCGAACAGAGGAGTAGGCGTCATGCACCGCCGCACAGGGTTGGCCGAAAAGAGGCTGGGTCGAGGACTGTGGCCTACTCCGACGGGCGAAATGCGGGGCTATCTGGCAACTCCCAGAAGGGCCTACAAACCATAATAACGATCTCCGGAAACGCCAAGACTAAGATAGGAGAAATCCGATGTTCCGCTTTGCTATGACCATACTAGTCATGACAGCCGGACTCGCCGGCTCGGTCTCGGCCGCCGCCCAGCAGCTTACCGAGCAGGAGGCGCGCCAGGCAGCCCAGGGCCTCGTCGATCAGTTTAACAAAGCAGCTCCAACCAAGGACGCGGCGGCTATAGCCACCCGATACACCAAGGATGGGGTACGCGTAACTGGCTTCGGCGATACGCTGGTCGGTCGGGACGCGATTGAGAAATGGTATGCCAAAACCCTTCAGAGTTTTGATGAAGATCCCGGCAGGCTCGACCAAGTCAAAGTCATTGGCAACGACGTGATCGTGGCGATCGGCTCCTGGTCTGGCACGTGGCACTCGGACAAAGGGCCGGTCCGTTTGGGCGGACACTGGATGTACACCGAGGTGCGGACCACGGATGGGTGGAAGGTTGCGGCGAGTCTCACTAATAACGTGCCGCAGAAATAATTGCCTCGCCCGGCCTAGGGATGTGCTGAACTCTTGATCTTCCCACGCGGGTTGAGTGACCGCTTGCCAACCATTACAGCCAAGGAGCTCGTCCGACGGGACGTTCGCTTTCGAGGAGTGGCGCCACTCAACTGGGCGATTATCGGAGCTGAGCGCATAACCCCGCCGCGCCCCATCACCCCCCAAGCGGCGACCACGCCGGGTCCGAAGCACTCGTCGGCGTCACCACGTCCCGTTGGTTGAAGCCGGTAATATCAATCGAAGCGAGATGCGACGAAAACCCCTCGCCGCGGCTACCGGTGGCGCGCGTGGTGCTGAAATACATCAGCACCCGCCCGTTCGGGCAGAAGGTCGGACCCTCGACGTCCCACCCCTCCGTCAGCAGGCGTTCGCCGCTGCCATCCGGGTGCATCACACCGATCGAGAAATTCGACTCCTCCCCGCCATAGCGAGTGAACGCGATCAGGTCCCCGCGCGGCGACCACACCGGCGTGCCATAGCGTCCATTGCCGAAGCTGATCCGCCTCGCGCCGCCGCCGCCGGCCGACATAATATAAAGCTGCGGATCGCCGTCCCGATCTGAATTGAACACGATCTGCGACCCGTCCGGGCTGTAGCACGGGCTGACATCGATCGAACTGGCGTTGGTAAGCTGCCGGGTCGCGCGGCTTCCCAAATCCACCACCACGATCGCCGACCCCTGGCCCCGCGCCAGCGCCATGATTACCGCACTGCCGTCCGGCGAGAAGCGCGGCGCAAAGGTCATGCCCGGAAAGTCGCCCAGCACGCTCTGCGCACCCGAACCAAGATCGAACAGATAAACCCGAGGCCGATCATTCGCATAACTCATGAACGCGATCTGGTCGCGCTTGGGCGAGAAACGCGGCGTCAGCACCGGCCAGGCGCCATTCGTCAGCGTGCGGTCATTGGCACCGTCCTGATCCATGATCGCCAGCCGCCGTGTCTCCCGCCCGCGCGGCCCGGTCAGCGCCACATAGACGATTCGCGTATCGAAATAGCCGCTCTCGCCCAGCAACCGCTGATAGATCGCATCCGCCATGATATGAGCGATCCGCCGCCAGTTGGTCTGCGTCGTCGTGTAGGCGGTGCCCTGAAGCTGCGTCTGCGGCAGCACGTCCCACAGCCGGAACTCCACCCGGACGCCGTCGCCCTGCGAGGCGGTGCGCCCAGTCACCAGCGCCTGTGCCCCAATCGCCGCCCAGTTCTGAAAGTCCGGCACATCCGAGTTCGGGGCCGCAGCGGCCTGAATGTACGCCTGCGGGTTGATCACCCGAAACAGCCCGCAATTGGCGAGATCGTTTGAAACCACCTGGATGATGTCGGCCCCGAGCTGCTGTGAAGCCGGGTCGGCCCCGGCAAACGCCGGCAGCGCGATGGGAATCGGCGCGGCGCGGGCACGGTTCACGTCGATCACCGCGCTCTGCCCCGACGATGCGGCTGGAGCCGCAGGGGGCGGCGCGGGCGGCGTCTGAGCCCGCGCCACGGCCGGCAGCAGCGCCAGCGATCCGGCCGCGCCGGCGGCACGCGCCAGCAGCGCCCGCCGCGCCATCCAACTCCGGCGAGGCAGCAGCAGAGATGTAGTTTCGTCGGTCATCGGCGCATCTTTCATGTTGGCCGGCAGAACGGGGTTCAGGGCGTGAAGCGGAAAGTCAGCACGTTGACCTTCCCCAGCATGTTCGGCGGCAGGGGCAGGTTGGCGCAGGATGGGTCCATCACGGCGCGTACTGCGCGCTCGGCGAAGGCGCGGAACCGCGGATCGGCAAGCCGGCCTTGGTCCGCAGGCGCCACGGTGGCGACCCGCACCTCGCCGGTCGGATCGGTGGTGACGGTGAGCAGCGCCTGCATCTTGTCGAGGTCGAGCGCGCCTGGATCCGTCGTCCAGCACGGGCGCACGTGATCGCCAATGGCGCCACGCTCGGCCGCCGTCAGCGCCGCGGTATCATTGCCGGCCGGGCTTCCGCCGCCGTTCGGCGCGCCGCCCAGCGCCGGATTATAGCGCGCGGTCGGCGGCTTCTGCTGGCGGATCATCGCCCGCAGCTTTTCCAATGTGTTGTCCAGCGCATCGCTCTCTGGCGCCGGGTTTTTCGTCGGGTTGGGCTGCGACGTGTGGCTCGGCATCGGCGGTGGCGGCACCGGTAGCGGCGGCACCGGCAGAGCCGGGGACGGCTGCGTGGGCGTCTGTGCAAGCTGCTGCGCCGGCTGGGCCGGAGGCGGCGGTGCCACCGGCGCGGGTGCCGGCGTCGGCAGCGGCGGAATCGGCAAAGGTGGAGTTGGCACCGTGGGCGCCGCGGCAGTCGCCGGCGGAGGCGGTGGTGGAGGTGGCGGAGGCGGCGGCGCGGATTCGTTGGGCTGCGGCTGTGGCGGCTGGAAAGCAGGCGGGACCGGCAGTGGCGTCGGCGCGGGAGCCGGCGCCGGCACCGCGGCCGGCTTCTCTGCCTTCATCGTGGAAGCCGCCGTGCCCTGGAACACCATGTCCACCGCCTCTTCGGGCGGCGCCTCGGGCGGGTGGAAGAACGGCAGCCCGAGCAGCAGCACCAAAATGATCAGCAGGTGCAGAGACGCCGAGACCGCCGCGCCGCGCCGCAGTTCCGGGGTCATCCCCGCCGGTGCCAATCCGCCCCACATGGCTAATCGTGTCCACGCACCGCCGCACCTCTGCCACTTGCGGAAGAGGTCGGTTCGCGAGGCGAACGGGGTGAGTGGTCTAATACCAGGAGCCCGAAAGAATGATGCTCTACCGCCGTCGCCCGCGTGCTGGAACTGGCGGGAGATGGCCGGCACAAGGCCGGCCATGACGGGTGGGGCCGCGAGTGCCGGAGAGTCGATCGTTCGGGTGGTTGGTATAAACGCACGGCCAATGCCTCAACCCGCTTTGGCCTGCGCCGGCGGCTTCGATTGCGAGGCCGGCGCCGGAGCTTGTGGCGTGGCAGGTGCCGCCGGAGGCGTGGCGGTCGGCGACGGCGAAGCGGCGGGCGTCGGCGACGGCGGTGTTGTCGGCGGCTGTGCCAGCAGGGCGACCTTGGTGAACCCGCCCTCGGTGATCGTGCCCATCACCTGCATCACCAGCCCATAGGAAATATCCTTGTCGCCGCGGACAAATATGCGCCGGTCGTTATTGTTCTGCGACAATGCCTGCAGCTTCGCCACCAGTTCCGGGACCTGCACTTCCTCATTCTGTAGGTAGATCTTCCCCTCGGCATTGATCGACACGGTCAGCGGCTCGCTGTCGGTGTTCAGCGGCTTGGCGTCGGTCTTCGGCAGATCGACCGACACGCCCGATGTCATCAGCGGCGCTGTCACCATGAAGATGATCAGCAGCACCAGCATTACATCGACCAATGGCGTGACATTGATCTCCGACAGCGGCCGATAGCGGCCGCGCATCCCCTTGCCGGTCAGTGGGGAGAACGCCATGGCTCAGGCCCTCTCCTCGCTCTGGCGCGAGAGGATGGCGAAGCGAGTCAGGTCGGTGCTGATCTTGTTGTAGGCCAGCACCGCCGGGATCGCCGCCACCAGACCGATCGCGGTGGCGAACAGCGCCTCGGCGATGCCCGGGGCCACCACCGCGAGATTGGTGTTGTGCATCGAGGCGATGGCCGAGAAGCTGTGCATGATCCCCCACACCGTGCCGAACAGGCCGATGAAGGGCGCCGTCGCACCGACCGAGGCGAGGAACACCATCCAGCGCTCCAGCCGGTCCATCTCGCGCTGCACCGTCACGCTGATCGCGCGATCGATTCGTTCACGCACGCTGGTGTGGCTGACATCGGCGCCGGCCACCCGCACGGTGCGGCGCCACTCGCCCATCGCCGCGCCGAACACGGCCGCCATCGGATGGCCGGGCCGCGAGCCCTCCTGGTCGTACAGTTCCTCCAGGCTGCCGCCGGACCAGAAGCGGTCCTCGAACCCGTCGGCGTCCTTGTTGACCTTGCGCAGGCTGGACCATTTCTCGAACACCACAGCCCAGACCCAGACACTGGCCGCGAGCAGGCCGATCATGACGATCTTGACCAGGATGTCGGCTTCAAGAAACAAGCCCCACAGCGACAGGTCGCTGCCCGCCGTCGCCAGACCCACCGCATTGACTGCGCGATCCACCGCATCCCACTCCTTATCCGGCGGCCGGCCTGGCCGCCTGCATTGCACTCAACACCGCCCGCCAGCGCGGCGGGATGCGCGCCGGCCAGTGGCCACCCGGCGGCACGCAGGCCAACTCGACTTCCACCACGGCGCACGAGCCGGCGGGACCCTGCACGTCCTGCCGCAGCACCACGGCGGCGGCGCGCATCGACATCGGCTCGGTCACCACCTCGAGCGATTCGTCGAGTCGGGCGGGCCGGAGATAGTCCACTTTGATGCGCCGCACTACGAACATCAGGTTGTACTCGCGCAGCAGTTCGGCATGGGCGATGCCGAGATCGCGCAAGGCTTCGGTGCGCGCCCGCTCGGCGAAGCGCAGATAGTTCGCATGATAGACGATGCCCGCCGCGTCGGTATCCTCGTAGTACACGCGCAAGCGGTAGTGATGCCGGCCTTCCGCCACGGTGGCGTGGGGATTGCCGCTCATCCATCGTCCCGCAACAGATCGAGCTGATCGGGAGTCCGGGCGGGCGGGGGCAGCTTCAGGTGGCGCCAGCCCGGTTCGCCCAGCATGCGGCCGCGGCTGGTGCGCAGCACGAGGCCCTCCTGGATCAGGAATGGCTCGATCACATCCTCCAGCGTGTCGCGCGCTTCGGCCAGGGCGGCGGCGAGAGTCTCGACCCCGACCGGGCCGCCGGCGTGGTGCTCGGCGATCCGCAGCAGGTAGCGGCGGTCCATGCCGTCGAGGCCAAGCGCATCGACTTCGAGGCGGGTCAGGGCGGCGTCGGCGACCTGGCGATCGACGGTTGGTGATCCGCCGACCGAGGCGAAGTCGCGTACGCGCCGTAGCAGGCGGCCGGCGATACGCGGCGTGCCGCGGGAGCGGCGGGCGATCTCGGCGGCGCCGTCCGGCGTCAGATCGATGCCGAGCTTCTCGGCGCCGCGGCGGACGATCACCTCGAGTTCCGCCGGCGTGTAGAAGACCAGCCGTAGCGGGATGCCGAACCGGTCGCGTAGCGGCGTGGCCAGCAGGCCCGCGCGCGTGGTGGCGCCGATCAGGGTGAAGGGTGCCAGGTCGATGCGGACGGAGCGCGCCGAGGGGCCCTCGCCGATGATCAGGTCGAGCTGGAAATCCTCCATGGCGGGGTAGAGCACTTCCTCGATGGCCGGCTGCAGCCGGTGGATCTCATCGATGAACAGGACATCCCTGGGTTGGAGGTTTGTCAGGATTGCGGCGAGGTCGCCGGCGCGCTGGATCACCGGGCCGGAGGTGGCGCGGAACCCTACGCCGAGCTCGCGGGCGACGATCTGGGCGAGTGTTGTCTTGCCGAGGCCTGGCGGGCCGTGGAGCAGCACGTGGTCCAGTGCCTCATTGGGGTTCCGCTCGGCGCGCGCCCGCGCCGCGCGGATGAATACGGACAGGTTTTCGCGAGTCGCGGTCTGGCCGATGAACTCGGCCAGCGACTGCGGCCGCAGCGAGGTTTCGACCGCGTCCTCCTCGCGGCGGATGGCGGAGACTGTCCGGCCTTCGGAATCGCTCATGGGGAGGCCCGCAAGGGGAGGGCGAGCGATGGACGCACGATCACCCTGCTGCCCCCTGGCTCGTGCGCTGCGCCAGCTCCTTCAGGCTGTCGCGGATCACCGTGTCGAGCCCGGCAGCTTCACCCAGCCGATCCATCACGCGTGCCACCACCGGCAGTACCTCCGGCCGACGATAGCCGAGATTGACCAGCGCCGAGACCGCGTCCTCGGCCACACTTGGCAGGCGTGTCGGAGCGGCCGCGGCCACGCCGGGGGCCGACGGCATGGCGCCGGCCTTGTCGCGCAGCTCGGTCAACAGCCGCACCGCGAGCCGGGCGCCCACTCCTGGGGCCCGGGTCAGGCTGGCACGGTCGCCAGCGGCGATGGCGGTGACGAGGTCGCGCGGTGACAGGGCCGAGAGCACCGACAAAGCGAGTTTCGCGCCGACGCCCTGCACGGTGGTCAGCAGCCGGAACCAGTCGCGCTCGGCGGGATCGATGAAGCCGCAGAGCAGGATGGCGTCGTCGCGCACCAGGGTCTCGATCAACAGCACCGCCGGCTCCGGCGGTGACGGCAGGGCGGCAAGCGTCCGCGTCGAGGCCTGCACGAGATAGCCGACGCCGTTCACGTCGATGACGCAGCTTGCCTCGTCGCGCTGCGCGACGCGTCCGGTGAGTCGGGCAATCATCCGGCACCTGTCTTGCGATTCCAGGCGAGGCGGGTGGCGCGGTGATGCGCGTGGCAGATGGCGACGGCCAGTGCGTCGGCGGCATCGGCGCGGCGAATGGAGGCGCCCGGCAGCAGACGGCGAACCATCATCTGGACCTGTTCCTTGGCTGCCGCGCCGGTGCCGACAACCGCGAGCTTCACCGCCATGGCGCCGTATTCGGTGACGGGGAGGCCGGCGAGCGCGCCAGCCAGCAATGCCACGCCGCGGGCGTAGCCGAGCTTCAGCGTGGCGGCGCCGTTGCGGTTGACGTAGGTCTCTTCGATTGCTGCCTCGTCGGGCTGTTGGGCCGCGATCAGCGCCGCCAATGCGTCGTGCAGTAGGCGCAGGCGCGTGGGCACGTCCTGCGTGTGGTCGGTGGCGATCACACCGTCAGCGAGGTGGCGCAGGCGGTTGCCTTCGGCCTCGATGACGCCCCAGCCGGTGAAGCGCAGGCCGGGGTCGAGGCCGAGCAGACGAGTGGCGCGAATCGGGGGATGCATCTCGGATGCATTATACCGGCTGACGAGAGCGCGGCTGCGCTGACCGCGACCCGGCGCGACCGCTCACCGGACTGAATGACGGCGCGCTCCCCAATTGGGTAGCTAGTGCCCCACGTCATTGATTCTGCGGTGAAACTGTGAGTCCGGGGGTGGGTCGTGGGCATTTCGACACGAAGGTCGCGAAGGATATCTTCAGGTCGTCGCGAGGGTGGCTCCCCGCTGTCTCTGCTGCGAATGCGCCATGGCCTTTCTTCGTGCCCTTCGTGATCTTGGTGTCCTTCGTGTCGAAATGCCCGCGGCGCGCCCTCGCACTTTGCCCGTCTGGGCACCAACCTAGTGCTGTCGATTCCTAACCCGGCGCCGAAAGTCTGGCCCGTGCGAACGGCACCGACCCAGAGATTCGCCGCAACATCCATGACGTAAGCCACTAGCTTACTGAGGTGGACATGCGTGAGAACCGAGTACGACGCCGCCTATCTGGAACTGGCTCAGCGCAAGAACTTTCCACTCGCATCGCGCGACCGACAACTCCGACGGGCGAGTACCGCCGCGGGCGTTATGCTGGTTGGCAACGAGCCGATTTGACCCCTTCAGCACCATGCGCGGCGCTTGTCTATCCCAAGCCACCCGCCATCAGCCCCGTCACTCGCCGGGCAAAGCCGGCGGGATCCTTCGGTGGTTCGCCTTCCTGCACGCGCGCGAGATCCAGCAGAGTCGCCGCCGCCTGCTCGATCAGTGCCTTGTCCTCGACCCGCTTGCCCAACGCCTCGATCACCGCGTGCCGCGGATTGACTTCCAGCACCGGCGGCGCTTGCAGCCCGCCGCGTCCGGCCCGGCGCATCATCCGTTGCAACTGCAGATCGGGTCCTTTCCCGCCGGCAGACAGCACGACCGCACTGTCGGTCAGCCGTGCGGTCGCGCGCACCTCCGAGACCTCGTCGCCCAGCGCCGTTTTCAACGCCATCGTCAACACCGAGATGTCGGGCAGCTCCGCGTCCTTCGCTGTATCGGCGGAGGCCTGCGTCACGCTGACCAGCCGCTTGTTCTCGAACGTGCTCAGCCGATCGGGCCAGAACGCGTCGATCGGGTCGGCCAGCAGCAGCACTTCTTTGCCTTGTGCCCGGAATCCCTCCAACTGCGGCGACCCGCGCAGCGCATCGGTATCGTCGCCAAGCAGATAATAGATCTCGTCCTGGCCCGGCTGCATGCGGTTCACATAGTCGGGCAGCGACGTCCATCCGTCCTGCCGGGACGAGCGGAACCGCAGCAGGGGTGCGATCTCTCCGCGGTGCTCGGTGTCTTCCCAGATTCCCTCCTTCAGCACCTGGCCGAAATTCTCCCAGAATTTGGCGTAGTCCTGGTCCTCCTTCGCTTTCGTCTTCAGCTCCGCCAGCACGCGCCCGACCACCGCCTTGCGGATCCGCGCCAGGACCGGGGTGGTTTGCAGCATTTCGCGCGAGACGTTGAGCGGCAGGTCCTCGGTATCGACCACGCCCTGGACGAAACGCAGCCAGGGGGGGAGCAGCTCCGCCTTGTCGGTGATGAACATGCGACGGACGTGCAGCCGCACATGGGATTCGCGGTCGTTCTCCAGGATGTCGAAGGGCCGGCTGCCGGGGATGAACAACAGCGCGGAGAACTCCAGCGTGCCCTCGGCCCGCCAGTGCAGGGTCGCCCAGGGCGTGTCGAAGATATGCCCGAGATGACGGTAGAACTCGTTGTACGACTGTTCCGTTACCTCGGATTTCGGCTTGCGCCAGAGCGCCGTGCCCTGGTTG
>Ga0335074_10014443_pt1 | contig 11072 bp, 8 predicted proteins | sample Lox_Sample_23_FD_206715 | JGI IMG/M metagenome (GOLD analysis project Ga0335074, IMG submission 206715) | Soil microbial communities from Loxahatchee National Wildlife Refuge, Florida, United States - Lox_Sample_2.3 | ecosystem: Environmental > Terrestrial > Soil > Wetlands | place: USA: Florida... | reverse complement strand
CTGTTCGTTAGGTTAACAAACCAGTGCCATCCTGTCAATCGTGTGTGGTCGGCGGTAAGCTGTTCTAGGAGTCATCATGTGATAGCTTCCGGTCCATGTGACCGAGACGATCCGGCCCGCCATCTCTACGCCCAGCAGGTGACGCGGACACCGAACGCCCGACAATGGGTGACCGCGCAGTTCCGGGATGTGGCTCATTAGGGTGGCCAATTTGGCGGCGCCTATTCCTCGAGCACCGATCTCGGCGGAAGCTGGGCCAAAAAGCGCTTGATCACGTTCGCAGTGATCCTGGAGACGTTGTTGTCGTAGTTGTCCCAGGACAAGCTTCCGGTCCAGGTCACGGAGCCGGCAGCGAACACGGCCCCACCGCCGGGTATCGTTCGAAGGGCGACGTCACAACCGACTGGCACCGGTATCCGATCGAGCGGTACGAACTCCTCGTGCGTGGCTCGAGCCAGTACAGCGGGCTGCTGTCCCTCCGGCCAATCCCACTCGAGCACCGCGTCCATCTCGTACGCAGCTGCGCTGCCCAGATTGAGGCCGAAGTCGCCAACAACCTCCTCGTCCACACCGTAAAACACCCACTCATAGCGTGGTTCCCTGCTGGCGGGGAGGCGACGGAAGCCCCATCGCCCCTCCGCTTCTACGAAGCAGTTGGCCGCCATTTCGACACCGAGGAACCGCCTAGGAGGGCGGCCCCTCCGGAGCCACAACCCTCCGGGCTCAAGAGTCGTGCTGTGCAGCAGCTGCCCTTCCTCGGGGATGGCCCACCAGTCATACCAGTCGCCCGACTTACGCACCTCGGCTAGCCACGGGCGCTCTTGATCGATCGAAGTCACCCAGAAGAGGCCATTCCCTCCGAGGTACAGAACTCGTCCTCCGTTCTGCAGGTAGGCGTCCAGTGCATCGAGCATCTTTCCCGTCCAATACTCCGGGTGGCTCCCGACAATCAGGCATCGGTAGTGGCTCAGCAGCTCTAGGCCTTCACGGTGGAGATCTTCGTCTGAATGGGTTTCGTAATCAAAGCCCATCTTCTCCAGCCAGTCCACAAGGTACAGATCGGCTGTAACGTTGTGGCACCCCCAGTTGGGAAATCCCGCTGAAGGATGATGAGACCGCGTCGGTCGGCGACGGCTTACGTAGTACACCATGGAGCCGTCCCGATGGCCGTCGTAAATTCCCAGCACGCGGTCGACCAACCCATCCTCTGTATAACTCCACGGGCCACGATTCGTACTGTAGGCCTGCCAAGTCAGCGTAGGCACGAGGACACATATTGGTGCTTTGGGCCTCGCCGGACGCACGATGAATGGCACGTACAGCTCGTCATTCTCGCGGCGAAGATGGAAGGCGTAGATTCCTGACCGCGCCGACGTCGGCACGGCCAGTTCCAGGGTGGACGACCACCCAGCATCCCCCATGTCATCTTCGTGAAGATGAACGGCGTCATAGTGCGAAGGATTGTCGGTGAACGAGCTGGCCATAGTGCCGCGCCACATAGGACCCGTCACGGCCCGGGATGGAACATTGACTGCAACGCCATGGCTGTCATTTCCCGAGACATCAACGATGCGGTCACCGCTGACGTCCTGACTGAGATCCCAGCAGCCAAGGAGATTTGCGATGCTCTCGGCTGGTTCACCGTTCATCAATGCAGTCGATTGCTCAGCTGTGAGCGCTTCAGAAAAGAGCACGGGCCGCGCGATCTTGCCATTGAAGTGGGCCCAATGTCCTGAGCCGTCGTGCGACTCAAGAGCGCCAAACAGGAGCGGAGTATTACCCGCGTATACCGGTTTCGTGTCTATCGCCTTCCGGAACCGGCTGATTGGCGGCGCTGTTTGCATCGAAGTGGCCCGAGAGGCCACGAAGAGTGAAAGTTCGCCTGCTCCTCGGTCGAAGGAAAGGCAGACGAACTGCCACTCATTCAGGGAGAGCCAGCCACCGGCCGTACACCAGGTTGCGCGCACACCATCAGCGGAGACTGCGGCTGTGAGGGTACGCTGACCTGTGCAAAAGATGGCGTACGAGAGTTCGCCGGGACGCCACTTTGCGGCGAGTGCCATCCACGCCGCGTCAAGCAACCGGGGATGGCACCACAGCGCCAAGCTGAACGAGTCATCGGGGTTCAGCACTGCCTTGTGCGGTACCTGGAGGAAGGAGCCGAGGTCCAGCGGCTGGGAGCCGAGGTCGAGTTCGGCTGGCTGACCCCAGCTGACTGCCTCATCGCGGTACCCGGGACCCTTAGGGTTCGGGTCTCCATGAAGGAGACGCACCAGGCCCAGCTTCGCCGGGCCGGGTGAGGCGCTCGCCATCAGGCGAATTCGTTCGCCTCCGCGGATGGCGATCTCGTCAGCGTAGCCCTCCAGGCTCACGTCGCCGACGGGAGACAGTGGTTGACGTCGCATACGCTCAGACCTCATGGAGTGGGTGGCTTGAATCGGCCGGGATCCGGTCCCAGTAATGACAAGCGACGAAATGCCGGGAAGCGATCTCCTGAAGGAGAGGCTGCTGGCGGGAAGATAGCTCCCCTGCAAACGGGCAACGCGGATGGAATCTGCACCCGCTCGGCGGATTTCTCGGGCTCGGGATTTCCCCCGAGATGAGAACGCTTTCGGCTCGCCGTTGACTCGGATTAGGTTCAGAAATTGAAGCCAGCAGCGCACGGGTGTAGGGGTGCGCAGGCGAGTCGAACACCTGATCAGTCGTTCCCACTTCAATCAGCTGGCCGAGGTACATCACCGCGATTCTCTGCGCCACGTACCCGACGAGGTTCAGGTTGTGGGTGATGAACAGGTAGGTGAGGCCGAGCTGGTCTCGCAGGCCCTCCATCAGGTTCAGGACGCTGGAGCCGGCCGAGACGTCAAGCCCTGACGTGATCTCATCCGCGACGATGAACTCGGGGCGCAGGGCTAGGGCCCGGGCGATGCCGACCCGCCGTGCCTGCCCGCCTGACAGCTCGTGCGGGTACTTCCGCCTCAGCTCGAACGCCAAGTCCACCATCCCAAGCAGTTCTGAGACGGAATAACGCTGGTCGCTTGGGACCTTGTGTATGGTGTATGGCTCGAGCAGTAGGTGCTCAACCCGCAGCCGGGGACTCAAGCTCGAGTACGGATCCTGGAAGATTATCTGCACTTTCCGGCGCAGTCGCCGCCACCGGCGAGACGACATCCTTGTCAAGTCTCGCCCGTCATAGAGGATCTGCCCTCCGGCTACGTCCATGAGACCGGCAATCGCGCGGCCGAGGGTGGTCTTGCCAGATCCAGATTCACCCACAAGCCCGACAACCTCGCCGCGGCCAATGTCGATGTCTACGCCGTCGACTGCGCGTACGGCACCCCGTTCCCCGGCGAACAGCCGGTCAAAAGACCCTCCATAGGGAAAGTAGGCGCGAAGTCCCTTGATCGACACAAGTGGCGGCCGGGATGGCCCCGGCCCCCCCTCCCCGCCCTGGCTGGCGGTCGTCTGGCGATCGCCGGTCCCCCCGACCCCGGCTTCGTCGAGCGTCGGCTCACTCATCACTTGTCCTCAACGCTTACTTCGGCGGGACTGTCGCTTTGCCGGACGAGGGCTTCCTCCCGGGATGAGGTCAGCTGTGCGACCTGCCTGCGGTATCCGGAGTTGCTGTCGTAGGCATGGCACCGCACCAGCTGAGAGCCAACTGCGAGCAGACCGGGCTCACGCCCATGGCAAACGTCCTCTGCATAAGAGCAGCGGGGTGCGAACTTGCAACCTCCCGGCAGCGCCGAGAGGCTGGGAACGCGCCCCTCGATGGAAAGCAGCCGTTCCCGGCGGCGCGACAGGGACGGCGCTGCAGCCAGCAGCGCCTGCGTGTAAGGATGGCGAGGCCGCTGAAACAGCTCGCCCACATCGCCACTCTCCACCTGGCGGCCCGCGTACATCACGATTACTCGGTCGCAAGACTGCGCGATCACTCCGAGGTCGTGCGAGATCAGCACAATGGCGGTGTCGTGCTCCCGCCGCAAACGGTCGAGCAGATGCAGGATCTGTGCTTCAAGGGTTACGTCAAGCGATGACGTCGGCTCGTCGGCCACCAGCGCAGCCGGCTCCAGCATCAGCGCCGTCGCGATCATCACCCGCTGCCGCTGCCCCCCCGACAGCTCATGCGGATAGCTGTCAACCCGCTCACGCGGGGCAGGGATACCCACCGAGCTCAGCGCGGCGACGACCTTTTCGCGCATCTCGGCACGGCTCCCCCGGCCCGGGTGATGCGCCCGCAGCGCATCCACGAGCTGCGACCCGATCGTGAAGGTCGGGTTGAGGCTCGTCAGCGGGTCCTGGAACACCATTGCGATCTGGCCCCCGCGCAACTCCCGCATTCGTTCGGCAGTAGCGCCGACGAGACTCTCGCCCCGAAGACCGATCTGCCCGTTAAGGATTGCCCCGTTGCGGGGCAACAGTCCAAGCAGCGCGGCACTCAGCGTCGACTTCCCGCATCCCGACTCCCCCACGACGCCGAGGATCTCCCCGGGCTCCACCTCGAAGCTCACACCGTCAACAGCTGCCACGTCACGCCCGGCCACCCGGTAGGTGACAGTCAGATTTTTGACGGACAGAACGGTCTCGGTCATGAGCGTTCCGAGCCGCGAGAGCCAGCCAGCCGCGGGTCCAGCACATCACGCAACGCCTCGCCCAGCATCGTCAGGCCAAGCGTGGCGACCATCAAGGCCAGGCTCGCAAATATGATTTCCCAGGGTGAGGTGTACACGTTCGTGAACCCGTCTGAAAGCAGTACCCCCCATGAGGGTGTCGGCGGCTGGACGCCCAGCCCCAGAAACGACAGTCCCGCCTCTGTGACGATAGCGCTGGGCGTATCCATAGCTATCAAGATCAACAACGGGGCTATGATGTTAGGCAGCAGATGAACGAGTACCACGCGGCGATGGGAGGCCCCCAGCGCCCTCTCGGACTCGATATACAGATTCTGCTTGGTCGCGTAAACGGACGCCCGGCTGACTCGTGCGTAGTTCGGCACGAACGCGATCGCAATGACGATGCGGACGTTACCAAGTGACGGCCCTAGCAAAAACAGAAGCGCCAAGGCAAGGATTACCGCCGGGAAGGCTTGCACCGTGTCCATGATGATCACGAGCACGCTATCGATCAGCCCGCCAAAGTATCCGGCCATCAGGCCAAGAACAAGTCCGCACAATACAGCTATCGCCACGGCCGGCAGCGCGACACTCAGCTCTATCCGCGTCCCGTAGATAAGCCGCGACAGCAAGTCTCGCCCGAGCTCGTCCGTTCCCAGCAGATGTGTCGTGCCCGGGCCCTGGAATGCTGCTGGTATGTTCTGCGCGTCGGGGTTATACGGCGCGATCTGCGGTGCGAAGATGGCGAGCACCACCATGCCAACCGCAACGCTCACACCGAACGCGCCGTTCGGGCGGCGCACCAGCGCCGCCAAGCCAGACAGCACTCCTTGCATCCTGCCCGGGCTGACGGCTGCCTCCCGGTCCACCGAGCTCGCAGCGACACTCATCTGCGCAGCCGCCCAAGCTCGACGCGCACTCGCGGATCCACGAACCGGTATGACAGGTCCGCCAGCAGATTAGCAAAGACAAACATCACGCCGATGACCAGGACACCGGCCTGAACTACGGGGTAGTTGCGCTGCTGAATCGCGTCATACACGAGCGTGCCGAGCCCGGGACGCGCAAAGATGACCTCGACGAAGATGGCACCGCCTATCAGCTGACCCAATCCGACGCCGAGGATTGCTATCGTCGGGATGACCGCATTCTTCAGGACATACTTGTAGAAGATGATGCGCTCCTTCACTCCCCAGGAGCGTGCCGTGCGGACATAGCTGGTGTTAAGAACCTCCAGCATGGACGCACGCAGCAGCCGCGCGATGTATCCGATCCACCCGACGGCAAGGGCGATGGCCGGGAGAATGAGATGTTCGAGATATCCCACCGGATCGGAAAAGCTCCCTGCGCCAATTGCTGGCAGGATATGAAGCGTGACCGGAAACAAGATCAGGAGCAGCAGACCAGCAACATAAGGCGGCAGGGTGATCAGCGAAATGGACACCGCGGCGCTGATCCGGTCGGCCCATGAGTCTGGCCGCCGGGTCCCGTAAACACTCAGAGGCACACCCACGAGTATGACCAGCAACAATGCGGCCACGGCCAGTATTACCGTATGCGGCAGGGCAGCCATGATTAGTTGTGAGACCGGGGCGTTGTTCAGGAAGTCCGAGCCAAGGTTTCCTCTGACCGCGTTCGAGAGGAACAAGTAGATCTGAACCAGAATGGGGTCGTTGAGATGCATCTCTCGCTGCGCTTGTGCCACGAGAGCTGGATTCGCGTGGGGACCCAGAACAATCGTTACCGGGTTGCCTGGAATAAAGTGGACCAGTGAGGCCACCAGCGATGCAAGTAGGATGATCACCACCATCGTCATGAGGAGGCGACGAATCAGGTACACGACCATCTGCTGGCTGCCCTCGACTAGACGTTAATGGACACTAGAGGACGACAGGACTATACGGTCTGGAATGCCCACGTGGCAGGATCGCCCCACACGTAAAACGCCGGCTTCAGCTGCGACGACAGGTAACCGATGGGATCCGCGAGCCAGGCCAGCCACACCGTGTTCACTGCGTCATTCCACAGCCGCTGCCACTCGATATACATGGCACCCCGCTTCGCCTTGTCTATCTCGTACAATGCGGAATTCTGCAACTGGTCTGCCTGCCTGTTGCACCAGTAATTGAAGTTCCACTGGTTGAACTCGCTGCAGGTGAACCACTCGGTCGCCTGGTAAGGGTCGGGGGCGATCCCGCCGTAGGTTGCGTAGAAGACCTGTTCCTGCTGAAGTTGCGTGCCGGATTGCTCTGACGGCTTGGTTACAATCGAGGCGTTCAGGCCAATATCTGCAAGGTTGGCAACAGCGATCTGCGCGATGGTGTCCGCGGCCGGATTACTGAGATACGTCGTGAACGTGAGATTCTTAGGAAGGGCCGTGGCACGCTTCAGGTATGCCTTCGCCTTATCGAGGTCCTGATTATAGACCGGGGCGTCACTCCAGTAGCCTACTGGCATCTTCGGCGCGAGAACGGCAGTGGCGCGTTCCACAGCATCTGCATAACCAGCCTGGATTATTGAGGGGACGTCAATTGCGTACCTGATCGCCTGCCGCACGTTGATGTCAGTGAGATTGGGATGCAGCTGGTTCATCCCGATCCATGCGTAGTTCAGGGTGGACTTTGAGTGGACTTTCACGCCGGGCAGGCTGTTTGCATGCTTGATCGAGGTATAACCCAGGGGAGCGATGTCGAGTGCACCGGTTTGGAGACCGATAAGCTTAGTCTGCTCATCAGTAATCGGCTTGTATGTGATCTGAGCAAAGTCCGGCGCCGGCGACCCATGCCAGCCCGCGAACCGCTTTAGGACGGTTTGCTGGCCCGGTGTCCACGACACGAATTCGTAAGGGCCCGTCCCGACAGGATCTCTCGCAAAGGTCTTCCCCAGCGCATTAACTGCCTTCTCCGATACAATCATCCCTGAAATATAAGGGATCGTGAGATCCAGCAGCGGGGCGTACGGCTTGCTCAGGACGATAACGCCCTCATACTTGTTCAGCACCTGAACTGTCTTCAGCGTCAGCCAGTTGCCTGAATAGGGGCTGTTCAAGTTCGGCTTTGTGATCCCCGCGATCCGCTCGAATGAGAATTTCACGTCCTGGGCCGTGCACTCACCGTATCCCTTGTGGAACATTACTCCCTGCTTGAGGCGGAAATGCACCTCCAGGCCGCTGGCAGATACAGACAAGCTCTCCGCGAGCCGGTTCTCCACCGCGGAAGTGCCGTTCGGGACATAGGTCTGCAGGCCCTCAAAGACCGCTTGCTGGACAAAGTTGTCCGTGTCGCTCGAAGAGAAAGCAGGGTCGGCATCGATCAGGTCGTCCGGTGTCGCGACGGTGAGAGTGCCGTTCTTGCTGCTTGACTTCGGGGAAGACGCGGAGCTGCCGCATCCCGCGAGCACTCCGGCACCCAATGCCAGGGCGCCAAACGTGGCTGTCTGCTTCAGGAACTCTTTTCTTGAAGGTCCTCGAGGTTCCTGCCGTTCGTTGTCGTCGCCAGCGTGGCTCATGCTTCCCTCCTCGGATGCCTGCCTGCTGCGTCAGTAAAGTCATACCTGCTGAACCGGCGCCCGCTTAAGCGGGCGCGCACCATCGCCCCCGAAGCCAGTCACTATCTCGAGGTCCGCCCGGTCTCCAATCGATCCGCTCGGGTGACGTTCGAAGAATCCCCAATCGTGATGTGGCACGATCACGTCGGCGTGGCTCCGCATCCACGCATAGGCCCGCATCACGCCCTCGAGATCGAAGAAAGCGCCCATGGGCCAGTTGAGCTCGATGTTCTGGTAGAACGGCATGAGGTCACCCGGTATGCAAACCCGGCCGATGTCTGTCTCCAGCAGCACAACCTGCATTCCCGGGGAGTGACCACCCATCTTGTGAACGGAAACTCCGTCGCTGATTTTCAGATCGCCGTCGATCAGCTCCAGGCGGTCCCGGATGTCCAGCACATTGAAGGCGAACTCCCGGTAGTAGTAGGGCGCCCACGCTGGCGGGTGCACAACATAAGGCAGCTCGTCGCGCTGCATATAGAACGTCGCCCGCCCGAATCTTGTGTTGTTCCCGATGTGATCGAAGTGACCGCAAGTATTTATGACGATCTCGACATCGTCAGGGCTCAGCCCGAACCGGGCGAGCTGGGCTTCGACAGTCCACTCGGCCCGGTGCTCGGTCCAGATCTCGTGCTTCTGCAGCGCGTCTCGCGCGGCTGCCGTTGCCCGCTGGCCCATGTCGCATCCGGTGTCGACCACGATCACCTGGTCAGCACCCTCGACCAGCCACATGGTGAGCGGCGAACGCAGCCCAGGGCGGGTCAGGCCGCCGAAATCCAGGGCCTCCTCCCATCCGCTTGGTCTTTTCGCCTCGTCCAGGCCGAGGTCGACCGCGTGCAGCGCGTAAGCCGCCGGCGCCGGCCCCGCCTCATCTCCGAGAGGAAGAAGGTGTGCCCTGAGTCCCATGCGATCGACCAACCAGACAGTCGAAATGGACTGGATGTTTGGTCAGACTGTATTCTTGGCTGGTGAGCCGCGTCAACACCACCACGGCACCCGAGGTGCAAACCGCCCCCCCATCAGGAGAGACCGACCGCTCCGCCGCGATCCTGGCCGCGGCCAGCAAGGTGATCGCCCGCGACGGTGCCCGCAGCATGAGCCTCGACGAAGTGGCGAGAGAGGCTGGTGTCTCAAAGTCGCTCGTCCTCTACTACTTCCGAAGCCGCCGGCAGCTCCTTGCCAAGGCATACGTGTTCGCCGACGCCCGGGGACTGCAGCGCGTGCAAGCCGAGGTCGGCCGGCTCCCCACAGCCGCTGAGCGCCTCAAGGCAATCCTCACCTTGTACTTTGAGGACGACCCTGAGATCAACGAGGAGTGGATCCTCTGGTCAGAGCTGACCGCCGGCGCCAAGTTTGAGCCCGGCCTGCGAGCAACTGCGCAGGAGTCCTTCGCGCAGTTCTCTCACTGGGTCGAGAAGCTCGTCAGCGACGCCCGCGACGAGGGTTCTGTCGACGTCACGATCGATCCCCACGAGGCGGCGCTCGAGCTGATGGCCCTCATAGATGGACTCGGTGGCTTCGTTACCTGCGGACTGATCTCCCGCGAACAGGCCCGGGCCACCCTCTCACGCACCCTCGACAGTAAGCTGCAGTGGGTTCCTTCACCGGCACCGGGTGCCTCCGCCGGACACGAAGACGCCCACATCCTTGCGCCTGTCGCGCGGACATTGCTCCTCGATCTGAGCAAGAGCATCCAACGGCTTGGCGAGCTGACCGTCTCTTCCGACGAGGAAAGCGCGGTGAAGCAGGCAAGTGAGATCGCAGAGAGGCTGAGCCGTTCCGTTGCTCGTGCAATGAGCACGCGACAAGGAAGCAACAGCGATGCCCGATCCTGATGAATCTCACACCTTCGGGCGAAACCTCCTGATACCGATCGAGCCGGGAGTGACCCTCGCGGCGGATCTCTACCTGCCCAAGGGGAGTGCTCCCGCTCCTACCCTGATCAGCCTTAACCCCTACCGTAAGGACGATATAGCGGGCGCCTTCTCCGTCTCATGGGGCTCCTACCTCGCCCAGAGCGGTTACGCCCAACTGATCGTCGACACGCGTGGCACGGGAGCTTCAAGCGGTATTCCTAATGAGAACTTCGCCCGGCAAGAAGCCGTTGACGGCGCCACAGTCGTCGAGTGGGCGGCCGCGCAGCCCTGGTCCAACGGATCGGTGGGCATTTGGGGAATGTCGTACGGAGGCGCGATGGCCTTGGCCGTGGCGGCACAGCGTCCTCCGCACCTGAGCGCAGTGGCCACGGTCTACGGCTACGCCGACTACTACCAGGATGCGGCGTTCCCGGGTGGCTGCATGGGCTGTCTCGGCAGGTATGCCCGGGAGAATTGGATGCTCGCTCTCGCCCTGGCCCCTCCCGCCCTCCAGGACGCCAAAGGCCGCTGGCGCGAGGTATGGGACGAGCGGCTCGAGGGCTTGAAGCGCCGGGGTCTTCCTTCGGCGCGCTGGCAGGAACATCGCGACCACGACGACTACTGGGCAGAACGAACCGTTGATGTCAGTGCGATCAGCGCGCCGACATTCGTCCTGGGTGCCTGGAGAGATCTCTTTCCTGAAGCAATGATGCGTGTTTTCGGCCAGCTGACGGCTCCGAAAAGACTGCTGATGGGCCCGTGGCTGCACGTTTCTCCAGACGACTCGCCGGTAGAACCCATAGATTGGCTCGGGGAGCTCGTCACGTGGTGGGATCTCTGGCTCGCAAGCCCGACTCCGGACGGTGCGACGCCGAGTTCGGACCGGTTCAGCCAGGTAACGCTCTATGTGCAAGGAAGTGGACGGTGGAGGAGTGAGCAGGGCTGGCCAATACCCGGGCTCAGTGACCAGGTCGCGTATCTGGGTGAGGGCGATCTTGGGCCTGAGGTCGGTGAGAAGGGCGAGGATGAGTACCTCGCCGACCCAAGAGTAGGCGTAAGA
>Ga0335074_10014442_pt1 | contig 11072 bp, 8 predicted proteins | sample Lox_Sample_23_FD_206715 | JGI IMG/M metagenome (GOLD analysis project Ga0335074, IMG submission 206715) | Soil microbial communities from Loxahatchee National Wildlife Refuge, Florida, United States - Lox_Sample_2.3 | ecosystem: Environmental > Terrestrial > Soil > Wetlands | place: USA: Florida... | reverse complement strand
CGATCACCGTGCCGGCTCCCGATCAGCGTGCAGCGGATCGCGCCCGCATCACGGATCGATCAGCACGCCGGGATTAAGCATCCCCTGCGGGTCGAGCGCCTGCTTGGCCGATCGCAAGGCGGCAGCGAACAGGTCGGGACGTTGGCGGTCGTACCACGGCCGATGGTCGCGCCCGACGGCGTGGTGATGCGTGATGGTGCCGCCAGCGGCGATCAGCGCGTCTGCAGCGGCGGTTTTGATCGCCCGCCATTGCGATTCGAGCGCACCGTGCCTGCCGAGCGCATGAAACGAGAAATACGGCGCAGGACCATCAGGATAGACATGCGTGAAGCGGCAAGTGACCTGGCCACGCCGTCCGGTCGCCTCGCGAATCGCCGCCTCGGTTGCGGTCTTGACCCGGTCGTGAAAGGCTTCGAACCGCTCCCAGGTGATTGCGGTCTCGAAGGTGTCGGCGATCACCGCCCGCCGGATCATGCGTTCGCGCGAATAAGGCATGCGGATGAACGCGGTACGCCATTGGCCGGCGGCTCCTTCACGATGGGCGTCGGCGTCGCCCGGCCGCTCGGGTGTTCCCCCATGGTCGGCGCAGCATTCGAGGGCGCGCGCGATCCACGCGTCAAGCGGATGGTCGCCCGATTCGAATGCCAGCACCATAATAGCCGCGTTGCCGTCGCCGGCGCCGGTATTGTGCGCCTCCTGCGGGTCGAGGATACGGCAGTTGGCCGGGTAGAGCCCGGCCTGGGCAATGGCTCGAACCGCCCGCGCCGCGCCGAAGAAATCGGTGAAACGCACGGCCCCGCCGGCGCGAAACCGGGGCCGGGGCTGCAGCCTCATCCACGCTTCGGTGATGACCCCGAGTACGCCCTCGGAACCGATCAACAGGCGGTCCGGGCTCGGCCCGGCGCCCGAACCCGGCAGGCGCCGCGTTTCCATGACACCCTTTGGGGTCACCATCCGGATGCTTTCGACGAGATCGTCGATGTGGGTATAGAGGCTCGCGAAATGGCCACCCGAACGGGTCGCGATCCAGCCGCCTAGGGTCGAATACTCAAAGCTCTGCGGGAAATGCCGCAAGGTCAGCCCGTGTGGCCGCAGCTGGGCTTCGAGAGCCGGCCCGAAGGCTCCGGCTTCGATGCGCGCCGCACGCGACACGGGATCGATCTCCACAACGCGGTCGAGGCGGCGCAGATCGAGGGTAACCGCAGCCCTTCGCGAGGTGCCGTCGAGATGCGGTTCGATCCCGCCAACAACACTGCTGCCGGCGCCAAACGGGAACACCGCGGCCTCGGCGCCGCCGGCCCAATCGAGGACCGCTGCAATCTCAGCCTCGTTACGCGGATACGCGACAACATCCGGGGCGGACGCGTAATCGCCGTCGAGACCCCGTGCGTAATCGCGGTACGACTTGCCGTAGGTGTGGGCAACGCGATCATAGAGTTCGGCCGAGCACACCGCCTTCAGCGAGGCCGGCGCAGCCAGTCGGGGCGGCCGCAGATCGATATCGGCAAGCGCCGGCGGTGCCTTTTCCGCAAAGTGCTCGATGCCAAATAAATGTCGGTAGCGGGCGAGCGCCGCCGCCTCTTCGGCCGCGGTCATTCCCTCCCCTTCGCGCCCCCAGCCGAAATGTTTGAGCCGCGCCTGAGCCATTTCCCCGCTCCCATTGCGCTCCGTTGGAGAATAGCGCGAACCGACAATAGAGCCTGCCGCAAGGGTGAGCCAGCTTGGAAAGGTGAGCCGGGAAGCGATGCCCGATATTCTGCCGGCGCCGGTGCGGCGCCGCTGGAACGCGCGAAGCGTCGCGGCGAGGAAGGCTGGCTCCGGTTGGTTCGGCATAGTAGGCTGGCTCGCCGCCAATGGTTTGGGGAGAGAACGGGTGAATACGGGCGATCGGGGATCGACGAGCGGGGCCAATCGGAAAAGATTACTGCTGCCGACGACCATGTCGCGGGCCGGATGGGCGGTCGTCGAGGCGCGCGATGATGTCGAAGGGATCCCGTTCGCGCCGACGGTACCCAGGGCCGAACTTCACCGTCTGTTGGAAGATGTCGCCGGCGTAGCGCTCGGTGTCCAGCCGTTCAGCGATCCTGAACTCGATGCCGCTGCGGCGCTCGAAGTCGTCTCGCGCATCGGCGTCGGCTACGACGCGGTCGATGTGCCGGCGCTGACCCGGCGCAAGATCCCGCTGATGATCGGCGGCACCGCGAATTCGGTCAGTGTCGCCGAGGCCGGGGTGTTCCTGATCATGTCGTTGGCGCGGCGCGGCGCGGCGATGGACGCCCTTGTCAGGGAGGGACGCTGGCACGACCGCTATAACCAAATGCCGTTAGACCTCTATGGCAAAACCGTGCTGATCGTCGGCTTTGGCAAAATCGGTACGCGCTCGGCAAAGCGGTTTGCGGCGATGGAGACAAACGTTCTGGTGTACGACCCGTATATCTATTCCGAGACGATCCGCGGCATGGGCTACGAGCCGGTCGGCAATCTCGATGCGGCGGTGGCGCGCGCCGATTTCATTACCATCCATTGCCCCAAGACGCCGGAAACGGTCGGCCTGTTCGACGCAGCCCGGCTCGGACGAATGAAGCGGTCGGCGTTTATCGTCAACACTGCGCGCGGCGGGATCATCGACGAAAAGGCGCTCTACGACGCGCTGAAGGCGAACCGGATCGCTGGCGCCGCTCTCGATGTCTTTGTCGAAGAACCGACGCCGCCCGACAACCCGCTGCTGACCCTGCCGAACTTTATTGCGGCACCGCATGTTGCCGGCGTCACCCGCGAGGCGGTCGACCGCATGGGGGTGGCCGCCGTCCAGAATATTCTCAGTGTCCTCGACGGCAAACCGATCCGCGAAAACGTCGTCAATCGCGAGGTCCTCGACTGAGCGAGGCGCAAAGACCCGGTTGCGCCCTGGCGGGAGCGCCAAGAGCCCACGAGTGACGATGACGCGACCGGCGCGGCGAGCGACGCGACCGGGCCGCCTGATCGGATCGTCTGTGGCGCGAGAACTCGGGAGGATGGCGCGCCGGGCTTCTCAAGCCTTTGGATATGCCTGCCAGGCTCGCCGCAGCGGGCAGACCTGTTGCGTGAGACGCACCCGATGTCACCCGGCAAAACAGGCGGGCCATCGGACGGGGATGCGATCGGCCGGGCTTGCCTAAAGGGTAAATGTCTGCTGGCGCTCGCCTGTCTCATGAGCAAGGGTTCCGTCGCGCGATGCGTTGTCTCGCTGCTGTTGCGTTGCGGGTGCAGGGTGGTTTTGACTGGTTGTGCGAGCACCGTGCGTGGACCCTTCCTGCGGCGATCGGAGCGGTCGCGCTGCTGCTTCGGCTTTATCGGCTGGGGGACAAGCCGTTCTGGCTCGACGAAGTGACAAGCCTGCGTCGGGCGACGGCAACCGTGCCCGATCTGGTTGCCGATGCGCTGCACAACGCCCATTACCCGAGCTATTTCCTGCTGCTATGGCTGGTTGCAAAGCTCGGTACGTCGCAATGGCTGCTGCGGCTGCCCTCGGCGCTGTGCGGCGCCGCGGCGGCGGGGCTCGGCTGCGCCATTGGCAGCAAGGTGTCGGACGAGCGTGGCGGCGCCATTGCCGGGTTGTTGATGGCAGTCTCGCCGTTCGAGGTTCAATTCGGCCAGGAGGCGCGGTCGTACACGCTGGTTTCCTGCCTTATCCTGACGGCGCTTTATGGCCTCATCCGGCTGGCGCAGCAGCCGGCCGCAGCCGCTCTGCCGCTGACCCGCAGGGATGCCCTGCACGGCGCGTGGACAGCCTACAGCCTCGGCACCGCGGCGGCGCTTGCCGTGCTCAACGTGGCCATACCCTGGTTCGTGGCCGCGAATGTGGCGGCGCTGGTCATCGCGCGAGCCGCCAATGGCGTGAGGCCCGGCTTCTGGCGCAATTGGGCGATGGCTCAGCTGTTGATCCTGATGGTCTGGGCACCGCTGCTCGTCGCGGTTTATGTTTCGCGCCACGGTGCGGTGCTCGACGGTGCCGACTGGGCACCGGCCGAGACCAGCCGGACCCTCTGGTCGATCATCGCACCGGTTTATCTGTTGCGGATTTCGAGCTTTATCACGTTCGATGTGATGCCGGGCCAAATTCCCGGTCTCGCTCTCGTCGTCGTCGCGGCGGCAGCGCTTGGCGCCTGGCGGCTGCGCCGCGAGCCGGCCGTGCTGGCTGTCTTGGGCTGCGCTGCCCTCGTGCTGCCTTTGGGGCTCGTGCTGATTTCACGGTTTGTACCATTGCTGGTACCGCGATATTTTGCCTGGGGAGCCGGACCGTTCTTTATCTTTGCCGGCGCCGGGCTCGGTCAACTCACCGCAAGACGCTTTGCCGCAGCGTCAGTGATGCTCGGTGTCGCCGGTTGGATCAACCTCGTTCCGTACTATAGCTATGAGACAAAGCCACGCTGGGACCTCTTAGCTAAAAAACTGGCGGAAAAAACCCGCCCGGGCGACATCGTGTTAGTGAACAACTATTACGCCTATTCGCTGCTCTCGTTATTCGCTGCCCGGGCGGGGCTTGATGAACACAAGATCAAGCTGACCTGGGATCTGCCGAAAGCGGAACAGGTGGCCCCTGGCCGCGATGTGTGGGCGGTTTATGGGCGCACCGGCCAGGCAGCGCGGCAGCCCGCCGAAAATTATGAACGCTCGCTTGCTGCTTTAGGCCACCCGGTGGTGGAGAATTCGGTCGGGCGCTACATTGTGCTGTGGCGGTACGCCGAGCCAAATGGGCCCGATCCGGCCGCGCTCAGCACGCCGCCGCGCGACCACAGCGATCTCTCGATGCGCGACGCACACGCTCCTTAAAATCCTGCCGATTGCCGGGGAGAGCCTGCCGATTGCCGATTTAACAGCCGATTTACGAGCAACCCGTCGGCCCGCTCCAGACAGATCAAGAGATGCGACGAGACATCGACGACCCTTGCTGATCCCGGCCAGCCGGCCCGGGTGCTTGACCCAGCCGGTTCGGGTGCTTGACATATTCGCCGCTAGCTGGCGGGATCGCGGCCAGAAATTCTGAAGGAGGATCGGATGGCGCGGGCAAACAAGGTGCGGGAGTTGTGGCAGGCCGGCAAGCCCGTCATCAACAGCTGGCTCGGTATCCCCTCGAGCTTTTCGGCCGAGGTCATGGCCCATGCCGGCTGGGATTCGCTGGTCGTCGACATGCAGCACGGCATGATCGAATACCAGACGATGGTGACGATGCTGCAGGGCATCTCGTGCACCGATACGGTCCCCCTGGTTCGGGTGCCGTGGAACGACCCGGCGCATATCCAAAAAGCGCTCGACGCCGGCGCCTACGGCATCATCTGCCCGATGATCAACACCCGCGCCGAGGCTGAGAAACTCGTCGATTCGATGCGCTACGCCCCGCTTGGCCATCGCAGCTCGGGACCGATCCGCGCCTCTCTCTACGGCGGCGCCGATTATCATGCCAAAGCCAACGACATCGTCGTCGCCTTTGGCATGATCGAAACCGCCGAGGCGATCGACAATCTTGACCAGATCCTGTCGGTCAAGGGGCTCGATGCGATCTATGTCGGTCCGTCCGACCTGTCGATCTCCTATGGCCATCCGCCGGGCGGCGACAAGCCCGACGAGTGGATGATGACCGCCTTGAAAAAAGTGCTCGACGCCTGCAAGCGGCACGGCGTCAAGCCCGGCATCCATTGCGGCGCACCGGCCTATGCCAAGCAGATGATCGAGATGGGCTTTATGTTTGTCACGGTCGGTGGCGACACCCGCTTTGTGACGATGGGGGCTGCGGCGGCGGTGGCAGAGATGCGGGGTTCGGCTCCCGCCAACCCGGCTCGCGCCGGCGCCTCCAGCCCGTATTGAGCCGACCCGTACCGCGATAAATTCTGATCGAACCAGGCAATCTCGTCCGGCGTCGAATTCGTGCCGTCGAGATTGCTTGGCGAGATTTCTCGGAGCGCCCGGTTTACGTTAATAATCACCCGCCGGGCGCGCCCTGCGTCTCGACATAGAGCGAATAGACCGATTGACTCGCCGCCATGAACAGGCGGTTGCGCTTCACCCCGCCAAAACAGACATTGGCACAGCGCTCGGGCAGCATGATGCGGCCGATCATCGTGCCATCGGGCGCGAAGACGACGACACCGTCCTCAGCTTCGCCACCCGACCAGGCGCACCACAGATTGCCATGGATGTCGACCCGCATGCCATCGCTGCCGCCCGGTTCGGCGGCGTTGAACTGCCGCCGGTTCGCGGCGCGGGTGCCGTCATCGATCACGTCATAGACCTGGATCGAGCGCCGCCCCGGACCCGGCGTGTCGATCACGTAAAGCAATTTCTCGTCGGGCGAAAAGGCGAGCCCGTTCGGCCGCTCCATATCGCCGACAGCGATCGTGATCGCGCCGCTGCGGCCGTCGATGCGATAGACCCGGTACGGCAGTTCCGGCGTGGCCTTATGGCCGAGATAGTTGCCGCGAATGCCGGCGCCGTTGTCGCTGAACCAGATCGAGCCGTCGGATTTGACGACGACGTCGTTCGGGCCGGTCAGTTGCTTGCCTTCAAAGCGTTCGGCCAACACCGTGATCGTGCCGTCATATTCGGTGCGCGTCAGCCGCTGGGCGTCCATTTCGCAGGTCACGAGCCGGCCCTGGCGGTCGCGGGTATTGCCGTTGGCATGGTGCGACGGCTTGCGAAACAGACTGACGGCCCCGGTCTCCTCCTCCCATTTCAGGATCCGGTCGTTCGGGATATCGCTCCACAATAGAAAGCGCCCGTCGCCAAACCACACCGGTCCTTCGGTAAAGCGGCAATCGCCGGCGATGCATTCGATCGCTGCATTGCCCAGAACGAGCGCCGAAAAGCGCGGGTCGAGAATTTTTATCCCTGGGTCGGGATAACGCACGATCGGCGAACCAGTCATCTGCCGTTTGCTCCCGGTTCACGAATTGGGGCCGCGTTCCATCGATACCGGCTGCCAGCGCTTGAGGCCGCTGTTCATCAGCACCGAGGGATTGACGCAGGACATTGGCCATTTGCCCGATAACGCCAATGACAATTCGAGCCCGACCCGCCGCCGCCGCGCCGGGTCGAACCGGGCCGTGGCCGAGGCGACATGCGCGGTCAGGATCACCTTGTCCATGCGCAAAAGCGGGTTGTTGTCGCCCGGCGGCTCCTTTTCGAGCACGTCGAGACCGGCGCCCGCGATCATGCCCTCGTCGAGGGCCTTGATCAGCGCCGGCTCGTCGGTCGTCGGCCCGCGGCCGGTGCTGATATAGATCGCGCTCGGTTTCATCTGGCGAAAGTGTTCTTCACGGATCAGCCGGTGGGCGCTTTCGGTCGCCGGCGTGTGCATCGAGATGATGTCGGCGCGGGCCAGCAATTCGGCGAGGCTGACCGGCTCGACGCCGCGCTCGACCATGACGATCTCTTCGATATACGGATCATAGGCGATGATGTGCAGGCCGAACGGCTTGGCGCGCTCGGCGACCGCCCGGGCGACATGGCCAAAGGCGATCAGCCCGAGCGTCATGCCGCGCAGTCGCGGGATCTTCAGCAAAGCCGGCCGGCCCTCGGACCAGCGGCCGTCGCGGACCATTCGGTCCTGTTCGATCAGGCGGCGATGGGTCGCCAGGATCAAGGTCATCGCGTGATCCGCGACTTCCTCGATAAACGTATCGGGGCAGTTGGTTACCGGGATGCCTTTGGCGGTGGCGGCCTCGACGTCGACGCTGTCGACCCCGACACTGCCGAGCGAGATGATTCTGCAGCGCTGTAATCCCTCGATCATCTTCCGGGTGATCGGGCGTCCCTTGGCGTAAAGCGCGTCGGCGTCTTTCGCGGCGGCGACGAAGTCGTCCTCGGAGCCGGCGGGGATCTCGTAGATTTCGGCGTCGATCGGCGTCAGCGCCTCCATCTCGTATCCGTAGCCGCCACCCGCCACCGTAAAGCTGGCTCCCGCCGGGGTCGCAATCCTGAATTTGGCCAACGCGCCCTCCCAATTTCCCGCAAACTTGCGGCCCGATCTGAGCGTTGCCGGCAGCGCTTGTCAATCATCGCCGGCGGCAGCCGGAGCGGCGACGGACGGGGGGAGCGGGACCAGCGACAGGACAAGCGTGACGATCAGCAAGATCGACAGCCCGCCGATGACGCCGACCAGACGGTTGAGGCCCGGGGCAATCGTGTCCGGCGGGCCTTGGCCTTGCACCATGCTCATCAGGTACGAAAACATCGCCTGGGTGCCGATATAGCTGACCCCGGTCGACCCGGTCTGGATCTGCGAACACAACCAGATACCGGGCGGAATCAGCGCGATCCACAACAGGAAATCGTCGCCAATGAAGGCGAGACAGGCGAGACCGGCCAGCGCCCCAATCACGCAGCCGATTAGCCGGTGCACCCCGCGCTTGATGATGACGAGGTTGTCCGAATGGATGATCGCCGTGGTTGGAATCCCCAATACGATTACCGCGGTAATCCCCATCGTCACCGGGCTCACCGGCGCGATCCATTCGGCCAATGCCGGCAACAGCATCACCGTCAGCCCGCCGCGGCAGGCGTGCAGCAGCAGCGGCCGGTTGGCAGGCAGCCAGCGCTGCAGCTCAGCGCCGTAACGGCGGCGCCAGAACGCCAAAGGCGGCGGCTCGAGCAAACTGGTCGCCGGTGCGGCCGCACCGGACGGGATCGGGCTCAGCGCGCAGACAATCAGGGATACCGCAGTTCCGATCGCGACATCGATGACGCGGTTGACCGCGGTGTTGAAGGCGCTCTGCGGCTGGTCGAACGACATCAGCATAATGAGGCACGCGGTCACCGCGCCGATGAGCCAGGCATAACTGTGGCGCGACGTCACAAAGCCGAACAGGCCGACGACCGCCAACAAAAACAGGCAAAGCAGAAACGGCAGCGATTGATAGACAAACAGCCGCAAGGCAACGAGTGCCGCAAGCGCCCCGACGATGCTGCCCGCGACCCGCAAAATGCCGCGCGAGATCGCTTCCGCCGGCGCCGCCCGTGTCACCATAAAGGCGGTGATCGCCGACCACCAGGGCTCGTCCGAATGCAGCGCCAATGCCGCGAGCACCGCCAATGTTACCGATGCCGCCGCCTCCGCCGCCTCCAGACCGCGCCGGCCGCGCCATTCGAGCGCTCGCAGTTCAGCGGCAAGCGCCCCGGGGATTTCGCGCAGCACGAGGATCCCTCAGTAGAAGATCAGGGTGCGCGCATCCGAACCCATATGCAGGATGACGTCGGGGTGCGGGTCGTGCAGCAAGAAGGTCACCGGAAACCGCCGCTCGAGCCGGATCCAGTCGGTCGTCGGCTCGACATAGGGAAGCAACCTGTTCGCTGTTTGCCGGCGACTGATGCCGCGCGCGATGCCTTGGACAACCGCACGATGGAGATGCCATGGATAGGTATCGAGCCACACCCACGCGCCATGCCCAACTTGCATATGGCGGATCACGCTTTCCTTATAGTTGGCGATGATGCGCCATGCATGAGCATCGATCATGCCGATCAGCGGCTGGTTGGCGACCGCCTGGTCACCGACCCGGAGGGTGAGATTGTTGATCGTGCCGTCGGTCGGTGCGAGAATTTTCGTCTGCGCGAGCTGCCACTGCAGGTAGGCGATTTCCGCCGTTATTGCCTTTACAGTCGCTTCGTGCAGCGTTTCGGTTTGGCGCTGTTTATTGACGGTGGTCTCAGCATTGGTGAGGTTGGCTTCAGCTTCCTGGGCCGCGGTGCTTGCCGCATCAAGTGCCTGGCGCGACAGAAATCCGGCACTGGCGACCGGTTTGGCGCGTGCCAGATTGTCTTCTGCAAGCCGTGCCCGCGCGGCCGCGGCGTCGCGCACCGCCTTGGCCGATTTGACCAGATCGTGGTCGACCGCAAGCTGCGCTTCGGCTTCGAGCCGCTTGGCCTGCTGCTGCGCGAGCGAGAGCTGAAACGGCGTCGGATCGATTTCGGCCAGCAGCATCCCCTTGGTCACCGTCTCGTTGTCGGCGATCGGCACCGCGATGATGCGACCAGTGATCCACGGTGCAACGGCGACGAGATCCGAGGTCACATAAGCGTCGTCGGTATAGGCAAAGACATAGCTCGATCCCCAATAGAGACCGAGCGCCAGCGCCAACCCGATCAGCACCAGTAGGACCCGGCGGCGATAGCGCCGCGCCACTTCAAGCTTCGGGTCGGGGGCGGCCTGATCGGGAACGGGACGAATTACCGCCGGCGACGGTCCGGGCAGCCGTGCCTCGACCGACGCGATGCCATCGGCCAAAGAGGTGTTTGGCCGGTTGCCGTCGGGCATCGGACAATTCCTTTATCAACACCCGGGAGCCCGATACTCCCGGTGCGTCACCATAGACTAATCGATGGTCTGCCGGCAGCATCAGCGGCGTAACAAGAGACAACGAACCGGTCACCTGCGCGCCCGCCGCTCGGAGACCCGGCAGCGCTCAGTCTGATGCTGGCCCTGTCACCGCCGGGCAGACCAGTGCATGCGATCCAGCGTGGAGTTGTGCCGATCTCTCCGCAAATCAGGCCACGACGACTCGGCGGTAAAGATGCCAGGAGGCGTGACCCAGCACCGGCACGACGACCGCCAAACCCAGGAAAAACGGAATCGAACCGATCACCAGCCCGCCGGCGACGATCAACCCCCACAATGCCATGGGCCCCGGGTTGGCGAGAACCGCTCGCACCGATGTCGCAACCGCCGTGTCGAGACCGCCGCCGCGATCGAGCAGCAGCGGAAACGACACCGCACCGATCGCCAGCACGGCAAGAGCAAACAGAAATCCGACGCCGATGCCGACCACGATCATCGTCCATCCGGCGCCTGTGGTGAACACGTCCCGGACAAACGAGGCCAGCGAGGCTGGCGATGCCGGGCCGAGCGTGAACAGATAGATCGCCTCGGCCGCAACCAGCCATAACAGGAAAATCGCAATCAGCACCACGCCCAACAGCACGATTGACGCGATTGCGGGCGAACCGACGACACCAAAAGCGTCGGCCCAACCGATATCGGCGCCCTGTTCGCGTCTGCGGCTCATCTCGTAAAGACCAAGTGCTGCAAACGGTCCGACAAG
>Ga0335074_10014441_pt1 | contig 11072 bp, 15 predicted proteins | sample Lox_Sample_23_FD_206715 | JGI IMG/M metagenome (GOLD analysis project Ga0335074, IMG submission 206715) | Soil microbial communities from Loxahatchee National Wildlife Refuge, Florida, United States - Lox_Sample_2.3 | ecosystem: Environmental > Terrestrial > Soil > Wetlands | place: USA... | reverse complement strand
GGTGGCCCGTAGGGCCCACCTTTTTTGGGGTGTTCCGGCGTGAGCCGGTTCCTTATCGGAAAAGATTTATAGGTCTTAATTATAGGATTGTCATAGGAAGTGAGCGTGGATTCTTGGAAATTGTCATAGGAAGTGGTCGTGATCGGTCATAGGAAGTGGTCGTGGATAAATCCATTTATCCCCAAAGTTTTCCCTTAACTCCTGTCCTCGGGAGTCATAGGAAGTGAGCGTGAATTTATCGTTTAAGAACGCTGATTTTTAACGTTTGGCAGCGCCGAGGAGCACCATTCGTTTGCCGACTGGCGGGGGACTGGTACGTGCGGTCATGCCCTTGCCATCGAGTTCAATGCGGGCTGTCTGATACCGGCTGAGTACCTGGCCAAGGGTGTGGCGGAATTCGCGCTTGAAGTTAAACATCTTGTTGTAATCGGGACCGAATTGCTCCTTGATTGCCGACCAGGCAATAAAAGCCGGTTTGCGCGGGTCAATGCGGTGGAGCCGCTGGGCAAGCCATGCGTAAATATCCAGTCCCATGGCTGTATGCGCCAGCGCCGCAAGGTCGGCTTCGTTGAGCGGCACAGCGTGCTTCTGGAGGCTCTCAAAGTATTCCTTGGAGAGGCAAACGGTTGATGGCCAGAGTGCGCGCTGGCGCTCGTCTTTCTGTAGCCAGAGATCGAACGAGGTAATGACGTGAGTATTGATCGCAAGCGCATGTTCGCCTCGGAAGAGCGCCAGGCGCACGGTGGCGGCGGAAAGGCAGGCAAGCTGGTTTTTGAACGTGCGGATTTCGCGGCCAGTGGCGAAGCCCCGAATGCGCCTCACGAATGAGGTAAGGCTGCGTTCGATCTCGATCTCTGGCGATCCTTGGCGCAGTGCCTCGGCGTTGAGGTAGGCAAGGATCAAGCGGGGTTTGGCCCCCCACGGCAGGCCGACCTCGACGTGCTCTCCCGTAGCGGGGTCTGGCACGGCTCCGGCTTCGATGCGAAGGGAGGCGTTACCTTGCTTGCGCTTCCATACACGCACGTCATCGCCGGGATCGCGGTAAGGCAGCCCGGTCTGACAAAAGACGGTGTGCTGAAAGCAAATCTCCAGATCGTCATCGGTGCACGGTTCGAGCAGGCGGCTCTTGACGCGGCTGAGGGGTTTCGTCGGCTCAGGCGATTCTTTGATGGGCTGAATGTGGGGAAACAGGTCGGCAAACAAATCGCCGGTCGCGCCCTTCCTCGCGGCCTGCTGAAATATGTCGCCTAAAGATTGCGGCCCCTGCTCTTTCGTCATAGACCTGCCGAGAATAGCGGATAGTTATTTGAAGTCACGTTAAAAAGCGCCCTCCCCTATTGGCCTCAGTCTAGAAATGGTCGCCTTGCTGACGTTGTAGCTGCGGGCGAGGTCTTGCAGCGTTGCGCCCTCCGCGCGCCGCTGGCGGGCCTCTCGTTGCTGCTGTGGCGTGAGGGCGGCAGGGCGGCCCATGTGCTGACCTCGTCCCTTGGCGCGGCTCCTGCCTTCCGCCGTGCGGGTGCGGATAAGGTCGCGCTCCACGTCGGCCAATCCGCCTAGGACAGCAATCATCAAGCGTCCTGGACTGGTGGCGGTATCCGCCCACGGCTCAGCCAGTGAGCGGAACTGCCCCCCGGCGTCCACAATCCGTTTGACGATAGCGAACAGATCGAACGTCGAACGCGCAAGGCGGTCGATCCGGGTGACTGTCACCACGTCGCCGGGGGCGAGGTCTTTGAGCATTCGCAGCAATTCGCGCCGGTCGGCCTGCGCGCCGCTGGCCTTCTCGCGGTAAATCTTTGCGCAACCTTCGGCGCGAAGCTGCTCAAGCTGCGCGTCGAGCGTCTGCCCGTAAGTGCTGACACGGGCATATCCAAGACGGCGATTTTGCGGGCTTGTTTCGGCCATATCTTTTGCAAACTGTAACCCCGTGAAAACATTGGGTCAAGTCAAATTTGCAAAAGTCGATTTTTGAACACGGGGGCACCATTAGCACCGACACATGCCAAGTTTCATGCTAAGCGTATCTCATGCAGGTTTCGTGGAAACTGGCCGCCCGTTCATTTTTTGATCAGCTCAGCAAGAGCCAACAGAAGTCGGTCGAACAGGCCGTAGAACGGCTAGCGAGCGACTGGCAACCCTCGCGCTTACAAAAAGTTGATGGACTCTTCAGTGAGGATGGGCAACCTCTGCTGAAGCTTAAAGTTGGACAAGACCTGCGTGTGCTGCTTTATCGCAGAGCCCAAACGATAGTCGTTGTTGATGTACTTCGGCATAGTCAGATTGAACGCCTGCGTTCTGCGTCAGGGTTTGGGGCGTGAGAGGGTTCGAGGAGATTAAGTTAAATGTGCCTCAGCTTCGAGTGGAACTTGACCAGTTTGATGCGTTTCTGAGTTCCACGACGCACCTCAAGGAGCGGGCAGAGATTGCTCCATTTTTCAAGACAAGAAAGAATTTGGTTGCCGCGATAGGTCTTACGCGTTCTGAATTCGGGTTTCCAGATCGAGTTGCTACAGAATTGGAATTGTTCGGTGATTTCGCATGTGACCTTGCTAGCGGAGATAGTAAGAGAAAGGCGTTTCTGCTCATAGAATTCGAGGACGCGACTGAACGAAGCGTGCTAGGCAAAGCTGCGCCTGGAAAGATCAAACCTTGGGCGCCCCGGTTTGAGCACGGTTTTTCGCAGCTCATAGATTGGGCTTGGCGACTAAGCTTTGAGTCTCATAGCTCAAAGGCGTTCCGCCGTATCTTCGGAGTTGATGATCCATCAATTCATTTTCTTCTAATTGCCGGACGCGATGCCGACTTGGGTGATGATGATCAAGCCCGAATCCGTTGGCGTGCGAACAACATTACATTTGGCGCTTACCGCATGTCGTTTCTCACGTTTGATGGCCTGCTAGAGACGCTTCGGCTACGACTCAAGTTGTCCGAGCAACAGCCGTAATCGAAACTGCTGTGCTCTGTTTGGAGCACGAATAGCGGTGGGAGACAAAACCCGGAGGGCGCTTGCGCTCGATTCGAGTGGGGAATGGCCCCTTGTTGTGCCGCTGCTTTGTCCGACGCTGCTGGTCAGGCGCGGCGGAATGCCTCTCGCTCGGTCGGGAGGCGCCTCTCCCTTGGCCCGCCCTGCCCTTCCATCCTTCCCCAATTCGCGGATAAAGCACCACTGTCCGAACAAGTCCGGCTGTACGTCCAGTAAATAGAAGCGCCGCATTTGCGGGCGGGATCGTTGTGCGATGAAAGATGAAAGCCTGTGACATGCCGTAATGCCGAAATGTCACAATGCTGTAATGCCGAAAGACCGTAGCTAAAATTATTCTTCCAAGTCTTGCAAGATCAGTCTTTCAACGTATTCCCCGAAGTCTGGCTTGGCGCTCATTTTCCGTAGTTTTTCTATTGCGCGGTCGTGAGTGTCGATACGAATCAGCGCAGTGTATTGCCGATAGGCAGGGTTGCTCCGTTTTCCTATCGGTCTGCCGGGGCCGCGCTTTTCGGCGCGTTCATGGTGTACATCATTCACAGGCTGGGTGTGGAGATCGCCAAAATCGACATTAAACTTGTTGGTTTTACTTTTTGCCACTGACGATCTCCTTTCCTGCTGCCGCGTAGGCGTTCCATGCGCGGGCGGCACGGGGATCGCTCACTTCGGAGACGGGCACGCCCTGGGCGGCGGCTTTTTCAAAGGATTTGAGCAGCGGGATTTCAGCCTTGAACATCGGCGTCTTCGCGGCGGCCAGCATTTCCCGCAGTATCTCGCCATCGTTCTGAGGGGGTGGCGGCACCTTGGTAAGTAATATCCGGTAACGGTCGGAGCCGACCTTGCGCAAAGCGGCAATGGTCAATTTCAGTGCTTCGATGTCGAGCTTAGACGGAACAGCGGGTATCACCAGCAAATCGCAGCCTTTGGCGAGCTTTTCAAAATCCGCCATTCCCGGCCGAGCTTCCGTGTCCTTGATGACATGGGTGAAGTTGCGGGCCTGATAGTCGCCCTCCTCCTTGTCCACGATGCGGAAGGGCATCTTGCCGGTTTCCGCCCACCGGGTAGCGCTGCGGTTGGGGTCGCCGTCTATCAGGACGGTGGGGGCCAAGCGCTGAAAATACGCGGCGAGGTGGACGGCGGTGGTGGTCTTGCCGACACCGCCCTTATAATTCGTCACCGTGATGTACATTGCTTTTCATGTCCCGCCGAAATGCTGCAATGCCGGAATGGCAAAATGCCGTAATGCCGAAACTACAGTCTGCGAAACACTAAAGCAAGCGGCAAATACCAAGTACCTTTCTATATTGGGGCCGCAACCGCAGAGGGGGGATTCGATGCGGAGGATTCTCAGCCGATTGGCGAATAAAAGACGAAAGTGATATCCTTCTGCCTGTGATGGTTCGCACCTGCAAAGTATACCTGCGTGGATGCGCGCGGCATCGAGCACGGCGTCCAGTTCAGCGCAAAGCCTATATGAGGCGGTCGCGCAGGCGCTGCGCGTGTTCCGGAAAATAACTGGTGCGAGGGGGATTTAAGGCGCAGCGCCGCGAGTGTCGTAGTGAAGGTGATGCCGACCGAGGTCGAGCACCGGGTCAAGATCAATGACTTCGAGGTCTGGCTCGAATCGGCGGGCGAAGAGTCCGGCCGAGATGAGTCTCAAGAGTCGCTTGCGGGATATTATGAATGGGTAAGAAACTCTTCGATGGCGAAGCGAACTGGACGGACGTGAATCACTTGCGCCGCTAGTTCATCGCGCTGCGCAACGACACGGCGGCGCGCGACTTGCGGCGTAAGCTGGTGCTACCGACAAGTAAATCAAGGATAAATGGCATGCCGGGTCAAATAGCTTCCGCGTTAAATGCTTTGCCGCAGGCGAATGCGGCGCAGGCGCTGTGGATGAAGCTCGAAGGTATTTTTATGCCCCAGGGCCGAAGGCAGCGGGAAGCCTACAAGGAGCGGATGACGCCCGGAGCGGCTCCTGAGTCCTTGAGATTCGTCCACTACACGTCTGCGGAAGCTGCCCTGAATATCATAAAGAGCAAGCGTATTTGGATGCGCAACACAATGTGCATGTCTGATTACAGCGAGGTGCAGCACGGCTTCAGCATCCTCGAAAAATTCTTCAGGGATAAGCCCAAGTTGGTCCAATTTAAAGAAGCCCTGGATACGTGCATGCCGGGTGCGGCCGGGGAGGCAATTGATCGATTCAATCATTGGTGGGCTGACATTCGGTTGAATACCTATATCACCTCCATTTCAGAACATGACGGCCAAGAAGATTTGCATGGACGGCTCTCCATGTGGCGAGCCTTTGGTGGCAGCACGACGCGCGTCGCCATCGTGTTGAATATCCCGTGGCTCTCTGAGAGCGGCGATGCGCTGCATCTTTTATTCAGCCCAGTCGCCTATCTGACGGAAAGTGAAACCCATGCTGTAATTCACGAAGTGATCAGCAACGTTGCCGCCAATCGCGATTTCTTGTGCTCCGTAGATAACGAAACGATTATAAATTGCGTTTTCAATATGTTGTTGGCGGCTGTTGCGTGCCTGAAGCATGAAGGATTCCATGAAGAGCGGGAGTGGCGGGCGATCTATTCTCCCGGCCGCTGGAGTTCCGATCTGATGGAATCTGCCATCGAGGTTGTCGCCGGAGTGCCGCAGCGCATTTACAAAATACCGCTCGACGAGAGCGTTTCGCCGACCCTCCATGATTTGGAGTTTTCCCGCTCATTTGATCGGTTGATCATAGGCCCTTCCCAATATGCCGTGCCTATGTGTGAAGCTTTCCATGCGGCTCTCACAGAGGCAGGGGTTCCGCAACATACAGAGAAACAGCGGATATTCATTTCGGGAATCCCGATCCGCTCTTAAAGATTACTTTGCGGGGCCGCGCGGCGTCGGCGAAGGCGGGCGAGTAACAGCGGTTTCAAGGAACGCGCCCGGACTACGCGGTTGTACGTTAGTGGTTTTTGCTAGGCAATTTCGGCATTGCAGCATTTCGACATTTCAGCATTTCTCAAAAGCCAGCCGTTTTCGGGGAATAGGGCAGGGCGCTAAGCCTTTCCGGGTTTCTATGTGGAGAGAAAACAGTCCCAATAAAACCTCGGACCAGTAGCCTCCTGATAGTAGGACATAAAGGAGGTTACGTTGTAGTGACTTCCATCGAACGGTGCGGAGTTAATTGCGCTTTCGACGAAATGCAGGACCGGTAAATCTGGTTCTTCCGCTTTTAAGCTGCACGCCATCGAACTGGCCGAGACTAGCGAGTCCCTGCCGTTCAAGCCGTTTTACGAATGAAGTGGTATCATCAAGTGAGCCAGAGCGCATTATCAAAATCAGGCTGTGCATTTTCGATAGTCAAGTGTATATGCGCAGCTACAAGAACCTGTTAACCCTTTATAGTAGTGAGGTGTTGATGGGTATGGGCTTTGTAGAAAGAACTAAGCAAGCTGAGGCGGACACTGAACGGACGAGGCTCGATCTCGAAAATCGATATTCGCGCTGGCAGCACGCGGCATTCACGCTCAACCAGACATTAGACCGGTACATTTTCGACAATACCGAGCTGCGGTCACGTCTCAACGTTCGAGAGGAAGTTCGACACGTTACTGATCCATTCCTAAAAACGCGAAAGCAGCTCGACCGTCTGGTGATCATCCAAAAAACTACTGATCGCACGATTACGCTTGAAGCGTTGCCATTGTCGCCACCGATCTTTGGGGCATCAGGTCGCGTCGATATCGCAGCACCGCACCTAGTACTACAAGAGTTCTACATCGTTTGGGACGGTGGAGGAGAGTTGCCTAACAATTGGACCGTTAAATCACAGGACAAAAAATTCAACGAACGCCTGAGTGAAAGGTCGTTCGACGAGTTCCTCGGCAGGGTATTTCCGGCATCCTAATCAACAGGAACGATGGGGGCGGGATGGCAGATTACCAGATTAAGTCTAATGGCCAGGGTTCTTTCGGTGTCTCAGCAATATCGGAGCGCGCTCAAAAAAGAGCTGCCGGACACCCCTTGACGAGCGACCTGACCCTCGTCTTCAGAGGCCGTACCGACGCCCTTGAATTCGTGACAGCGGGGGAAGCTCAAGGCTTCACGTTTGCAGGAAGAGAGCTTCTATTGAGTCCTGCTGAAGATAGTGACAAACGTTCTGGATTGTGCTAATGTATAGCGCATGGGTAATCCAGCGGGTGTGCGGCGGGACTTCGCTGCCTTGGAGCAGCGGCGGATGGAGGCGGCTCGATTACTTAAAGAGGGACTGAGCCAGTCCGAGGTCGCGCGCGAGTTGGGCGTACACCGCCAGTCGGTCAGCCGCTGGGCACGCGAGCTTGAGCAATCGGGGGTGCGGGGCTTGCGCAAGGCCAAGCACACCGGACGAACGGCCAAACTCAGCCCGGCCCAGTTGCGCGATATTGAGCGTGCGCTTAAGCGCGGTCCCGAGGCGTTCGGTTTCGCCACCGGGCTGTGGACCGCGAGCCGCGTGCGCGACCTCATCGAAGACCGGACCGGCGTGCGCTACCACGAGGACCACGTCTGGCGCATCCTGCGCAAGCTCAACTGGACTTGCCAGCGTCCTACCGGGCGGGCGCTGGAGCGCGACGAAGCGGCGATTCGGCACTGGAAGAAGGTGGAATGGCCGCGAATTAAAAAAAAGCCCGCTGCGAGCGGCGTACCATCATCTTCGTCGACGAAAGCGGATTGAGCGAACGGCCGCACCGGGTACGGACCTGGGCGCCGCGCGGGCAGACCCCGGTGCTGCAGTACCACTTCAACTGGAAGGTGCTGTCGGCCAGTGCCGGCATCACCTGGTGGAGCTTCTACTTTCGGCTCTACCGCGGCACCATCCGCGCGCCGCAGGTGGTGGACTTTCTCGGCCATCTATTGCGTCATCTGCCGGGCAAGCTGTTGGTGGTCTGGGACGGGCTGCCGGCCCATCGGGCGCGCCTGGTCAGCGAATTTATCCTGGCGCAGCGGGGTCGGCTCGCGATCGCGCGGTTGCCCGGTTACGCTCCGGAACTCAATCCAGCGGAATACATCTGGGGCTACTGGAAACATCACGAGCTGCCCAACTTCTGCCCGCGCGATTTCGGCCAGCTCAGCTATCAAGCCCGCCGTGCGCTGCGCCGTATGCGCCGCCGCCCGCGCCTCGTGCGCTCGTTTTGGCGTCAAGCAGTATTGTCACTATGATATGCAGGACTCAATAAGAGCAGATCGAATAGACGATCGCCGAGTATCGTTGCGCGAATAGATGGGGCGGCTAAGATAGGCACCAAAGCCGCAATGAATAATCAACTACGAGATCAACTCCTCGGGCTGCTGGCGCGTGAGTCTTATTTTGAGCGCGAGCTCACGCTCGCGTCTGGCCGGGCCTCGAACTATTACATCGACTGCAAGCGGACGCTCTATTTACCGCAGGGTGCATATCTTGCCGGCGAATTAATGATCGAATTGGTTATGGCAGAAGGCATACATCAGATCGGCGGGATGGCCGCGGGGGCGTTGCCGGTGACTGACGCGATCATCCAGGCGGCGTTCCGAAGGAATTACGATCTGAGGGGTTTTTTCGTGCGCAAAGAGACCAAGGCGCACGGCTTGCAGCAGCAGATCGAAGGCGCGTTTCAGCCGAATCGGATTACAGCAGTGATCGACGATACAATTACGACGGGCGGGTCGAGCCTTCAGGCGGTCGAGGCGATGAAGGCTGCGGGCGCGAAGGTGAGTATGGCATTCGCGCTGGTCGAGCGTGGCGAAGGCGCGGCCAACGCGTTTGCGGGCACAGGCCTGAAATATCGCTACCTTTATACCGCCGAAGAAGTGCGCGCGGCGCGGTTGGGCAAGGGCTAGGCTGATGTCGGCGAAGTTGAGCGGGCGCACGCTCTTCGCCGCGGTGTATGGCGACCCGGTGGAACATTCGCTGTCGCCGGCGATGCACAATGCGGCCTATGCAGCGCTGGAGATGGACAGGGCATACGGCGCTTTTCACGTCGGGGCGCAGAAGCTGCGGGAGGCGCTGCGGGCGGTCGTGGCGCTTGAAATGTTGGGCGTGAATCTGACGGTACCGCATAAGGAGCGCGCCGCACGGATACTTCCCAAGCTGAGCGATGAAGCGCGGTTGTTGCGCTCGGTGAACTGCGTAATAAATCGTGAAGGCGTACTGCACGGCGATAACACCGACGCGCGCGGTCTTGAAACGGATCTGCGCGGCAAGCAGGTGGACGCTGCGGGCAAGGCCGTGGTGATTGCGGGTGCGGGGGGTGCGGCTGCGTCGGCGGTGCTGGCATGTATAAGGATGAGAGCAGGCCGGATCGTAATCGCCAACCGGACGCAGGCTCGGGCGGCCGCGCTGATGAGGCGTTTCGCGAGAGTACGAGGTGTCTGCGCGATCGAAGCCAAGCCGATTAGTGTGCTTACAAATAGCACTTTGATGGGACAGGCAGCGTTGATTATCAACGCGACTTCGGCCGGATTGAGAGGTGAGGAGTTCGCACTGGATTACGCGGCGGCGCCTTCCGATTGTGTCTTTTACGACCTGAGCTATGCGAGGCAGCCGACGCCCTTCCTCATGCCTGCGGTCGCGTTGGAACGGCGATCCTATGACGGCGCGGGTATGCTGGCCGGGCAAGGTGAGCTGGCATTTGAGCTATTCAATCGGAGGCCGCCGCCGCCGGGAGTCATGCCGGCGGCTCTAATGCACTATCTCGGCCGCGACTAATCGCGCCAGCACGCAGACGCGATGGTTTGGTGGCTTGAGCGTTTTCCACCATGATTGGGAAAGCCTTGACCGCCTTGGGACGATCGGGTAGCAACTACTCTACTGTTTCTATCGTTTATTGGGTTGAACTGATAACCTGACGAACACCGTCGCCACGTGGAGCGCGTCTTGCTCGGTCGGCAACATATGCGTCTCGTGTTGGAGGTCTGACTATGGGCGTGGAGTTTATTGGGATGATCGGGACGCAGAAAGCGTCCGAAATTCATACGCCGAAGGGCCCGCCGATCGATCTTGAATATACTCGGCGATTCGCTCAGGCCCATGAGCAGGCCGGTTTCGACCGGATTTTGATTGGGTATTTCAGCAACGGGCCGGACGGATTCCTGGTCTCGATGTATGCCGCCTCGTGTACTGAACGGCTGCGGCTGATGCTCGCTCATCGACCGGGATTCGTTGCGCCGACCGTAGCTGCACGCAAGCTGGCGACGCTGGATCAATTCAGCGGCGGCCGACTGGGCGTGCATATCATCAGCGGAGGTGACGATACGGACCAGCGGCGGGACGGCGATTACAGCTCGCACGACGTGCGGTACATGCGTACAGACGAATACCTCGAGGTCGTCAAGCGCGTTTGGGCGAGCGAGCGCCCGTTTAGCCATCAGGGGAGGTTTTACCGCTTCGAGGGTGCATCGCCGGCAATTAGGCCGGTCCAGAAGCCGCATCCGCCGATTTACTTCGGCGGTTCGTCGGACGCCGCGATTGAAGTTGCGGGGCGTCATGCCGATGTCTATGCTTTGTGGGGCGAGCCGCTGGAGGCTGCGGCGGAAACGATCCGGCGGGTAAGGCTGGCGGCGGCGCGCCACAATCGGACGGTCCGCTTCAGCCTGTCGATGCGGCCGGTGCTGGCAGCAACGGAATCAAAGGCGTGGGCGCGCGCCGACAAGATAATCGCGACGATTCGGCAGACACGGGCACCCGCCATGCTGGGTCAGGCTAATGGCGTGCCGGAGAACGTCGGATCGCAGCGGCTGCTCGAAGCCGCGTCACACGGCAAGGTATTGGATGATCGGTTGTGGACGGAAGTTGCAGCGGCTACGGGAGCGCGTGGGAATACTACGGCGCTAGTCGGGACGCCGGCGCAGGTAGCGGAATCACTGTTGAAGTATTATGACCTGGGCGTCACCGCTTTCCTGATTCGAGGCTTCGATCCGCTGGAAGATGCGATTGACTATGGCCGTGAACTAATCCCGCTTGTTCGGCAGGAAATCGCGCGGCGGGAGAAATATAGTTCGCCGGCGCATTATGAATTCAATTCAGCCTTGCCGCAGTAGCTATTCGTGAATTGACTATAGAAGAGGAGCCAGCTCGTACAAA
>Ga0335074_10014440_pt1 | contig 11073 bp, 12 predicted proteins | sample Lox_Sample_23_FD_206715 | JGI IMG/M metagenome (GOLD analysis project Ga0335074, IMG submission 206715) | Soil microbial communities from Loxahatchee National Wildlife Refuge, Florida, United States - Lox_Sample_2.3 | ecosystem: Environmental > Terrestrial > Soil > Wetlands | place: USA... | reverse complement strand
CGCCGCATCGGCCACGTCCGATTACGCCGGCGACCACGGTGGCGCTGGCCCTGCTCGCGGCGCTGATCACCGTGTGGCTCGGGCTGGTGGCGCACTTTGGTGGCATGCTGCATGGCGGCGCGGAGCAGGCGGCCGCGCAGATGCCCGACCGACTCGCCGTGGTGCGGGTCGAGCCGGGGGAGACTCTGCAGCATCTAGCGGCCCGCGTCGCACCCGATGCACCGACCGGTCAGGTCGCCGCGCGCATCCGCGAACTCAACGAACTTGATTCCGCGACCGTGACCGCCGGTCAGACGCTGATCGCGCCGGTGGGCTGACGGCCTCGCCGTGCGCCGCCTAACCCCGGATGGCTTAATGCTCGTCGGCAACCGCCGTGACGGGCGCGGATACCGCGCGCGACCTCCGGTGACGCTAGGCCTGCGGGGAGTCCGCAGGTACGCTCGGGATGGTCTCAGACATCCCGTTGTCGGCGCGGCGAAGGAGCGGTCATGCACTGTCCGTTCTGTCGCCACCCTGATTCCCGGGTGGTCGACTCTCGGGAGACCGACGAGGGTCAGGCCATACGCCGCCGAAGGTCATGCCCGGAGTGCGGACGGCGATTCACGACCGTGGAGACCGCGGTGCTAGCCGTCGTCAAGCGCAGCGGTGTCACCGAACCCTTCAGCCGCGAGAAAGTGATCAGCGGTGTGCGGCGGGCCTGCCAGGGCCGCCAGGTCGACGACGATGCGCTCAACCTGCTGGCCCAGCAGGTCGAAGACGCGGTGCGGGCCAGCGGGTCACCGGAAGTCCCCAGTCACGAGGTCGGGCTTGCGATCCTCGGTCCGCTGCGAGAACTCGATGAGGTGGCGTACCTGCGATTCGCCTCGGTGTACCGGTCCTTTTCTTCTGCAGACGATTTCGAGCGCGAGATCCAGGCGCTGCGCGCCCAGCGCAAGGTGCCTGCATCCGGTTAACTCCGTCGAAAGCCTGCCGGTGAGTCGGCTGTCCCCGGGTAATGTCGGGGCGTGACCCGCGTTCTGCGAACCCAGGTCTGTGTTGCCGGTGGTGGTCCGGCGGGCCTGGTACATGCGCTGTTGCTGGCCCGTGCCGGAGTCCAGGTTGTTGTTTTGGAAAAACACAATGACTTCCTGCGCGACTTTCGCGGTGACACCGTGCATCCGAGCACCCTGCGGATTATGGACGAGCTGGGATTCATTGATGAGTTCTTGCGCCTACCGCACACCAAGGTCGACCGCATTGCCTTCGACGCCGACGGTTCAGTTCGCACCTTCGGGAACTTCGATGCGCTCAAATGGCTTGGCTTCAAACAGCCTTACATCGCGTTGATGCCGCAGTGGGATTTCCTGGACTTTCTCGCCGAAAAGGCAAGTGGCTATCCGGAATTCACCTTGATCCGCAATGCGGAGGTCAAGGATTTGATCGTCGAGGGCGGTCGGGTCGTCGGGGCCTGCACGCCGGAACTGGAGGTGCGTGCAGAGTTGGTGATCGGCGCCGATGGGCGCGCATCGGCAGTGCGCGCTGCGGCGGGATTGGAGATCGCCAGCGCGAGCTCGCCGATGGATGTCTTGTGGTTCCGGCTGAAATGGCGCCCGGGCGATCCCCAGGAGCTGTTCGGGATAATCCGCAGGGGCCTGCTGATGGCCATGATCTACCGCGGCGACTACTGGCAGGTCGCGTATCTGATGCCGAAGGGCCAGAACCCGCGAGACGGCTCACTGGAGGTATTCAAAGAACGTCTGGCGTCGGTGCTGCCGAGGTTGCGCGACCACGTCAACGACTTGCACTCCTGGGACGAGACCAGCCAGCTGGATGTGCGGGTGGATCGACTCAAGACGTGGTGGCGCACCGGCCTGCTGTGTATCGGCGATGCGGCGCACGCCATGTCACCAGCCGGTGGGATCGGCATCAACCTCGCCGTTGCTGATGCGGTGGCCGCGGCCAACATCCTCTGTGCCCCGCTGCGCGAAGGTCGGTTGACAGACGCCGACCTCGCCGCGGTGCAGCACCGGCGCGAGCTACCCACCCGGATCATTCAGGCTGCCCAAATATTCATCCAGAATCGGGTGGTAGAACCCTATTTGACCGGCGACCTATCGCCGATCCGCATTCCGAAGTTCGTCGGCCTCGGCCCGCTGCAGTTCATCCCGCCGATCCTTGTCGGTCGGGGCTTTCGCCCGGAGCGTGTACGCACGCCGGACGCACACACGAATTAGGCTGACGGCGTGACGCCTGACCTGCACCCCGATTTGCAAGCGCTCGCGGCGTTGCTCGGTACATGGCAGGGTCGTGGGTCCGGGAATTATCCGACAATCGAGCCGTTCGAGTATCTCGAGGAAGTCGCGTTCTCACACGTTGGCAAGCCGTTTTTGGTGTACGGGCAGAAAACCCGGGCCGCAACAGACGGCAAGCCGCTGCATGCGGAGACGGGATATCTTCGCGTACCGCGACCCGGCCACGTTGAACTCGTGCTCGCACACCCAAGCGGCATCACCGAAATCGAAGTGGGCACATACACATCCGACGGCACGGCGATCGAGCTCGACATGTCCACCACCCAGGTCGGTCGGACACCGACCGCCAAAGAGGTGACCGCCCTTGGCCGGCGGTTCCGGGTCGACGGCGACGAGCTGTCGTATTCGTTGCAGATGGGCGCGGTCGGGCAACCGCTGCAACATCACCTGTCCGCGGTGTTGCACCGCAAAGACTGAGCGCCGCAGCGCGAAAGTGAGGAGACCACAACGTGGACGTCGAAAACGGGGTCTACCCAACGCCTTCCCGCGTCGAAGCATTGATGGCGGACGACTCCGGCGATCCCGTGGTGATGCTCAACCTGCTCAAGTTCCGGGCGACGGCGGTCTATCCGGACGAACGCCCCACTGAGCTGACGGGCCGTCAAGCCTACGATCTCTACGCCACACCGATGCAAAACGTCATCACTGCGGGCGGCGGAAAGGTGCTGTTCGGCGGCGACATCGCGTCCTTGGTGATCGGCGATGTCGCGAACGTGTGGGACACCTGCATATTGGTCGAATACCCTTCGGCCGCCGCATTTGCCGCGATAGTGACGTCTCCGGAAGTCGCGGAGATCGGAGTTCACCGCACCGCCGGACTCGAGGGGCAGTTGCTGATCCGCGTGGCAAAGTTTCCGGTCTGAAACCGGCGCGACACGGCTCAGACGAAACGCGTCGTGCCGTCGTCGACGGCGCGACCGCCGACCTGAACCCAGCCTTCCGGGCTCCAGGTGGTGTGAATGACCGATCCCTTGCCCTGGGTGATCGTCAAGTCGCGGCTGAGATAGTCGGTCATCCGTACCGCGGCTGACCCCGTCGCTTCGTCTTCGGTCACACCGAGATTGGCGCAGAACACCCGGGAGCGCAGCGCCCCGGCGGACTCGTCGGTCCATGCCCACAGGTAGTGCGACACATCGTCGGAGAAGTCGGCGGGGTCGGCGGCTGCGAGTTCATCGACTGATTCGAGGTCGTGGATGGCGAACTCGGGCGCCCATTCCGAGCGGGCACTGATGGCCGTCACGTCGCCGTCGTAGCTCACCTGCACAATCCCGGCCGGCACCTGCAGGGTACGGATCGGCGTACCCCTCGCGCGCAGCCACCATGACGCTCCGACCGTGGGGTGTCCGGCAAACGGCAATTCGACGAGCGGGGTGTAGATGCGAGCATTCGCAGTCGTGGATCCGGCGTGCGGCAAGTCGACGAAAGTCGTTTCGCTGTAGCCTAATTGGGCCGCGATTCGCTGGTGCCACTCGACGTCGACCGTGCTTGCGTCGACGACGCCAAGCGGATTGCCGAAATTTCCCGCCGCGTCGGTGAACACCCGCAACACCGTGACATCGAAGCCCATATGCCGACCATACGGCTTGGCCGTTAGAAGCCTTTAAGAGCCGGTCAGGTGGCGCTGCGTTCGTCGGAGCCCATGGCCTCCAACACCGCAACACGGGTGCCGACCGGCCCGGAGACCGTCTGCGCGCCGCCGCCGCTGCGGAGCAGCTCGCGCAGGGCGGCCTGGTCGTACTCGGCGGGCTCGGTGGTGTCGATAAAGCGCTCGACGACCTCGATGAAACGGTCGGGGTCGTCGTGGAACGGGAAATGCCCGGAGCGCTCGAAAATCTCCAGCCGGGAACCCGGCATGGCGGCGTGGGCCATCCGGGCGTGGCTGACGGGCACTACCACATCGTCTGTGCCCCATATGATTTGCACCGGAACGGACTGAGTCAAATAACATCGGTCCAGCATGGTGACACTCTGGCCGCGCCAGTCCACCACCGCACGCAGTGTTCTGGTGAACGCCGCCGATGCCATCGGCTCCGGTAGGTCGGCCAAGACCCGCAACACATCCGATAGGTCGTGGCCCAGTGCAGTTGATCCCAACACCGTGCCGGCCGCACGCCCGACGATCTGCAAGGCAGGCAGGACGAACGGGAGCCGCAACAACGCCAGCGCCTCGCTGCCCATCGGTAACGAAGCCAGCCGCAACACGACGTTCACGTCTTTGGTGACGCCGCCGGCGCCCACCAAGACCAACCGCTCTACCAGTTGCGGGAACTGGTAGGCGAACTGCATCGCCACCCCGCCGCCAAGAGAGTGCCCGACGACGGTGACCCGTTCGATATCGAGGACGGAGAGCAGATCACGCATTCCGTTGGCGTAGGCCGCGATTGAGTAGTCCGCGCGTGGCTTGTCGGACTGCCCGTGGCCCAACAAGTCAACGGCGATCACCGTGAACCGCTGCGCCAGCTTGGCTTGAACGGCTTCCCAGGTGGTGGAATTGTCACCGATCCCGTGAATCAGCAGGATGACCGGACCCGAGCCGGCGATGCGGAACGCCCGCCGATACCCGTGCACCGTTCGGAACTGCAACGAAGGAACGACTTCTCGCACCGAGCGCAGATTGGGCTTCCGCTGGGCCATCTCGCCAACCTCGTTGTCGGGCCCGTGAGGGGCGGTCAGGTCGGATCGTCGTCGTCGAACTTCTTGTCGGCCTGCTGAGCGAGGAATCGCTCGAACTCCGCACCGAGTTCGTCGCCGCTCGGCAGATCCTCATCCCGCGTCAGCAGCGACCTGTTCTCCTGAGCGGCAATGAAGGCATCGTACTGTCGCTCCAGCGCAGCCACCACTTGAGCGACCTCTGAGCTCGCCTCAACTTGCTCGTCGACCTTGGCCGCGATGTCGACCGCCGCTTCGTCCAGCGCCTTCAGCGGCAGCTGTAGCGACCCGGTCTTGGCGAGCTGATCCAGCAATGCCCGCGCGGCGGCCGGATAATCCGTCTGCGCCAAATAGTGCGGGACGTGCACGGTGAAGCCGACCACCTCGTGGCCATGCTGCGCCATCCGGTATTCCAGCAGGTTCGAGGCGCTGCCGGGCACCTGGACCTCGGCGATCCACGGCGTGAAGTCGGCGATCAGCTCGCGATTGTTGGAGTGCGCCGTCATCGTCACCGGCCGGGTGTGCGGAACGGCCATCGGGATCGTGCCCAGCCCGATCGTCTGCCGGACGCCCAGACGCTCGGCCAACAACCGCACGGCGGTGATGAACCGCTCCCACTTCAAGTCCGGTTCCATACCGGCCAGCAGCAAAAACGGCGTCCCAACACTGTCGTGCATGGCGTACAGGCTGAGCTCGGGGTCGTCGTAGTGGGTGAAGTGATCGGTCTTGAACGTCATCAGTGGCCGCCGCGACCGATAGTCGAGCAGCTCGTCGATCGCGAACGAGGCCACCAGTTCGGTGTCCAGCGTGTCCTTGAGGTGTTCCGCGGCCAGCCTGATCGCATGACCGGCGTCGGAGAAGCCTTCCAAAGCGTGCACTAGCACGGGGCCACGGCCGTCCGATGACGACAACTGCGGCGCCGGGAACTCAAGCTCGTACATGCCGTTCTGCTCGGGCTGGTAGTGGTGCCCGCTGTCGGGTTTGTCAGGGGGCTGGTGATCGCCCATCGCTGTTGCCTCCTCGCGCGGCACGCTCTGCCGCACCGTGTCAGTTAGTGTCTCTCACTTCGGCTGCCCGCGGATACCGGACTCGCTGCCGGATCGCCTCCCCATCTGTTTGGGTGAACGCGGGCGCTTCGGGCCGCATTCCACGCGGGTACCCGTTTCGTGAGGCGCCGAATTGGCCCGAGAGACGCTGTCCGGCGTCACCAAATCAGGCATGATCGACACCGATGCGCATTCGGGCAGCAGCGGTGGGGGCAATCGTCAGCCTGGCCTCGTTAGTGGCGGGCTGCGAGCATCAGGCACCCGCTGCACCGATCACCAGCAAACCTCAACCAGCCGTCGTCAATGCCACGAACCAGGTCGCGGCCGCACCGGTGACTCCCGATCCCCGGGTGGGCGCGGTCTTCTTCGCCGGCAGCGACCTGCATGCCTGCACCGGCTCGGTGTTGCACTCGGCGGCAGGCGATCTGGTGCTGACCGCCGCACATTGCCTCGCCAGTGGCCAGGCGACCTTTGTGCCCGGTTTCGCCCGCCAGGCCGCGCCGGGCGATGTCTGGACGCTCGACCCGGTGTACTTGGATCCGCGGTGGTTAGCGAATAGGGATCCGCGGGCCGACTACGCGATTGCCCGGGCTAGCCGCGCCGACGACGTGTCGATCGAAGCAGTCGCCGGTTCTGCGCTGTCGCTAGGTTCTGCACCGGCGACAGGCAGCCGGGTCAACGTGGTGGCCTACCCTGCCGGCGTCGGCGGAATGCCCATTGGCTGCCAGGTCAGGACCGGAATCAGCGACGACGGCTATCCGGAGTTGCCGTGCGCGGGTTTGGCCGACGGCACCAGCGGCGCGCCCTGGATCAGCGGCTCGACGGTCACCGGGGTGATCGGCGGCCTGCATGGCGGCGGGTGCACAGACAAGCTGTCTTTCTCGTCACCGTTTGACCAGCACATCAGCGACCTGTTGGCCCGAGCCGAGGCCGCGGGCCCGGGCGATGTGCCGCCGGCTGATCTCAACGACCAGTGTTGACGATTCAGTCGTCGAAGTGGCTGAGTGCGCGCACCTTGTTCATCACGTCCAGCGCTGCCACCTTGTAGGCCTCGGAGAACGTCGGGTAGTTGAACACCGCGTCGACCAGGTATTCGACGGTGCCCTCGCAGCCCATTACCGCCTGGCCGATGTGCACCATCTCGGTGGCGTTGCTGCCGAAAATGTGTACCCCGAGCAGCTTCAGGTCCTCGGTGGACACCAGCAGCTTGAGCATGCCGTAGGAGTCGCCGGCGATCTGGCCGCGGGCCAGTTCGCGGTAGCGGGCCACGCCCACCTCGTAGGGGACCGACTCCTTGGTCAGTTCGACCTCGGTGGCGCCGACGTAGGAGATTTCCGGGATCGAATAGATGCCGATCGGCTGTAGGGCGGTAAGGCCGTGGACCGGTTCGCCGAATGCGTGGCAGGCGGCCACCCGGCCCTGGTCCATCGAGGTGGACGCGAGCGCGGGGAAGCCGATGACGTCGCCGACCGCGTAGATGTGGTCGACTTTGGTCCGGAAATCCTCGTCGACGAAGATCCGGCCGCGGTTGTCTGCTTCCAGGCCCGCCTTCTCGAGATCGAGATTCTCGGTTTGGCCTTGGCGCCCAGCCGAATACATCACCGTATCGGCGGGGATCTTCTTGCCGCTGGCAAGGCTGGTGATGGTGCCTTGCGCGCCGACCTGAACGCGGGTGACCTCTTCGCCGAAGCGGAACGTGACCGCGAGGTCGCGTAGGTGGAAGCGCAATGCCTCGATGATTTCGGGGTCGCAGAAGTCCAGCATGTCCTGCCGCTTCTCGACGATGGTGACCTTGCTGCCCAGCGCGGCGAACATCGACGCGTACTCGACCCCGATCACGCCCGCTCCGACCACCACCATCGACGTCGGAATCGACTTGAGATCGAGGATGCCGTCGGAGTCCAGCACCCGCTGCTCGTCAAACTCCACGCCTTCGGGGCGTGCGGGTTTGGTGCCGGTGGCGATGACAATGTACTCGCCGCTGACCGTGGTGCGCTCACCCCGCGCAATGTCCTCGACCAGCACCGTGTGCTCGTCGCGGAAGCGGCCCTGACCGGAGACCAGATCGACCCGGTTGCGCATCAGCTGGTTGCGCACCACATCGGCCTGCTTGCCGATGACATGCGAGGTCCGTGACAACAGGTCGGCGGGGGTGATCTTGTCCTTGACCCGATAGCTGGCGCCGTAGAGCTCGCGTTGGTTCATCCCGGTCAGGTAAAGGACCGCCTCGCGCAACGTCTTCGACGGGATGGTGCCGGTGTTGACGCAGACCCCGCCCAGCATCTCCCGCTGCTCGATGACCGCGACCGATTTGCCGAGCTTGGCCGCGGCTATGGCGGCCTTTTGACCGCCCGGACCTGAGCCGATGACGACCATGTCGTATTCGAGTATCGAACCCATGAGGAAAACATCTACGCCGGTTCTGGGCGGCGCGCACGCTAGCCAGACGACATGCATGTGAACAATCCGTTCACGAGTTGTCCCCAGCTGCGGATTAGTCCACAACGCGCCCGTGGCGCGGACCGCGCCGCGGGCGGGTTGACGGGGCCGATTGCCAGCGTGTGGGTCATGACCAAGCAGCGAGAAGACTTCCAACTGAATCGCCCCGGCGCGGTGATCGCCGCGCTCCCGGCCGTGCTGGGCTTCGTGCCGGAGAAATCGCTGGTGCTGATATCGATCGACGACGGCGAGCTGGGGTCGGTGATGCGGGTCGACTTGTCCGAGGCGCTGCCTGACCGGATCGGGCCGCTCGCCGAGGTCGCCTCGGCCGCCGGCCCCGAGGCGGCCATCGCGGTCATCGTGGACGCCGAGGGCGCCGGCTGCCCGATGTGCAATGAGGAGTACCGCGCCCTGTGCGCGACGCTCACCGACGAGTTGGCGCAGCACGACATCGTGGTCTGGGCGGCGCATGTGGTGGACCGAGTGGCCGCCGGGGGGCGCTGGCATTGCGTGGACGGCTGCGGCGCGGGCGGCGTTGTCGATGACCCGTCAGCGTCGCCGCTGGCGGTGGCGGCGGTGCTCGACGGCCGTCGCCTCTATGCGCGCCGTGCCGACCTGCAGGCGGTCGTCGCGGTCGACGAGCGGGCCGGCAGCGCGGTGCTGGCCGGTCTGATCGACGAACACTGCGCCTCGCGCCAGGCAGCACACCGCGCTGACCCCACTGCCTGCGTCCGTCGTGACGTCGAGAACGCCATGGCGGCGGCCGGCCGTGTCGGCGACGGCCAACAGCTCGCGGATGCGGAACTGGCCCGCCTGGCTTGCGCGCTGGGCGACGTGGAGGTACGCGACACGCTGTATGCCCTGGCGGTCGGCCAGCGCGCGGGGGAAGCCGAGTCGTTGTGGGCGCTGCTGTCGCGCAGCCTGCCCACGCCGTGGCGGGTGGAGGCGCTCGTGCTGGTCGCGTTCAGTGCCTATGTCCGCGGCGACGGCCCGCTGGCCGGGGTGGCGCTCGAGGCTGCGCTGCGCTGCCAGCCAGACCACCGGATGGCGGGCATGCTCGACACGGCCCTGCAATCGGGCCTACGCCCTGAGCACATTCGCAAACTGGCTGTCACCGGATACCGGTTGGCCGAGCGGCTCGGCGTGCGCTTGCCGCCACGGCGGGCATTCCGTCGTCGAGCGGTGTAGCTAAACCTTTTCGACCTTGACGGCGTGCGCCATCTCATGCGGCAGGCTCACGTTCTCATGACCCGGTATCACGATCGTCACGCCGCCGGTCGGGTTGGTTTCGACGGTCACCCGGGCGTTGGGAACGACGCCGGCGTCCTTCAGACGGGTGATCAGGTCGATATCGCCCTGCACGTGTTCGGTGAGCTGACGCACCACGACCGCGACGGGTGATCCGGCCGGCAACTCGGTCAACCGCACCAGGTTCGGCTCCTCGTCGCCGAATCCGGGTCCGACACCCAAATCCAACAGCCCCGGAATCGGGTTGCCGAATGGCGATGTGGTCGGGTTGTTGAGCACCTGCACAAGCCGACGCTCGACGTCTTCGCTCATCACGTGCTCCCACCGGCAAGCCTCGGCGTGCACCTCTTCCCACGGCAAGCCGATGACATCGACCAGCAGCCGCTCAGCTAGCCGGTGCTTGCGCATCACCGAGACGGCCAGTGCGCGGCCCTTGTCGGTCAGCTCGAGATGGCGATCGCCGGCCACGTGCAGCAGCCCGTCGCGCTCCATCCGCGACACCGTCTGGCTGACCGTTGGTCCGCTCTGGTCAAGCCGTTCGGCGATCCGGGCACGCAGTGGAGTCACGCCCTCTTCCTCGAGGTCGTAAATGGTCCGCAGGTACATCTCGGTGGTATCAACCAGGTCGTTCATTCCGCACCCTCCATTGCCGCTGAGTCTACTTGTCCAGCTGCGTGAATGGTCCGCTAACACTCCCGCACGGCAGTATGCCCGCCGCTGGCGCGACGGGCATACTGATCTGTGCTGATCTGGGCTGTGTCAGCTCGCGTAGGACCGCAGTCGGTCGGCCCGGTCACCGTTGCGGAGCTTGGCCATCACCTCACGCTCGATTTGGCGGACCCGCTCGCGGGACAGACCGAACAGCTTGCCGATCTGGTCGAGCGTGCGGGGCTGGCCGTCGTCGAGCCCGAAGCGCAGCCGGATTACCTGATGCTCACGCTCGTCGAGCGTGGCCAATACCGTACGGATGTCGGTGTGCAGCAATTCGGCGATCACCGCGTTCTCCGCGGACATCGCTTCGGCGTCCTCGATGAAGTCACCGAGCGGTGCCTCTTCCTCAGAGCCGACAGGCATGTCGAGGCTCACCGGGTCGCGGCTGTGCTCGAGCAAGTCGTTGATCTTTTCGACCGGAATCCCCGACTCGGCAGCGAGTTCCTCATCCGTGGCTTCACGGCCGAGGCTTTGGTGCATCTCGCGCTTGATTCGTGCCAGCTTGTTCACCTGCTCAACAAGGTGAACCGGCAGCCGGATGGTGCGGCTCTGGTCGGCCATTCCCCTGGTGATCGCCTGCCGGATCCACCAGGTCGCGTAAGTCGAAAACTTGAATCCCTTTGTGTAGTCGAACTTTTCCATCGCCCGGATCAGACCCAGGTTGCCTTCCTGGATGAGGTCCAGCAGCG